>ENA-OWPI01000282-OWPI01000282.1-marine-metagenome-genome-assembly--contig:-NODE-282-length-78367-cov-9.703691_pt1 | contig 78367 bp, 55 predicted proteins | sample MGYA00238138_ERZ651775 | MGnify/ENA primary metagenome ERZ651775 (study PRJEB26906, sample SAMN06265043) | marine metagenome | isolation source: Helgoland LTER site | place: Germany:Helgoland, sampling...
AACGATGATGGTGGCAACACCATCTGCGCCCCTTCCCGAGCGTTTCTTCCTCCTCCTTCTCTTTCTCCTCTCTCCCTCCTCTTCCTCCTCAAAGTTCATCTTTTTTTCTTTTTTTACGAGCTCGCGTGGAAAGTTCTATTTTATTATGAACAAAAGTGATGTGATGGTATCTTCTTCTTCTTTTGGAAGAAAAAAAAAAAGAAGAAGAAGAAGAAGTTGTCTCGTCAACCACAAGTCACAAATAAAAGTAGAGAGTCATTGGAGAGATTGATTGAGAGAGATTAAGAAGAAGAAGAAGATCGACGATGAGAGAAGAGAAAGAAGACGAAGAGAATTACGACGATTCAGACGACGACGACGAGCGCACTTTATTCGAGTATAAAGATTTAGCCGGGAACGTGCAAGGTCCGTTTCCGTTGACGCATTTGGAAGCGTGGAATCGAGACGGCTATTTGAGTCGAGAACTGGAAGTTCGTCGTTTACGTACTATTACTGATAATAATAATATTAATAATAATAATAACAACAACAACAACAACAACAACGACGACGACATAAACGTGAACGACTCTTTGTTGGAGTTCACCACGCTCGGTCGAGTGTTGGATGCGCGCAACGAAAAATTGTTGAACAAACGAGAAGAAGAATTCAAAGAAGAATTCAAAGAAGAATTCAAAGAAGAAGAGAAATTGAAAGAAGACAAACAACAACAACAACAACAACAACAACCAAAGCACGAAACGTCGTCGTTATTAGATGAACGGTTGAAGAACGTGTTTGGCGGCATCATCATTGGTGGTGGTGGTGGTGGTGGTGGTGGTGGTGGCAGCGGCGGCGATGGTGAAAATGCAGTCGACGACGACGACGACGAAACAACAACAACAACGACAAAGAAGAAGAAGAAGAAAACGTATTCTTCGGGGGCGCCTTTCGCGTTCGGCGGCAGTTTCTTGAAAAACGACGATGGAAGCGCTTTAACCGAACGAGATGAGGAAGCGATCAAAAACGTTGAAATAGAAGATGATGACGATGACAAAAGATACGAGAAGAACGACGATGAAGAAGACGAGAACGACGAAGAAGAAGCGAAGCAACACGCGTTGCGACTGTTGGAAGAAGAAGAAGACGGTCAAGACGCGGAGGAGGAAACATCCAAGGCGAAAGCGAAACGGAACCAAGTTCTCGAACAGTTTGAGGACGAGCGCGAGAGCGCGAAATTCGACGTGGACGAACGAACGAGCTTTGGTGGAAAACATCCGAAAGAGATTCCAACGATTGGCGCGAATTTTGGCAAAGGAAATAATGCCAAAGATCCGCGACTTTCCAAAGAGGCATCGCAGTTGCGAAAGCTATGCAAACAAGGCACCAAAGCGCTGCTCTTACCGACGCACGAACTTTTGATGAGCGCGGCGACGAGAACGTTCGTGATGGATAGAAAAGACGACGACGACGTCGTCGATGGTGCGCTCGATGAAGACAAAAGTGGCGAGAAATTTCAACGCCCGAGGAAAGAGTACGAAAACGAAAACGAACGAGACGAAGCGCTCGAGGAGGAATTGAGAAACGTTCAGAAAGGTTTGCTCAGCAAACTCTACGATGGAGATAAAAAAGAAGAAGAGCGAATAGGTGCGACGAAGAAACGACGCAAAAGCGTAGACTTTGATCTGAAGGAAGAAGAAGAAAACGACGATGCGAGAAGTGATGGCGAGCGATCGGATATTTCCTGGGGCGCAAAAATGGGCACGTACGAAGATCCAGCAAAGAGAAGCAGAGCGGTATCCTCCTCTGCCGCGGCGCGAAAAGCAGACGACGATGGCGATGAATATGGAGATCGAAAAGGAGACGAAGGAGAAGATGAAGAAGAAGATCTTGAACGAGACAAAGTGCGCCGCGGAAGAAAGAGAACAAATAGAGATGGTGGTGGTGGTGATGATGATGATGATGATGATCGTAGGCGCGATTCAGAAGAAAAGATGAAAGAAGAAGCGCGAAAACGACAACGAGCGTTGGAAGAAGAGGAAGCGGAGCGACAACGACAACGGCAGATACTCTTAGAGAAGGAAGAAGAAGAAAATAAACGCGTGAAGCACATCGAGTTTATGAAGTATTTGCACAAAAATCCAACCGCCGGCGAATGGTGGCTTCCAAACGAAGAAGACGGGAAGCCGACTTTGGGTCCGTTTCAATGGGCGGAGTTGAGCGTGAATTTACCGGGCGTGCGAGTCGCGCACAGATACGAAGATAATCGATGGCAATTTGTTGGAAACGTCAACGAGAACGAAAATTTAGTCCCATTTGTTCCGTATAGTTCCAGTGCCGCCGCCGCCGCCGCTGCAGCGGATAATCCTCCAGAACTAGCCATCGCGAAGAAGATGGAGAGAGAAAATGTCTTTTTGCCGAGAAAGCAAAAACCGCTCGAGGACGATACAGACGAAGAAGAAGAAGAAGAAGAAGAAGAAGAAAAGGTATCGTCCGATGACGAGGTAGATGATGGAGACGATGGCGTGGAGAAAGAATCATCCGAAGAAGGACTCGTCGTCGAAGATGGCGAAGTCTACGACGACGATGGGGAAGAGGGAGAGGACGACGACAACGACGACGACGACGACGATAATGAAAATGAGAACACCAGCGACGATGATGAAGTGGATGCAGCTTTTTCGGAGAGCGACGAGAGTGACTTTCAGGATGAGGACGAGGGTGACGTTGATTTCAACGACGACGACGAGGATGATGATGCGAAGTTTACTCGATATCTCGACGTTGAAAACACGCACGAATGGTTTCGAAGAACCATAAACGCGTACGACGACGCCGACGACGAGGAGTTGAAGAGAAACGGTGATATGCCGACGACCCAAAACGATGGCGCCGACGAAGATGAAGGTAAAGAAGAAAAAGAAGAAAACGACGATGGAGAGGACGACGAGGAAACAGTCCAAAGATGGTTCAGAACGCACATCGTCGATGGAAGTTCTTACATCACCTCCGCGGGATCGTTGGAACTCGCCGCCGAGAATAGTAATAAACGAGGCGGCGCGAACACCATGATGCGTTTCAAACGATTTGAAAATCTGTCGCAAATTAGCGCGTCGCTGAGCGCCGAATTATACGAATCCATCATGATGAACAAAGCGAAGAAGAAAATAATCTCTCAGTTAGTCGAAGAAGTGTTGGATTCACTTTAATAATTAGTTTGCAACAAGAGTTATTATTCGAGTTGTTGTGTGTAATACTAGTAGTAGTAGTAGTAGTAGTAGTAGTACTAAATTTTCTCTCTCTCTCTCTCTCTCACTCCAGTCGTCCGAATAATCATCCCTCTTTCCCGGATATCACGAGAAGACCGAGAATGAAAATCAACGCGTATTTAATCATCGGATGATCGTTCATCAAAATCGTCGCTTTCCCGACGTGCGGTAAATATCCAACCGTTCTTCCCATGACGTGTTTCTCGTTCAACCATTTCTGTCCGGGCGCGTATAAGCCGATATCGTCCATGTAATTGTTATCGCCTTTCGTGAGCATCTCGTGTTTGAATAACGACGATTCAGACGACGACGAAGAAGAAGAAGAAGAAGTTTCCTCCTCACTGCTATTATTATTATTATTATTACTATTATTACTATTATTATTATTATCATCATCATCACCTTCACCACTACCACTACCATCGCTCCTAGTGCTACTCAAACCGTCCTCGCCGCTGGTATTACCGCCGCGTCCTTGGTCTTTTTCGTTTTCGCCGCTTTCCTTTTTCGTCGTCTTAATCGTCGTCGGCAAAGAAGAAGAAGAAGAGGAAGAAGAGGAAGAGGAAGAAGGAGGAGAGACGAAAGGATGGAAATGGCTCTTTATGACTCTGTGTACGATTGGAATCTCCCTTCCGTCGATTGAAAAGACGATAATTTCCCCGACTCTCGTTTTCCGTTCTTCGTCTTCGATGTCTTCTTCTTTGATCTTCTTCAACGAGAGAAACAAGATATCTCCTCGTTTAAACGCGGGTTCCATGCTCCCACTCAAAACCACCACGACTGGACTTTCCGAGTGCGTGTATAAGCACAAACTCTTCCAAATCATTAAAGCGCTGGTCACGATGAGCGTCAAAGATAAAAGTTGCAGAGTTAACTGTCGCACGTTCATGGATCTAATCGCCACGAAGACGTCCGAGATTGGCAGGATGATTTGTCGACGAAGAAAAGATGAAGACGATGATGATTCTTTCTTCTTCTTCTTTCTCGTCGTTGGTGTTGTTGTTGTTGTTGTTGGTGGTGTTGGTTTCGTCTGCTTCTTCTTCTTCTTCGTCGTCGTCGTCGTCATCTTCCTTCTTTTGATGCGACGCAGTTTATTTAGGTGTGTTCTTTTAGTAGTATTCGTAGTACGAAAAGGTACGAGTATAAAAACTCTTCTGTATAAAAATTTCTTTCTTCTCTTTCTTCTTTCTTCTCGAATTCTTTCTTCTCTTTTTTCTTCTCTTTCTTCTTCTTTCTTCTTCTTTCTCTTCTTTCTTCTTTCTTCTTTCGAATTCTTTTTTATTCTTCTTTTGTTTAGGGTTTGGGGTCATTTTGGATAACACTTTTGCAAAGAAAGAAAACACGCAGAAACACACTTCTGTCAAAACGGCAAAAAGAGAGAAGAGTTAAGTAAAGAGAGAGAGAGGTAGTAAAGAGATATGCGTTTTTTCTCCTCCCTCTCCTCCTGCGCGTCGTGTTCTTGTTCTTCTCGTCGGGGTTTGACTTCGTCGTCGTCGTCGTTTACGTCGTCGTCCACGTTTAGTCGTCGTCGTCAAAATCGAAGAAGAAGAAGAAGCAGAACGAATGAGAAGAACGCGAAAACCACGACGACGCTCATCTCCAACGACGCGAAGGAGAACGACAACGACGACAACGACAACGGCAACAACAACAACTCCTCCTCCTCCTCCTCAAACAGAAGAAAAGAACCCGACGCCATCGTCAGCGTCAAACTGGACCAAGATGGTCAACGAGACTATCCCATCTACATCGGCTCCGAGCTCGTGAAAGAGCGAGGCGACTTGCTGCGAAAACACATCAAAGGCGAGACGGTTTTAATCGTCACGAACGAAACCGTCGCGCCGTTGTACCTGGAAAAAGTGAAAGAGAGTCTCCTTCTTTCGTCGTCGTCAAAATCGTTGAGAATCGAATCGGTCGTCTTGCCGGACGGCGAAGAGCATAAAAACTTGGACGTTCTCGATTTGATTTTCGAAAAAGCGTTGGATGCTCGCTTGGATCGGAAGACGACGTTCATCGCTTTAGGCGGTGGGGTCATAGGGGATATGACTGGATTTGCCGCGTCCGCGTATCAAAGAGGCGTGAATTTTATCCAAATACCGACGACGGTGATGGCGATGGTGGACTCCTCGGTGGGCGGGAAAACCGGCGTGAATCATAAAAAAGGCAAAAACATGATTGGCGCGTTTTACCAACCGCAGTGCGTGTTCGTGGATATCGACAGTCTAGATTCCTTACCGGAGAGAGAATACAACTCGGGAATAGCCGAGGTGATTAAATACGGTTTAATTCGCGACGCGAAGTTTTTCGATTGGATCGAACAAAACGCGGACAAGTTGCAAAAGAAAGCAATCGATCGAAAATCTTTAGTCTACGCCATCCAAAGATCGTGCGAAAACAAAGCGGAGGTGGTTGAATTAGACGAGAAAGAGAGCGGATTGAACGTTCGAGCGACTTTAAATTTAGGACACACGTTTGGTCACGCGATTGAAACCGGCGTCGGGTACGGGGAATATTTACACGGCGAAGCGGTGTCCATCGGAACCGCGATGGCGGCGGATTTGAGCTTCCGCTTGGGATGGATCGACGAAAACTTACAGACGCGAACGGTGGATTTGTTGAAACGATTTGATTTACCCATCGAGGTCCCGCGTGGTAGCATGACAAAAGAGAAATTCATGGACTTGATGGCGGTGGATAAAAAAGCGTCGCAAGGTAAAATGAACTTTATACTGTTAAAAGGCGATTTGGGCGGTTGCGTCTTCACCGGCGACTTTGATCAAACAAAGTTGCGAGAAACGTTGGAGAGTTTTGTCGACGGTCGTATAAGTCGTTAGAAAGAGAGATAATTGTTATTGTTATTATTATTATTATTATTATTATTATTATTATTACGAGTTATTATTATTATTATCATCATCATCAACATCAAGTTTATATCATCGTCATCATCAAAACTCCATCATCATTTTCTTTGTTTGATGAGAAACTTTTCTTCTTCATTTATTATTTATCATCACACGCAGGCAAATTTTGTTTCCTCTCGTCTCTCTTCTTCCTTCCTTTTTGTTTGTCTTACGTGGTAGAAGAACTCAAAGAAGAACTCAAAGACGACGACGACGACGACAAAGAAGAAGAAGAGAAGGAAGATAAACGCCTCTAAAAAAGATGAGCATCATTGAGGAAAAAGAAAGTTCATCTCCTTTTTCTCGAAAGACGAATTCATCGATTTTCGTTTTAGTCGTCGCGATTGTCAGCGCGTCCACGGCTGGAGTGATATTCAAAATACTCGAAGGGGAACCTTTATATAATAATAATAATAAAGGAGGAGGAGAAAAAGGAGAAAAAGAAGAAAAAGTGGCGGCGTTGTTAGCTTCTTCTCGCGTAACCGCGACGGCGTTGGTGCAGTTGCCGATATTTTTGTGTTCGCTTCTCTTTCGTTCTTCTTCTTCGTCTTCTTCGTCTTCTTTGAGAGGAGAAGAGAGGAAACGAACGAGGACGACGATACGTGATGAAAACAACGAGGAAGACGCTCGATATCTCCGCGAGAACTTGCACGTGTTCGTTCTGAGCGGTTTCTTCTTGAGCTTACACTTTTACTTTTGGATGAACGGCTTGGTGAGAACGAGTTTGTCGCACTCGCTTTTATTCGTCACGAGCTCACCAATCGCGTACGTATGTTTAACGGCGATGACGTTTCGAAGCGAGAAAGTGCAAAAAGTTATCGTTTGGGTGGTCTCGAAGAAGAATAGGCAGCAACAGCAACAGAAAAAGAATACTGTTGGCGACGAAGACAATAACGAGACGCGCGAGACCGGCGCGAATGGAGGCGAGATTGAGTTGCACGAATACAACGTAGAAGAAGGTAAAAAAGAAGAAGAAGAAGAAGAGAATGAAAACGTTAACGACGACGACGACGACGACGATGAGTTTACAGAATTGTATACTGTTCCTCCTTCCTCTTCTGTTTCTTCTTCTTCTTCTTCGATTCTTCGATTCAAAGACGTTTCAAGTTTTGAAGTCATCGGCGCAATTATAGGTTTCGTAGGTTCGTGCATCATCGCTTTTGACGCAACAAATAAGAATGGTAGTAGTAGTAGTAGTAGTAGTAGTAGTAGTAGTAGTAGTAGTAGTAGTCGTCAGCGTAACGACAGGCCTTCTTTGAAAGGAGACGTTCTCAGTCTGTTGTCTGCGATTTTGGTGTGCGGATACATCGCCATCGGGGCAAAAATAAGAGGCGATAGACCGTCGATGCCGATATTTGTGTATTCGTTTCCTATCGTCGCCTCGGCGGCGATATTTTTACAAATTGTGGTGGTTCTCACGTGCGCGTTTGATGATGACGGCGGCTTTAAGCCGACGGTCTTTTTAGAAAGTTATCGATGGATGAGATTTTGGGATCCCGCGGTTGGCCAAAAGACGTGCTTCCTCGTCTTTTTCCTGGCCGTCGTCCCTGGCACGTTAGGTCACTCGGGCTTTTTCGTCGCCATGAAGCACTTATCCTCTCTGACGGTCACATTCGCGTTATCTTTCGAACCAATCATCGGGTCTGCGATTGGATATCTGTTGTCCGTTTCTTCAATTCCTGGACCGGCCACATTTGTCGGAGGATTCGTTTTGTTAGTCGGCGTGTACTGTTGCAACTTGTAGTAGTTAATCTCTATCTAAAAGTAGTACCCTGTACGTACACGTATATACATGTCTCTACTACTCGCTACTCCGGATTCGACTCAATCCGACTTTCTTCAACGATTGGTCCGAGGAACTCATAATCATATCGAACGGGTCCACCGAATCAGCCTCGATCGCTTTCTGTCGGATTTCATTCGCGAGCGCGATCCGCACCCGTTCGTGCACTAAATCTTTATGCCTTTGACTGTTTCTTTTTAGTAGTTGTTTCGACCTAGTAGCGTTATTCGTTTTGTTATTATTAGTAGTAGTAGTAGTATTGTTTAAATTATTCTCGACAGCCTCTTCCTCCTCCTCACCATCATCCTCGTCATCATCATCATCATCATCACTGCCGTAAATCAAATCCAACTCCGCGTACAATCTCAACTGCACCTCGTCCTCTTGCGCCATGCACTGTTTCGTCTTTCTCCACAACTCTTTCGCCTCTTCTTCGGTTAAATCCGAGGCTTCTTTTCGAAACTTTTCGTACGCGTTGGACCAATTCTTATTTTCTCCTCCTCCCCCTTTATTCGTATTCGTATTCGTAGTATTCATGTCGTTGTTGTTGTTCATTTTCCCTTCTCTGGTTGTGCTTCCGCACATGGTCGTTTTTGGCACCGCGCACAATATTCGCTTCATTTCTTTACGTCACAGAGAAGAAGAAGTCAAGAAGAAGTCAAGAAGAAGTCACAAGAAGATGATGATTTGTGATTTTTGATGTGTTGTGTGATTGAGGTTGTGTCCTCTAGGCACCCAAAACTCCCCCATTCATGAAAAAAAGCAAAAAAAAAAGAACCACCCAAAAAAACTTTTTTCTTCTCTTTTTGGTTTACGACTTGTAAAACACACGTCAGCCGCACGCTTTCGTGTGGCTACAAAAACAACGCATCACAAAAAAACAACCACACAAAACACACACGCTTCACTACTACTATATATACTAAAAATGGCTCTCACTATCATGGCATCTCTGGCTAAGGTGCGACGACTCTTTCTTCTTCTTCTTCTTCTTACTCTTCTTCTTCTTCTTCTTCTTCTTCTTCTTTCACGTCGCGTTTTAAAGCGCACTCATCACGGAAGAAGAAGAAGAAGAAGAAATGGAAGAAGAAAAAAGATTACTCGCGTCGTCGTCGTCTGAATCGTCGTCGTCTCGTTTAATCTTTTTTCTTTTCCATCTCTTCTTCTTCTTCTTTCTTTCCAAACTTTGCGCGCGTCTTTCTCCTCTCTCTCTCTCTTTCGTTCTCTTTTACTCTCTTTTGTCTTCTGATGCAATCGAGAAGAAGAAGAAGACAAAGAAGAAGAAGAAGAAGAAGGCTTCTCTCTCTTTCTCTCTCTTCTCTTCTTTTGAGTGCCTCGTGGTTGAAAGAATATCACACAAGAAGAAGAGAGAATAAATACGTCACGTCATCAAAAAAGAGAAAAAGTACCACTTTTGACGAAAAAAGTTTTCACTCTCTGGCTGACGTGTGGCTCAAAAAAAAAGAAAAATTTTTAACTGACACCTTTGACATTTTTCTTTCTTCAAACCACCACCACCACAAACATACTAACTAATACTAATAAAACATTACAGCCGACGGTTCGCGCGTCTGGATCTGGCGTTTTCGACAAATCCAAACAATACGCGGACATCAAGGAAGCGACTGCGGCTGGCTTGGACGGCGCGTGCGCGCCGTTCCCGGAAGGCTTGGACATCCTCGGCTTCTGCAAAGGCATCAACGGCGGCGACTTGCAACGCTTCCGCGAAGCCGAGATCACGCACGGTCGCGTCTCTATGATTGCCACCGTCGGTTTCTTGGTCGGCGAACAAGTCGAAGGCTCTTCGTTCTTGTTTGACGCGCAAGTCACCGGTCCGGCCATCGACCACTTCCAACAAACCCCGGGGTTGGTTTGGGGCTTGGTTGGCGCCACCATCTTCTTGTTGGAATCCACTCGCGTCCAAAAAGGCTGGTCTGATCCGTTCACCAGCGAGTTGTTCTCCTTGAACGACGACTACGTCCCGGGCCAATGGGGCTTTGACCCGCTCGGCTTGTCCAACAACAAGACCGCTGAAGACATGGCCGAAGCGAGATTGAAGGAAATCAACAACGGCCGCTTGGCGATGATCTCCATCTCCGGCATGGTCGCCCAAGAGTTGGTTAACGGCTTGAACCTCATCCCGGCCGATGAAGTCCTCGAAGAAGGCAGAGGCGCCGCGTTGCTTCAAATGGGTAAGCAATGCGCTGGTGCCGTCGACGAAGCCGCGTGCGCCAAGGCGTTCGAAGCCGCGGAAAGAGTCGCGGTTGCCGCCGGTAAGTAAATGTTTTTGTCGTCAAAACTTTTTCTTTTCTTCGCAGAGAAGAGGGAACGAGGATGTGAACACAAAAATATTTGGTTTTAGAATTTATATAATGTATCAGAGAGAGGGAGAGAGAAGAGTAAGAGTTTAACGGAAAGAGAGAGAAAGAGGAAGAGAACGCGCGCATATACACTCGAGCAGAGAGGTTATGGTTTTATTACGACGTGAAAGAAAAGGAGTTTGATTAACACAACGCTAAGTTTTTATTATGTCGAAAACGTATTTTACTCATACGAGTATTTATTTCCTCTTCTTCACCTTCTTCACCTTGCGTAGTAATAGAACTTCTTATTCAGAAGTTAATCTTCACTTCGACGGCTGCTGCAACCAGAATACAAGGCGCTGCATACCGCTCCCCTTGTTCTTTTCCTTGGTAATTTCTCGCTCAAGCCTTTCTCGAATCTCGACTTCTTTCTTCTTCTTCAACAACGTTGCCACGCGTTGCTTACACTGTTTCACCGATCTTCCCGGGAGAACCTCGGTCGATTCAAAGACGGACCAGTCTTTCCGCCTCTCCTTCTTATCGATAAAATTCGCGTGCAAAACTAACAACATCGCGTCTTCTTTCGGAGTGAATTTTCTCTTCATCCCAGTCGCGGTTCCGAACTGTTCGTTCAAAAGAGAAGGTTGTAAAATGTTCGTCCATCGTTCTCGACATTGCTTGTCTCTTCTGTTCGTGCTCATTTTCTTCGCGACGAGAGACCACGGAATCGCATTACTCTCAGCATTAGTATTGTTTTTCTCTTTCTCTCTCTCCTCCTCCTGATCCTCCTCATCTTCTTCTTCTCCGTCTTTTTGTTCCCCCAAAACAATCGCCTTCAACTCTTCGTCTTCCTCTTTCGTCCACTTACCTTTTTTGTACTCCTTCTCTGAATTGTTTTGCATCAACTTTAAAAAGCGATGCTTGCACTGCGTGGCAGTGTGACCATATTCTGGTAAGAATCTCGCGCACTCGTTCCATCTGGCTTGGCCGCACTCTTGGACAAAAGTCTGGAGAGCGCAATCGTCTTCGCTCGTCCATTTGGAGCGGGTTATATTTTTGTTCAAGATAGTCTGGTATCGATGGAGACACTGAAACGGCGATCGTAGCAACAATTGTCGCCGTAAATTCTCCTCTTTCTTCTCCTCCCCCGCGTCGTCGTCAACATCGTCGCCCTGTTTTGTTGTTCCACTCCTCGAGCGTTGTTTCATGTGCACGTTCAAATTGTTCGCTACTCGAAACCACTTGCGTTTTTCTATTAAACCACCAGTTTCTTCTTCTAATGCATCTTCCTCGACGAGAGAAGCGAGAAACGTGTCTTCCTCTTCGCTCCACAGCGCCGCGTTCGAGGAGGAAGTCGCCGTCTTTTTTTCCGAAGAAGAATCTATCGTCGATGCTATCCTCGGATCAACCGCGTGTATCCATCGTAAACGCAAATCGTCAGGCGTTCTCGACAGCGCCAGCTTATTGTGATCCACATCGTCGTCATCGTCTTCTTCTCTTTCTTTATTATTACCATCATCGGCGCCAGTTTTCTTCTTAAAAACGCACAGGTTTCGAACCGCGGACCAGTCATCGATCGATGTTGGCGTCGTTGTCGATGAAGAACGGCGAGAAGAACAGTTCTCCCAAACGCTTTGCCATCCTCTCGAAACGTCTGTTAAAATGTCTTCAACTGGGATTATTTTCTCCCCAGCCAACTCTTCCAAGTCGACTTGTTTCCTCAGACGTCTCTTCTCGAGCAGATACAAGCGAACGCCTTCTGTTAAAGCCAAATCGTCTTTCTCCGACCAAGGTTTGAAACCGTTACTAGAGGCATCGTTGAAGTGCAAGGGAATCTTACGCTCGACGTTTCTCGCGAAAGCCGAATCGTTGTTACCGTTGTTTATATCGTTTGGAAGAAGAGCTTTTGGAGATAATTTATCGTCGTCATCGTTTTCAAGCTCGCTCGCGATTCCAACCACCTGAAAATACGCCGACGCCGACGGGGACGACCAATGATTATTGATTTCGTCGTTGTCGGTGGCGCTAATGTTATCTTTATTACTCTTCTTCGACGGAGGACGGCCCATTTTTCTTCGAAGAATTTTCCCGACGTTATTCGCGATTGCTTCCAACTCTTCGTCGCAGTCGTCATTTCTCCTTCTTGGTCTTTGTCTCGAAAAAGCGTTCTTTCCATCACTATCACCACCACCTCCATCACCATCTGCGAGAGAAGAAGAGGCGTCGGCAGCGGCAAAATTATTTTTCTGCTCCTCTTTCGCTTTTTCTTCTTCTTCTTCTTCTTCTTCTTCATCTTCTGATTGCGTCTGTTGGTGTTTGCGACTTTGCCAAAGTTCCTTGATTTCTTCAATTTTCAAAGCGTCTCGTTCAATCAACGCATCTATGCTTTCCAACATTTCCTTCGCGCGCGCTTGCGTCGCTCTGTTTGCTCTCAACGCCTGTTCAAATGATGATGCTTTCGATGCTCCTCCTCCTCCTGTTGCTGCTGATGGTGGTACTGGGGACGCTTCTTCGCGTTGGTCTTTCTCGTCATCACTCGTACTAATAATAGTTTCTCTTTTAAACGCTTTGGAAACCGCGCTCTGCGCGAGCGCTGATTTTTGCGCCCAAAGCGGTACTCGCAGCAAAAACCGCTTGTTCTTGTGAGTACCGTCGTTAATAGCATTTTCACCGCCGCCACCACTTTTGTCAGTATTATCAGCAATAGCTAGCTCAGCTCTGGTGGTGTCACTTCGAGCACTAGTACCACCCAAAGCGCCGTCGTCGTCGTCGTCGTTTTTCCTTCTCCGCGTCGTCGTTTGTCTGCTGCTTCTTTTGTGCTTGGCGATTTCTTCTTTCCACGCCGTAATGTCGTACGTTTTCGTCAATACTGGTTTCTCCTCCTCATTTCCCTCCTTTTCCTTTTCCTCTTCCTCTTCTTCTTCTTCTTCTTCTTCTTCTTCTTCTTCTTCTAATTCTACTTCTACTTCTAACGCCTCCTCAACATCAGCAACGTCAATTCTCTTCCTCTTCGCCCCGCCGACCACGACGGGCAAAGACGACCCTTTTCGGTGGCGGTGGTGGTGGTGGTGGTCGTAGCGTCTCCGTTTCTGTTGTCGGTGGTGTTTCTCTCCTTCGTCCTCGTCCTCTGATTCTTCTTCTTCTTCTTCTTCTTCTTCTTCTTCTTCTTCCTTTTCCTCAGCGGTGGTCTTCTTCTTCTGAATCGTCGTCGTTTTCTTTTCTCTTTTCTTCATCTCTTTCTTCTTCCTCTTCTCTTTCTTCTTCATCTCTTTCTTCTTCTTCTTCTTCTTCTCTCTTCTTCTTTGTTTTCTTCTTCTTTTCTCGTCGTCGTCGTCGTCGTCGTCGTCGTCGTCGTCGTTGTCATTATTTTTCGACAGAAGAGGCTGCATTTTTGTGTGAAATGTGCGTGCGTGTGAGTGCGATCGTTCTCTCGCCTATGGCATAGCTGTCCTATGTTGTCACATATGCTCTGCTTGTTGTGAGTTGGCGTTCTTTGAGAGGAGGATAAAATACAAAAAAAATAAAAATGGACAGGACAGACAGATGGACCCACAGTCCTTTTTTATTTTTTTCTCCGATGCAAAAGGCAGAAAGGCCGAGTAGCCCAGTCCCCTTTGCCCCTAAATGCCCCATGGTTGTGGATTTGATGGACAAGAAACTTTTTCTTCTTTTCGATTGGGCGAGCATAGTTAGAACCTTATACTAGGTGCAGGGCATTACAACTGAGGAGTTGCTCGATACACTCTTAAAAGCGCGGCTGTGTGTGAGTGCGAATGTTCCGTCAACTACACTTTGTTTGACATACTTGCAAATAGATCTGACCAAATCCCAGAGACGAAGAATTCTTAGTCTGGCGGCTTGACAGAATGGACTTTAAACACTCAACGGCAGGATATTTTTCAAAGAGGGAAGGAATCCTTTCTCCTGATGATAAGCTACTACTACTTCTATGTGATAAAGTAGTGAAAGTTTATAACAGAGAAAGTGGGAAATATATCGAGAGTATTACCGGACATACGAAAGAAATTACATCCTGTATTTTCCACCCACAAGATAGTAATTTTTTAATAACTTCTTCTCTTGACAGTAGAATTGGGTTCTGGGATTTTCAACACGGAGTCTACACATTTATTGAAGTGCCGGGCCCTATTGAGTCTATGTCTTGTCCCGAAGGCTCTACAAGAAACGATTTGATATTCTTTTCAACGCAAAAGCAAGGTGGAGGAGGCAGAGTTTGGGCACTCTCAATCACAAAGAGGAAGATAATAGAAAAGGTATTGAAGGCTGCACGAGCGCCAAAGTTAGTATGTAGCCCTAATGGTGCATTACAATGTGCATTTGAGCGTAGCTCTTTAATTCTATGGTATGTTTTTAAAGGGAAGCAAAACAGCAGAGTTTCGGATTTTATTCGTATAAGTCATTCCAAAACTGTAACCTCTGTTGCAATATGTCCAAATGAGAAAATTGTTGCAGTTGGGGATACTACAGGACGAATTACTTGCTACTATGGATTGACGATAAGAAAAGATGGGGGTTTTGTTCCCCATAAAAATTTAAGAAAAACTGGAAGTGGAGAAATTAGAGAAGACTTTCCTCACAATACACTTCACTGGCATTCTACGGCTATCGTTGCTTTAAAATTTACACTGGATGGGGTGAGCTTATTGTCATGCGCAAGTGAAGAAGTTTTTGTCGTTTGGTCCATCTCAGAAGGTCGAAAATCCTTTTTACCTCGAATAGGTACATCAATATCTACTATAATTCGTCTGAACACGGATGTATCCCAGTTTGTTCTTTGTGGTGTAGATAACTCAGCATATCTTCTGAGTTTGCCAAATTTGAGTCTAGAAGAAATACTAAGAGGTATAACAAACGATACTTATAATAGGAGCTGTCGCAGTGTTCGCTCTATAAATGCTATGTATGCTATCCCTTTTCAGCAGGAAAATTTATTGATGGTAAATACAGGCTCTGTAATTCAAGTTTTTGACTATAAAGCTGATAAGCACATAACTTGTTTAGAAATAACTGGCGAAGTATTCAAAGGTGCAGATGATAGCCCTGCAACAACTTTTAAATACAGAGTTACCATCGCGAGTTTTTCTGAAGATGGCATGATATTATTCACAGTGGATAGTAAAAACAAGATTGGTACTAGTATCAATAGCATCGAGACACTCAAAGTATGGGAGCAAATTACAATGAAAAGACATGTATGTTATCAGTTAGTTGGCTGCTGTGAATCTCCACACCAGCCTGCGATACGTACTATAGGCATTAGTAAATATCGTGGTTCCTACCGAGCATTTACTGCTGGTAAGGACAGTATCAAATTGTGGTCAAAAAAAAGTGGAACTTCCAGTTCATGGAGCTGTGAAACAACAAGTAAATATTTCAATGAGCAAGTAGTAGAAGTTGGAGCATTTAGTCAAGATAGCTCAATGCTTTTGACTTCCTCATCAAATATCTGCATATGGTGTGCCGAAAAACTTGACAAGATTACCGTATTTTCGGACTCGACTTTTTCTGGGAAGATTAATTCCCTTGCCACTGTTGGAAGCTTTTTTTTATGTGCATCACTTACTAGTATTACAGGTTGGGACATTCTAACTTTCAAACAGAGTTTTGTTTTTAGCGTCAAGTGTGAAGAGCTAAAGATTGATAGACATAGTAAACTTTTTTTAGCACAAATACATATTGAAAGTATTGAAAGAGTGCTAAATAAGGAGAAGCGAAGTGCAGGGATAGTTATGATATGTGATTACAATCGAATTTCTCCTGATCACTTAACAGTGATGGAGCCGAGTTCAGAATTAATTATGCTTCCGACGTCATCAAAAATCGACAAAAGAAATGTTCCTAACACGATAATTGCAACAGCAGACTCCAGAATTCTCGAGCGAGAGGCTCCACTAGTGCGCGTTAAAGGGATAATGAGTTCTGTTCATAATCATATGGATTCACTTCAAAATGACAAAGCTGAGATCGTTCTAAACAGTACTTTATTGATTCGTGGTTCTTCAAGTTGCTTTACGCACATAGCATCCTTTCAATTGCCACGAATGTCTCTCATGTGTGGTGCTTTCATCGATGGATTGGTTAAGTCATAAAATAATAAAACTAGGCCGCCACGCGAGTACATTTTCATTCCTACTTTATGCAATACAAATACGAGTACTCACACAAGTGCATTTTGTAACCATGCAAATACCATGGGTTCATTTTTTTATTATCTGTTTCTGCAACTCTGTTGACCAAGCTTCAGCAGACACAAGAGTACGAGAAGAATAAGGAAAATCTTTTCAAAAAAATATATGTACGCGACTCGTAGTCATAAGGCACTCATTTTGGGTTCTTCAAAACTAAAATGATCGAATCTCCCCGAAGAAAGAGTTTGCTAATGAAACGATCTTTATTGCTTGGAGGCGTTTTAGATTCTTTCTGGCTATTTCGATCTGTCCAAACTTCTTTCACATTTTCGAGCAATAAGTTCAAATGGCGATCGAAAGCTTTAACTCTACCTAATAATTTTCTATTATTTCTGCAATTAATAAGGACTTGCGAATTTGTTTTTATTGCGCTAACCAAAACGGAGAGCGGACCATGCTCAGAATCCTCGGTAAAATCCTTAGGCATGCTTTAATTTACTTCTTCTATGTTAGCGCGTGGTGCGTGAATATTATTGAGGGTCGATCTGTTTTTTTTGTTTCTTACTATTTCGTATTCGTTCGTCAAGCGAATAAGGTTTTTTGGATGCATTTCAATTGGTCGTCGTCGACTCCGGGGGTCACCAAATTTTTTTTGCGTTTTGGCGTATATCCAACATTTTTTTCCAGCATGTTTTCCATGATGGCTATTTCTTGCATTCTTGTTTTCACCCTTTCATGATTTTCTTTGACTTTCACGCATCTTACTTTTGATCAATTCGAACGCTCTTTCTCGCACGATTCAATAAGCACAAAAGTATTCATGTTCCGTAACCAGTATGACCAGGTAATATACATTTTTTAGCAGCTATAGGGAACATTAATCTTCGTTTTGAAGGATGTGCTGACGTGGAGTCCGCAGGGGCGTCTGCACCAGATCGAGTGTGCGTCTAAATTAAAAAGCATCCTTTTTGTTTTACTTTCTCCTTATCAGATGCTCTGGAAGCTGTGAAACAGGGCGGTGCCGTGGTTGGATGTAAGGTAAGTCAGTTAAAGGCATGTGTGAACGAAGAAATCTAATTTTCGTTGAAGAACGCGACAACCGTAGTGCTGGTGACCTTAAATCGAGAACTTCCGAACCAATCGAAACAACAGAAAAAGATATTCAAAATAGATAATAATATTGGTATTGCAGTTTCAGGGCTCGCATCCGACGCAGTTCTCTTGACTGAACAGTTACGTGCTGAATGCACAAAATCGAAGTTTATATATGGATCTTCTCCTCCACTTTCCCAGCTTGCAGATACTATTTCAAGAAAACTGCAGGTGAGAACTTATATATCATATGTATATAACAAGAAAGAACTTTACAAAATTTAATAGGGTCAAACACAAAGATCATCTCGACGACCATATGGTGTTGGTTTGATATTGGCCGGCTTAGATAATTCTGGGACATCTATATTTCACGTGTGTCCCTCTGGTAACTTGTACGAATATGATTGCTTTGCATTAGGTATAAAATAGCTACTTCGATTGAAAACTGAATTAAATCTGAGTTATTTTATGATAAGGCTCTCGCTCACAAGCCTCGAAAACTTATTTAGAAAAGTATATAGACACCTTGAAAGAATGCAGTCGTGTAGAGGTGCGAAATTTCAAGTTATTTATTACTAAATATGACATTCAGAATAGTTAATTAAGCATGCAATCAAAGCACTTGGAGAAGCACAACAAGCGAACGAAAATATATCTACCTCAAACTGTTCGATTGCAGTTGCATATGAAAATAAAGAATTTGCTGTTTTAGACGAATCGGAAGCTGATTATTACATGAATCTGCTTGACGAAACAAAGTAGTGAATTACTGAATGGAACCCTTTTACGAATATCTTACTTATATATCATCTTTGTCCGGGAGTTCCTGTGACTTCTCTTTATTTTCGTTCATATCTTTCTCTGCGTCTTCCTTTCCTTGCGGATTTGTGCCGACTGGCTCGGAGACATTCTTTGTAACACGAAAATCATCTTCATTCTTACCATAATCTAGATAGATTCCTCCTCTATCTTCCCCTTCTGACAAATCTGGCTCTATATTCATGTCTTGCGTTTGTGCACTCACCAAGTCTGGTGGAACTTGATAAAATGGTGCACCTGGTCTGGCAGGAAGTTTTGATAGATTCTCTAGAATACGATCACGTATGCCATCGATATATTCACGTGTATTCTGATTTTCCATATTGCTAGGGGTTATATGAAGTGTGTTTGTTGGTCCAAAATACTCACTATAATCATTAGCAGGCAGCACATCTTCTAGTTCACGGCCTAGTAAACAGCCAGTCTCGTACGTCCAGCAGCGTGCCACATTACGAATGGTGTATCCACCTCCACCAAGGACTAGTAGAGGTACATTGAACGTACTCATGTATTTCAAGCACTCCGCATGCCCTCGAATAGACAAGTTAAAACATCCTAGCCTGTCTCCCGATAGACTGTCAGCACCAGATTGGAATACAATAGCATCTGGAGCAAAAACTTCCATTATCTTTTCCATGATCGGTTTAAAGAGATGATCATAAGTTTCATCATCAATACCGTCTTTCAATGGTACGTTTACACTATAATATTTACCTTGATGTTGACCAACATCTTGTAAGTGACCAGTTCCAGGAAAATACTCACCGAATTTATGGAAAGATGCAGTCATTACACGGTCAGTTGTATAGAATGCTTCCTCAACACCATCACCATGATGGATATCAATATCGATGTAAAGAACTCGACTGTGAACCTTGAGTAGCTCAAGAATCGCTAACACGATGTCATTTACGTAACAAAATCCACTTGCTTCTGCCTTCTTTGCGTGATGTAAACCTCCTGCCCAGTTTATTACTGTATCTGCCAGCTTGTGATTTAACCTTACGGCACCACCGATAGAACCCCCCGTATATATCTGAGTGAAGTTGAAAAGGCCGTCAAAGACCGGGCAATCCTCAGCGACATTAAACCTTTTCAGTTGGCGCATATGTTCATGTTGGTTATCTGGTGTAATCATGCGTAAAAATTCAATATATTCATCGCTATGGAATTGTGTCATGTCTTCAGCATTAGCGAGCTCTGGTCTGAAAACCTGTGCAAAAGATGTCATATTCTGATGATTAAGGGAAAAAACAATACCTCCATTTCTTTATATAAGCCATAGTGCAATAGTAAGTTATGTGTCATGCGCATTCTGTGAGGTTTCATCGGATGTCCCTACATTTTCGAAGAAAGAAAGTAAGTTTATTGAAATATGGTACGAGTAGATACTGCTTTATGATATTAATAAAAAAACATTCCATGTAATCGTATACGATTGTGGAAGTTGTGATTCGGTTAAAATAAAATCGTGAGAAGTAAGTACCTGTCCATAGTAAAAGTTTCCGACTTCCGGATCATAGAAGTAAGAAATTTTCTTCTTTGAAGAAGCCATATTTGCTATCTGATTTCGAGATCGTCTCGTTTCAATCAATGATAAAGATGATGATATGTCTGTCTTCTAAATGTCACGAATACAGTAATAATCGTAAGAGAAGTTTGTGAATATTGGAGAGCCCAAATCGGACGAAAATTCTTTTCAAGTATCGCCCTCAATTCTTGCAAGACTGGCAGAAAGGCCGAGAGCCCGAATGGGCATGACCCCCTGCCTTCTTTTCGGCTCTCTCATTCTTGATTTTTTCATTTTTTTTTCATTTTTTTTGCGTCTGCTTTACAAAAATTCAGATTTTTCCAGGCTTTCCCCGTGTGCAACCTCCTACCCTCGTGTGCACGGAATTTACGTCAGAAGAAAAAGCGTTGCGAAGAGTCCGCAGGGAAAACCAAAGATTAATACGAGTAATAGCTGGCATATCATGGATTTGAGTGTACAATTGGGGAATCAATCATGTCCAAATTGGTTTACAGGCTTGAAGGGGTTACCTCAAAACTTTGACCTGATCATCGTTGGAGCAGGGATCTCTGGTTGCGTTTTTGCTGAACAAGCCTCTCGAAGATACAATCTGAAAAGTTTGATAATTGATAAACGAAAACATATCGGCGGTAACTGCTACGATTTCATCAACAGACATGGTATCAGGATTTCACAATATGGAGTGCACCTATTCCACACTAAGTTTTCTCGTGTTTGGAAATATGTAAACAACTTTAGCGACTGGACTCCATATGAACACAGAGTGAAGGGTAACATTAAAATAGGTGCTGGATATAGAATGGTTCCAATACCACCAAGTCAAGATACAATCAATGTACTATTCGGCGCTGATGTTAGCAACGAAATAGAAATGGAAGAATGGTTGAATTCGAGAAGAGTTCCGGCAGAGCAGCCTAAAAACGGCGAAGAAAGTGCTCTAGCTCGAAGTGGTGAAGAACTTTATAATGCTATCTTTAAACACTATACAAAAAAACAGTGGAATAAGTGGCCAAAAGAACTCGACGCAAGTGTGCTTGCTAGAATCCCTGTTCGTACTAATACTGATGATCGTTATTTCACAGACCCATTTCAAGCTTTACCAAAAGAAGGATACACAAAAATTTTTGAGAATATGGTTTTAGAAGATCCAAATATCACAATTCGTCTTTGTATAGACTACTTTGATGTCCGTGGTGATCTACCTGAGTCGAATCTTTTAGTTTTTACTGGTCCAATAGATTCTTATTATTCTTCTCTCGGTTTACCAAAGCTCGAATATAGGTCACTTAAATTTGAGGAAGAATATCATGAACCTGAGGACGGCTACTATCAAAATTGTTTACAGTTGAACTATCCGGGTGAAGAGGTAGATTATACTCGAGTAGTGGAATATAAGCACAAACCAAATCAACCTAAAGATGTTCACAGAAGAAAAGGTACTGTTATATTTAAGGAGTACAGCTGTGATGAAGGAGAACCATACTATCCAGTTCCCAATCCAGAAAACCGGAGTCTATACGGAAAGTATAAAGAGATGGCCGCGAGAGAAAGTAAAGTTTGCTTTGTAGGAAGATTAGCAAGCTACAAGTACTTCAATATGGATCAGGCATTTTTAAATGCACTTGAAATGTTCGACGAATATTTTAGTAGAAGTTCAAGTTTTCCGACTCATCTAGGGGAAGGAGATGGTCCAAAATAGGAAAGTTTCAACCATGTGTGATTGTTATGCATTTCTGAAAGTCTGTTAGATCCTTTTTGAGGCCAGCAGATGTTTATGTACATTAATAAACTTTACATCATACTGTATGAATGACGTTTTCCTATATTTTATCTCGAACAAACTAGCATTGTTCTCGTTCAAAACAGTAATCTTATGTCATGTGTAATAGTTGAATGCCCGCATGTATTCTGTTGCCTTGGAGGTCAGGTTGTGCCGAGATTCAGACAGAACAGATGCAGCTTTTTGAGCTTCTAACAATGTACCCTCTAAGAGTTTGGGAGTATTTTCTGTTTTCGTCTGTGCTTCGTAAAAAGATATTCTATTTTCAGGAGCCCTATACTTTTTCAGGAGTGCGATGAAAGAAAGGATATTAATGCTTTTTGCGTCCATATCATATAGAGAGTCCCATGATTTTGTTTTGCATGCACTTTTCACCTTAAGGAAGGTGTAATGTCGTTCAGAAAACATATATTTATCGCAAAATTTTGTAACTAAATTCACTCGTCCTAGCAACACAAGTAAAATAATTAACTTTCTAAGGCTCACTGTCCGGACAGAAATTATACCGTCCTCAAACAGTTCCATGTAACTCTGAAGAATACCAAAATTTTGATCCTTCAATGAGTTTAAAAATTTGTTGTCACTTCCCTTCACATTCAAAGTACTCTGGGACATATTAGCCTTGAACACTGTTCCAAAATATTCATGAAATTCAGCCTTGTTTACTTCATCTCTGAACTTCTGCTTTAATGATGGTATAAGCAAGCTTCTTACATTATATCTATAGTAGAGAATATTGAAAAAAAAATTTTGCTGCAGAAAATATTCCAGGCTAGATCCAGACTTATTCAAAAGAAACTTGAAAATAGTGAAGTATTGTGCATCAATGTCCTTGGAACAAATAGCCTTACTCATGGCTTCAATCATAAATTCATCAGAAGATAAATCTACTTGTAGATGAGCTCTGTGATCTAGTTGAACAATCTGATATTTTTGACGATTTGTAATTTTGGGACGTTCGATTAAGTCACACAATAATATATCTGGAAACTTCTTCCACAGGAGGAACAACTTTTCCGAGTGCCCTTTTCCATTTGAAGGCGAACGAATCAAATCCAACAGTATTTGGCTTCTTTTAAGGGAATCACTCTCAAACATTCTCATGGCTAGTGCATGGCTTCCAAAAATTAATAATCGCCTCAACAAAAGCTGCTTACATATCAATTTATACTGTACTGCAGTAAATGGCATACCAATAGAAGGATGTCGTAAATGGTTGAGTTTACGTAACAAGGAGCAGCATTTTACCACAGCTTTTTTTACATGAAATAAATTTGTCTGACACAGCATAGTTGAACCTAGAACAGCTTTCTCAATGTATCTTTTCTGTTCATCTCGGTCAAACACAAACTGTGCCATAGCAAAATGGTCATTTATCGAGATTAAATCCTCACTTTTCTTCGTCTGAAAGGGCTTACTATCATCAGCTGATAATGTTCTTAAAAGATCATATACGAAAACCTCCGTAGTACTGGTCTCCTCAGCATAGAAATGGAGGTCACATGATCCTTGTAACGGACGGAGAAAATCATGATAATAATTAGAAATCATGCGCATACCATCACAATCCTGAAAAATAGATGTACGTCCATGTATTTCCAATATCTTACACTCATTTCCAACCAAAATAGTTTTTTCACTCCACGTAAGAGCTACGGCGGCTGATGCGACCCATGCAATTTGTATTGGGGGATCAAGAATTTTTAAATTCACTTGGTATAAAATCTTTCCTAGATTTTCGTCAAATACTGATAAAATACCATTTCTTTGATACACTGCTAAAAAATTTTGTACATGACTTAAACGAATGCTATGAATTAGTTTTCTGTGAATCTGAGTCATACAAGTTATATGTCTAAAATATGATACTCCAGAATCTGTTGCAATATACAAATCATCTTTCCCTGTACCCGTAACGCATTCTTTAATAGCTAGGCATTGTACATTTTCTTGTGTGTTTAAAGTCATTTTCACAAACTTCACAATTTTGTCCCCACAAGATACTTTCACGAGAGAACCTCGCCCTGTTGTTGCCACGAAACCTTTGTTATAGAACGCAACACCATAAATCGATAAATTCGAAAGATGTAATACTTTTCTGGGAATGTGGTGTCTTCCACTTCCATAACTGAACACTTGCCCGTTTTCAAAAACGAATAACAAGGTATCATTTTGTACCCAATCGAAAGAAAGTAAATTGAAAGAAGTTCTCCAGTAGTATCCTGATATAATTTTACCTGATCCCGAGTATACTTTGACTATATACCCGCACTTTGTTTCGTGTAAATTCCAAATCAGAACTTCTGCTATGATTCCGCTGAAATTTGCGCAAGCAATCGGGTAAAAAGATGTCTTAGAAATTTGAAGTTCCCCCGAGAAATCGTATAGATTCTCCCGAGTAATTCCTAAGTTGTTGTAGAATATGCTCGAGTATTCTTTCCGCGTTGATACACTCATTACTACAAGCTATGTCAAATATGTATTGATTTATTATTTTAGAAGTCTGCTAAAATGTTTGACGTTTAAGGTTTTTACAAGTACTGGTACTGGTACGAGTAAAAGACCGTCTCTCCTGTGTGTGCTACAGTATACGAATTGGGTCACTCCTCGTAAAAAAATAAATCGTGCGTCCAAGTCCCCAAACGATGTGTAACATGAGTCTGAAGTAGTTAAGGAAAAAGATGGGGGCACTAACTCCAATCTTTATCCAATGCATATATAATTCAATACCTATGTAATTCAATAATTCAATACCGAAGTTACCTCTCTAATCATTTAAGTCCGCACATAATCTGATATTCATGGCTGCAAGTTCTGATATCAGATATTTATAAACATACGGAACATGCACATTCACAATATTTGAAGTCGATCTACATGTTATGCAAATATCATTAGAGCATTCTTCGTTACGCAGTGCTACTTTTTGTAAGTGTGATATCATACTTCCACAGGAAGAGCATATTTTAAACGAGTGCTTATCTGAACTAGCGAGTAATCGATCTTGAATCAAATTTGCAACACCATGTGACAACAATGAGTCCCTCTCCATTTCTCCAAATCGAATCCCACCTCCCATTTTTCTACCTTTGATAGGCTGTTTTGTCAATGGATTGTTTGGACCTTCCGAACGCACTTGAAATTTGTCAGATACCATGTGTCGAAGGCGTTGGTAATATACAAGACCTATGAAAATATCGACTTCAAAAGTGCATCCAGTAAATCCATTTATCATAGTTTCAGTTCCAGTGAACTTATAACCCATATCTTTCAGCCTTTCGTAGTGATTATTCAGTGGAATTGTTAAATGCTCTTCCTTAAGGGCCTTGAATGGTGAAGCATCAACAAAATTTCCCGACAGTGCACCTTCTTTTGACGCAAGGCTTTCCATGAGCATTCCAATTGTCATACGAGATGGAAATGCATGAGGATTTATTATGATGTCTGGCTTTATACCATTTCTTTCGATGAATGGGAGATCTTCTTCTGGCCACAAATAACTCAAAACTCCTTTTTGCCCATGTCTACTGCTAAATTTATCACCAATTATTGGATTCCGGTTGAAGCGCAGAGTAACATCCAGTTTCTCATATGAACTTTGCTCTTGAGAAGCAGAAATCTTCACTCGATCAACTATGCCTTTATCCTCGCCCTTCAACATGGTCTTTTTTAACTTCCCAGAAATTCTGTTAGATACTGATATGAAGGAATCTCCCTTCTGCAATATACTTCCTGGCAATGGGGAAGCGTCGAACTTCGTCTGATTTAAGGGACCGGAAACAGTGAAAGTATCATTTTTGTCCTTCAAGGTTAGGCCTTCTGTCTTATACAACGTAGCATGAGCTAAGCCACGTTCCATTGAAAACTTGTTCATTATCATAGCATCCTCCATATCATATCCCGTATAAGATAGAACTGCAACTACTGCATTTGTTCCGAGAGGATAATTATCTATACCGTATTTATCATAAGTTTTTGTGAGTGCAATTGGTCGCTGTGGTGTATGGAGTCTATATAACTTTGAATCCGAGCGGAATGGAAAAGAATGCATCGGAACCCCCATTGTTTGCTTCCCCATCTGACATTGGTACATATTTCTTGGGCTCTGATTATAATCCGACCACGGAGTTAAACTTGCAACAGCACTGAGAAAAGAATCGGGGTATATTTCTTCGTGAGAGTATTTAAAAGACTTACAAAAGTCTCTATTTTCACCATCCTGTGTTTTAATTGACATGAAAGATTGCTCTAAGGTACCAATCAATTCCACGTTTCCTCCAGATGTCTGCAATACGGGGCGAACAAGTCGAGAAGAAGATGAGAATATATAGATTCCAGGATAAACCCCTCCCTTTCGAAAAGTAACATGAGCTATTTCTAAATCTCTTGGAATGTAAGAAGAACTGTCAACTTTTGCCCGCCGAAGAACCCTTACAGCATTTGCTGCATCTCTCTCATGTAACGATCCGATAAGTAAACCATCGAGAAGTACAGGAAGAAGACTTTCAAGATTCTCACGATTCGAGTCATTCGTGAATTCGAAATTGAGCCCTAAACTTTTCTTTACAGTCTTGCGAACTAGATCAAAATCCGTATCTCTTGTTTTGGCTACTACAATTTTGCATTCACCTGCCAAATGATTTAGAAGCCCGCATGGCGATCCATCTGGAGTATGTATTGGACATAAAAAACCCCAAGACTCTGGCAAAAGTTTGCGAATCGTAGTTGTTCGAAGTTCAGTAAAGTATGCTCCTCGATGAACAGATCGAAAATGAGACAAAAATCTCAAGTAATTTAACTTGTCTGCGACAATTGTGAAGCCGCTTGATTGACTCAAGCCAAGACCACTTTTGCTCACCAAATTTCCTGTGGCTAAAAAGTACTCAAAGTGTCGTCCTATATCATATTTTTGGATAACTTGCAGTATTGAATTTTGTATTGAATTTGGTTCCAAAGCTTCCACTTTATCAGTGTATGACACATCAAAGAGGGCTTGAAATTTCAGACGGATTTGCTCAAGCACATGTTCCATCTTTTCATAGAGTAAGCCCTGAAGTAATGAACCAGGTAACATGATTTCTTGATGGGCTAATGTATCCGGATTATCGGGCTTACATAGGCCTTGAACTAAAGCCGTTAACTTCTGCAGCATAAAAAGTAATAGATTTGCTTTTTCACTCTGCCTCTTCAAGTGAGTGAAAATATATCTTGCAATAAAAAATTCTCCTAATTCAACATCACTTACAAATTTTTGTCCGCGTAAGAGGTTTCTAAAATATTTGCCAATGTAACGAAGTGCATCCATTTTAGATAGAATGTCTGCATCAGTAGCCTCATGAAGGCAATTGATGATACAATCATTTATGAGGCAATTCTCAGAGTTACATCTATAATCTGAATTCATGAAAATTTCTTTTTCAGAAGAGTCCGTGATGGCTCGAATAACTATTCCTACAGGAATATAAAATTCCTGACGTTCTATAGTGAGACCTAATCTAGCACTCCCAGTTTTCATATAATGCAATCTTATAGTACTAGATATTTCTGTCTTATCAACACAACGAATAGAGGTAGCAAATTTGCTGAACAATGCCCCCCTTCGCAAAAAAGAACTTCGTACTAGACCTAACACATAATGCCTACGTTGCTGAATTAGAAGTCGGATGATTCGCTCAATTCCGTTTACAATAAAGTATCCACCAGATTCAGTATCTTCTTCTCCATGTTTGATAAGTCCAATTTTATCTAGTGATTCCAAGTGGCAGGCGTGACTAGCTACCATAATAGGGAAGCTGCATATTTTAATTATGTTCTTATGTACCGGATGATCACGGCAAGATCCAACTATCTTATGACAAACTGTGGACATGAGATTGCCACAATAGGTTTCCCCAGTCTCTCTGCATTCACGTGGAAATGTTCTAGGCTCAAATAGGCTTCCTTGAAAACTAGCATCCCTCCTGACTTTCTCAGGCTTTTCTAAATAGAAATTTTCGAACCATACTTGTAAATATGCACCCTTTCCATTTTCTTCATCCGACATCTTTATCTTTACATGCTGTAGTTCTGTCGACATATCACGTAACCCTTGATCTATGAACTGATCGAAAGAGTTAACATGGTCACTGACCAGCTGTTTGAGTCCTAAAAATAAATTTAGTTGTTTATAAATATACTTCCACAAGAGGTTCTTACCTGTTGTAATTTTGCTTTCCATTTTGCTTTCCATCTAGCTATCGTATAATTCTTGTGAGGAGTAGTATGACTTCAAAGTAAAGGAAGTCGTTATCGTTTTGCACTGAAGATTGCAAAAGACTTACTTCCCGTGAAGCGGCGGCGGCTGGATACCGGGAAAGAAAATTTATATTCTTTGTATGATACTATTCTATCCGCACACTGAGTGAGAAGATGTTCGGGAAAAGTAAGTGATGGGACAAGTAGAGAAGTAGAGATGAGCGCGCAAAAAATTCTCGCGTACCACTCAAGAAAGGCTATGAATTGCTGACTGAGAACAAACGGCAGATGATTCTATGGACTGTTTTCTTGTTTTTTTTTCTGATTGGAACGTCTTGTTATATTTATGGTCACATGTACCATACAGGTACTGAAACAATTTGAGTATACATACTGTACGTACTGCTGGTAAGTCACATTCTCACATTCTTACACATGGTAAAAACTATGCATATATTAAATCGACACTTTGGAATTTCTGAATTTGAGATAGTTTGATATGTTTATCCGCGTGGTGTTCCAATAGTCGACGTGCCAATATTTTTTTTTGTATCCACTATCCTTTCAGACTGCACCTGCCCTTACTCTCTCAGCTGTCCACGTGCCTATGATAGTTTCCTGTAACAAAAAAAATATGGCCATTCTGTTTTTTACCCGACAATTTAACTTTACAACCCCATTTTTCAACGAGTGCGAGAAAAATATTTCAATTATCTTTCACAGTCTTTGACTCTTTGTGGATTGGAGTTTTTATAAAAGATTCAACTACAAACATTATAAACATCACTCCGCACGCTTATAATTTATTCAAAAATGAATGACGCGAAGCAAACGGATTATGCTGCCGAGTTTCTCTGGCCAAGCGAGGTAAACTCTTTCCTTCTGTTCTTGTTTTACTTTTTTCTTACACACATTCAACAAAATTACCCTAGGAATATAAGAAAGAATCATTCGTACAAGCTCGCGATCAATATGATCGAATGTATAAAGAATCAATTACAGATCCTTCTGCCTTTTGGTCTGCCATCGCTTCAGAATTTTACTGGAAGAAGGAGTGGGATCCTGCAAATATAGTTCAAGGGAATTTCGACACAACGAAAGGGCCAATTTCTACCTCATTTTTTTCGGGGGCACAAACTAACATAGCTTGGAACTGTTTGGACGCACAAATCTCCAAAGGTCGAGGTGATACTGCTGCATTTGTCTGGGAAGGTAATGGGCTGGATGAGAATAAGACGATGTCCTACTCAGAAGTCTGTTCCGAGGTGAACAAACTTGCTAACTGGCTCAGAAATATTGGAGTTAAAAAAGGTGACCGCGTCATTATTTATATGCCGATGATCCCAGAATTGCCAATTTCTATGCTCGCATGCGCGAGAATCGGAGCGGTCCATGGAGTTGTCTTTGCTGGTTTCTCTGCCGAGTCTTTGGCACAACGCATAATTGATTCTGAAGCCAAAATTATTTTGACGTGCAACGCAGTTCTACGAGGCACCAAGTTACTTGATCTCAAATCTATTGTCGATAGTGCGATAGGATTAGGTGGGGACGGATGTAGGATCACGCATTGTTTGTGCGTCGCAAATGAACGAGCTGTACCATTTTCGGAGTCAAATTTTATTCCGGAGCGGGATTTCTGGTGGAAGGAAACTGTCAACAAAATGAGTTCGACGTGTGAGACTGAGTGGGTTGACGCAGAAGATGCCCTTTTCATGCTGTACACATCCGGCTCCACTGGAAAACCGAAGGGTGTAGTCCATACAACGGGCGGCTATATGGTTTATGCTGCTACGACCACAAAATATGTATTCGATTTAAAACCTGGAGATTTATTTTGGTGTACAGCTGACTGCGGATGGATAACCGGACATACATATGTAACATACGGTCCGCTTCTCAATGGTGCAACGTCCCTAGTTTTTGAAGGAGTTCCGAATTATCCCGACCCAGGGCGTTGTTGGGAAATAGTGGATAAATTTGGGGTTCAAGTTTTCTATACAGCACCAACCCTGATACGATCTCTTCAACGAGAAGGTGATGACTACGTTAAAAAGTACTCTCGATCGAGCCTTCGCTTACTCGGGACTGTAGGAGAGCCGATAAATCCAGAAGCATGGAAATGGTATCATAAAGTTGTTGGAAACGGTAAGTGTCCTATAGTTGATACCTGGTGGCAAACTGAAACAGGAGGGCATCTTATTACCCCATTACCTGCAGCTTTTCCTTCAAAACCGGGCTCTGCGGCTTTGCCTTTTTTTGGTGTCGAACCTGTAATTTTGAATGAGCAGGGAAAAGAACTTTTAGGAGAATGCGAAGGACTCCTTTGTATCAAATCTCCGTGGCCGTCCATGATGCGAACGATATATGGCGACCATCCTCGTTACGAAACTGCATATTTTAAGCCTTTCCCTGGTTATTATTTCACGGGTGACGGAGCGCGAAGAGATAAAGATGGTTATTATTGGATTACAGGACGTGTTGATGATGTCATTAATGTTTCCGGTCACAGAATAGGTTCTGCTGAGGTTGAAAGTGCCCTGGTTTCACATTCTCTATGTACGGAAGCTGCAGTGGTAGGAATCGAGCACGCCATAAAGGGACAGGGGATTTACGCATATGTTACAATACTTGATGGTGTTGAGTATACTATGGAGCTTAAAAAAGAACTTATAGCATGTGTACGAAGCACGATAGGTCCGTTTGCAGCCCCTGACACAATACATTGGGCACCTAGCTTGCCTAAAACTCGAAGCGGTAAAATACTTAGAAGGATTCTACGCAAAATTGCGTGCAAAGATGATTCTTTGGGTGATATATCCACGCTAGCAGATAAAGGTGTTGTTGAGGAACTTGTACGTTTGCGTGATGTTTGAAGCATGTAGAGAAGGCACAATCATATTCAGTTCGGGCACCGAATCGCCGAGTTAGGTTCCAAGTGTATTATTCTTACAGATCCAAGTAACTTTTCCTGTTTTAAATTTAGAATATTCAATCAATACGATATTAGAAGATGAGTTCTACTCACCGGTAATTCCTCTTCTGACTGAGCTTCTATAAGAAAACATAGATCTACCACAAGCAAACGCACATAACTACAAAAAAGTATTTAGAGAATGGAGTGAGTCCAAATGACCTTTACCCTAAAACAAATCTCACGATACTGCATGCAATAGCGCTGCTCCCTATATCGATATCTACTTCAAAATATTGAGCTTCCTTGTGATATTCCACCTAAAGATAAATTGTTAAAATTCAAAAAATTATTCAGTTATTAAATTACCCGCAGTGCGCCTCCAACTATGAGAGGTTTACGTCCGACTGAGCTCTGCACAATCCAGGGGCCCTTATTATTGTAAACAGTGAGTAATAATACTTTTAGAATATAAAAGATCATCTGCTAAAAAGTCTTACCGTTGAAACATTCGGAATGAGCTTGAATCGAGAGTTCCGATACTTATCGTCACAGGAGACAAAATTTTGAATCATAGCTCCCTTAGAAATAGCTTAAATCTTTGAGTCTTTCATTTTAATTTGGGGTTACCTCCATCACTTCCGCTTCAATCTTATAATAAAAGACAAGAGAAAAGTGGCGAGGACCAGCTGGAACTTGAAGATTAATTGCAAATATGATAGATTTGGCATTGCAATATTTCTTAAAGTAATGTGAGATTCTCGTACAGGTCAAACTGATAAAGAATATACCTCAAGAGAAGATTTGAATGTGCCATGCGGAAGTGAACAGACATCAGATATTTTTCGGTCGTCGAATAACCAATCGACGGCAATAAGTTCTCCGAATGGTTCTTTGGCAGGAATTTTTTTCCGATCTTGTAGATAGTTCCTACCTCGAATGGAAAAATCGCTTGCACTTGGGACACTCCAAAAATGAGTAGGTAAGGTCCCCTGGAAAAAAATACATTATGTGATTATTTAGTACATTTACCTTACCTTCGCAGAGCTTTGATTTATTACCGATTTAGTTTCGGTAATTATACTATGTAATCCATATTGCCAGCGAGCTTTCTCGATCTTGTGAGAAATAGAAAACTTTAACTTCAACTATTTATGATATCTAAAGAATGGCTCAAAAGTCACCTTCATATTAAAATTTTGGAGACGAGAAGAAAGCACTCCTAAAAAATTCATTGGGAGATCATCTGAAAATATAACTCAGTAACTTACACAGACTACGAAAATTTGAATTACCATGAATTTGATATGCTTCCGTTCCATCAATCGCAATATAACATGATACCACCGAAATAACATTTATTTTACCATTACAGTATATCACGGAGGGAGAAAGTTCATATAAAAGTTGGAAGCCTTCGATACCTCTGGTTGAGCTGTAAACCTGAACACATAGAATATCAGTCAAAAAGATGAATATTGAAGAAATAAAGATTTCAACCATGTTTGTCTTACTGAACTGAAACGATATCAGATAGGAACCGTCTTCCCTTGGATAAATCGTACGTAGAAAACAATGGCCAGAATTTTTCTTTGATTTATTGTTAAATATCAGCTCATAAGACATACATTAAAATACCTTAAAAATCGACTGGACATCGTATTTAAATCTCACCGTTACTATGGTATTATTCTCATCCAATTTTCTACTCAATTGTGAATACTCCTGTATGACCTGCTCGTCGAAAGGGAGAAACTTTGATTCAAGAACGGCCATATAAATCTCAGCAGGAGCTGCGAATACTTTCACATTTGCCTTCTAAAATCGTTATCTGGAAGAACATTTTCCTTGCGTGTAACGAACCTTGAAAAATTTCGCGGAGTTCATTCTTATCTGACCTTGATTACTCAAGTATTCTTGATAGTTACTCATTCCATTATGAAAAGATAACAGTCTCCACCGCTTCAAATTTAGATCCTTTAAATTCCTCATTTTCAACTTGACTATGGTTATAGTTGCCGAGCGGACCAGAAAATACTGGATACGTGCATGTTTTGGTTTCGGTATCCGTGAGGGCTCAATTTGTGATTGTCGTAACAAGAAAAAAATTGTAGTTGCGGATCATGTCTTGTGTCTTCATGTGTAAAAGTGTAATTAAAAAATGTGTCACATACAGGTTTTGGCACCGTGGCACGAGAGAGTATTTTTCTTCACCTACATTCTTTGTACTTCCTCAGAAGAAGTTTATAGTTTAGGGTAATCTCTCAGGTTCTCAGTTTTTTTTACTGTTAGCCTCTCAAAAAAGCAACACTGCGTTACATTTATTGAAAAACGCAAAGCATATTTTCAGTACGTTCAATTTCACTGCGATGTATAACGACGCTATGAACGTTAATACAATATAGAGTCTGAGGTATCATTTTCAGGAGTCATTTTCTTGACTTGATAATGAAGTTTCGCTGAAAGACAAGAAAAGATCTTGTACTCGCAAGAAAGAGGTGTCTGCACCTTGTTCAGAGATGAGTCCTGAAGCTTTTACAAATCTACCTTCAATTATTTCAAAGAAGGTATACTTTAAGTCTTTAACTCTTTAAGTTGCTTTTTTAAATCTTATTTATGGCCATACTAACTTCAAAAGAAGAGCATAGATTCACATTCCGATTGGAAGATTTTATATGGATATTACGGTTCTAATATGATTATATCTTGGCCATCTGATCCAATGATAGATGAAAGCTCGGACTTACACCAACTCAAGGTCGAAAACAGGGGTGCTGGAGCAAATTCACAAGTTCCTTGTAAGGTATCAAAGCAACGCGGCGCATCTAAGGGAAGAACTTATACTTCAAAGGTTTTTTTTCATTTAAGTTTTATTTGATTTTTGACAAATTTGGTGTTCTAGTACCGAGGGGTTCATCAAACTTTCCCCACGCAGCGCTGGGAGGCACAATTTCGTCGACAAGGAAAGGTGAAATGAGTTCAAATAATTAATATACATGAATTGTTCTTTTAATAACTTGTTCACAGCCAACCTCACTGGGATGTTTTGATGAAGAAGGGGAAGCAGCGCGAGCATACGACAGAATGATGATTTGGAGTGAGCTACATCCATTTCAAAGCAGCACTGAAGTAAAAGACGCAATAACGCGTCTATCAAGTATATCATTAAATTTTCATTATCTTGAATATGAAGAGGATATAGATGCTCTTCGGCAAATTTCACAGGAAAAGCTGATTCAAGAACTTCGAAAACAAGGCAGATTGCAGCAAAATTCGAAACATGATTTGCAATGATTCATAGTGAAAGAGTAGTACAAGAGGGTTACACCACGCAAGAGTTTAGTTATTTTCTCAATTTTCCGTTTAAATAGACGACAGCGTGAAAAATACTTCTATAAAATAAAATGTTTCTGTAGACCTTGTGACTGAGGAGGCATACCCACCACTTCCAAAATGCTTTTTCTTGAAGCTCCAACCCCTTTTGACCCAAACCCTAACCTAAACGAGGACTTTATAAACAACTGGTATTCATATGATACCTGGTACCTAGGTACTGGTATACATACATAAAAGAAATAAACTCATGAAGACATTCAACAAATTTATGTTTTAATGCACCTCCGCGAAATCCGTTCACGAACTTCTCAATAAATTCTTTTTTCTGTACGTCATAGTGCGGTTCTCAGTGATGAATAGAAAATAAATGCAAACAGGATGACAGCCAGACACCGTAATACTTTGAAAGCAAAATAGTATTAGACCCTGGTGGAATATGCAAGGAACTTAAAGAAATATATCATTAGTTTAATAAGAGGGAATGAGTGATTTTACGGAAGTACCACATCAAAAATACTGGATTCAGCGTTATAACTTGTTCACGAGTTGGAGAGAGGGGATACGCTTGGATTATGAGTCATGGTATTCAGTCACGCCAAATGCCATTGCTGTTCTTCAGGCAAGGAGATGCATTCTTCAGAATCTCCAAACTCAGGAAATACCGTTACTAGTCGTTGACGCCTTTTCAGGCTCAGGCAGTAATAGTGCTGAATTTGCTTCTGCTGGAGCTCACGTCATTTCCTGTGAAATTAACATTTCTCGTGTAAAGATGGTTTGAACTTGTCTTAATATCGAATTGTACTGAACTCTATTCAGGTGAAATTCAACACAGATAAGTACTTCCTAGGGAATAAGGTGGATTTTGTATGTGCTGATTTCCTGGCACTGTGTCCTGTTTTAAAACCAGATTTGATTTTTCTATCGCCACCATGGGGCGGCCCCAACTACTACACTGAAAACGAAAGTTTTAAGCTCGAAAATATGTATGTAGGAAAGTTGAATGGGTTTGAAATATTGGAAAAAGCACTGGAAATCACACCAAATGTCATATATTTTCTCCCTAAAAATACGGACCTCGGACTAATTCAGAACCGAATACGAATACCTTGGGAGGTAATGACATAACTACACTTTCTTCGATTTTTCTTCTGCTGATTTATTTGTCCAGATTGACTTCAATTTTGTAAAAGGTAAACTGAAGGCAGTTACATTATATTTCGGCAGTTTGATTGAACTTGATAAAAATAATTCGAGGGCTTCTAGATAGTCATATTAATTCTATCGCAGAAAAGAGGGAAAATTATGACACAAGCTTTCATATTTTAGGTAAAAAAAATAGGATTTCGGATTTCAGTCAATACTTTTACCAGACGATGTGAATATTAAAATCATAATCAGAGTTCTCCTCCAAAACATTCCGAACTCCCGAATGAAGAGTTTTTTTTAAAAGCAACTTTTGCATTGAGACTGTCCAGTTTTGGACAAGCACCTATTTCAAAATTGTAAATAGGAATGTAGGGTCAAACACATGTGTATTACCTATTCGATGACCGAGACCTCCACAGTATGCACATCCACGCACTCCTGTTAGTGCTACGAGTTCTTTGTCTTCTTCTAGAAGTTTTTCCGTCGCAAAACTGAGAAATTCTGGCACCTTTTGTTTAGCTTCAACCAGTAAATGTTGCAAGTCTTTCAACACCACTTCGGACTGATTAGGAGTGATCAGTGTTGTTGCAGTGCCAGTTTTACCGCCACGCCCTACAACAAACAAATTATTCCTGACATTTTGAGATACTCATATTTTCTTACCCGTCCGACCAATTCGATGAACGTAATTTTCAATTTCAGCTGGCATGTCGAAGTTGATGACATGATTTATTGCGGGGAAGTCAAGGCCTTTCGAAATTACATCAGTGGCAACAAGAACATCTTTAAGAAAATGCTGAAAATCAAATAGAAGTCATGATATAATACATCTAAATATAAAATTTCAAACCTTGAACTGCTCTATGCTTTTATTCCTTTCACTTTGATCTTTTCCACCATGTATTGAGACCGCGTCAATACCTTTGAGTAACAGATACTCATGAACTTTATCTACATCCCGTTTATTTTCACAAAATATAATAACCGGTGGAGCAGATTTTGTCAAGCTTTTCAGAATGTGTGTGAGTTTTTCCCCATCTTCTACACACTCTACGTCTTGAATTACATCTAAGTTCGCAGCCCCTGCTCTGCCAATATTGATTGTTACCGGATTAACCAGATTAGATTCCGCAAATTTTTTAATCTTGAAAGGCATGGTTGCACTAAACAGAATTGTTTGACGTTGCGTCTTGAAGTAGCTAAAAATTTCTTGAATTTCATCTTCGAAACCCAAATCTACCATCCTATCAGCTTCATCTAGGCAAATAAGCCTATAGAAGAACATGATAATTCTTGAATATAAAAAGTTACGCTGAATTATGTGTTAATACCTGCAGATATCTAGATTTAAATCCCTTCTCGATAACATATCTCTCAAACGACCAGGAGTTGCAGTGAGCACATGAACTCCTTCAAAACCTGGTTCCCTCATGACCTCCTGAACATTTAAACCCCCTATACATAAAATAACGGATATTGATTCGCTTTTTTTCTGCTGAAATATTTAGATAATTTCATATGTTGCTATTCAAAAAGTACTTCTTTCGGCCTCTTTTGAGAGTACAACAGTAAAACTTCGTGTGTCTGGCGCGCAAGCTCCCGCGACGGGCAAATTATTAAGCTCAGAGGGCCCTCTCCACGTACAAGCGGCATTCGTAGTTGTTCGATCTACATTTCAATTTCAAGGAAAAATAATGTAACTGAGTCAATCATTAGATTAGAATATTGAAATCTTTACCATAACGGAGGTCAAAATAGGAAGAACAAAGGCCAGTGTTTTCCCAGAGCCAGTTGAAGCTGAGCAAGAATTGAACCTTATGCCCTCAGAAAATTAAATTTAAGTTAATTACCTATCCCAATCATATCACGTCCACTTAAAATAAGTGGTATGCCCTGCATCTGTATTGCTGTAGGTTTCATAATGCCCTATGAATAAAAAAAATCCATATATTCTCATGATGCAAAAATTCCATTATTTACCTTTTGTCGAAGTGTATGTAGAATTTTATTGGGTAAACCCATGGTTAAGAAAGAACAAGATGGCATGGGAACCAAATTGCCTACAATTTTGTTTATGAAACGAATTAGTTAACGACAACAATACTTACCCTCTACACTCATACATAGTTTGCTCCGAATTCCGTGGCATTTTTTTTCCTCAAAAGAAGAAGAGTCTAGAAAAAAATGTAAGGAGAATTGAAAGTTCAACTCAAGTATAATGGAAGATTGTTTTTGTCCTGACCTGTCCAACCGGTTTGCATGGAGCTTTCATACTTTAAACCACTGGCCAGTTCAGTGGCAGAGCGTAAGCCTTTCTTTGTCTGGTGAATAAATTAAGAGGCTTGGTTTATAAAACATTTCAAATAAATTACCAACACAGCTTTTAACAAGGTGGCCTCAGTTTCAGCTATTTTCTGAGAATTAGTGCTGGTTTGTGATTTTCTACTTCCCTCCAGCGATTTGAGAAGGAGCGATGATCCTATTTCCTTGTATGAAGTAAATGAATTATCCCTTTCTACATTGTTGTCCCTTGTTGATGAGGGGTAAGGAAAATTTCTACGGCGCTTTACCGGAATATAGTCTGGAGTCTCCGCATTTTCAACTACAGTAGATTTCATTGATCTAAAACACTTTCCCGTCTATTGTATGTTAGATGTCCTCCAAGATGGTAATCATCTCAAATGTATGTTTATAGACAAAAAAACAAGCACACGGATTCCAAATCAATATTTTGCTCGTTTCAAAAATATGTTTCTGTCATTTCTATGTATATCCATATTATACTTATTGGAACTTCAAACTTGAACTGAGTTCATAAAAGTTTTGTTAAATGCATTGAGCGCGCTATTTATCAAGTTACCAAAATAAAATGAAAATGTATCCTTATCGTATTACGTGTGATAGGTGACGTGCAGTGCACTTTAAGGTACAAAATGCGAAAGTTTTAGCTTGAAGCGCAGATGCTATGGCTAACTGGCTGTGAGCAGGTATATACCACGCGTCATTAAGTAAACGAACCCACTTCCTGAATTTTTTTTATGCATATATATATTCATATTTTGAAATTTATTTGGCTTTTCCTGCTCAGCTATATGGTATGCATAGCTGCCTCTCCCGCTCAAATTTAATTAAAAGGGTGTATGTACGAACAAAATTCGGACTCTTCTTTAATTACGGAACTATTTGTGTCGTTGGAAAAGTATCTGTCCGAGAACGAGTAAGAAATTAGTCGTGCGCCATATAACAAAGTTCATCTTCTTCTCATTTGTTTTTGTTTAGTTGTTTTGATACGCACCAATCATTTTAGCTCTTTCCAGCCAAGCCAAGATATTGTGTAAACCTTAAAATTTTCAGGAAGTACGATGAGGTGCACGAATCTACATCGAAAGTACAGCCCAGCCTCTCTACCCCTAGATTTCAGAAGGTCGTCATGCACTAAAAGCAATTTTTCAATGAAAGAGAGATTTTGTGTTAATAGTCCGCTTTGTATTCACGAAACTCCGAGATCTATGATCTCGAGTCCCGTTTTGAAATGGGGGGTTGCTGAGACTATGGGCCCTCGTGAGACTATGGAAGATGCATGGTTTGTTAAGGAAAATTTGAAAGCCGGAATCCTGTACGCTAGTATTTTCGATGGACATGGTGGTTCATCCAGTGCTCTGTTTCTCAAGCGAAAGCTATTTGATATGCTGAAAATAAAAATGAAAAGACAAAGTAACAATATTCCGTTCATGAAAAGTGAAATAACGATCAGTGAAATAGCTCAGGTTTTAAGCCCACAAAGCCTTCAAGATATATTTAGATTGACAGATAGTGCATTAATTGATCATATCGCGACCTTAGGTGATCCTGAATGTTGGAGTGGAAGCACAGCAACAATATGTTTCATAGATGAACACAAAATCGTTTGTGCAAATGTGGGTGATAGTAGTGCTGTCATTGGCAGAAAGGGTAAACCGATTTCATTGACAGAGGAACACCGTCCAACACCAAGAACGAAAAGTGGAAGAAATGAAATTGAGCGTATTGCAATGGCGGGCGGTTGGGTCACTCAGGAGCGAGTCTGTGGAATATTGGCAGTCAGTCGTGCTTTTGGAGACTACGAATTTAAAGGTGGACGTTCCGAGCTTTTAGAGGAATTTCGATATGATGGAAATGTACAGGCGACAACTTCAACTCTTCATGCACCTCCAGTCGTTGCTTTGCCGCATGTTCATGAACTTAATAGATCCACCGATGATGAATTCATTATCATTGCAACGGATGGAATTTGGGACGTTATGAATGGATCCCAAGCAGTTACTTTTGTGTGTTCAAAACTAAAAAGCAATCCAATGCTCTCTATGACAGAGGTAGCGGATGCGCTTGTCCAACGTGCCTTGAGAAATCGTAGTCAAGATAATATTGCGTGCATAGTTATTGACCTTAGAGTAATTTAATCGAATCAGTTGATTTAGTTTCAATACAATTGAAGAGAATACTTTCGCAGTAAAATTTACTTGCTTAACACAAACTACGGAAACCTAAAATCTAGAATTCAGTGGTTCAGCTGTCCCCATTTTTCCACCTCACTTCTAGGAGAATTATTCAAATATTGATTAATCGTCACTCAAGTCTTCAGATTCGCTCGAATCTTTGTTGATTTCGTTCATAGATTCTGCAAGTAATCTGTCATCCCTTTCACTCACAACGCGTGGTGGCTCCTTCAAAACCAACTTCCCCTTCCTCGTGTTGATACGAACCTGGAACAGAATCATGAAAAATTGGCGTTTGCAAATATGTTGTCGTACCGTAGCTTCGTGGATTGCTGCCTCAATAGTGGCCATTCCAGATTCCTTATCGAGTGTCTGGGTTGTGACCACATAGAGGGGCGAGGCAATTAATGAGACTTTCACTTTGCACTCTTTGGTCGAACTGCTCTCCGCAGCTCGCATGGCATCCTTAATACACTCAATACCATCACTACTAAAGCAAGTAAGTTCCATATCTGCTCGAATTTTCAATGGTTGTGGAGTCATTCGACGACATATATCTTTTATTAATGCGTGTTTGACAGACTCATTTATAACTTCATTATTAAGAGAAGAATCCGAAAAAATCAAGTTGTGATCAGTAACCATTATTTTGAACGCGTTGAAAGCATGCCCGTGCTTTACATAGAGAGGCCAACCAAGACTCTACAATTTTCATATTGATTTCAAAAGAAGCACTAAAAGAAGGGAGAAAACGTACAACATATAAACTATGTAAATCAGTGCACGTAGTTTCAGAGACATGCCGCATAATCGAATGCACCATTTTGCTTTTACTGTACCTGTCTTCACAAGCTTGAATATCCTCAGGGGATACACGTCTGCTCAAACATTTTCACTATTTATTGACTTGAAAAAGATTCATACCTTTTCGATAAGTCAATGTATCCTTTCTCTTTATCTACTCTGAGTACCATGACAGGCTCAATCCTCCCTACCTGTTTTGAGAAAAGAGTTATGAGCGCAACAACCAAAATATACAAATATGTCATTGCCTTTATAAGTTTAGTCACCGACCTTATTCTGCGTCGTGTAAGCTCCGAGAGTAGTATCATTCCTTCAATGTTGTTGTACTCAAGAAGTTGCACATAAGCGCCCATTTCTGCAACACGTTTCACCTACAAATTAGGACGCATAAATGAGCATTCTTCTGTAAATACCAGAAAAAGAAGTACCTGAACCATCACCACATCATCAACCTCTGGGAACTCATTCACGTACATCCGGCACTCGGAAACCTTCAAAAATTGAGCAAAATCGAATAAACACACAGACATAATTTTAATATAATATATACCATCCCTTCGAACGTTTCAGAAGGCGAAAACTTGCCTAAGAAGAACTCTCCTTACGTAAAAATGCGAACGCTGAGAGAAAAAAGGTAAGTAAAACCTTACCCTTTTTATCACACCTTAAACAAAACCCAACACCATTTTTTTTCCTCCACACCCACAGGAGATACAAGATAAGTTCAAGACAATTTGAGCTACATATTTTTACAGACAACTTTCAGACAACAAAAAGACAACTTGAACTACATATATATTTTACACCCTGCTCACTTGGTGCAGAAATGTTGGCCCATAACAGTCTTTTGACATATTCTAGATCGGCGGTAATAGAAAACAATGGTGTTTTTTTTAGTTAAGATTGGCGTTCATAGTGTATAAATGGTACTGCCCTTCGTGGGAGGATGAAGACTGGAGTTTTGAGGAGGAAAAGTATTCACTTACGCACCTGTCCCTCAAGCACCATGTTGAAGGTCGGCTTCATGCCAAAAGAAGTTAGTGATTACGCGAATGATCCGAAAGTGTTCTTAAATTTTTGCATCGCAGACAAAGGTGAAATTAGCAAAGCTCGTTGTGGATGTTCTTCCCGGTGAGGTTGGCCTGCGATTGCTCGTCAACATCTTTCCAGAGAAGATTCAAGTTGTATTTGATGGTCTGTTGAATAGCTATAAGGTTCAATATTTTGAATGCGCGAATATATACTTAATTTTAATATTGAACTGTAGTCTCAGCTATGTATAGCACTCAAAGATGAGAAGAAAGCGTCGAAAGCAGTGACATTCATTTTCAAGGTGAAGAAAGCTTCAAGAGTAGTTTTTCTCTTCCTTAGTTAAGTTTCCAGGATATGGTGAAAGCTTATATCGAACAGTTCGTAGGAACTCCTTACGAATTCCCCTCGTATCACAAGGCAATTCGTGAGCCCTACGATTACTATCAGGTGAAAAAATAATAATGTTCTCAGGAGAAATTTTGAGTTGGTATTACGCTAGATGGCTAATATGTATATTGGATCCCTCATCGATTTCGACCGCTCCATTGTGATGTATCCGGAACAATGGACGAAGATACAGAATCAGATCAATGTATTGCATACTTGAATCGCATAGAATCTTATTTTCTTATTTTCTCTTTTTGCAGGAAGGCGAAAATGTAATTTTATTTGCTAATCATCAAAGTGAGGTATGATAAAGAAACTTGCTGGTCCGTTTAAGTGTTTAACCTGACTGAATCCAATAAGGGAGACGCGGCATTCATTCCATTACTTACGGAAGTTTCCCATCCTGGACTGGGCGAAAAGGTTAGTGAGCTTGCTTTTTAAGCTTTTTCTATAAATTGAGCAAAACTTGGAATATAATTGTAGGTTACCTATGTGGCTGGTGACCGTGTTATTACCGATCTTCTTGCAAAACCGTTCAGCATGGGGAAGAATCTTTTGTGTGTTAACTCTAAAAAGCATATGGTCTAATATATGTAAATATTTTACCTTTATCCCTTACCTTTCATGTAGAATGACATTCCTGAGCTGAAGGCAACAAAAATGAAGCAGAATTTGACAACTATTAAGGTATTTAAAAAACTTGTGACGAAGTATTCTCTCAGTTTATGCTATTTTTAATTGCAGGAGATGCAAAAGAAATTACAAGAAGGCGGGTTTTTAATTTGGATTGCGCCTGCTGGAGGGAGGGACCGACGGAAGGCTGACGGAACGTTAATTCCTGACAAGTTCGATCCTCAGGCTATTGAAATGATGAAAAAGCTTGGTACGAAGAAATCAGCTGCGAAAACTCACTTTTATCCATTGGCAATGGTAAATATTGTACAATAAGTCGAAGTCTGCCTCAATGTTTTTTAAAGGCAACATATGATATAATGCCACCACCATCAAGCTCAGAAAAGGACATTGGAGAAAAAAGGATTGTCAACTACACGGTATAATCTTATTTTTTCAAACATGTTAATGACTTTCTATCCAGGGAGTGGGCCTTTCACTAGGAGAAGAAATTGATGTTTCGAACTCTGGAAAGTGGGCTGAAAACTTAGGTGAAGAGGCAGATCTTCCTGTCGAATTATCAGAGCATATTTGGGGAAAGGTCTTTTACATACTTGCTTGTTTCAACTTTTAGCGAGACTAATGATGATTTTCCTCTAGGTCAAGCAAGAGTACGACAAGATTTCGAAATACTGTGACCCAAAAGCAGAAGAAATTGTTTTGAATGCTGGTGGTGTGCGTCCTATTAGGCCACCATCTGTTCCAAAGTTCGATTGACCTACAAGAGAATTACTCAAATGTGTGAAGCATCACAAGTTTGGAAAACTAGTAGCAGATACAAAAATGTTCTTGAAGAAGTAAAATGGAAATATCTTTTTGATGTTCTCTCGTTTATTCACTTTATATTCCGACAATTGCTCCTGCATGTTGATACCCAGCGCTTACTCTTACAACCTTTCCTTTTATATCATCGATAGGAAATGGTATTTCTTCATCTCGTGAGGATATTTGGCCTAATTGGCCATTTGAGCTTGAACCCCAACCATATACTTTACCAGTAAGACTGGACACTAATGAAAAATATTCTCCAGATGCAACGCTACTAATATATTCATCCTCTATTGCACCTTTGACGCGACCGGGTTCCTCTTGTTCACCATTAGTTCGACCAAGAGACTTACGGGAACAACCCCAACTATACACCTCTCCTGCTTTATTGCGCGCTAGTACGTGGCACCTGCCAGTGGAAACTTCGATGAATTCATTTGAACTGGAGTGAAATAAAACTTTTTGGAGCTTAAGAGCTTCTTCGACCGAATCGATCTTCCTTCCTAATCCCGAGGTAAGCTCATTTTTCTGCTTAACAATACTAGCGTAGCCATCAAATCCTGTTGCACACGTGTATACCGAACCATCGCTAGTCAGAACTACTAAATGGACGTAACCTAAAGCAACGTCCAATATCTTTACGCCTTCTTTGGGAGGAGGATCTAAACGTATATTTCTAGGCGAAGCAGCAAAATTTGGGTCATGTAGCAGTTTAGAACGAATATCGCTGGATTCAGTATATTCATTCTTCTCTAAAAGTTCCGAAGCAGTTCCGCAGGCGATGAGTCCCCATACTACTAAAGTTCCGTCCTCAAAAACTGCCGCAGAAGAATATCTTCCAGCTGCAACAGCAACTGCTCTCGTATTGAATTGACACTCAGCTTTCGCCTTGCATTTGTCATCAAAACCGAGTATTTTACCATCAAACAATACTTTTGTTGCTATACCTGAACGACACGTTGAACCGCCTATACAGGCACTTCCAGGTTTACTATTTGAAGTTGAATCATTGCTGCAGTTGCAATTACCTCCGCTGTCACACCCACACGAGCGAGTTGTCGAGCCAAGAATACCTGAGCGGCCCAACTGTCCTCGATCATTCAGGCCAAAGGTGAGGACTTCGCCAGTTGATGTCAGTGCGACTGTGTGATAGCGACCACAAGATGTCGCTGTAACTTTAGCGTTATCTGGCAAGGTAACAGGAAGAGCACTGTTTATGTCTCCATCACGGCCGAGTTGTCCAGAGTCATCAATTGGTGGAGAACCCCTGCCACCCCCACCAGCGCTATCATTTCTTCCTGCAGTTAGAAGTTCACCTGAACGAAGTAAGAAAGCTGAGTGACCCGAAAAAGATATATGTATAATATCTTGTGACGAAAATTTTGAAGGAATTTCTACGATATTTGGAGGAGTTGCGCTTGGGTTCGAAGGACGTGCAACACGAGCACCGCCAATTCCCCAGGTATACACAAGAAGTCGGCCGTAGGGATTGGGAGAGACTTCTGGTGCTTGAATGCCAGATTTTCTGTATTTTCCCAGAGAATCATTCTCGCTCCCTTCAGTACCCTCCATGAGACCAGGGAGCAGGAGAACTGCAAATACATACAGAACCGCGGTTAATAGTTTCGTCATGTGTTCTGGAGTCTTACTTCTTTCGTTCAAGGTTTATGTGCTAAAGTTATTGTTTTTCTGTGCATAACTGAAAATTTTTATGAAGAGTAAAAGTATATAGCGCGCGTGGTTTTTGTATATGCGCCGTAGTCGCGTAGTACTACGTACGGTGGGGCCCCGTCATATTTTCAAAATATTAAAATCAGCCAACGACCAAGAGCCAACAAGCTGGAGCTGACCTGAGCTGCTAAGCAGCTGACAGAGTGATAGTCTGCATGAAGATACAAAGTCTTTCGGATAAGAAATTGAATGAAAGGTGACCTTCTCTAGGTAAGGAAAAGTATAAAACTTACACAAGAAACGATACAACAAATTTGATTTACAACTTTTCTCATTTTTTTAGCATTTTATCAAAATGCCAAGTTGCCAATCCACCATGAGGTCCATCAGCACCCATTCTAGTCAAACTTGCAACCATCTCAGCATTCTCTTTTACTGAGTCAATTTGATCCTTTAATAGCTCACCTTCGATAAAGTCGCACGCTGCCGCATCCCCGCACTCGTCAGCAATTTTGTGTAACTCAAGTAATTTATCATAGTTCAATTTTTCCAACGAGAGCGCCAACTCTAGTGCATAAAGCCCACAGCCCTTCTGGGCATGCTCAAACTCAAGCTGAGGTGGCATAATAGCCTGGAGAGATACTTTACCCCCCCTTTTGGTCTGATAGTCCATTAGTAACTCGGCATGCGAGCGTTCTTCAAGCGATTCTTTCTTGAAGTGTTGAGCAAATCCGTCAAGTGCCACATTATCTCTCGAGAAGAATGCATACATGCTATGATAGATGTAGGACACGTTGTATTCGATGTTAATTTGGTCATTAATTGCATCCTCAAGAGTTTGCTGAAAATGCGGGGCACGCGCAAACGAGTAATGAACATCAACAGGGATGGGATGTGTACTCGTTGCTTCCACAATTGCCTCGCCCAGGTTGAGCTCGCCACTATTGCCGTCACGGATCGCATAAAATTTGTCGTAACGGAATTCACGAGTGTTTTGTCTTGAAATAGACCGTCCGGCGCCACATCGCACGATAGTCGCTGCAATAACAGGGCGAGAAGATTTTGAAAGCATATGGTGAAATCCGGACATAAAAGCAAAATGAGGGAGTGATAAACTCTAGCTTCAGAGCTGCTACAAACGTACTTATACTATTCAACTATAAGAACTCGATCGAGGCGGGATTTTTTCCCTTTCAAACAAATGAATTTAGGGTATCAATCCATATATCAAAAAAATCTCTCTTTTTTATGCCCCCACCAAAAACGAAAGAAGCGGATCTTGAAGAAATCAAAAATCTTCGGAAATTTTTATCCAAAATCCATCTCTTTCCTAGTTTCCTCGAGAAAGAAAAAAGAAATATACGAGAGGCGCCGCAACGTCATTAACTGACGCAACATTAACAAGATGTCCTACACTATTTCCGTATCGGGTTTAATCCCATTGAAATCTTCTATCCACCGCCGTACCGCGCAACGCTCAATGAAGGTAAGCCCTCCTCTTTCCTTGTTTTTGAAATCTCTCCGGGGGATCTTTTCCGCATCGCGTACAGTGCTCCAGATATTTCATGACACCAAAGGCCCGACCACCTTCATATTTTGAGACTCTTTAAGACTCTTTAGAATTGGAAGTTATGAGCTTTTGCATCGATCTGGTTTTACAACCACTCGTGTGTTTCCTCTTGACAGCTACAGTGAACAAAACCACTGTGTTCAACTTCAACGTGATCATCAAGCGTTGCCCCATTTTCAGACTTTAGTTTTCTTTCTTGCTCAAAAGTTTGAGTTCGGAGCTGATGCAAATAGCGCACATCAAAATTTGATGTTGCATGAAGTAGTGAGATCGCGCCATTCAGCTTCATTTCCTTTATTATGTAAACTGACCTTAACTATTTTATCAGGCCCCGTGTTCGGCAAAAGTTATGGACAGTAAGGACTCCTCTTTGGGTGAGAAAGTTAGTGTGGCTGTTTCCTCGGCCACTGTGGCATTTGCTGCTCCAGCCTTTGCTGCTTCTGAAGCTGTGAATGATATTGCCGCTATTACTCCCTCTCTGAAGAATACACTGTTGTCAGTGGTTGCCGGTGGAGTAGTTCTTGCGGCGATTGCTGCAGCCGTTATTGGTGTTTCTTCCTTTGACAAGGTTACAAGAAAGTAAAGATGAGAAAATTACTACTAGGTGTGTCGTGATTTCTAAAGTAGGAATGACATATCTATCGTAAATGTATGGAATACGTGCCATAGTAGGAATTATATGCTCCGTTGTTTTTACAAAATCTGTTCTTAAATACTTATTAAATAAAAGCTTATGAACTTAACTAACACTTTAAAAGTACTGAAGACAAACGAATGAAAATATAATGTCTCGCAAATTAATAAAAAGCTGGTGCATATCGCCGAAATTTAGATCCATTTGAAGTTTCGATCGTAATGTAGATGGTTCTCGTACCTCAGCCCTGAACTGTGCTCCTCGTGCTTTTTTCCTGAATTTTAAAAGTTACTAGGAATCCTTGTTTCCTTTGACTTCAAGTAAGGCAGTTGACCCATTTTGTTCGTATAAATCAAGAATTTGATTGCCTATTTCATCGCACATGCCTGAATTAAGATCTAATTGGATCCACCAACTTTTTGGGAGATCTACATTCCTTCCTAAATATTTGGCAGCTGGTCAGGAAATGAAGGTTGAGGGGCATAATGTTAGAATGTAGAAAATTCCATACCAAGATATAGCACAGCTGCTGCTATTTCTTCAGCACCAAACTGTAAGCAGAGAGTTGTTCTTAAGCTGATGTTGAACAACATATAAGTAATATTTTAAAAGAAATGAAAGTTATTTTCCTGTCGTTTGCAAAGTTCCAAGCCACCTGTGCAAGTTCTCTAGTATTTCCCTCCTTAACAAGACCCAGTTTGCTCATCTTTTTTACTATAGCTAGGAGATACTTGTATGAATGCTCAACATTGAAATCAAATTCTAACGCATGTAGGAGGATTCTTTCTGCACACAATATATTTTCGCGCTGAATTTCAAAATAATCCTGCAAGAAGAGTAAACACTGAAACTTAACTTATTCGATTAAATTACATTAACCTTAGAAATGTTGACTTTCTCATTTCTATACTGAACTTGAAATGCAGCTTTAACGATGTCCTTTAATGATTTTGGAGTTTCCTCAACCTTGCCTGCCAGGAATAGGCAAGCAGTTGCAATCATCTGAAAGAAGAAGTGAGTGTTTCAGTTTCTTAACAGTTGAGACGTACAAAACGATCATTTTTTACTGACTTATGTGAATTCAAAGCAAAGTATCGGTGGCAAAATACAATTGCAGTGGCAATAGTTAATTGGGGACTACGTATAAATTCATGAAAAAGGTAACACACGCCGTCAAAGATAAACTCTTACACTTTAATTTTCATGCCTGTCTCTTTAAGAAATTCACAATAAGACCAGCGATAAAGCCGTTCTACATCAGCGTTTATACCATCTAATCGAGACGGAGACCAATCTTCTAGCTCCCTAAAGACGAATTTATTCCGAATCATGCAGGGAAAAATAAGCGAGTTCAATTCTTTTCGAGCGCGTATAAAGAACTGTTCTGTTCCGCTTCGTCCTCAGCTCACACATGGCGTTTTTTTGTTTGGAAATAATTAAAACCCTAAATTTAGACAAGTAAGTTGGATTTTCCATCGAAAGAGACGATATCATATACCAGTTCGACCAGTCCAAACTCACACCGTTTAGGGGTTCAAAAAAGTTTCTGGGGTCACAGGAAATTCACAGGATTTTCACAGGAAAAGCAATATATATATGATGATGAGAGAGAGAGTTCTCTTGAAAAAAGTTTTAGAGCACAGATCAGGAAAAAACTAGTACTACTGTCTTTGTAATGAAATAACTTACACCACAAGTCACCTTGAATGAAAGTTTATAAGCTTTTGGTTCGAGGTGGAATATGTGGTTAAGGCGCGGGGGCATCTAACGATCTTCAAAGAGTGCGTGTAATGACACCAAAAATACCTTACGCAAACAATTTTATACTTTTGTTAAATGGGACAACTATTCGTGAAAAAATCAAGATTATAACGAATCACTCACAAGACACTGCAGTTACACTGCAGTTATTGCTGCTTTTACAGCATATTACTCTTTAGATTATTGTTGCTCAATCAAATCAAGATCTCCCTTCACAGAAAAGAAATGAAATATAAAAATAACAACAGCATAAGTTTCACCTTCAAGGACTCTAGCTTTTTCTTAAGAATTTCGAGGCTTTGTTTGATAATTAGTCCAGCTCTTAAACTTCCAGTTCCTTCAACTATGAAATTGAAGCAGTTTTCCTTAATCCGGATATCTATCAAACCCGGCTTCCCTAGTACCTTCGCCTGATCAAAGTTCATAAAAAAAGTGTTTTGCTATACGAAATAAATCTTACCGTTTCGATACACTCTGTATCATGCATAAAATTATCCTCATATTCTCTGACTAGCTCAATATCTTCACTTTGTTCATTCAAGAAGAACACTGGTGTAGGTGAACTTGCTATGAATTCCAATTTTTCTTTTTCTGTAAAGGCATTTGTCAGTTAATCTAAAGTATACAGAAAGTAGGCTCTCACTTGTCATAGTATTCATTATCCTTTTGTTCAAGACTATCTCTGGCCAATGACGGAATACTGCTGTGGATACAGGTGACCATTTAGCATGGTCTTTTCCAATTCCCTTCCTTGCTATGCACTTCAAGTGCAGTTCTTGATTTTTTCGGAGCCGGACTATCAGAATGCCCCCCGGAGTAACTTGATCAGGATTCAGTTGCGGTTGACTTGGAAAGCTTACAGGTGTAACATTCTTGTTAAAACAGAGTAGATCATTACTCGTGACATCTTGAGTTTGATCAGTACCACACTTAGCCCGAAGCTCTATCTCAAATTCAACTTCAGTGTCTTGGTCTCCTTCATATTCGTGAGGTAAAGAGGTATGAAAGGCATTTTCACTAGTAAGTGGGATTAAGCCAACTCTATGGGCAACAAACTCATCGCAAAGTACTGTAGAATTCTCTACCACTTCAACCAAATCGATCGCGAAAGTTGGAACTTCTGCTATCATTATACGGCGAAGGCCATTTGCTAAGCTAACATCGACATTTTGGATCTCAAACTTTGCAAACGTACGATCAATTTGTGAGATAGAAAGTTTAGGTTCCATTGCGTTCTTCCTTGACTCTACTTTTCGTATTTAACGATTGGAGACAGGGATATAATGTTCAATGACAACTAACTATATCTGTGTTCGAATTGTATACGTATTCTTGTACTTAGGTTTTCCTCAGTCTCATACTCACTTACAATAAAAAATCGGTGAAGACAACTATATTTCCAAACGAAACTACAAAATGTAGCTAAACAATGAATATAAATTTTGGAGATATCGAGCCAATATTTAACTTTGCTTTATTAAATCAGCTACGTGGAGTAAATCAGAGCTTTGAGATTGAGAAGGTCGAAGCGGAAGACTTCGTGGGTTTTCGTATTCTCAACCTTTATTATGCATTTTTGATTTTTCTACAGCCTGACAGCGTGTAGGGTTTCGAGCAAAAGTCCTCTGTGCCAACAACCTCGGGTGCAAGTGCTAAATGTCGCAGTGCTAAATTTAGCCAAGCGAGAATATAGGAGATAATAATAAGTATGTGTTCGTATAATAACAACGTTAAAAAAGTTACGTTTAAAAGCATAACTTTCCCAAACCCATAAGTTAGAGAATAATGATACACTAAATCACACATCCTCTTGAGGAACAGGGGGGACAAGTACCAGCCAACTCAACATATTTTTTAGAGTCTGTTTTTTTCGGATCCACTCTTTCTTTTTACACCTTTTTACACTACGAGTATGGAAGTTAAAGTAGCCAATTTAGCAATCCATCACGTGTCTTTCTTATAACAAGAGATTCTGACCTGTACACAAACGCTCCCTCGACAGATGTCTCCTGATTTTTCTCATCTAAAAGCAACGCTATCATATCACCATCTTCTAACACTACCTCATCGTTTCCACTTATTGGCTGCCATGCCCCGCCAGAAATAGCAATACCAGACATATTTTTGGTGTGAAGCCCTCGAAGTATAGCAGTACCATTATATGTGTTTGCCAGTATACTTAACTGCTTGTGAGAAATTCGCTTTGAGATACAGTTACCGTTTCCACGTCCAATTGTTTGGGGCCCACCAGTCAGATAAATTTCAGATTTGTCCGGACCAATTAAGTAACACTTGTATCGAACTTGCTTATTTGCACCAGCGTCACTGAAAGACTTTTTTGAGGAAGCATGACGATTGAAGCCAGCTTCTGTGAGGTCTCTACTGATATGCAAAGCGAGAGAATTCAGCTTCACAATATCGCGTTGCAAGAGCTGCAAAAATTCCTTTATTGATACGTTGGGAAGGACTTGTAAATCATCGTGATTGAACGGCACACCTACTGTCTCGAGATTCAAAATCATGTGCTCCAAGTGCTGCCTTTCACCGTCATCTTCTATTTTGTCATTTTTGAAAGAATCGTAAATGAAAGCTCCTATAATGTCTACTACTGTTGTAGCAACCGAAACCATGATGAAACACGACATTAGAGCCATCATTGTGGTATAAAAATCAGCTTTCCCAAGCAGACCATTAGATCTGAATTCGATTTCGACCCCTCGAAATTCCAAGATTGTGCCACTCGAAGTAACATCGTCTGGCTCCCCAGAAAAATGTACTGTTTCCACAGTGTTCACAAGATATCCTTTACTGCTGGATGAAACTGAGACATCTGCGAGAATACGATAATCAAAAGGTTGTAAACTAGACATGGGACGAAAATTACTGAAAGTCCAATCAATACTGAGTCGTATTCCGGTCAGTCGATAAAGCGGGAACGGTGGAACAAAAGAATCAGTTCGTACCACTAACTCGTTTCTATCATCCAGTTTCACTCCTGCGAGCTCAAGTAGTTCGTCAACACTAAAAGACGGGTACCTCTCACTAACAACAGCAGATTCCGAGTCGACGGTGAGTATGGTATTCGTCTGATTATCTTTGATATAGATTAAAGAGGGAGCACTTGTAAACCAACTTGTATCTAGAGTGGTCTTGAACTGAAATGTAACGTTTTCAGGATTTGTGGCAAAATAGTTCTTTGATGTATCATATTGTGGCAAAGTGGAGCACAAATCCGTGCTGGTGTTGCACTCTCGCTGAAAGTTTGTCTCCTTTACGTGTGTACCCACAAATATAGAATTTGCAGAAACACTCACTATTTCAGAAGTACTGAAGTTCTTGCAAATATTATCGTGGAAAGAATCCATAAAAGGTGGATCACCGGCATAATCCGTGATAGTTTTGTTACAGTATGTTGACGCCGCCTGATTAAAATCAAGCATTCTTTTTGTATCGGAAACATCAGTAGAGATGTACATTCCAGGTGTTTCTAGTAGCATATAAGTGTGACCACCAATCATAGAAACTCCCGCATAGACTAAAATCAAAGCCATTAAAGACTTATGTACATATGCTAAACGCTTGTCACTTATTTTAACCACTTTTAGAGTACGATAAGAAAACATGTCGTCCCACAACTCTCGAAAGCCCTCTCGAAGTCCTTTAAATGAAACTACATCAGAAAACTATACAGAATTTATTTCTAAAGTTGAACGCACCCATTTTTTTAAGAGGTGAAGTGCTGAAGACTTTCTAGTACAACAAACAACAAATATAACGATCTAAGCGTGCTCTTTCGAGTTGCAAATCATTGACTGGATAGCAATTAATTATTCTGGGTCAGTAGCTTACTCTTGCATTCTTTCGCGTGCTGAAAATGTCTCGCCTCTTTCTTCTTTTTTAGTGTTTATTTTTTTTCAAAACTTTTTGTAAAACATGTAAAAGCTCTGAAAACGGTAGCGAATTAGCGAATTAGGGTTCATCTTTTTATGCCTCCCCCCACACTCCTGTTAGTCCTCAGAAAGTGTAAAATAAAAGATCTCTGGTCTCCTTCTTTGATTTTCATCATATCAGGTCACAACTTCTCACAAGGAGTACGCGATCGTAATATTTGGTAGTGCGCAAGGAGTTGATCTTTGCTATCATGCTCGCAGTAAGTTGAAACCTTTCATTAAAGAACGCAATACTAAAATTCAATTTAAGAATCCGCAAACTTGCCAAACACAGTTTACGAGTAAGGGTAATAAACTTTTCGGAATTTCAGCTGCAAGATCCAAAGTAAAGTGTCCTCGAATATGTCATGAGATCAAAGCGGTAATGCTTATTTTTAATTTGCCATTTTTCAGGTTTAGTTTTTGTTCTAAAGGTGATTCCAAGTTTACAAGGAGACGCATCTAGTCAGTTACCTCCGGACTTGCCATCATATATTTTTAAAGAACGCATAGTTTACTTGGTAATTATGCCCTTCATCATTATTGCCAAAATCTAAATTTCTTCCATGTAGGGCATGACATTAGTACCTTCGGTGACTGAACTTATTCTTGCTGAATTGTTATATCTTCAATACGAAGATAACAATAAACCGATCCATTTGTACATAAATTCAACGGGGACATCAAAAGTATGTATGAAACTGTGCTTGTATTGAAGTGTTGAAGTGTTTATTATTAGGAGGGTCAAAAATATGGGTACGATTCCGAAGCCTTTGCAATTTATGATACCATTCAATATGTCAAACCTCCTGTACACACTATTGCTATCGGTACAGCTTGGGGTGAAGCTGCAATGTTGCTCTCAGCTGGTAAAAAGGTAAAAGTTGAAGGTATTTATCAGCTATTCATTTATGCAATCTTCACAGGGGCACAGAGCCGCACTTCCATCTGCTAGCATAATGATTAAACAACCCATAAACTCTTTTCGAGGGCAGGTATGGTCTATCCTACGATATTATGTGTGTCATTCTCACTATTAAAACAATAGGCCTCTGAGTTAGAAATTCAGCGTAATGAAACTAGAAATACAAAGTCTCAAACGGTACTACTGTTCTAGCGACTCTGGCCCTCTATTCTTATCACACATGATCAGCTAAAAATACTATCTCTATCTACCGGAAAATCGATCGAAGAAGTCGAAAAGGATATAAATAGACCTAGATATTTCGATCCACAAGAAGCGAAGGACTATGGATTGATCGATAAGGTGAAGAAATAACTCCACTTTCATTTGAGATATTTATGTCGAAAAATCATCCACAGGTACTCCTAAAATAGATGAAAGTCGGGATCAGTATACAAGAACGACCTCATTCATAGATTTTATATTAAAAAGAATATTCAAACTAGACCAAAGTGTCAATGATAGCAGCACGAGTGCTCTCAAAGGACTTATTATTTTCAATACTCCGAATTTTTAGAATTTCCTCTATCACCTATTTGTTACCTCTCAATATCTAATCATTATGTGTAAAAATGCGTACATTTAGTTCTGTCGAAGTAGTATCTAGCCCGCAAAAGGCAGTCCAATCATTCGCAATCAACCCAGCAGAAATAATATCACTCCCTCGATTGACTGTGCCTGCTGCGAGGGGCACCTTCAAAATAATATATAATGTGAAAAAAATAGAGAAAAAAATTCGGACTTGTAAAAGAGACGAAAGTTCGTCAAGTTCTTGCAGGCTTGTGTGTGGGTGTACCAATCCACCTTGGCTCGAGAATTTGCAATAACTTCCAACTAGAGCATTTCCTGCAATAGTCTAACAAAGCCTAAAGGTTGCAAAATGTTCGCAAATAAAGAAAATCATACCTCCCTGAAAGCTTCTACGCCAAGAACATCGCAAATTAACTCTTCTGTTTCACGGTCAATATCCGGATGTAAAAGGGCTGTATAGTCATTGCATGAAATACAATTTCCGAGAGCTGTATTTATACATAAAAGTGGTTCTGTTGAGACAAAGTTGAAGTAGAAGTTACCAGAAAGTCTCTCCTCAACTCTTTGGACAAGCACAGAATCTGGAAGAGAATTGCGAATATGCAGTAACTCTAATACAAAATCATTCAAATATAATCAAGCGCTGGCCTTAAGGTAGTCTACCTTGGTCTGTGGTGGAGTTTGGAAGCAGTAACCCCTTTTTATTTCCTATTAACTAATTCAAGCAGGTCTACTGCAAGAAGTTTGCAAAATCTCACCTACACACATTCTACCTACCAACCGAGTTCCCGCTATACTACTTTTAATCACTGGTATTTCTCGAGAAAGTTCGCCTTCAAATATGCTTAATTGTAGAAATTTAAGTGAGTGAGGGGTAAAACAATGCATGAAATTTCACCTATAGAAGTTTTCGGACCCCCCTATCGCAGTTATGCAATATGCATTCGTTAATGTTCCAAAAACACCAATGTCATTACTACAAAAGTAAGTAAAATATGAACATAACTCATAATCTAGAATTGCGATGAATACCTGTTTTCGTACGCGTGACGGATGGCCATAATTGTAGCAGTGGAATGGTAGAAAAGAAAGGAGCCGGTTATTAGTCTTACGGTTAACTCTACAACTGTTTTGCGAGGTTCCGAGGTATAATACTCGTAGTCTAGTTGATGACCACAATAGCGTACGTATGGAATCAAGGAACCGAAATAAAAAAACAAAAACAAAAAAATCCATATGAATCATACTGTCAGACTGTATGTCAATTAAATTATTGTATGCAAAACATGATCATGGCCACCAAAATATTTAGCAAATACGTATTGTATCGTATGATACGAGCTCGTCCTCCTGGTACCATTTAATTCAGGAAACAGGTCTCTCAGCCTCTCGCTTGGGTATTTATGCCATATATGTTGTGTGGACTTTATACTCTTTTCTTTTACTAAGAATCTAAATTCGAATACTCATCTGTAAATTATCTCTATCTCGGTAGCGCAACAACGCGCGGGGCGTGAGATATTTTTTTATTCAAACAAATAATTGAAGAAAACCAAATGGAAGACGAAGAAATGCCAAAGTCAATGATGACTAGATTATTTGGTGATGACACGAATATTGAGCTAGAGAATCTCGATATGGAGCGATTGGATACTGGACAGAAAACCAAGAAAAGTGATGCAAATTTGAATGAGAGAATTCATCAAGAAGATTGTTATGGTAAGAAGGATACCGGAATAAATTTCATAGATGATGCTGGAGTACCACATTTTGATCGAGATAATAGACCAGATGAAGAAATTTATGATAGTGAGGCTGAGGAATCTGATGACGATAGTAATTTCTTCGGGTCCAAAGCTAAGAAGAAAAGAAAAGAACGCCGCAGAGAAGAAACTATGAAAACTGAAGTGATTGATTTCTTATCTAAAATGGAAGTTGCAGCTGAACAGGATTTGGAGGCCTATGCTCGGAAGCTTCCTGCTGTACATAAATTGAAGATGTTACCAGAGGTAGAAGTAAAGTTGAGACAAACTGAGCTTCAAGAGTTGTTACTGAAAAACGGATTGTTGAAAGTTCTGTGCATGTGGCTTAATCTTATGCCGGATGGAAACTTACCAAATATCAATCTTCGCAGCAGTCTCATACGTCTCATTGATATTTTACCCGTCGAAACTGACGATTTTGATAGAAAAGAGGAATTGAAAAGATCGGGTTTAGCAAAAATATTGGTGTTCTTGACGACTATTCCTCAAGAGACAGGAAGTAACCGCGCTATTTGTAAAAAGTTAATCGAGAAATGGAGTCGACCAGTATACGAGCTATCGGCAGAATATAAGTACATTCATCGAAGTGGACAAGTATATGATGCCTATGACTCGGATAACGAGGAGTTAGCTACGAGGAGAACTAAACGTTCCTCAAAACTTTTAGAGTCGATGGACGATGTGAGTGTTCCCGCTCGCTCTGGTCCAAAATATGGTGAAAAGGGATACAGGCATCATGCGGAGATTCCAGATAGCTCTATCCCTGAATATACCAAAAGGCCAAGGCTGAAGATGGACCCAGGTGAGGTAAAATCTAGAGGACAAAGTAACGAGCAACGCAGAATAAGAAAACTTGTCGGCAAAGTTTCTGGTCTCAAGAAAAAAAATGGGCAGGCTTACCAACCTTCTGTGGAAGGCCGAGGATTAGTTGGCATACAGAAATAAATAAAACTTTCATATTTCTAAAAAATGGGAAATCAAGTTCATACAATATACCTTTTCACTTAAGTCAATGTTATCGTGCAAATTGTTTTTCCATAGAATTTGCAGTGTTTCAACCTTTTTTTTTCTTTTTCTACGCCTATACACCCATATATAGATGGTCCATACCTGTTTTTTTGTCCGTTTATTGTCTGTTTTACTATTTTTGAACTTCCCTCGTTATACATACGAATACTGTGTGGTGGCGCCCGCGGGTATATAGCCACGACAACGTTTTCACTAAATACGTACAAAACTCTCAGACACAATAAGCTACTATAGTACTCGTATAACAACACTAAATTCGAGAACTTCCTATCAGGAAGCATTAAAAAAAAACAAGCGCACACCCAACCACAAAAAAAAGCTAAAAAGGAAAAGGTGGACCTCTCTAAATAGCAATGCTGTGCGAGTCATGACTTTCAAAGCAACCCGAATAAATATACTTCGAGGTTTCCGGTAGTCGCTTTATTACACGGTGTCTGAACTACATAATCTCGAGGTGCAAGACCAGTGATCAAGTTGACGAAGAAGTAAGCACTCCACTTATTGGCACGCAATTATTACGTGCGCGCGCGTGGGAAGTCTGTTCTCATAAACTTGCAAATTATTTTTCTGTACGAGAAGTTCTTCAAGAAATGACAGAGTTTGATTTCACCACACAAGTTACGAAGACACTACAGATAAATCGGAAAGAACAAAATCAGAATGCAGAAACTCTCTCGCGATTACTAGATTCGAGATTCCGTGCAAATGAAACCTTGAAAAATATCAATATAGAACTCCTCGTCTCGGTCGGAGGATCTACGAGCCGATTAAGATCTACCTCTTCTGAAAGAAGTGAAGTTGCACTTTCTTCCGTACTTGTTGCTCGAAAGTTGAATCTAGCGAAAGAGAGAGCCAAAAAAACAAAGCATTGCATTCAAGGAGCACTGAGTAAACAAGAAATTCTAAGAAAGCTAAAAGTTAGTCTTATTGCTGGAGACTTGGCTGGAGCATTACAGCAGTCGGTGGAATTCAGCAGCCTCCGAGAAATCTCCATTCAAAACTTCATTCCATCGCAAAATTCTTTCGAGAACGAACTCTCAGTCATTAAGAACGATGTGGAATCAATATTAAACAAGAAAATAGAGCTCATTTTGAATGATGCTACCTTCAGTGAAGGTGACTTCTTCTTCAACTACATTGAAATTGCCTCTAAGATTGGTGGCGCTGAAAAAGTTGTTCAATACTTATCCAAATATACCCAGATTCATGTATGGAAGAACTACGAGAATATTATCACAGTATGTGAAGGGCCTGAAGATATTTTTCGTAGATGTTTTCTGAATTCAATCACGTGCCTATTTGATAATACTCTTGAAATATTAGACAAGAAATGTAGAAGCTTGACTTCAATTTTGTATGAGAATTTGGTCTCTGAATATGTTCTCTTATGCCACGAAGAATGCAGTAAAGTTCTTCAAAAAATTTTGATGATGTATCTAAATCGAAGGAAATTTGATCGCGATGTACTTCAAGCAGAGATCATGGAGAGAAGTTGTGCCTTACCTGCTCATGACATTGATATCTTTCTGGAAGAGTTGTCTGGACTATGTGCTCAGTATGAGCAGTACCGAAGAATATATTGTTCGAAAATTACCGAAATTTGCGACAATACAATATTTCGTCTTAATCCTGACAAGCTGTATGAGAATAAATTGAAAGATTTTGAGAAAATTTATGAAATTTATTGCTCACTCGAATTTCTTTACATAAAAAAAAGTATTTCCATCGCGTTCAATGTCGAGGAGTATGGGAATTTTCTTACGAGCTCAATCGTTGACGATGTTCTATACATTTCGGAGCGTAGCATTAAACGAGCGATACAAACAGTTTCATATGAATGTGTTAGCTCTGTTCTAGACTCAGTGAACTCTGCTTTTACTTGCCACGTGTTTCCTGAGCTCTCAGGTAGAATAACAAGGCAGGCAAGTTGCATAAAAACGGATCAACTCGTTGATGCAATCGAATTTCACCATGTTTCTGCTGGAAATACCCAGGCGAAATTAGAATTTCACGCTTTTATTCGATCATTGAATGATATAGATGCTATGAGCGAAGTAATACTGAAGTTAGATGAATTGCTTATTTCTGGAGAAATGCATGGTAAAATCAAGGAAGAAGAGTACATATTAAATTGTACCAGAAACCTTAAGGAGTCTTCGTTACAATTTAAAAATCTTTGTTCTAAAATGGTTGACGTTGTTTCAAATGCTTTTGTTGATATATTTGGTACGTGTCTTCAGATCTTAACTGCAACTTCATACGAACTTGCTCATGATAAGTATGAAGATAATCACAACAATTGGATTGGGCAAATCATTGTAGTTTTTCAGAAAATCACTGAAAATTTAGTTCCCATAATGTCATCCTCAAACTTTAGCAAAGTTGTGCATCAAATCCTTGAAGATCTTTCAAGACGCATTGAGATGATTGTCATGACGCGATTGCGGTTCAATCATCTTGGAGGTCTTCATTTTGAACGAGAAATCCGGAAATTAGTTGCAAACTTAACAAGTTTGATGCAGTGCCAAATGCGTGATATTTTTTCACGTCTGAATCAAATTGGAATGGTACTGAGCTTCGAGACATTCGACGAAATAATGGATTATTGGGGCGATCGCTCAGGATTGTTGACTTGGCGTATCAATAGATCTGAGGTCAAAAGAATTCTCTCACTGCGAGTAGATTTTAGGTTAGATTCCATTGAAGCCTTACAGTTATAATAGTATGTAAACTTTAACATGATGTGTCGACTTGTTTGCCAACAACTGCATATATGGTGTACTTCTGAGTAAGGGCGATCTTACAATACTACTTGCCTAGTTCTACAATTTTTTTCTGTTCACATTCCTTTGTGAATCAAGAGCCTTCTGCTTATGTGACACACTCGTTTTCAACATTTCCAGTGAGTTAAAAACCTTGCTTGATTTATCAAAAATAGAATGTTTGCTTTTCTTACTATCATAGTTTTGATTTAAGTTCGCACTTTCTGCAGAAATTTTTACTGTTTGTGCTCTTTCTGGATGAATACTGTCAACTTGCGCCAACTTTGGCAAAGGAATTTTCTCCAATTTGGACCTTTTCTTCATTGGCTGCTTCCGATTATCCCGCACCATAAAAATTTCTTCCGGTGTCCTCTTGGTTGTATGACTATTTGAACTTTTTCTCTCAGAGAGTATTTGATCAGACCTCTTCTCAGTATTCATAGATAAATCTGTTAGAGAAGTCAACTTAAGAAAGACATTGTCAAATAAATTGCGAGCAGAGCATATTAGGTCGTCATCTTTCGAGTCAGCTGTGTTTAGCACTTCTTCATTTTTGTTTGACCTTTGATTCATGTACGATTTTGCATATATTTCTCCAAGTCCTACCTTTGCTTTGGCATCGCTCAACTGAGTATTATTCTTCGTACTTATTTGGATGACATCGGTAGCTTCTACGTCATCCCATTTGTTCAATAATATTCGTTGCTTAATCAAATTCTCTAATGTATGCGTCGCTTCAATACTGATATTAGGGCGCGGTTGCGAGACTTGATTAAATTCGAGATCGCTTTCCAATGCACTATTCAAAGGACGCTGTTTTCCAGAGGCTTCCCCGACAAAAGACCAAGATTCTTTAGTTGTCGCACGAGTTTCAAGCTTATCGATTTCCTTCGATAGTCTTTCTTGTACGAGCTGAAAAGAGGACAACACTGCTATTGGAGATTTTATTGATTTATGAACCTTATTTTCTTCTCCTGTAAACTGACTAAGAAACTGCTTCTTAACCAGCGCTTTCTCTACAGCCAAAATATTTCCTGGAACAAGGTGCTCATTATGGTTGATTCGTGGGACTTCTGCACTCGGAAAAACCGGATCATGAAGCTTTCGTCCAATTGTAGAATCGTTCCTCATTCTCTGCTTCCATGCTACACTTTCAGTTCTTCCAAAATTTTGTGTTATTGAACTGCTCAGTTTTAGGTTAGGTTTAATAAGATTTAATATACTTAAAATCTGGAGCTCTATTTGTTGCCATATTTGCTCTATGTGCGTGTTTGCCGTTGTGAGTTCAAGGAGCGGCAGTGTTGCGTTAAATTGTTCTGAAGCGTGTTTCGTCAAGCTCAAAAACATAGCACACACTTTGTTCCATACTACGTTTGTATTATAAATTGAAATTTGTGGAGACTTCTCGCCAACGGATGCTTTATTAAAGAAGCCCTCTTCAAAACTGGTGTCTCTCATCCCTCACAGTTGACTAAGTATCGTATCGGTAACTGTATGACACTTATATACCTTATATATCTGCTGCAACTGACTATCTTAAATGAACGGCTGAGTCAAGGCCCAGCAGTATTAAGTTCAGTTGACGTGTTTATTCATTTTGTTCGCGAGTTTTTTTTATATTTTGCTACAGGTATGGATACACCATATTTCTATTTGCTTTTACCTTTTTGCTATTTTTTTGGTGAGAACCAGAAAAGAAGCTCTGCCTCACTGCCTGTGGAGAACCAACAGTGAAACATCACAACTACTCAAAACTTCATTTCTACAAAAATTTTGTTCGAAGGTTTGAAGGTTTGCACGTCCACCATACCACCACACCTTCTTTTTGTTTGGGTGGAGAATTTCAAAATAGGAGGAGGATAATTCGTACTGGTACCAGTACATAAAAATACGAGAAATAGAATTGTCTATCATATACTACCAGTACCTACAGGGGTAGGTTCCTCTTTTTTGTACAACAATGTGAAAAAACTGTATCATCCTTCACAACCTAAACGGTCGGGTTCTAATCTAATGGTTCATCAATAAATTATGAAGACTGAAAAGCTTCCACACTGCTTGCAGCTTCGTAATATCCAGACTTCTTGAGCAACTCAACAAATATTTCTCTCTCGTGAAGTTTCAGAATATAAGGAGAAAATAATGCTCCTGGAAATACACCAGTAGCAACATCGTTTTTAAAGTGTAGCATTGCGTCATTAATAACTTTACCAACTTGCGCATATTGCTTGCAAAATTTTGGTGTAACTTTTGCGTGGTGGGGATGTTGCAGAAATCCAAGGAGATCATGATAAACTAAAATTTGACCATTAGTGCTGGAACCTGCTCCTATCCCAATCGTAGGAATATTGACGGAAGAAGTGATAGCTGCAGACACACAATCAGGCAAGCACTCTAGCACAATTGAAAAACAACCAGCATCTTGCAACTCAATAGCCTGCTCAACCAGCCTCACTGCGGCCCTCGCATTATTTCCTTGAGGTCGGAATCCACCAAAGAGACTTACAGATTGCGGAGTTAAGCCGATATGACCCATAACAGCAATACCGGCTTGATTTAATTTACGAACAGACGAAACACGAAGATTACCACCACCTTCTAACTTGACCGCATGCATTCCTCCTTCTTTCAGTATCCTAATAGCTGCTTTCAACAAATGTTCGTCATCACTTTCATAACTTCCAAAGGGAATGTCGCCAACCAAGAAAGCTTTTTTAGCACCACGTGAAACAGATCGACAATGTACTAGCATTTCCTCAAGTGTAATTGGTAGTGTTGTATCGTGACCATGAATAACCATGGAAGCAGAGTCACCAACAAGCAGAATATCTATGTCTGCTTGATCCACCTGAAATAAAAAGTAAGTATATTGTTATGAAGTGCAGAAATGAAAACTTACATGTATAGCGCTAGAATAATCATATGCAGTAACAGCTGTCAAGGCCGTACCTTGCTCATATTTGTCGCGGATTATCTTCAATGTGGTCTTTTCAAATAGGTCCGCATTCCCATATAGATTTCTATATGTATATTTTGTTTTGAAAGACTGAAGAAAATGTGCGCGACCGAAAACAATATTTGTCGAACTCTTTAGGCGCGCATAAAAGTGGCTAGGTTTGGGCATCATCTCTACCCATTAGCCCTTCTTCTTTCGCTTGCTCTTGAAATTAAATACAGTTCAAAGTTCGAGCATAAGAAAAAACTGGCGGGGAAAACTTACTGTTGTTCCAGCCGATACCTTAGTAATTAAATAGTTCTTTCAGTATCTAGATTACAGCAAAGCAAATGGGTAACTTTTCTTTAGAGCCGTTCGTCGAGCTGTTATTGTTCCTCTGAGTCCGGGAAAAGTACTTACTTCTTGTATGATTTAGGGTTTCGAATTTTCTAGCCGAGCTCGTTTTTATTTGTGACTACGTCAAAAATGGATGAAGCAAACAGATAGGAAGACGGCAATATGCCAAGGTGCACCTAATAAGTATTCACAAAAATGGTGACGTGCTGTCATGCTCTTTATTACCCTGTAAATTCTTCAAAGAAAATGATACTATACAGGCGATGCAAGAGAAAACAGAAAGCGAAGTTTTCAGCGTTCTTAAAAAAACGTGGGCCCGTATCTGACTTATTGTCTGAAATTACAACTGAACACGAATCTTACGCAAACTTTTTAGTGCAAGAATATTCTCTTAATGCTGCAACTAATCATGAAGTAGCTGTACGAAAACTTAATGAAAAATTCCGGGTGTTCGGAAAAGATGATGAGTTCTTTCAGGTAGTTTTCTTAGCGTTTCGGAAACTTGTCGAAAACTCGGCCAAGCTTCCAAATGCTCACATTGTAACTACCGTAATAACAGTTGCAGGTAAGCGAGGATACTTAAGCGAAGCTGATTTTGCTTTCGGGTGGAGTCAAACTTCATGTGATAGTAAATTAGTAAGACCAACCGCATTCACATATACGGCCTATATTCAAGCAATTGGTCAGAACGTCAGAGGTGATAGTTGGGTTTTAGCTTTTGATATTTTCGATGATATGATAAGTAACGGACTTATTCCGAATGTTTTTACATACAGTGCGCTTATTCGGACAGGTGTACGTGGTGGGAAAAATGGTGCGCAAAGAGTAAGTTCTTTTCATACCTTATTTCAATTTCTTTATATTACTGTACTAACTTTGTTCTTTTTTCACTTAAATTAGGCTTTATTGCTAATTCCAAGGATGAGAGAAAATGATATTGAACCAGATCTACCTGTCATTAGTGCTCTGGTGAGTGCTTTCGGAGCGGCAAATAATATCGATGGAGTTCGTTCGGCTACGCACTCTGCTCTGAAATTTGAGAAGTTGGATGGTCGCCTCTTCGTTGATATAATCTGTGCTTTCACATCCTGTAGAGCATACCAGGAAGCTCTTGATATTTTTCACTCTTCAAAATGTCCAAAAAATATTCAAACCTGTACTGCAATAATGCAAGCATACATAAATTCCGGAAAGGTCAAAGATGCAGAGCAAATATACAATAGAATGAGGATCGATAGATCTGAAGGTGGCTATGGATTTCTACCGAATGCACGAGCTCACACGACCATGTTAAATGGATATGAAAAGTCTTTAATGTCGAGCAGCGCAGTGAATCTTCTGAGAAAGTTGGAACAATTTAACATGGTGAATAACAAGGAAGAATTCGTACCAAATGAAATCCATTATAATGTAGTGTTAAGTGCGTGTGGGAAATGTGGAGAATGGTCTACCGCTGAAAGTATATTCCACTCTATGCGTGCTCGTGGTGTACCAACTACATCTATCACGTTCAGTACTCTAATTACAGCTTACGGAAGAAGTGGTGAAACATTTCGTGCTCGCTGCTTGTACAATCTTATGCGAAAGGAAGGTATTTTTCCAGATGACTATTCTTTCGTTGGTCTTATCCTTGGGCATGCTGTAAAGCATGATTTAAGAGCTGCACTGGATGTGAGAAATCTCATGGCTTCTGAAAATATATCAGAGACTATTCATACTTACAATGCCCTAATTTATGCTGCTGACATATGTGGTGATTATGAGAAAGTAGTTAGCTTATATGAGTTGATGCTCCGATCCAATCTTGAACCAAACGAGACCACGCACGAGCTTGTTGTGAACGTTGGTAAGAAAGGGGCGAAGTTCTATGAAGAAACGCAATTGGCTGCGAATGTTGCTTCAGCAGCAGCTGGGCTTGTTGGAGTAGTTGGGATGGCACTCGGTCGTTGGTAATTTTTGAAGAATTTTCTTTGTATATAATCAATGTGTTTTTTCTTATTGTTGCATGCATACACAGCAGTACTGGTACTGTATATAGAGGTCTTGTTTCTTTTGAAAGCTATGCGTGCAGCGCACCCACGTTCACATTTTATTTAATTATCCAAATACTGCTCGTATTCGCATACCTTCTCCTTTTTGAAGTCCAGGTGTCCACCGAATCGAAATTATAATTTTTTTGCGCATTCGCTGTAGTACGCGCTTTGCACACTGCTGCGTGTGTGTGTGACGAACTCTCTATGCATACGACTCGTATCCCCTGGGACGCCCAGTTCAGAATTTTTCTTTTTTTTCTTTTTTTCCTTCGGGATACCATATCATCTTATATAACATATGGGGGGAGCATCTGATATGATCATATGCTATACCCTTGTTTTTGAAAAAAAAAATCTAACCGTTCTTAAGTTGAGTGGCATGCAGGGCTGAAAGCGAAAAGACAAAAAAAAATGCCAAATGAGAAAAAGGCAAAAAGCAAGTCACGAAGCCGACTTGTGCACTTGTCTTGAAGAAAATGATATCCAGTCGAACCTTATATTCACCGACGTAAGTAGCTGGCAAGCTAGTCGCAACAAAGTATATGAAAGGCATTCTTTCAAGAAAAAATATCCTCGTGAACGCGAGCGCAGTAGCCTCTTCCTAAGTAAACGAATATCTCGATCTCATTCTAAGTCGGGAAATGAGCTTGAATACGTGTAACCCGCTTGATGAGCGTCATCAAAGCTCTTTAGAGGATAATTCGACGTCATATTCATCGGATGAAAATGAGCAAAGCTGGATATCATGGTTCTGCGCCTTAAAAGGAAATGAGTTTTTTTGCGAAGTTGACGAAGAGTACATTCAAGACGACTTTAATTTAAGTGGTCTTAGCTCGGTGATCCCTTACTATGACTACGCCCTCGATATGATATTGGACATCGAAAGTCCTAATGGTAGCAAGCTGACTGAACAGCAACATGAACTTGTGGAATCTGCGGCGGAACTTCTCTATGGCCTCATTCATGCTCGATACATATTGAGCAGTCGTGGTATGATATCGATGTTAGAAAAGTTTAAACAAAGCCATTTTGGAAGGTGCCCTCGCATTGCGTGCAACAACCAGTCATGCCTTCCAGTCGGTACATCCGATATTTTTCGCACAGCTACTTTAAAAATATTTTGTCCAAGCTGCCAGGTACGTATATATTTAATGTGTACATTTTGTTTGATTTATTTCAAAACTATAATAGGATTTATATTTTCCACGGAATAAGTTTCAGGGAACTATTGATGGCGCATATTTTGGAACGACGTTTCCACATCTTTTTCTATTGACTTACCAGCATCTTCAACCAAAGAGAATTAAATATAATTATGTGCCACGAATATTTGGTTTTAAGGTTTAAACTTTAATTTTAAATACTGATTAGTCACAAGCTAACAATATTTTCACAGATACATCACGACAATACTGACTGAATGTTCAGTTCCTAAGATACTCAAAAATACAGATTTTTTTCAATGTACTAATAGGTGATCACTTCGTGCGAAACGAATACAATATGCAAAATATGAAGTCTTGGTCTGCTCATTATGTGGATTTTTAGTGATATATTTAGTGATATCCATCTTTCCTCATTTTAATGCATATGATTCAATACATTGTTATTTGTGCGAATTTTTTTGTACGGGTCAATAAAATTTTTTTCCTACGAAAGGATCTTCGAATATATTCTTTTGTTGTTTGCATGTTTTGATAGATGAATATATAGTACCATGTGGTACCTACATCCATTCCACTTTCAGGTTTACCATGCTCTATTGTGTAATTTAGGGTTTTTTATCCAGGTTTTTAGACTCCCCAAGGGTGTGGTACGAATTATTGCGTATAGGTCCAAGTATCGTTAAAAAAAAGCAAGGAAGTATAAAAAAATGGTTCATATTTGATAGTACTTCGAAGAGAGAATTTCATTAAAGCTGTGAAGAAATAAAGCGCCAAAATAAGGACAAAGTCGCGTGTGAGTTCTTGTCCTAAACTCTATCGAAGGTAACCATTCATCTATTCACCACTCACTCGGAATTTCAGTAAAATGAAAAATTACTCCAAGAAAATATGAAAACTCCAAGGAAAAAGGAATGAAAGTTGTTTCTTTATTTTCCGGTATAGGCGGTATAGATTTGGGGTGAGAAATATCTTCCATACTCAAATTCGCTAACCTTATACACAGATTAGTTAATGCGGGCCATGAAATTATTCTTCAGGTGGAGAATAATCCGCATTGTATCCAGGTGCTTAAAAAAAATTTCCCTGCAACCGCAATAGTTTTAGATATAGTTACACTTCAAAGTCTTCCTGAAGAAACAGATATCGTCGTGGCAGGTTTCCCTTGTCAAGACTTATCAACTGAGAATCAGAATCGAGCAGGGATTGAAAAGGGACTACGCTCTAGTCTTGTTTCACATGTTTTTCGTTTACTCCGAAGCAAGAAGGTGCCATGGGTCATTTTTGAAAATGTACCCGGGCTACTTAATTGGCATTGGAATCAGACTCCCCCACAACAACCTGGTATTGCATACATAACTAGAGAGCTCGAACAGCTCGATTACCGTTGGGCGTATCGAGTCGTCGACTTGGCATCATTTGGAATTCCTCATAGTCGTTCGCGTGTTTTTATTGTTGCTTCAATTCATGGAGATCCAAGGGATATACTATTGTCCCAGGACATCCATTGCCAAGGACAGTGCTCAAATATGTTTCCAAGTAAATCTAATGAATGTTACACTTGCTCGTGTCAACAACCCAGTATTGACTCAAATACTGTAGCTTGTGTGGATCTTGGAGAAAAACGTCATCCTCCGTACCTAAATATTCTGCACTGTTTAACGACTGCTAATGGAAGGCGAACTTGTATTGTACGTAATGCGTACAATAATATCAATGATACAAAAAAAAGTTGCACGATGCTTGATGTTAGGGATGCTGAGAGGTTATTCGGGTTCCCCGAAGGGTGGACTGAATCATGTTACCCTATTATCAATCCAGATAAGCCAGCTGCAAGTAAATTTGACTGCAAAATCCAGACTCAAAAGCGTTTATCAGTTCTTGGGAATTCTTGTGCAGTACCTATATTTTTTTGGATTGGTCAACAATTGAATGAACCTTATATTTCTAAATTTATGATGGCTTCAATCGGAAGACCATTTGTAGCAGAATGTCCAGGATTCCGGGACACATCTGCATGGCCCTGCTGTGCTTGGAATGTTTCACCCCAGTTATTCTGGAAAGGACGATATGGGATCTCAGGAATAAGTTCTTCGCCTAAACTTTACCCATATATAAAACTCGGCGACTTTTTGCGCTATGGAGACGATATTCCAAATTCAACAATTTGCAAAAAGTTTCTAATGCGTTTGAAAAAGCAAGGTTTTGAACTTTTGGATTTTGTAGTAAATGGTATGCTCAGAACACATAAGCCAGTAGTGCAAGAACGTTTAGGCTCGTCAAGTGATGTATCTGAATCAGACGAACCACAAATCTACTGTGAAAATCAGAATGATAACAATAGTCCAACTAATGATTCGAATGAGTCAGAAGGAGAGAAGATTATGTTCGCCTCATATAGCCTATACGGAAATATGTCACCAAAAGTGCTCTGGCCAGTTATTTCTGTTCGATCAAAAGGAGCAACTATTTTAAAGTGCGACTCAATTAAAGACTCATACACTCCGATTACGAGCGATCATCAGTTCGTAATTATGGGGAGTGATCAAATTTTGATATCTTCAAAAGAGACCGAATGCCAAGAGTTCTTTTCTTCATATGGACGTGCACGAAGCCAGCTAATATGTTCTTCTCAAAAAGAAAATTACATTGTGTCCATTGATCAAGCATTGTCAAAGTTTCGAGCTCAAAATTTGGATTATTTTGACATATTTGAGCAAGGGACGACGCCATCTTTAAAAAAAGCACAGCCTTGTGGGAATTGTAAAGTTTGTATAAAAGCTAATAAAAGAGTCTTAGATGCAAAAACTAAAAATTTACAAACATCGCTACGACTTCAGACAAATCCTATGAGGAAAGAACAGCAAGTTACAAAAGAACCTTCTAGATCTTTATATGACTCTTGTCCGTTAATTTTATCAACACGACTGGCCCATCAAGGTCATCAAGGAGCTGCGATAGCGCTTTTGCAAGCTCGTGCAGTTGGGAAGCGAGTTAAAATTTTATGGTCTCACGACAATGAATTTTTTGGAGGTACAATTACAAACTTTGACCCTCTTAGCTTTACTCATTCAGTTTTATATGATGATGCAGATGAAGATCCAGGCTTGCAAATGTGGCGAGAAATCATCATTTCTATATGAATACATGTGTCTTGAATCAGGATACTTCTCACTTTGTGTAATTGTTTCGGGTCTCTAAGAACCAAATTCTTTGAACTTGAGTACGCGGTAGTACGAGTATCTGATACCAAGAATTTTTTTGTTTATGAGAAGTATTTTGCAATTTTGATTCTCATACATTAAATTTGAAAACCATGATATCTCCTTCCTTGACAACGTACTCCTTTCCCTCGAGTCTCCAAAGTCCCTTTTCCTTGATTTCAAAGTTTATAATCAAAAGTTTCACGATATTTTTATGCGTACCTTGGCCTTTGCAAAACCTTCACTAACAACATAGTCTTGGTATGAGACAGTTTCCGCCCTTTGTAAAGAATGTAATTTGAAAAAGATTGCCTGAATTAAATCCTCTTACTTGATAAATCCGCGTTCGAAGTCAGTGTGTATAACACCCGCAGCTTGTGGAGCAGTGGCGCCAATCTTGGTTTCACATTTGAGATGAAAAAAATATGTAGCAGTTTAAAAACCTTCGTGGTCCAGGCTCGTGTTTCTTTTTCACCCGTTGTAAAATATGTTTGAAGCTTTAGTTGCTTGTACACAGCTCTGACCTATATATTCTAATTAGTAGAGATACAAAACAAACTTTAAAAATCGTACAAGAGCAGGAAGACCCACTTCTTTTACTCCTAACTCTTCAAGGAAGAATTCCCGTTCTTCAAGTTCCATTTGTACAAGTTCGGATTCGATCTTTACAATGAAATCAAATAAAAGTAAGTTTTCGAGTAGAAAAAACTTTTTACCTTTGCAGACACAATACAAACAGCAGAGCCTTCACTATTTGCAAGATCAAGCAAATTCTCTACGTAAATATTTCCACTTCCCTTCACAAAGAATATATTCATACATTATAAGATCTTTTGATGAATTTCACCTTCGTGCGCAAGTCACTTTCACAAACATTTGCAGCATATATACACGGTTTTTGAGTCAGTAAATTGAGAGTAGACAGCAACACACTTTCATCCTTTATCATTAAAAAGCATTATCATCCTCGGTCAACCATTAATTTACGATTACCTCACAGAGTTTGAGAACACGAACTGGAATTCCACTTTCTAGTGATAGAGATACCCTTTCAAGCACTTCAAGTTCTGCTGCTTCTTGTGCTTTTTCTGTGGGACTCTATTGAAGGACATAAAATTGTAGTTTTCAAATGCCTTGAAGATCGAACCTTAGCTTTCCCCTTCTTTAATCTATCGATTCTCCTTTCAACTTGCAGCAAATCAGACAGAGCTAACTCAAAATTGATTGTTGCTACATCTTCTACAGGATTCACGCGCCCATCAACATGTATCACCTATGATAAGATTATAATTTTTGTTATTTCTGCGGTATCTGACAAAATAAAAACCTCGTCATCATCAAAGCATCGAACAGTATGAATAATCGCGTCACATTCACGTATATTTGAGAGAAATTTGTTCCCTAGTCCCTGGCCCTCTGAAGCACCCTATTCTACTTTTTAATATTTTCATCTTAAAGTGAAACTTTCCAACTTTTACTAAACCAGCTATATCTACTATCTCAACAAAAGCAGGTATTATATTTTCAGATGAAGAAATTTGAGAAAGCACTTTAAGTCGCTCGTCAGGTACCGCAACTATTCCAACATTGGGTTCAATTGTGCAAAATGGAAAGTTGGCAGTCTATTTATATTGTCAGTTTTGGGGCATAAAAAAGTTAACAAGTTACTTGTGCTGCAGCATTCTCCGTTAAAGCGTTAAACAAAGTACTCTTTCCTACATTTGGGAGTCCTAAAAATTTTCATCAGTTTCACATCTTATATTGTGAGTGATAATGAAACCGACCTACGATTCCAGTTTTCAAGGACATAGAAGTTCTCAATGTCAACTTTTTCAACGCCCGAGGTACGTTCCTCAACTACAGGTATTCGCTAAGTCAATTACTCGAATCAAACGTGAATATGTGACTGACATACCGTCAATATACTGCTTCGACCTTGGAACGAGGATGTAACATTAGCGTGAAGTTTCATTAATCTATTTGCTCTTGAGGCTGCCCTAAAAGCTGTTGGATACAAACACAGTAACACGGTAATAAGTTCAGTTCAGAATTATTTTTGGACTGTTTTCGAGGACGACGGATGTTCCACAGCCTACTATTAAGAGAAGAAAGGAAGAAATATAGATAAGAAGAGAGTATATATGGCCACCTTGTAAATAATATACGGCCATATACCGATGAATTACGTAAAAACTTTTACTTTTTTCGTGCTTACGCATCATGCATATCATATGTAACTCTTCCCATCGCAAACAAAAAAAATATTATTTCAAGCGGGGGGGGGGCATTTTTTCTCATTTTTTGTACGTTAAATTCGACAAGCTCAAGTGAAAGTTTAGAAATCAAATAGGCTTCGCCTGCGCAGGTTCGAATCCTGCCGTCTGCGAACAACAGTCGCAGATGTGCCCGAGTGGTTAAGGGGTTTGACTCGAACATTTTTTTTTCGCGGATAAACACCTCGTACATATGCTATATGCCATATGGCCATATATGCCATATGGCCATATGGCCTATGCATCATATCATATTCTCTCCATCATCTTATATTACCCTTGTATGTCTTTTGAATCTTATTTAAACCCTAAATTATGAATAAGAGTTTTCACAAACCCCCGGATAGCTCACTCAAACGAAGTATGGAACAACGCACAGAGGTTCCGTCTTTGCACATCTCAAGTACTGACAAATCGCATGTCACGATCAAGATAGGATATACTGTAACGCACGGGTGGGAACACACTACAACGCTCACGAAGCAGCAACTAAGTATTCTTGCTTTTTTGACAACTTCCTGTGGACGAGACAATAATTTGAAGAAATGTAATAAGAACAGGACGAATCTCGGGCACGATACGCTCAACGCTCCTCTCGACCCACAACTATCCAGCTCTGAACGACATGCACTATTGGATAATCCAGTTACTGTTGTGCATGATGCTCAGAATTTTCACGCATGGTACAGTACAATCGACGCAACACTTGCCCACGAGGCTGACGAAAGATATCGTTCCTATGCTCACAAATTGACCAAATTATGTTCAAGCTGTGACTGCCTTTTGACAAAAATTTACGATGGGTGTAGAAGCGTCTCTATCGTAGTAGCTATCCATGATGGTATTGAGAAAAGAGGAGAGACGTTAAGAAATGATTGCCAGAGACTCATGCGTGAAATAGAATATCTGTGTCAGTTCGCCAAAGCAATTATGTCAAAGCTTGTATTTTTTGATGAGATTGATAATGTTACTGGCTCACTTTCAGAATCGAATCTTCTTGTAGACACGTCTACGCTGGATAAAAGCTCTTTAGTCGATTTTATCCATCTGCTTGAACATCTAGACTCCTGCATAGAATTTATTGGGGAACATCAACAATATGCTGGTGGAAATAACTATAGTCTGAAGTTACAGCAGCTTCGTAGCAGGGCTCTTGCTTCAATACGGTTTCGCTTTATTGCACTTTTAAATGAAATAAATATTTCTATATCAAAAAGCTGCATGAAAGTGCAACAGGGGCAAGGTGTGCAGAATTCCGAAGTTCTCCATAAGAAAGTTATCAAAGAAATTGAAACTTGGTTCGAAACTTCAGAAGAACATGTAGTAACCTCTATATTTTATGTGAAATATGCCACTTTTTCACAAGATTTGAAGTTTTTGATCGGTGAGATTGAAAAACGAACCCAGAAAGCAGAATATAAATTACTGATGAAAGACTGTCATAATTTATACTGCGAAGAGCGTTCAAGGCTGTTATCTGGCGCGGTTCGACTAAAAATGCATGAAATTGTTGTGAAAGCTGCTCAAGATGTGCAAAGCCTTACTCGTACAGGAATTACATATCTAATGGATCTTGCTATGGCGGAAATCAGACTTTTCAAACAGTTATTTGCGATGAATCAACGTAGTGATGCTTTGGTTCCTCTCATGAACTCTTTTGGCGGCCTTATTTACGATGTATTGAGGCCGATATACATCCATATAGGTAATTTACTTCTTCAGAAATAATTTTTTTGACTTATTTTACGAAAATACTCCAGGAAATGTACATGAGCTTGCAAAACTAGCTGAAATCATCAAGGGCGAAATTCTAGAAGGAATACTTGCTGACGATGAAGAAACGCTTTTAGCACTTTCTCCTATATTGTACCATATGCTGGCTGATATACAGGAACGAATGATATACCGAGCACAAACATTTTTGCGTGACGAAGTTGGTAACTACATCCCATCTTCGATGGATATTGATTATCCGAAAAAGCTCATGTTTTGCAATAACTTGACCAAGAAGAACTCCCTCAATTTGTCTAGTCAAAGTGCTCTTTGGTACCCTCCGCTTGAGAAAACTTTGAAATGTTTAAGTAGTCTATACCGATGTATTGAATCAACGACCTTTTCAGGGCTGGCACAAGAAGCTATCAGTTTATGCACAGATAATATTATACTTGCAAGTAAGATAATATCTCGGACTTCTGGAGCATCGGATGGGCAGCTATTTCTGATTAAACATCTTCTTATTCTAAGGGAACAAATTGCTCCATTCGATGCAGAATACACAATAGAAGTAAAGGAACTTGATTTTAGCCATATGCGAGGTCATATGCAGCGTATATTTGCAGGAGAATTATCGTTGTTTGCACTGTCTCAAGACAATGCTTTTTTTGTTCTTGCCTCTGAAGGACGACCCCACGTCCTGGAGTCTACCGTGAATTCAAAGAAAGAACTCGAAAAAAAATTAAAAATTGGATGTGAAGCCTTCATCATGACTGTTACAAAATCAACTGTTGAGCCAATGCTTCGTTTTATCACGAAAGTAACAGCTTTTGAATTCTCTGAAGGGGATGGTAAAAAATTGTCCACTTCAGCTTTTGGATCTGAGAAAAGAGTTGCAGAAGTTATTTGCAGTGTGAACAGCTCGCTTGAAACTTCCTTCATTGATATGATGAATTCTCTGAAGATTTATATCCGGGGAACAGAGACTCAAGCTTTACTACTCAAACCAATCTTTTCAAATATAGTGGAAGCACATGTTCAATTCTTCAATATACTTCTTCAAGTGTACCCACGAGAAGTGTTAAAAGGCTATGGTATGCTTGAGGTTGATGAATTGAATAAACTTTTTCAGGGCATGTTATTATAGACCACTTAGAAAACATATGGCTATAGTATACTGTGCTGTGGTTAAGAGAAAAAAAAAGCTCGTAAAGAGATCATATGGTTGAATGTTTTTACGGGTAAATTTTGCAAACAATTTCTTTCTGAAGAAGGCAGTTTATTTTTGACAGTTTGATGTTTTTGTGGTAGTGGAGGTAAAAAATAATCGCTTTTTTCTAAAAAAAGCTTTAATTATAAACGCCATTATCGTTGTCAACTATATGCATTAAAAATCAAAGCATGAGCAATATCATCATTTTATCATCATGAGGTTTAGCATTCGTTACTTTTGAAATACACGTAACTTTACACAAATACTGTAGAGAAATAGAAAGTCATATAACCCAAAAATACACAATTCACAAAAAAATAGGACAAGGGGTATTGACTTTCTTGACCGAACAAAACCTTTTTTATTCCTTCGAAAGGCATATGGAACGGTTTGGCAATCAATAGATAAGAGCAATGGCAAAAAAATTGCAATTAAAAGGATTACTGAGGCTTTTCGCAATCAAAGAGATGCAAAGGTGGCCAGTTATATGAGAAGGATAGCGTGCTCTTCTAACAGTTTTAAATACCAGCGTACAACTCGAGAAATGTTCTGCTTAAAAATTCTGGATAAACATAAGAATATTACCAAGTACGACATTCATTCCACTGTTTTTAAGTCTAACTTGCAATAAATTCTCTAGACTACTTAATATTTTTAGATGTGGAATCGACTCTGATATATACATGGTTTTTGAGCACATGGAGGCTGATTTACACGCAGGTTGGACTTTCAAAGTTACAAATGGAAACCTATTTTACATTACACGAAAATTGAAGTGTGTAGGTCAAACCAGCTGAAAACAGTACATAATTACTATGTGCTATATCAGATCCTGATCACCTTACAATACATTCATAGTAAAGATATAATCCATAGAGACATAAAGGTAGAAAGATTCACTTCGGACTGCTTTTTAAAAAACCTCTTCAAAAAAAAGCCTAGCAATATATTAATAAACCAAGACTGTCAAATTAAACTTGCCGATTTCGGCCTAGCGCGTGGAATATTCTGTAAACAAACACAAAGATATGCATGCGATTTAACATCGTACGTAGCAACGAGATGGTATGCGACCCAGTGAAAAAATCTTCTCATAAAAAATCACCAAAAAGAATAGGTATCGAGCTCCTGAGATTTTAATGAAATGCAAAGCATACTCAAAAGCTGTAGATATCTGGTCCGTGGGTTGCATTACTGGAGAGCTATTTCAAAGGTACATTGCAATCAAATCCCTCAAATCAATCGAAAGAGTTCATACTTTTTATCTAGGCGTGTTTTATTTCCTGGAACCTCAACCGCACACCAGATCAGAATCATATTGAAAGTAAAATGCAATTTAATATCCTTGAAGTACTATCCCTCAATTTTTTTCCAGAAAACAACTTTGTACTCTATGTCATGGGATTTGAAGAATATGAGTGGTGCAATTCTCACGGATATGATATCTGGTGCTAAATTTGATCATTTTTCGAAGGTAAAAAAAAGTCCTGTACTTGCAAGAAGCTTTCATATTTATGAATAGAAACTCATGCACAAGAAACCATTGGTAAGACTACTAAATGGACTACTGGCATGTGATCCGCAAAAGAGAATAACTGCTAGCAGTGGTCTCAGAGATATTATTTTTCGTCGTTTCATGGATACAGCCGAAGAGAATAAGATCGTAGAAACAGATTTGACACAAAATTTCAACCGCAAATCTAAGTCCTTCTGTCAAAATAAATTATCTTTAGTTGACCTCAAGGGGAAAACATTGCAGGAATACAGAGAGTGCTTATATACCGAGATCCTGAAAGAAAAATATCTCTTAAATACTGGTATATACCAAAGGTTACATGGAGGCAATTCAAGTTTTTAAGCCTCTCTAGACCTTTTCAAAATAGATAAAGGAAAGTCCCTCAAGATAATATCAAATCACAACACTTTAAGAAAATAACACCTCTAAAAATAATCTCTTTTTTTCATTGAGATGTTCTGCTGGTCTTGTAACTGCTAAGTGGAAGCAATTCAACACAAAGTGACATTCTTGTTGCAATAGCAGGGCATATTCAGAAATATGTTCCGGTTCTCTTCGCGACATCACACAATAGTCGTGCAAACAATCAAGGTGCCTAAATGAGAACAGCCTTTCTACACAATTTGCACTCACTAAACTCTGTAGATAGATATAAACTGAACCTAGAAGTGATTCATTTTTATTTCTACCCTTTAGTAGTCTCATGTGGTAGTAGATTATTGAATTATCATGAATATTCCCGTACTTACGAATGCCTTCATACTGACTTTGATGCGTCTTCATAATAGTCAGAGAAGAACTCAGCAAATTGATCAGAGAAAATAAGTATGCTGAAGGATATTTGCTCTTAAAGCTCTTCAATGAAATACAAACTTGTTCCAAGAGACTTTCAGTCTTTGATTTAAAGTATAATTCACGAATGAGAAATTTGCTAGCATCCTTTTCAGCTGAAGTTCCATGAACAGAAATATTATAGACAATTGACGTTATTTCTACTAGCATGCAACAAACTATGTTAGCTCCATAGTAATCTTTTTTGTTTTCTAGAGCTATCCATTCCATTCTCAGCCAGTGAACAAAAGAAGAATCAAAAATATCAGCGACGCATTTAATGCTTATCTTGTCTTTCAAGGCATTCTTATGAAAGAACTTGGAGAGGATACGTAAACCAAAAGTTGAGAATCGCAAGAGATTATAACTTCTAGTTTGCCATTCTGTAGCTCTTTGTTCAACATCTCCACTAGTTCTCACGATATCTCTCCACGCATGAAATATAAACGCTCCAAAATAAGTGGAATCTAATAATGCAACCCAAAATTGAGGTATACTTTTGTCAATAAAATAGGACTTTTCTGGGCAAAGAACAGGGTGAATGTGTGATTTTTTTATTTTTCCGCTCATTTCGACCACACGACGCACACTTTTTGGTTCAAATTTTCCATTGAACCTGGGTATATGCTTTTTCGTTTGATAAGGAAATTTCAAGCTATCATGAGTAAAAATGTCTTGATCCTTATTTTGTGCATTGCTGAGCTCTTCTGCTAATTTGTCTGGCGGAATGCCACGAAATAACAATTGTAAAATCTCAACCGCTAAAGCTGTGTCTTCATGACCAAGAATTTTCTTATGATTCTGCACCAACACTAGCAAAACATCCAAAAAGTTGTATTTGAAGAGACAAGAGGAAAGTATCTTCTTAACTCGCGTATTATTCTCTTCCTCTGCGATTATTAACAAGTTCCGATAAAATGTTAAAATCAGCTGAAGAGATTTTGACTCGTTAGTTTTGAAATTTGCTCCTCCACTTGACTCTAGTTGCTTCAGTGGTTCTAGTATTAAACCTAAGACTATCGCAAATATGTTCTCATTTTCGATGAGAGCATTCAAGTCGTTGAGATGGGCCCTATTTTGCTCCTGCACATTAGTTGCACTCTTTTCAGTGGGCAATGTCAAGAATGCTATCAGTTTCAC
>ENA-OWPI01000284-OWPI01000284.1-marine-metagenome-genome-assembly--contig:-NODE-284-length-78239-cov-11.242983_pt1 | contig 78239 bp, 57 predicted proteins | sample MGYA00238138_ERZ651775 | MGnify/ENA primary metagenome ERZ651775 (study PRJEB26906, sample SAMN06265043) | marine metagenome | isolation source: Helgoland LTER site | place: Germany:Helgoland, sampling...
AAAAAGACTCGTTTGGGGTTCGTGTGTAAATTGTTTCGTTGGTGTTTTTTGTTGGCTCAAAAAAAAAAACAAGAGCAGACGACAGACACACGAAAACGCAAAAGAGGTGTTGTTTGTTCGGAGTTCCAACGACTTTTGCAAAAAAAGCAAAAAAAGGAGAAAAAAGAAGAAAAAGAATCTCTCTCCCCCATAATACTTTTCTATAGTAAGTGTTGTTGTTGTTGTTGTCGTTGATTCATTCTTTCTCTCCGCCTTTGAAAGAGAGAGAAGAACAGAGAGAGAGAGAGAAAGGAACGCGTTTTTTTAAGTCGGCCTTTTTTTTCCCAAAGTTTTCAAGTGCGTTCGTGTAAAGTAATCAAGTAATCTCTCTCTCTCTCTTCTTCGTTGGCGGCGAATTTCTCTCGAGTTCCAAAAATCGATTTCTCTCTTCTCCAATTGAGAGAGAAAGAGAGAGAGAAGAGCGCATCAGTCATCAATCATGGGCGGCGCGAACGGGAAAAGCAAGAAGAAGAAGTCGCCTCGGGATGGGAAATCCGGAGGGAAGAGTGCGAATTATAAGAAGACGGGGATGAAAGGAGGAATGAGTGGTGATAAAAATGCGACGAACAAAAACACAAACGGTAAAAGTTCAACCGCGCGGGCGTTAGAAACACAAATTGAATCCGCGTTGACGCACATCTCGTACGATCGCATCGAACAGGGTTTGTTGGAATTGAAAGATATTTGTAAGAAGAATTCAACGAACGTGGATGCGTTGGAAACGTACGCGTACGCGTTAGCCGAGTACGGGGACCAAGAAGAAGCGCTGGACGCGTTGAGAGACGCGGCGAAGGCGAATCCGGACAGCGGGTACGAGAAGTTTATGTATCTCGGGCAGTTGTTGGACGACGGGAAAGCGGCAACGGCGTGCACAAAGAAAGGGTTAGATTTGTTGGAAGAACAAATGAAAAAAGGGGACGCGTCGGTGGCGGATAGGCACTGTTCGGCGTGTTGCGCGTTGGCGGAACAGATTTTGGGATGTCGAGACGAAGAAGACGGGATGGACGGCGATAACGCGGTGGACGACGAGACGGCAAAAGCCGTGGAGGAATTACTCAAAAGAGCGCAACAATCGGATAAAGAAAGCGCGGAGCCGATGCAAGTGCTGGCGTGTTTGCGAAATGAGCAAGGGAAGAAGGACGAGGCTCTGAAATATTTGAGAGAAAGCATCGCCAAATGGAGGAAGCCGATGCAGTTGGTCCAAGAGACGAAGAAAGAGAGAGATATTTACGAACGAAAGAGACCGGCGCCGGGAACGAAAGATTACGCATCCTCGTCGGAGGACGACGTGGAGAAAGAAGAAAAAGAAGAAAAAGACGACGACGACGATGAAGAATACACGCCGAGATTCCAAGACTACGAGGTAAGTTTTGAGTTTCGATTCGAAACCGCCAAATTGTTGTTGGAAATCGACACCTCCGCCGCGCTCGCGATTGAAATTCTCGAAGAGCTCTTAGAAGAGCGCGACGGCATCGTCGACGTCTGGTATTTGTTGGCCTACGCGCATTACGGCGCGAATGAATTGGACGATTCGTTGGAGATTATCGAAATTGGCGAAAAATTAGCTGCAAAATCGAAAGATACCGGCGTCCTTCAAGAGGACGAAGCCGAAGGCGCTTTGATGAACTTCGCCGAGTTGAAACACGTCATCGAAGAAGTAAGGAGGGAGTGCGATGAACAGGTCAAATAAAATCAAAAACTCGTGTACCATAAAACATTGAAGCACTTGTTTTTACACAGGTACAATTTAAAGATCGCCACCATTCTTACTGTTGATCCCATCCATCGCGTTCGCCAACTGCTCCAACTGTTCGATGTCCATGTTCTCGCCACCCATAAAGCTCAACCCTTTCGATTGCAATTTTTTCAACAGCCTTACTCTGTTCGGATCCATCCCGGTGTAATCTTTTGACTTACCGCCGTTCAACTCGTCCATCATTCTCTTCATTCTCGCCGCCTCTTCCGCGACTTCCTCCTCCGGCGTCATCTCGTCTCCCGAGTACGGACGTCTCTCCTCATTTCCCACATCTTCCTCATCTTCAGTATTCGCGACGTTAACTTCTTTCTTCGGCCACTCCCACGTGTCGACGACCCGTCGAATCCAATCGTCCTTCTCCGCGCACGCTTCGCACGTCGTCCCTCTCAAGTCTAAGAACTCCTTCAACATTCTTACTTTATATTGCTTCAAGTGTCGTACTTCTGGCATCGGCGGCGGCCAGATTTTCGAGTCCTCGTCGTCTTCGATCTCGGGGTACGGATCGATCTCGTCCGAGTTATCGTTTGATGGGGGATCTTCGTCGTCCTCGTCGTCGTCGTCGTCGTCGTCTTCCTCGCGTTCATCATCCCCAAACGACGGCGTCGTTTCCTCGCCGTCTTCGGCTTGCGCGAAAGCAACGATTTTGGACGTCGACGTCGTCGAGGACGACGACGAGAGAAAGCCCGCGAAGTGCGCGATGGAAAGCATCATCAGGAGTAAGAGAAGAGGTTTCTTGAACACCAACATTGTGTGCGTGTGTGGTGCGTGTGTGTGTGTGTCACTTTGTACTAAAAATGAGGTCAAAAAAAAGGTCAGGCAAAAAAATATACACAAGTAGAATATTTACAACCGGTCGTTTCTTTTATTCGCCCGGGAGGAGGACGGCGCGATAATATCTCTTGTGAAATGCAAACATGATTGATTCGCATTCAGGGGAGTATAACCCTTCTTCTCGATCTTCGTCGCCACCGCTGCCGCTTCGGGATGAAGAAGAAGAAGAAGAAGAGGCGACTTTGGAGCGGAGCCCTTTTTGTACGGAGGCGCACAGATTTTCGTCTTCGTCTTGGACGACGCGAGAGGCGAGGAGGCTTTGCTTTATGAATAACTCTTCGTCGTCGTCCTCGTCGTGGTTGGTGTTATCGATGTACCAGTTGAATTCGACGACGCACTTATTTGGGTCTGCAGGATTTGGGAACGCCACGTTGGTATCCAGCCAACGTCCGTATCTGTTGAGACAGACGTTCGGAAAGGCAAACGCGTAGGTCGCTGAGCCTAAACCGAGGCGAGAGTTGGTGTTCTCTTCTTTTCTAACGTCCACGGATTGAATCGAGTTCATATTATCGAAGAGCGTGATGTTATATTTGCTCATGTCGCAACCTTCTTTGACCAGCGCTTTATGTGCGAAAGGGACGTGGAAACCTCCATCGAGATAGTTATCTATGAAAACTTTCCAATTCGATTCAACTTCAAACGTTTCGCGAGCGACGTGACGAAAAGACTCGCGATCGGAGACGTTGATATCAGCTTCTTCGACTCGACTGGCAAAATCTGCGCCTAAAAACGTTCGCAAAGACGACGACGACGACGACGACGAACTCTCATCTTTCTTTAGAAACACAAACGGACCGAACGTTTCGCACACGTAACCGCCTTTGAGTTTAATCTTTTCCGTTCGCTCTTCCATGCCTTTCATTCGAGTCGCCGAGATGAGCTTCCCATTTCCTTCATTTGATACATCATACGTGAATCCGTGATACGGACATTGCAACGCCGCCGCGCACGAGTTTGCTTTCGCTGTGCACGTGCCTCGTTTCTTATCAGCAACCTTCGCGAAATGGTGTTGGCACACGTTTTCGTACGCTTTAAACGTATTCTCTTCCGTTCGCACGCATACTATTTCTACAGCGGCGGCGGCGGCGTTTTCGCTTTCATCGGAAAACACAGTGGTTGTGAAATAATCGTTCACGCTTGGCGCATCCGAAACGTGCCCGATGCAAACCCAATCCTTCTCTGGCGAAAAGACCGTGGCGCGTTCACGCTGCGCCAATTTCTCACTCGTGTAGTACGAAGGTGGAATAGGGGAGGCATCCTCGATTGCTTTATCGAATGACGTCCACGGAGTGAAATCGTGTGGTTGTGTCGTCCGCGCGTCTTCTTCTCTTTCTTCTTTAATCTTCGGCGTGGAAAAACCCATGGGACATTTGAGAACGTTTGACGATACTGTCGTCGATGATAAAGAAGAAGATGACGACGACGATGAAGACGACTGGACTTTTGGCAAATTCGCAACCAAATATTCTAATATCAGATTCTTCAAGTTGGCGTTTTCGAGCGATTTGTACTTCAACTCGCTTTCGCTCGCTTCGGTGATGGCGACGAACAGCGACTCCGCGGCTTCCGGCGCCGAAAAATTTTCTAACGGTTCTAAATACGTCTTCACCGTAAACAATGAAAACCCATTCGTTTTTAGTTTCGATATCGTTTCGTATTCTACGCGCGTAAACATTTTACTCCCAACCTCGCGAACATTTTTCGGCATACCTTGCGTCGGGTCCATATATCCCGTGTGCATCGCGTCGATGTCGCCGAAAGAATTGGTCGAACTTTCCTCCACTAAATGTTTTCTATTCATCACACCACCGATTTTAACATTCGTCGGATGCCAATCTAAATCGGTGCTAATTAAATCGCTGCTATTCTGTATCGCCCAATTTGCGCGAAACAATGGCTGTCCTCCGTCCTCGTCCATCTTCCTTAACAAGTTATCAAACACGCGCCTCGTCGCCATTTCAATTTTCTCCTCGTAGTTCGGCACCGGTTTGTGCAGCTGCGATAAGTTCTTCCCTTCGCGTTTCTTTGGGTCGAAGGAAAAGCACACCACGCCGGCGACGAATTCGTGCTCCGAAGGTTCTCTGGCGAAGAAATCTCCACCGTTTTCCTGTTTCTCACTTTGTGCTTCTTCTCCGCCGTTTCTGCTTCTTCGCATTATACAAAACTCGTTCGTGCTCAATCGCGCGGCGGTGATCAATGCCTCCTTTCCCGACTTCGGTTCTAAAGAAGCCGTGTAGTTATCGAGCTTTGGTATTGAAATCATTCGGCTCCCGTCCTCGTTCTTCTCTGTTATCGCGTACCTTTCTGGATACTGTTCCGTCAACAACTCCGCAACCGCGTTTAATAACTCTCGACAGGCTTCGTCCAAGTCCGTTCGCTCCTCTTCTTTATACACGACGCAACGCTCTCCGTACGCGTCCAATATCGAATGCTTCATCTCCATTTCTTTCAACCAAACGTCCTCCGTGCCTTCTTCCAGCATATTTCGTCGAAAATCTGGCAGTTTTTTCAAACCCGTACCGATCGATTTCCCTTCGTTGGACCACAAAAACCGTCCTCCGATTGGGATTCGTTTCCCTCCGACGTTGTTGTTGTTGTTGTTATCGTTCTCGTCGTCCTCGTCGTCGTCTTCACCGTTCTCGTTATTGTTGCTCGCGCATCCCGACCCAAAATTCGAAAGTGGGAATGGATTCCTTTTTTGTTTCTCTTCGTTCATCCTAACCACCACCTTCGCGTTCCGCCTTCGCCTCCTCATCCTCCCCCCTTTCGCGGAGTTGTCGTCGACGGAAGCCCCCCGGAGGAGAAAAAGGCTTTTTGTCATCTCTCCGCTCTCGCTCGTCGCTTTCAGATCTGACTTTTGGAGAGCGGAGAGAAAGAGAGAAAGAGAGAGAGAAAGAGAGAGAGAGAGAGAAAGAGTGAGAGAATTTTTTAACGGTGTCGTGGCTCTAACACTGAGAAGACCCTAAATCGAGGTGTTTGAGATTGTGTTCTTCGCTCAGAGCACTTTTTTTTTTCGTCTCGCCGAGTCATTAAAAAATGGACGAGAGGTTTGATGATGATTACGCGCTCGGGTGTCGCCCGTTCGCGTCGCGCACTCCGTGCAGGCACTCGAAACTGAACGAACGCTGCGAAGCCGGGAAGATCGATTACTTGGCGTTTTATTTTTGCACGGATGACATCAACGACTCCGTGCCGGCGTTTATGAAAGTGCCTTTACTCGCCGTCTGGGCCGGGATTTTGTTCAGCGCGATTGCGATTGTCGCGGACGTGTTCTTTGCGCCCGCTATTCGAACGATTTCGAAAATGTTTAAACTGCCGGACGACGTCGCCGGGGCGACGTTGTTGGCGTTGGGCGGGTCGGCGCCGGACATTTTTACGCAGTTGGCGGCGATGTGTATCAGCGAGGAACCGGATTTTAATTTGGCGATGAGCGAATCTGTCGGGGCAGGGATTTACGTCTGTTCGATTTGTAAGGCGTTGGCGGTGGTGTTTTCGCCAGGTGGTAGTGGGGTTACCGTGGAAGCGGTACCGTATTTGAGAGATTGCGTACACTACTGCGCGTTGTTGTTGATTTCGTACGCCATGTGTTCGTACGGTCAAATTTCGTTCGCGTTTGGATTTATGTATTTAGGTGTGTACGCGTTTTACGTGTGCTTTGTGATTTACGGGAGACATTGGGTGGATGATTTGATTCCAATGAGTTGGAAAGGGGTCGGGAGTGGTCACGGTAGTCAGAGTGGTAAACATAGTAGCGGGATGAAGACGGTGAAGAGCCACGTGTTGGAAGACGCGAGCGACGAGGAGGACAATAATAATAATAGCATGGAGATGGCACACGGAGTAGTTGGTCATCATCACGGTGGCGGGGAAGACGACGATGACCAGGTGGATTTACACAGAATGTATGAAATCACCGACGACGAGGATTCGGACGATGAGTACGTGCACTCGCCGATAAGTTCTCCGAGAGGTGGGGGCGGCGTCGCAACAACGACGAACAAAAATCTGCACAACTTGAGCAGCAAGTTCGCGCAAGGGTCGCAACGCGGCAGTATTAGCGATTCGGGCAATAGAGGAGTTGGAGCGGCTATTAAAAGTCGAAGACATTCGGATGGTTTTTCTTCCGGGCAGTATTTTTCTTCCCTCGTTTCCTCTTTTCGAAGATGGTTGTCCATGCAATCCGGAGCGAAGAAATGGTCGGACGATCCAACGACGTGGTTGACTGGATGGATCGTTGTTATAGTGTCGTTGACTATGCCATCTACTAGCCGTGGCCGCGTGCGCCCATTGCACGCCGCTGTTATCGCGTTTGTCGCGCCGTTGTTCCTCTTATACGCCACGGGCATGTTGGACATTGTTTTGTTCGGCTTCGATGGCACGGCGAGAAGTTTACTGGAGAAAAAAATGAACAAAAGCGCCAACGTTCGAGGACAACACGGTGAATTACAATTCTCCGCGTACGCTATATTTGCGATATGCGCGTTCTGGGCGAGACTCGCGCACGCGAGAACGCCCACTCGAGGCGCCGATCCGAAAACCTCACCAATTATGCTCTTCTGCGCGTTTACGGTCGGCATCGCCTGGATGCACATTTTAGCCGACGAAATTGTCTTCATGTTCCAAGCATTCGGTCACATCTTCGGTATTCGAGAATCTCTTTTAGGTGGCACGTTAATGGCATGGGGCGCGAGCGCGGGCGATTTGGCCGGTATGCTCGCCGTCGCCAGAATGGGTCACGCAAAAATGGCGGTCACCGCCTCCTTAGCCTCGCCGGGAACGCAACTCGCGGTCGGTTCCGGTATTTCTATCGTAATCGTCCGATTGAGAGGTATTTCGGTCCCAATCAATTTCACGACGCCAATGAAAATGCTCATGCAATACGGCATCGCAGTCACCGCGTATTACGTGTTTTTGGTTCCAGTCGTGCACAAATTTTCATTCAAGAAGGCGCAAGCGACGAGCATTGCAATCACGTACGCGGTATTTGTCATCGCCTTCGTCGCCGTCGCCATGCGCGGCACAGAGTAAAATTTCCGTTTAGTGAGAACGCGCGTCGTTGTAAGAAAAGATGAGTGTGCTGCTGATCTACCCCGCGGCGCCCCTCCGCTCCACCACGCTTTTCGCGTTTGCGTTCTTCCTTTTTTCTTCCTTTCCTTTCTTTCGAAACGCTTATTTTTTTTTTCGCCAAAAAAAACGCACTTTACACATCAATCGCATCGTCGTCAAAACCATGGTCGCCATCGCCTCTCTTTCCGCGGGAACCCTGAAATTTCGTAAGTTTCCCCCGTCCGTGGAGTTGAAAAACCCAAACCCGTCCGAATTTAACCCGCACATCGCCGTCGCGTTAGGGACGAGCGAAGGCCATCTCGTTCCAATCATGCGAGTCGAATTACCGGACGGAAAAATTCTCGAACCAGATGCCTATCGCAACTTGCACATGCTCGAAGAGTTTGAAATTCGAAACCCGAGCGAGTATTTACACTTTGAAGTTTTAGACGTGGAGCGAACGAAAGAGGAGAAGGAGAACCTCGTCGTCGTCGCCGCGGTTGATGGTGATAACAACAGCGGTGGAAAACGATACGAAAAAGGAACCACCAAAAAAACTCCTTCGACGAGAAAAGGACACGAGGAAAATCCAAAATACGTCGTGATCGCGAGCACGTCGATTGCGGTTTCGCACATGTTGGAAGATAACTGGTCGCATAAATTATACGGACACTGTTATAAATACGTAGAATTGGACTCTCCGGACGGTAAGGAGAAAAATGTGTGCACGATGAAGCTGCAGATGGATTACAAAGTCGTTCCGGAAGAATAAAACAAACCAAAGACAAAGACAAAGACGTCGTCGTCGTCGACGACGACGACGACGACGACGACAACGACGACGACGATGATGATGATGATGGTGATGATGTTGTTGCTGTTGTTGTTGTTACATATTTATTCACTAATATTCTGGTACCAACTTGAGCTGCTTCTACTGCTATAACTAGTACTAAAAATCTAAAAGTTTTTCGTCCCTACTCAACGTCTTTTCCGTTTCTTCTTCCCGCCTCCTGGCGTGGACACATCCGGCGCAGACAGACCATCAGGCCCACCTCTTTTTTTCTTCTTCAAATTCGACAGCGGGTTCGGTCCTTTCGTCTTCTTCATCTTATAACGAACGTTCGTTTTCACGTCGTACATGCTCCTCGTTTCCTCTTCTCCTCCTTCTCTTTCCGTCAACAACGCGCGCATCTCTTTCTCCGAAACGCCTTCGTTTTTCTCCGTCTGTCCTGCAAACCCGCTCTTACTGTCCGCGTCCACCGGCGGTTCCATCTGTAACCCGCTCACGTGGCAGAAAATAATCGGTACTTTCGCGCTTTCCTTTCGTAACTGCTTTTTCAGCGCTCCGTCTTGCGTGCAGACGATGAATCGTTCTCGATTGTCCTCTTTACACGCGTCGAGTATGCTCTCTTTGACGTTCTCTATGTACCCGCTGCTCCTGTTGTTTTTCTTCGTATTCTTCTTCATCGTCGCGTCATCTCTTCCTCCTCCTCCTCCTCCTCCTCCTGAGGGGTTTTCGTTTTCATTCACGAGCAACAGCTTGTGCGTTTGATTCGCGGCTTCCGCGAAGTCCTCGCCTTTCATGGTCTCCAACTCTTTCCTCACCGCTCGCGTGGTGAATATTTTGCACGTCGATGGGTTCGCGGATAAGAATTTGGTCACGTGATGCGCGGCGGAATCGTCCAGTTTCCGCGCGACGCACGCGGAGACGAAGTTTCCGTCGAGGAGAATTTTGTACGGTTCGCGGAACCCGTGGACTGTGCGGTAGTATCGAAGGTATTTCCGGACTTTAGTTTTGCGTTTGACTCTCATTCTTTGTCGTGGTTGTTTACTACTCGTTTACGTTTACGTTTACGTCCTCTTTTTTATTCGCGGCGCGTTGACGCGACCGAGTGCGTTGAGAGAAAGAGAGAGAGAGAGAGAGAGAGAGAGAGAGAGAGAGAAATGAGTTGTGGCGTGAGTTGTTTCGTTACAAAGACAGAAGTACAAACTATTTTAATTTAATAAAAATCTAAGAATAATATATGATTAAGCGACTGCTCGATGAACGTCTGTACCTCCTTTCTCTTCGGAAGAAGAGACGCTTTCGAGACCGTCGACGACGTCCGCGGTAGCGGCGGTCGATCGTTGTTGTTGTTGCTGTTTGCGTTGGCGCTTCGAAGCGGCGTCCGATGACGAAGCGGTTGGCTTCACTTGGACGCCGGCGGCGGAGTAGCAGTTAAACACGTGTTTTCCGACGACTGGTTTCTTGGCTAAAGTATTTTCCTCCGAGAGCTCTTCGTTGACGGCCGATTCGAGACCGAGGGAGGAGTTTTCTTCTAAATCGTCTTGTTGTTGCGGTTGTTGTTGCTCTTTGGCGCCGCAAACGACTCTTCCTAACCAGTTCTCCAAACTCTCCTTCGGCACGTTCATGTCTGAGCTCAAAATAAAATCGAAAATATTGTTCACGAATTGCGCCGAGACGATGTATGCGTTCGCGTTGGTCGCGTCTTGCGTTCCTTGCCATTTGCGGATCTCGATGACGTTACCGCTCGAGTCTGGGAAGGTTTCAAAGATTGGATCTTTCGTGCCCAGATTTCCCAAGAACATGACGTCGAAATCGTTCGATGCGTGCGCCGAGATGACTCGAATGGCGTCCATGGGAATGGCGAGATTGGACGTGTCTAACAAACCATCGGCGTCCAAAATCAAAGCCTTTTCATTTTTCGCGTCTTTAGCGAGTTGCCATCGGTAGACGTGAGAGAAGAGTTTTCCCAACTCTGGAATCTTTTCAGTTTGCCACCACTTGGAGGATAACTTACCGGTTTCTTTATCGCGGTCGACTAACGCTTCGAACCATCCCATGCCTCTCAAATTGTTCAAGTTCCACTCTTTCGCCAAGGTCATCTCCTCGTCGTCATCCTCAATCAATGCAGATACTTTATTACCACTCTTCTCTGAATTATCCTGCAAACTTTCCTTTTCCTTCTTCTCTTTCTTGTACGCTTTGTACAAAACTTTCACGTCATCGGCGGTGAGCCCAAGCGGTTTCAAACTTTCGATGGTTTCGGAGGTATCTTCGATCACTTTGCCGAGTTTCGGTTGTTGCGCCTCCCCAAGAGTCGAGCCAGCCGCAGCATCTAAATACACGCCAGAACTGTCGTTTTCGGAGTCCATGAATTTTCGCTCGTATTTCGGTTTCGGCGCTTCACTCATTGCGTCTTCGACAAACTTTTTGAAATCGAAATACCCGAGCGAGGGAAGTTTTTGTTTCTTCTTCGTTTCCTTCTCGTCCTCGTTATCGCCAGTGCCTAAATACGAAATGCCTTCTCCATCGTCGCTGTCTATGGTCTTCTTTTCCGGATGATTCGAGAGCATGTCGTCGATGAAACTTTTGAAGTCGAAATAGCCCAAAGAGCTCGTCTCTAAATCGTCGAACGAAGAAAGTGACTTCTCTTTCTCGTCGCCTAACGAAGCCCCCATGGATTGGGTGGAGGAGCTGCCTGAAGTTGCTTTTTCATCGTAATCTTGATCATCTTCTTCCTCTTCATCATCTTCGTTTGATTGTTCGCTCACTTTTCCTTTGATCACGTCGTTCACGAATTTACCCATCTGAAAGTACCCGAGTTTACCTCCTTCGATTTCCTCCTCATCTGCCTTCATCAAATTTCTTCTTCGTCTCATTCTGCGAGTCGCGATTCCATCTTCAATCTCGTCTTCGTTGACGAAATTTCCCAGCTTGGCTTCCATCTGCGCCGCTTCCGCCGCTCTCGCTTTCAATCTAAAAATACTCTTCAACGCGTACATCGCTTTATCGATATTCACCGGCCATTGGCTCGGGTCAATTGGTTCAACCACTTTCACGTACCTCTCCAACTCTCTCTCGTCGCCTCCTGCGGAGGCAATCAACGCCACTAAACTCTCCGCCGAATTTTCTGAATTCGCTTGCACGTTAAGATACGTGCTCAAATCCCACGCTCTCGAAGCCTCCTCCGCTTGCGACTGCTCCTCGGCTTCGTCCTCTTGATCGTCTTTATCTTCTGAAGAACCGCCGGGGCCGCCGTCGGCGGCGGTGGCGCTTCCGATGCTAATCCTCTCCCCATTCGCCTCCGCCTCGTCCGCGTCGACGCCTTCGTTCTCTTTGCCGCCGCCGTCGTCGTCGTCGTCCGCCTCTCTCTTCCCCATCATCGGTTCTTCCTTCGCTCGTCTGCTGCTGCTGCTGCTGCTACTCACCTCTTCGTTGTTGTTGTTGTTGTTGTTGTTGTTATCATTCTCTCTCCTCCGTCTCATGTTCCTCTCGTCGCTCGTCTTTTTCTCGTCGCCTTCCAACGCCGCCGCGATCACCGACGCGATTTCCTCCTCCGTGTGAAACGCCAGTTCCGGTTCCACTTGTTTACTCTCCACGAGCGCGTCCGGGGATCTCGCCGTCGCCTGTGTCGTCGATGACGACGACGACGACGACGACGACGACGATGATAATGCCTCGCCAAATTGATGCCGCTGCTGATAACGATGCCTTTGTTTCTGCGCGAGTAAACGTCCATCGTCATCATCATCCCTTCTGCGCGGCGACAGATCGACGCCGAGCAATCCTCCAATCGTCGCCGCGGCCAAAAAGAAGATGAAAATCATCTTCCCCCACCTGGACGTACACGAGGTAAACGACGTAAACGAGGAATAAAAAGTTTCCCCCGTGTTGTTCATCAAAATCGAATTAGTATTATTTGTCTTCTTCGCTCGCGTCGTCGTCGTCTGAATCGTCCTCCTCGCTAAGAGAGGTTCTCGGTCCTCCTCGTTCGTCATGACGACGAGGACGAAGAGACGAAAGAAAACTCGGATCGAGTTCTGACTGACGAATTTAATTGATGAGAGAAAAAAGTGCACTGTGTTTTTTTTCAAACCCTAAATACTTTTTTTTTGTCGTCTCTTCTTGCTTCTTCTTCGTCTTCTTCTTCCGTTCTTTTCATTTTTCTTTCTCTCGGAGTAAAGTGTGAGATTGAAGGAATACGCGGTGGCTTTGTCTCTCTCTCGTTCTCTCGTTCGTCGAGAGGAAGACTGTGAAGAAGAGGAGGGGTTTCGTTGTTCGTAGTCGTGTTGGGCTTTTGCGGTTTTTGTTGTCGCGCGAAAGGCGTTTGAAAAAAGAGAAGCACTGAAGAAGAAGAAGACTCTTATCAAAAATGTGCTTTTTGTTTTACCCAACTTTGAGACGATGATGAACGTAAACCCCGTCGAGAGAAGACGACGAAGACGACGTAAACGACGAAGAGCGAAAGAAGAAGAAGAGGAGGAGGAAGGATTTTTCGTGTACAGGAGAGACCCGTGGACGAAAGAGAGGGTGAAAGTGAACGAGGACGGAGAGGAGATCGAGAGGAGTTGTTCTTCTGAATCCTCGGAGTCAGATTCCGAAGCACATCGTCCCCGTTCTTCTTCTTTTTCTTTTTCTTTTTCTTCTTCTTCGTCGTCGTCCGAGGAGGAGGATGAGGATGACGATGCCGACGTCTCGGGCGGCGAAGAATGTTGCGAAGATGAAGAAGGAGACAAAGAACAAAACGAAACGCTTTCAATCGATGAGGACGACATCGCTTTACTCGCGGTGCATCCTTCGACAGGGGCGAATACTAATACTAATACTAATAATACGAGTGTTATCGAAGACCCGAGAAACTACTGTTTGTTTCGGTTCCGTTGGTGTTGGAAGTTTGATTCGTTGTCTTGGTGGGTGGCCATGTGTTTCTTATTCGCCGCTTTGTTTTGCGTCGTCGGTTCCGCGTGTTCGTGTTTTCGCCGGGTGACGAGAAACCCAGAGATGTACGTGAGAGCTGAACTGGTTCCGTATTTAATCGGCGGCTTTTTCTTCTTTTTTGCGAGCGCGTTAACGCTGTGGGCGTCCTACCGAGCAAAGAGGAAGTACTCGAGAGCGAAAAATAAGCGACGCGTGAAATTCGGGGGTGATGCAAGATTGAGAGAGCAAATACGAGATGAGAACGATTTGAACGTGGTTTTGTTTGAACAACGAACACGCGAGATGGAACCGAGCAGACAGATGTGGTTGAGAGAAAATAACGACGAGTGGATTAAACGAACGAGAAAGTTAGAATTGATTGGAGCGCTGTTGACGTTAATCGGAAGCGGTTTGTTCGTCGCCGAAATCATAGCGACGATGGTGATTGCAGATTCCGCGCACTGGGTTACCGTTCCAATACACGCGAATACGAACAGTACGCATCACGGTCACTGGTGGTATCACACGCACTTTGATTCCTCGGAAGATCGAAAGCAGTTCGTGCAAATGTCCACCGTAGTCGAAGTGCGAACTGGGCACTGCGGTGCGTTAGCTTATCTCTTCGGCTCGTGGTTTTATTGGTGCGCGAGTAAACGCCAGTGGGTGTGGAATCCTTTTCTGTTACCAAACGGCGCGCACGAAAAAATTTCATTTTATTCCTTAATCGGATCGTGGTTATTTTTAATCGGGGCGATAATGACACCGCCAGCGTCAACGTTTGCAGTGGCGAATAGCATGGCGAGCGGCGCGCCTTCTACTTCTTCGACGACGCATAACGAAACCGTGTCCTCATCGATGGTATCGATGGTATTAGAAAGACTCTACGATGAGATGGCGAACAATAATCATACGACGACGCCGAATAGCAGCGGTAACGCATCGAGCTCGCCGTATGGCAATGACTTTCCAACAAACCACGATATCAAAGCAGATCACGCGCGTTTTGTAAAAGGTGCGTTGTGGTTGTTTGTTGGCTACGTCATGGGCAGCGTTTGTTATTGCGTGCAAGCGCTTTTGATGATTCACACCATCGCGCTCGCGGAGCAAAGGAAACAGGCGCACGCGAACTCGTCGCATTCCCAACATTTGCGATCACATTTGCGACGTTCGCACAGTCACCGCCGAAATACTGCGGTTTAGTAGAGCATAACAATAACAAGTAGAAAGAAAAAAGGAATACATGTACGATACGATATGTGTACAGGTACCTGCTATAGCGCGATAGAAGAAATTTTTGTAATGTACTTTGATGAATGGAAATTCAAAAAGATGTTTTTGTCTCTCTGTGTTATATTACGTATATATTACTCGCGCGACTAAAGTTTCGCGCGCTATGTCTCTCTCTTTCTCTCTCTCTCTCTCTGTGTGTGTATGTGTTCCTTTTCCTCCTGCTGCTGCTGTTCTACCTACCTATCCCCCTTTTCTTTCTTTTCTTCTTACGAAGCCGTGACTGGCGCGTTGAAAGTGTCGTCCAAAATGCTTTGGCACTCGTACTGTAACTCCACTTTCAAAGCGGTCAAACTCCCGGCGTCGGATTTCCCACTCAAACCACTCGCGGCGGTATACGTGTCCCCAGTCATCACGCACAAAGGCACCCCGTTCATTTTCGAAATGTTCGCGGCCAAATCCGGCACTAACTTGAACGTCGAAAAGTACTTTCTCACGAACGTCTGCGTTAAGCTCCCTCCTTCTGGTTTTAAATCCTCGATGCCGGAAAAGAGACTCTTGATGTACTCGCTGTGTTCACACGCCGCCCACATTTGTTGCGCCATGTCGTCCATTTGCGCCTGCGTCGTTTTCGTGGGCGTAAACGGCGAGTGAATGCCTCGCGGCGTCGACGTCGGCTTGTTCGCCGTTTTGTCCACGCGAGTGAACACCATTTTCTTCACTCTCGCTTTCAACTGGTTCTTGATGTCCATATCAATCATCACGTCTTGGAACAAGGCGTTCTTGGTGACGTCTTGAAACAATCGATTAAAATCAACGTCGTCGAACGACAACGGGACGACAACTGATTTCACCGAAGCCAAAGCCAACTTTGTCAAAACGCACGCCGAAAGGTGGTCGGTATCCACAAACACCGTATCAAACTCCTTCGGCAACGATAAAATCGCTTTTTCCATCTCCTTTGCGGCAGGAAACCACTCGTCGCCAGTTCTCGCCCACAGAGGAATGTCTTGCTGCCCTGAACCGTCGTCCATGACGATATCCTGCGTGTGTTCCAAACTCCAACTCTCCTGCCCGCACCCGGCGATTAAATACAAGTTCTTCGGAACGTTCTCGTTATACTTCCCCGGTTGCGCCGCGTATTTCGTCAAATCCACAATTTCCTCCTCTTCCTGTTTCTTCTTCATTTGCTCGATCCTCCCCGGCGACGGCGTGAAATACGCCCCAAAAATCGATCGATGTTGTTGCGCCGGGGCGGCCACGCTCCCGTACGAGGACGCCTCCTCGTCTTCTCTCCTCAACTTTTTCCTCAACGCGGCCAACTCTAAATCTCGAACCAACGCGTCCGCTCGTTCGTCCGGATCCACCGCATCCACGGCCACTTGTAGTCCTTTCATCGGTCTCCCGAAGCCGTCTCGCGAGGACCCTCCCATTAACAACGCTGAAATATCCGAATATATTGAGAAATCAACGACCAAAATTTTGGAATCTGGTTTCGCGCGCGCCGCTTCGCACGCCAGTTGGTACGCCATGAACGTTTTCCCCGCGCCGCCTTTATTGTTCGCGAAACATATACCTTTACGACGCGTGAGTAGTATCCACCGCCGGAAAAGAAGACCGAAGAAGAAGAGAAAGTGCGCGTCAATATTATATATAAAAGTGCCAACAATTTTCAAGCTTTTCCTCACGTAGTATTATTCAATCGAACGAAATCAAAATCATCAATCAAAAGCGGAGGACAAAAAAAGAACGACAACAACAAAACTTCTTACTGTGCGTCGGCGACATGTCTTCGTTTTTAATAAGAACGACTTTTATTACGCGCTTCTTCTTCTTCTTAAACGCGCGTACTAAAACAAAGAAGAGAGATGAGAGAAAAGTTTGCGCTTCTTCTTTTTACTTAATGAGGCGAACTGTGTCTTCAAAAAAAAAAAGAGGGTGCCTTTGAAAAAAATGCCGTCGACCTTTTCTCTCTCCCCCTCTGCTTTCTTTCATACGAATGCGCTCTCTTTGAAGAACGACAGAGGAGGAGGAGGAAAAGGAGAGACGAGGAGGAAAAGAGAGAAGCGCAAAAGTAATGAGACTGTTGTTGTTGCGACGACGAATTTTGAGAGGAAAAGCAGAAGACGCGAAGCGTTGTTGGTTTCCTTTCCTTCTTTAACGAGCGCGTTCGTTGTCTTTTTCTCCCTTCTGTTGAATGATGCCGACGCAAAGTCTGTTGAGGAGTGGAGTGAAGAAGATGAAATAACGTCCTGCGCGTACTTTGACATCGGCCTGTGCGAATCTATCGTTCGCGCGGAAAGGGCGTTGGGTGGAGACGCGGTGTGTTCGGTAGGAGACGCCGAGAAAATCGGGAGAGTGAAAATTGGTCTGTATGGGAAAAAGTGTCCAGATACGGAGAAAATGTTTCGCAAGTTAGTCGAGAGCGGCGCGTACGACCGAACTGTTTTCCACGACATACGGAAAGGAGAGTTTATCGCGTTTGGTGCGAACGGGAGCAAACGTTTAGGGCAAGTTTCGGTACCGGAGGGGACGTTTAGCGCGGGCGAGCGAAACGCGGATTTAACAAAGGCGTCGGCGTTTCGCGGGAACCATTTGAAACCGGGCACGGTTTCGTTGGCGTTGAGTTACGACGGAAGTCGGACGGCGAGTCCCTTCGATGGCAACGTTTATAGTGAAGTTATAATAACGACTGGACCGGCGCCGGTTCCGAGTTTAGACGGGAAGAATATCATTTTCGGACGAGTCGATCGAGAGAGTTTGGACGTGATTTCGAAAATAGCGAGCACGCCGGTGTTTTCGCCGTCGAGTCAAGTGAAAGCGTGGAATTTCGTCGCCAGTCGCGTGGGCGACGAGAGAGCGGCGACGAGCAAATTAGTTTGGACGAAGCCGACCAAAGCTGTGGCCATTTTTCAAAGCGGAATACTAGAAGTTTAGAATTTATCGTCGAGTTTAGGTACGCAGTCCTCGACGATGTATTAAAAAAACTATTACGTCGTCGGTACTGTAGTTAGTTCTGTTCGCTCAAAGTCTTCGGAAAAAGTACAAGTAGCCTAATCCGAGGGGCGGGCTTTCACTGACCGCAACTTTTTCGTCGTTGAAGAGAATCCACTGGTTGTTCTTTTTGACGTGGGCGACGTAATGACCGCACGCCGTGTTTGAACCCATGTGACTGACCACGCCGAATAACTCGTACTCGCCTTTACCGTCGATTATTTCGTTCATAGTAGTATCATCGGTCGATGACGCGTCTCTTCCAGCTTGTTCTTTCTCCTCCAACTCGCGTTCAGCTTTCGCGCACGCGTCGTCGATATTGTCCATGTTTGCGAAGAGCCACTCGCACGCCGCTTCGACGCTGTTGCTATTCCCACTCACGCGTAACGCCGTTCGGCTCGCCGCGCTCGAAAATCCCATCGACTCGAGTTGCGAAATCGCTTCGACCGAAACGCTATTCGTTTTGTCGACGTCTTTACTCAAATCCATAGTGGTCACCGGCGGGTCATTAAAATCTGGGTCCTCGGAATGTGCAAAAACCCACTCCATGGCGACTTCCGCACTCGCGTTGCTTGTCGCGATAGCGGCGCGTTTACTCCCGTTTTCGCTAAAACCCATGGCGACGAGCTGCGCGACAATCGCGTCGTCCGCGGTGATTTCCTTCGCCGCCGGGGCTGCATTTGCCGCCGCATTCGCATCCATGTCCACGTCTTCCGGCAACAATTCATATGCATCCACGTCTTTTTTCTCGTCAACTCGCATACTTTCGATGTTGAGTCTTTCCGGAACGTTCACCACGCAATCCATCTTCGTCGGTCTCCAATCGTCGCCGACGTAGTATCGATTCACGCACAGAGCCAACACGTTCGGACAAGTTTTCAAAAACGTCTTCCTCGTCGCAAACGTTTTCCCTTGAATTGCCGGCGAATAATAGTCTTCGATGATAGATTCTTGCGTGAACGTTTCTAAACACGTCGCAAACGGAACTTCTAACGGTGCGGGAGCGTCCTCTTCGCCTTCCTTCTTTTGTCTTTTTGACGCGGCCGTTTCTAGTTCCTCTTTGGTGGTTTCTATTTTCACCGCCTTTTCTCTCGGTACGCACATATCTAAAACTGTGTGCGAACCTACTTCGAACTTCGCTTTGTGCGAGCTTCCGCACACGGTCCTTGCTAAAGTCTCGAATTGAAATTCGGAGCTAATTGAACTAAGAGCAACACCACCGGCGTGTTCGTTGGCGAAAAACCGAGATTCGCGAACTCCGTCTTTTTGCCATTTGTCAAACATCTCTAAGCAATGCTCGAAAAACTCGCGCGCGTCTTGCTGTCGTGCGGTGGAAAACTCCGCGTGACCTTCTCCAATCAACCGCTTAAACATTCGAGGCGCTAAACCTTCCGCTAATCCTCGCAAGTCTTGTTTCTTTTGCGTTTCGTCCGAGAGTTCTTCGCTCGTCCGCGCGTACTCGCTGGAAGTCAACGAGGAAAAAAGTTTTACGGTTTGCGCCAACGGATCGTTCTCGATTGCTTTGGCTCCACCACTGTTTCCGGTTTCAAAAACGTGCTCTTTCTGCTTTTCGTCCGCGAACACTTTCCTCACGTTCGCGCACTCTTTCATCACTTGCACGACGGAGTTCACGTAGCACGAGTTCCCTAAATTTCTCAATCCAATCAACCCCTCACCGCTGACTTCTCTTAAATCCTTCCCGTGCTCCGTGATCGCGTCGAACTCAAACGTTCGATTTTTATCGATTTGTATCTCGTTCATCGTTTGCTCAGTTTTCACTTGCGACATGATATCGATGCCCCAAAATTTTAAGTGTTCGGCCAATTTGGGATCGGTGACCGCGTCGTCTTCATCCGCGGCGTAGGAATACACGTCCGCCCCGTCCGGCGTAATCGTGCCTAACTTGACCACCAGCGGATACTCGTTTCCTTTCGTCTTTTCGCTCTGGTAATGTCTCAACGCGGACCCGTTTCCACCGCTCCCGTCAAAATGTCTGCGCCCGCTTCCGATGACGCCGTCGCTCAAGTTCAACCATAAATTCGTCGTCTCCCCGGTTTCAAAACATTTCCACGTCTTTGGATCCGGCGAAATCCTCGTCTTCCCTTCGCTCTTCACTTGCACTAAATTCTCGCTATACTTGGAAACATTCGGCACGTCCTCCCAACTCGCCATCACGTCCTTCTTCGCGTCGTAACCTTCCTTTTTCGAGATGGTTTTCGCGCACTCGAAAACAACCGTCGGCAACTTTGACGACGCGTCGTCGTTTCGCGCCTCCTCCGTTTGACGATCCTTTTCAAAATCCACCTTCATTCCCGCCAAGATCACGTCTCGCTCGCAATCGTACACGACGATCCTTTCCTCCTTCGCGACTGTATATTTCGGTTTCGCGAAATCTTCCTCTTCGAATCCGCCGTGTATTCCTACGCCCAGTTTCGTAATAGTAGTACTTTTTCTCTTCTCTTCTTTCTCGTCTTCCTCGATTTTGACATCATCGAAAACCTTCCGAAACCGTCTCTCGAGATACAAACCTTGCCTGTTCGTCTTTCTCGAATCCAGGCGTAAATACTTCCTGCTCACCGCGCGACGCGTTTTCATGTTCACGAAAATCCCACGACATTGTTGTTCTTTTTCGCAACTAGAAAGAACGAACGGCGACGCGAACGTGTACGCGCACTCGTCGTTGACGATTTTCTCGTCGACGACGGATTCATCTTCGCCGCAGGAATAGCACTGGTTTTTGTGCGCACACGCGCGAATCATCTCTAAAACGACGTCATCATCATCGAGACTTTTCGCCGCACAAGTTTCAACCACCACGCGTTCGTTCGGTGTCGTCGACATGTTGTTGTTGTTGTCGTCGTTGAAATGTTCTGTCTCTTTGTGGTCGTTGCAAAAGTCCGTTCAAAGTGTCGTTTTGTGTCGCACATTCGGTTTCCAACGAGATTCGAAGAAACAAACGAAAAGACGAAGCGAAGGCGAGAGACTACTTTGATCGCGATGTTTTAAGACGCAAGAAAGTCGCACACCGCGAAGAACACGTTTCGTGCGAACGCTCATTTGCGACTGTCTACTCGGATTGTGCTAGTATTACGTGCTATTCGTACGTGCTATGAGGAGTAGTATCCGCTCGCGCGTACCGAGAGCGTCTCGTGCGCCTTTACGCGCCGCCGCCGCGAACGACGTTCTTCTTCTCCTTCTTCTTCTCCTCCTTTGCGGGACGTACTCCCGCGTCTACGAGCGTGCGCAACAAATCGTCGATCTCTTTGCTCGCGTTCTCAATCTCGTGCGCGGCGCACTTCGTTTCCTCCGCGCTACTTCCAATCTTCTCGAATATCCGTTCGGCCTCGTCTCTTCCTTTGCTCAAGTGGTCGATCAACGCTCGAGACGCTTCGCGGAGTTTGTGTACCACGGACGTCACGAGCGCCGTCGCTGGAACGCCGAATCGATTTTGACGACGCTCTTTTTTTCGCGCGTAGGCGTCGTTTCGAAGCGTTCGAAGACGCCTCCTTTTCGTCGTCTCATTCGTCTTCGCGTCGTCGTCGTCGCCGTTCGTTTCGTTCTTCTCAACCGTCGTCTCATTCGTCGTCGTCGCGAGCGCATCCGCGGCGGCATCGGCGGAATAAACGGGAGTGTCGTCAAAGTCGTTATTGTTCTTCACCATCTTTCTCTCGTTATTCGTAGCATTCAACGCTTTTTCGTCTTTCTCTTCGTCGTCGTCGTCTTTCCCGTCAAAGTCGTCGTCCTCTGAATCATCTTCGCTCTCTTCGCTCTCTTCGCCCCTCGAGATGATTCTCCTTTTGTGCTTCTTCTCCACGCTTGTCGTCGTCGTCTTCCTCCTCCTCTCCTGCGTCGCCTCCTCCTCGCGCATGACTCTCTCTTTCGTTGTTTCCTCTGCAAAGCGTCCCGTAAAAATCGACTCAAAACTGTTGTGTACACGCCGCGCGAACAACAAACACCTCTGTGAGGCGCGAACGAGAATCTGCGTTTCCCCCAGAAATCACATGACGGTTGAGGACGAATGCATCTCCGGGTCGGCGTACCCGGCGTTCATGGGTGTGGGCGACAGTCTCGGACAAAAGACTTTGACGAATTCGTCGAGGAGGAAAAGCAACGGCATGGGGGGTCACGAAAACGCGACGAGTAACAACGCGACGACGACGCGTAGTACAAAACGCGCGAATAAAACTTTGCGCGGGGAGGGAGAGACATTCAAAATTGGAAACGACGCGAACCGAGACGAAGACAACGACACGGAGGATGAAGAAGAAGAAGAAGAAGAGGAAGACGAAGACATCGAACGACTCACCGAAAAACACGGAGGACGCGGCGTGCAAAACGCGTGCTCGATAGGGAACATCGCTCGAGCGATATTCAGAGACATTCGCGAGAAAAAGAAAGGCTTGAGCGAACAGGATTTGGTCGCTTTGGAGTGCATCTTTGGCGAGACGAATTTGGGGAGAGCGCTGGACGTCGCCTCGAGTCGAGGAGGGGTGACGAGGTTTATCGGGAAAAAATCGAGACGAACGGTGTACGCGGTGAAGGCGACGACGACGACGACGACGACGAATGGTGGTGGTGGTGGTGGTGGTATGAATGGTGGCGGCGCGACGATGAACGACGACTACCGCGGCGGCGGCGGCGGACAACAACAACAACAACAACAACAACAACAACATCTGACGTACCCGGACCATTTTTGCGCGTGCAAAGGTTTTACGTGGGACGTGGTTTCCAGGGACGAGAAGTTGATGTGTAAACACATGTTGGCGGCGGCGTTGGCGGAGAGCGTTGGTGGGTGCGACGAGGTGGAGATGGACGACGCGGTGTTGGCGAACGTGTTGGCGCGAGAGATGTTAGAATAAGATGTAGAATAAGAAAACGAGGATACACGCATAATAGATAGATAGATAGATAGATACAGAGAAGAGAAACACAGGCAAGCCGCCGCGTAGGAAGGTGATGATGTAGATAGAGATAGAGAACTAGTAACTGGTGTTCCTAGTAATGGAATATAATAATTTTACATTTAATAACAACATATATAATAAAATTTTTAAAAGGTGATGAAGTTGCATCTTGTAACACGAAAAAAGTTAGTTTTGCAACCAATGCTTGAATCTACCGAAGAAGGATGCCTTCTCTTCGACGTCGGTGTCATCGTCGGCTTCGTCTTCAGCCGCCTTCTTCTTGGCCATTTCCTTTAATTCGGATTCGCTCTTCCCGGCGCTCGCGGCTGCGCCGACGCACGAGGAGATTGGTCCGTGGTCGACGTGGTCGCACACAAACTTCGATTGGAAGTTATACGCTTCAAAGAACATGTCGACTTGTCTCGCGTGCGGTTTGACGCTCCAGCTGGTAATATCTTGACCGAAACCTTTGTCGAAGGTACCCGCGAACATTCTCGTGAAATCATTCACTTGAGAGACGTCCCAGCGAGAAATGTCTTGGTCAAACGCAAACGCGTTTTGGAACATGACGTTCATTTTGCGCACCTTGCCAGTATTCCAGCCAGAAATCATCGCGTTGAATCTATCCGCGTGTTTAAACATACCAGACATGTTTTCGACATTCTTGACGTCCCACTTGTTGATGTTCTTCCCTTCAAACGCCAAGGCGCGGCTAAACATCAACTTCATGTCCGTGACGTGCGAGACGTCCCAGTTGCCGAGATCACCGTTGAAAGAAGAATATCGGTCGTTTTTGTTCTTCAACGGCGGGTGGTCGAAGAGTTGCGACATGTCCGTGACTCTGGAAACGTCCCAGGAGGAAATCTTGCCAAACTTTTGTTTCGGGCAGTCGCCTTTAATCGGGTCGTCGCCTAAACATTTCGCGACTTCCATTTGGATGTTGTCATTCGTCAAGTAATGCAACGAGTCACCAGACAAAGAAGCCGTTTTCGTGATTGGGTTAATCACCGATTTGGCTAAAGTCGCGGAAGAGCCCGGGCATCCCGGCGCCAAGACTTCTGTCGGTAACTTGCACGTTTGTTGGTCTCTGTTGTTAAAGCACGAACCGAAGACGTACGTGTGGCCCGGGTTGGACGCGTCGTGGATTCTCGGGTAGAATTCCGCATCTTCCGTGACGTGCTTCGTCGTGCACGAGGCCATATACTTAATAACTCTGGTCGGATGGGATTGACCGTAGCCCATTTCCGGCAACGAGGTTTGAACGGAGTTCTTGATGTCAAAAATCTTGGACAACAAGCGTCTTCTCGTCGGCAACACTTCCACCGTCGTTCCCAAATCTCTTTGCGCTTTTTGGATCATATCTCTGTTTTGCTCGCGCGTCTTTTCTTGCGGCGTCATGGTCGCTTGGAAAAACTTCTTCTCCTCGGTCGTTCTCACGGCAACATCCGCCGGGTTTTTGAAATCCGCGGAGACTTTGCACCCCGGCTTGCCGGCGTCGCAGTCGTGCTTGGTGTATTCCGTACACGCGGCACCGGCGCACGATTTCAACGTGCACGTTTTCTTCAAACCATCGCAAGCAATCGTGTCGGACTTGATTCTCGCGTTGCCGTTAAAGTTAGAATACGTTCTCGTTTCGACCAAGCCGAGGTTGGAAACGACTTCGTCGCCGCTCGCCGCCGCGCTTCTTTGCGTCACCGTCTCCGTCTTGGTGTGAAACGTCTTCTCCGCGATTCTCTTCGCCGCGGCATCCGCATCTTGCGCGTCTTTCTTCGCCGCTTTACGCATGTCCTCGATGTCGATCGTCTTCGCGTTCTTCGTCGCCGCGTTCTTATCGTTCAACCACCCCGCCGCTCGAATAGACGACTCCGTCACCGGACCGCCCTTCACTTGCGCGCCGATGTCTGACATGTGATTGCTCGGGTTCCCTTTCTCGTATAAATAGAAACCAAACTTGCTGTTCTCGCTCATTTGATACGGGAGTTGGTACACCCCGCATTGCGACGTCGAAACCATCTCTTTCGCTCGTGAGAAATCAAACGTTTTCGACATCGCGGAGGAGACGAATTTCACTCCAACCTCAGCCTTTGTCCAGCTTTTCGGTTCAAACGGCAACAAAGATAACAAATCGGTCGGTGAACACCCCAAGGTTAACGTGACCACGTCCGCAGATGCCGCAGAACCGAGACCGTTAAACGCTTGGTGCGCTCTCGACGCGGAAAGCGTCCCGGCGGAGACCAAGGCGAGACCGGCCGCGCCGGCAACCATTTTGCTCGCGCGGGAAAATCCATTCTTTTCGAGAGACGTCGACGCGGAGGAAGAAGAGTCCAACGATCCTCTGGCTTTCGCCAAAAGCGGTTTCTCCTCCGCAGTATTCGTAACAGTGGTGTTCATTATATGTGCGATAATAAGAAAAAGAAACAGAAACTGCAACTCGAGCGCGCTTTAAGCAGTCGAGGGAGGAAAAGTGCAGACGGATTGAATTTTGGCCGCGGCTTCAATCTCGCTTCAGTTTAGGGATCGCTTCGTACTTGGGAGACGAGACGAAGAGAACGGTCTCGACGACGACGATATGTACGTGTGTAAATAATAATAGTAATAATGTGGATTAAAACAATCGTCGTTAATGTCTAAGAATGATGATGATGATAATAATGTCGTGATGTGGTTTTAAGTGTACAGTGTGTATAAAAGAGGAGAGACTTTCAGTCCTTCCTCTCTCGTCTCTCGTCTCTCGTCGCCGCGACGAGGCATTAGTGCTTGTGTAGCGCTTTCTTCGTCTTCTTCTTCTCCGAAGAAGAAGAAGATAAAGTTCCGAACAAGTCCACGTGACCGGTTTGGCGGATGACTCTAGGCTTCACCGGGTCGGAGGCGTATTTGTTCAGCGGTTCTCCCCACTCGTCGAGGTTTTCTTCTTCCTCTTCCTCGTTCTCGTCCGAGCCGAGTTGACCTTCCTCTTCTTTCGTTTCTTCTTCTTCGCGCGCGACGACGCCGTCGAGGACGTTTTGATCTCCTCCTCCGGCTTCCTCGGAGGTGGCATCAAAACCCTCGGATTCTTGCGAAGTCGCGCCGTATAAATCTTCGGAGTTGTAATCCGCGTACGTCAACTCGTCGTCTTTTTCTTCAGATTTTTTACCGCCGGTACTTCCGAAGAACGAGCCGAACTTGTTGAACAAAGATTTCCCCCCTCGAGCGACTTCAGTCGCTTCCATCACCATATCCTCCGCCTCGGAATCCGCGGTGGAATGGACTTGCGGAACGAACTCGACGTCGTTATCTTTCTTCGACTTTGATGACGCTTTCTTACTGCTATGACTACTACTGGTGGTGCCGCGTTTAGACGAAGAAGAGTGCTTTTTTGAGAACTTTCTCCCGTCCTCTTCGTCCGTACCCATCGCCGCGGCGATCATTTCTGAGACCGATTTTGCTTTGCACGAACTCGGTGGCCCACTATCGGCGTTCGCGCACGTAAATTTCGCCGCGTACGCATCGTTGTGGAAAAAGATATTGTTCATGTTGGCGTCGTTTCTGGTGTTCCACGTAGAGACGTCTTGCGCGAAACCGCTTTCGAAAACGCCGGAAAACATCCGCGCGAAATCTTTGCAGGAGGAAACGTCCCAATCCTTCAGCGGTTGGTTGAAGCTCAAAGCGTTTTGGAACATGGTGGCCATAGTTTTGACGTTTCCGACGTTCCACCCGGAAATTCTCGCGACAAAACTTTCCGCATGTTCAAACATACCGTGCATGTTCGTCGCCGACGAGACGTCCCAGTTGTACAAGTTCGTGCCTTTAAACGCGTTAGCGTTTTTAAACATCTTCTCGAACGAAGTGACGGAACTCACGTCCCAATCGCCGAGCATACCGTCGAATGATTTCATCTTATCGCCGCCAACGCGTGGCGGGTCGTAGAATAATTGGTCCATGTTCGTCACGCGAGAGACATCCCAATCGGACATGACGCCATATTGACTCTGCGGACATTCACCGGCGAGCGGTTCGTAACCCAGGCATTCAGTCACGGCTTCGTGGATGTTCGCGTTGGTGATTGGCGTGTATTGCGAAGCGATAGAGGTCGTCGTCGCCGCCGCCGCCGACGCATCTCCGGTTTCATCCGTATTCGTTAACGTTTCGTCTTCAATATCGGTAGCGGTTGACACCGTCGATTGCTCAGCCGCGTTGCCTTTTCGCGTGTTTCCAGTCGTCGTCGCCGTGTTCGTGTTCGTTTGCGAACCTGCCGTGGCGTCTTTACACCCCGCCGGATGCGTATCCGACGGCACCGCGCACGTGTTCTGATCGCGCGAGTTGAAGCACGCACCAAAGATGTACACCCTACCCGCGTTTGACACATCGTTTATTCTCGGGTAATACTCCACGTTTGCGTTGCCGTTGTTCGTCACGTGCAAATGCTTCGTATTGCAATCAGCCATGTAGTTGATCAAACTCGACGGGTACAGTCGACCTAAACCAAGCTGCGGCGTTGATTGCGTCGTGTGCGCTGGAGTGTACGAAAACATCCCGTTCTTGATCGACGGAAACGATTGCAACGCTCTTCGAACGGATCGACTTCCAGCCGCGGATTTGTCCCAGTGGAAAGCTCTCGCCGCGACGTTAGAAGTTGGCACGATGACGTCTTCTGCGATGTCTTCAACAATCGTTTCGACGATGTCTTCTGACGGTTGCTCGTATTCATCGACGACAACTTTTGTTTTTGAGTGACTGCGTGACTTCTTTGTGGCCTTTGTCGACGAAGAAGGCGCGGATTTTAAAATGACGCGCTCCCCGACTTGCTCGATGCCGTGCTTTTTCAAAGTCTTCAAAGTCGACGAAGAAGCGGAAGGAACAGTCTCTGAAGAACTCTTCTTCTTCTTCTTCAACTCTCTCACCTCTTTTGGCGCCCACTCCCTCTTTTCTCTTCTCGCTGGCATCGATTTCGGGTTCTTGTACCTCTTCACGGTGCCTAACCTTCCCAATTTCGCCTCGCTCATGAAATCTTTCGGGTGCGTGCAACCGGTGATGCCTTCTTGACACGGCTTAGTGTAATCCGTGCACTGCCACTTCGAGCAGTGCTGTAACGTGCACGTGTTTGCGCTCGGATCGCATTCGATTTGGTTTTCAGCGTGTTCGACCCCGTGAACGATGTATTTCAACCACGCGCCCCAATCGTAATATTCGGTTTGCCCGTATCCCGCCGGCATCTGCGGCGCCATCTTGATGTTCTCCGGATCGGCTTCTGTCACCAAGTGTCCGTTTTTGTCAACGTGTCCGCTTTCCACGGCCGCTCTGTACGCGGCCAAATCGGAATACTGCACGTCTTCCTCCGCATCAGTAATCTCGCCTTGCTCTAAAGTCCCGCTCGAATCTAAATGGTTCTCCAAACTCGCCTGATTTTGGTTCGCCCACGCGTGCGCGGCAATCTCCGATTGCTTAATCGGCCCGTTTTCAACTTGCGCGCCAATATCGGACATATATTTCGTCGTCGAATTTCCAACTTGGTACAAGAAAAACCCAAACGTCGCGTTCGGTGCCATGGCGTATTCCGCGCTGTACACGCCGCACGCGACTTCCGTCATATCTAAAGCTTTTTCGTAGAGAAACTCGCTGGACATTCCCGAGGTGATTAATTTCGCCCCGACTTTCCCGGTCCACGTGCTTGGGTCGAAATCTAAGCTGTAGATTAAATCTCTCGGGGAGCATCCGGTGACGAGCGTGATCGTTTCCTTCGCCGATTGCGACTGTGACGAACCGAGCAAAGACACACCAGACGAACCTTTGTTTCCCCGAAGGGAAGAAACGGCGAACGCGCACGCCGATAAAAAGGCGACGAAAGCGAACGCGGTGGTAAAAGTGGTGGTCTTCATCTTCGCGTCGTCATTCTTTGCCTCTTCCTCGTCGCTTTTAATGTTGTTGTTGTTGTTCGCGTCGTGGATTAAGGGCACTCGCTCCCCCGAGTGCGAGAACGTGGACACAGGTGAAACCATTTGTACCGCCCGCGGCTTAAATAATCTCTCCAATCAGGTAAGAGATGACGGGAAAAAATCGCGCCACTAAAGAGGGAAGCGACTTTGAGATGACTTTACCGAGACGAAGGAGTCGATGAATAACAGCGTCGCGAGACGTTCTTTTGTTTTCTTCGAGGTGTATCGATCGGATCGCGGTTTTTGACGAAAGGACAGTCGCACCTTTAATGAGAGGCTTTAAGATGGTACCACTACCCTAAATCAAATGGATGTTCGAAAGGTCAACGAATCCAAGAAGGCGAGTATATGTGATAATATATTCGTAAGTACAGATTCTCTTTAAAATGCTAATGTATGTGTTATGTGTGTGTGTAATAGTAACTCTCTTCTCTCTTTAATAATGGTGATGAAAAAAACTCTCTTTTTCTTTCGCTCGTTTCGCCGCGTGTTTTTGATGATGAGATCTCTTTCGCGAAAAGCAGCTCCGCTCGTCGCGTTGTTAACCAAAGATTTTGGAAAACACGTTGTTGTTCGATTTGTCCTTCGTCTTTTCGCTCTTATCTTTGCACGAGACGATTGGACCATCGTGCTTGGACGCGCATTCGAACTTGTCGTTGAACGCGCTCGCGCCTTTGAAGATGTCCTCTTGCTCGGCGACTTTGGCCACCGACCACTTTCGTAAATCTTGGTCGAAGCTTTCGGCATTGCGAAACATCGAGCGCATTTTCAAAGCTTTGCCGACTTGCCATTTGCCAATGTCTTGGTTGAACAGTTGCGCGTCTTCAAACATGTGGTGCATGTCTTCGCATCGAGAGGTGTCCCAGGAGCTAATGTCGCCGTCGAAAGAGTTCGCGCCGGAAAACATTTGCGACATGTCTTGCACGTGAGAGGTGTCCCACTTGCTCAAGTCGCCGCCTTGAAACGCCTTGGCGTTGCTAAACATTCTTCGCATGTTGGTGACGTGCGAAGTGTCCCACTTGGATAAGTCGCCGTTGAATGAAGAGGATTCATCACCCTCGACTAACATCGGAGGGTTCTGGAACGTTTCGTACATGTTCGTGACTTTCGACGTGTCCCAAGAAATCATCGGCCCGAACTCGTTGTCCATGCAATCGCCCTTTTTCGGCTCTTCTGCTAAACACAAAGCGACTTGCCGTCTGAAGTTCTCATCGGTTAAATCCTTCTCCGTGAAGGTTTTGGAGGAAAACGACGACGAGGAAGAAGAGGAGGAGGAGGAGGAGGAGGAGGAGGAGCTCGTCGTTCGGTCGTCGTCATCGGAAGATGCTAAGGAACTCGCGTCATCTTTGGCGAGTTCTTCTGGTGCTGTTGGTGTCGGTCGCTCGTTGCTACTTTCGTAATCGCCATCATTGGAAACAGTTGTAGTTGCTGCTGCCGTTGGTAACTCGTGTTCTTCTTTTGGTGCGGCTGAGGAAGAACTACCGCCCCCAAAAAGCTTCTGCAACAAACCACCGGACCCTTCCTTTTCGTTCGCTTCCTCGACTTGCTCGTTGAAAGCTTGCTCTCTTTCCGCGGCGTACTTTTCCGCGTTTTCGTCATCAAAAGCCGTCGCCGAAGAAAGCGGTTCAGAATCTTCTTGCACCGCGTTCTCTTCTTCCGGGTTGTATTCCGGGTTCGAGACGAAGTGCGAGCGTTGCAATCTGTCTTCGACTTCTTTTTGCTTTTTCAACGTTTCGGACGATTGGCACGAGCTGAAATCGATAATCCCAGTCGCTTTGAAGCCACACTCCCACTTGGCGTTGTACTTGTCGGCGCCGTCAAAGATTCCAGTGGCGGAACCTAAGTGTTCAAAGTTCCACTTTCGAATATCACCGTTGAACGCTTTGTTGTTCGCAAACATTTGGTTCATGTTACGAACTTGAGAAGTGTCCCAGCTCCCGAGGTAGCCGTTGAAATCGGTATCCGCGAAGGCTTTTTGCATGTTGTGGACTTGCGTCACGTCCCATCTCGGCAAGATCCCGAACTTGGACTCTTTGCCGTACTGAACGCACTTACCATCGATCGGCGCTTCTTCCAAGCACGCGTTGACTGCTTCTTGAAAGTTTTTGTCGTTCAAATGGACAATCACGCATTGCTTCGGGTTCACATCGACCGGGATGTTACACGTCTCGTGGTCGCGGTCGTTGTAGCATCCACCAAAGATGTAAACGTGGTTGGCGTTCGCCGGACCGTGAACTCTCGGGTAAAACTCCATGTTCTCAGCGACGTGTTGCGTCGTGCAGCTGGACATTCTGGAGGCGATGTGCGCCGGGTGACGCGTGTCGAACTCGTTCGCACCAGTATCCGCAATATCGTCTCCTTTGTGCTTCTTGGAGGAGGAGGAGGAGGAAGATTTCTTGGAAGACTTCTTAGATGAAGACTTCTTGCTCTTCGACGAAACCTTTTCTTCTTCTTCTTCAACTTCTTCTTTCGCCTCCTCGATTTCTTCGTCGAGTTCTTCAACTTCTTCGGTTTCTGCCGCCTTAGCCGCGTCGGAACCGAAACCAGCAAAGTGTTTGTTCTTGTGCACCTTCGCGTGCGTCGGTTCGACTTCCTCGACGTCAGCCACCTTAGCGTGGTGAGAGAGCAAGTGTCTGTGATGAGACTTCGTCGACGACGACGACGACGTCTTAATCTCAAACTCGGAAACTTCCGAACTTGCTTCGGTGGCTTTGTTCAATGCCTTTGACGCTTGTTTCTTGGTGATGCCAGACTTGCCCATCGACGCCGTTTGCTCCTTCACGAAGTCGCCGAGATCATCGCACACTTCCGTCGTCTCGCATTCCTTCTTATATTCCGTGCACTTCGTCTTCTCGCACACTTGCATTGTGCACGTGGTGTTCTCACACGTGATATCGGTGGTTTGGTATTGCGATCCTTGCGACAACGCAGACATCCACCATCCCCAGTCAAAGTACTCGCCGACGACTTCGATGCCGGAAGACTCGAGTTCCTCCTTAGCGACCGCGACGGGATCAGATTTCTTCGAACCTTTCACCGTCTTATCAGCAGCAGCAGAAGAAGAAGAAGAGTGCTTCTTCGAGCTCTTCTTTTCAACCGCACCGTCCTCGGATACCTCTTCCTCGATTTCTTCTTCGACGTGCTTTTTCACCGATTTCTTCGAGGACGCGTGCTTCTTCTTCCCGACGCTCGCCGACAACAACGCGGAGATTTCCTTCGCTCTTTCGTTCGCGTTTTGCTCCGCCGCCACGGCTTGCGCGGCGTAATCGGTGGTAGTAGAGGACGACGATTCCGTGTTGGTCGTCGCGGACGGTTTTAAAACCGAAGAAGACGGACTCATCTTCTTCATCTTCTTCTTCGAAGAAGACGCGGCGGTTTCGCCAATCGCCGCTTCCTCCTCTTCTTCCTCCTCGAGCAATACCAACTTCCCGCCAATATCGCTCACGTAGTTCTCCGGGTTCGCTTTCTCGTACAGGTAAAAACCAAACTTCGCGCCGCTACCTAACTTGTACGGCGTTTGAAACTTCCCGCATCCGATTTCTTTCATCTCGATCGCGTCTTCGTACGAAAACGTTTTCGATTTGCTCTCCGTGATGAGTTTCGCCCCGACTTTGGAATCCCATCCTTCCGGGTCGAACGGCAAACGTTTCAAGACGTCTCTGTGCGAACACCCCACGGTTAAGGTGACTTTATCGTTCGATGCGATCGCAGGAGTTGCAGTCGTCGCATCTTCGCCTAAATTCGCCACCGCTCGTTTAAACAGGTCCACACCTCCTTCTCTTTGAAGATCGCCCAATCGCGACGACGAAGATCCCCGCGTCCCCGACACGGAGTACGACGCGGTGGCAAAAAGGGACGTCGAAACGGCGACGATCGCCGTCGCCGCTTTTAACGGTGACGTGAAAGAAGAAGAAGACTTACTTGTTCTCTTCTGTTCGTCTCCGTTCAAAAGCGCTTGCGTTTCCGACGACAGAGGAGACATGATGATGATGTCAGATGATATACTAAACGCGCGCGTATAAATTTCTGCCGCGTCTGTCCAAGAGTCGAGAGAAAAAAAAGTCGAAGCAGTAGATTTTAGGGTGTCACAATACACCCTAAATGGAAAAAATGTACTCGGACGACGAAAGCGGAAAATTCGATTTGGCGGCTTTAGTAGTATCAAAGCGAGAGAGAGAGAGAGAGAGAGAAGAAGACAAAGAGAGACGAAGAGGAGATATACTAAAGCTCTCTCTCTGTGGTGGTTATTATCAGTAGTAGGAGTACGAGTGTTAAAATTCTTTTTCTTCGATACTATACTACTACTCATGGGTTCCTCTCGCCGAAGGAAGAAAAAACACAAATCCTCCTCCTCGTCGGTAAAAGTTGGAAAAGTGTCGCAGACGAGACAGTTCGTGGCGGTGAAATCCGTGAAACTTCCATCATCCGGAGCAGACGAGCACGCGAAGACGAGTGAGGAGAACGAAACGAGTTGGAATAAAGAGACGTCGTGCGTGAATAACTATTCCAGGAACGGCCTGGTCTCGAACGCGAACAGGTTTTATTACGTGGGCGGGAGGAACGCGCTGGCAGATAACGTGAAGAATATGGACGACGACGAGAATGCGAATGCGAGAAAGAGGAAAGCAGCGGACAAAACGTTGACCGAGAACGCAGATCGGGACGAGTTGAGGAAAGCCGTCGGCGAGAAAAGTTCCTCAGGCATCGCGAAACCGAAACGATTGACGCCGAGACAGAAGAGAATCTGCGAAATGTTGATGTCAAAACACGGCAAAGACGTGGAAAAGATGTTTCGAGATATTAAAGCGAACGCGATGCAGAAAACCAGAGGGGAATTGAAACGCATGCTCGAGAGTTACGAGCATTACGAGGACGAAAACGGAGGAGACCGAATACGCGTAGATTTTCGCGCACCGAAGAAACGACTGTCGATTAAGCGAGCCTTTTAACTTGTACTATTACTAAACTCATTCACTAACGCTAACGCTAAATAATACGCTTTTCTACCAAAACCTACGACGAATACATACTATCATACGAGAGCGTCTTTTAACAACCGTCGTCGGATGACTTCTTCTTCTTCTTCTTCTTCTCCTCCTCCATCTCTCTCTCCAACCGCTCCATCCTCTCCGCGAGTTTCCCGTATCGCCCCTCGTTTTCTTTCCTCGCCTTTTCAATCACGTTCGTTTCAAATTTCTTCTGTTCCGTCATCGCCTCTTCCGCTTTCAACCGCGTTTCCTTCATTTCGTTTTCCTTTCTTAGGAGTAAATTCGGGTGCGGATGTCGTCGCACGTGCGACACCACCGACGCGCTCAACCCGACGGGCACGGCCAACGCTAAAAACAAATGCCACGCGTGATACTCCCACCGTCTCGTGTAATCTTCTCTCGTCTGTTTCTTCTTTTTGTCTTCTTCTTCTTCCTCTTCGAACAACCGTTCGGCGACGTGGAGAAAATCGAATTTCCCGTCTCGCCGAGCGATGGAATCGATCGATTCTTCTTCTTCTTTGTTGTCTTCTTCTTTTTTCGACGACGACGACGAGGACGAGGAGGAAAAAAAGTTACCGACGCCGCTGAAAAGCGTTCGCTCTCGCTGCTCGCAAAAAAGCCGAGGTTGTTCTCGTCGTCGTTGTTGTCGTGCGTGTTGCGTCAACCATCGAAGAATTGGAAGAGTTTTGCGAGAAGACATTTTTGTGCAGAGGAAACTGTCTGTACGCAATAGAGAAACACCACCAAAAGAGATGAGGTTCCACACCCGTTAAGAGAGAGTTTGAATTCCGAGACCTCCTCTGCTGTTTTTAGGAACTTCTTATGTATTTTTCTTCCGTTTGGCGATCCCATGCATCTCCATCCACTCTTGGTTGGACACCAAAATACTCGATGATATACTATGCGTTGTTCGAAAATAGATCAGCCACATGTCAGATGTGGAATGAAAAAAAAATACGACACATCAAATCAAATCCGTCGCAGACGAATACGAACTCGATACGAGTTATAATTTGCGAAGATGACGACAACAAAAAGGGCGGAAGACGAAGCGATGCTATTCTTTACGACCGACGACGACGGCGACACGAACGACGCGTCCTTGGCGTTGCCGACGGATTTTTTCCACGTCTTTGACGACGAGAGCAAAAACAGAAGAAGAGCAGCAGCAAAAAGAGAAGGCGGGTGCAGAAGGGTGGAGGACAACGGGGACGTCGACGCCATCATCTCCGAGAACGCGTCGTGGAACAACGACGACGACGACGTTCAGGAAGATTTTCTTCTCGCACCGCCCCCTCCTCGCGAGGACGACGACGACGACCGAGAAGAAGATGAAGGTATTTTTTTTTCCTCAATAATGTGTTGCTAAAAATACTCACTTCTTTCTTTGCAATAGGATTGAAAACATTCGCCGCGATACAAAACGACGACGAAGACATCATCGACGACGAGTGGAACAAGTTGTTAGAGCGACACGGCATCGACGTCGAGAAGAGGAGACGCCGCGACGAAGTTTTTATCGGTACTACGAATACTACGAGTAATGCTGAAAAGAAGAAGAAGAAGAAGAAGAAAGAGAAGCGCGATGATCGACTGGCGCCGGCCGAAGCGAAAGCGGCTTCGAGAAAAGCGACGACGACGGAAAAACGAACGCGAGAGGAGTTTATTTTAGCGGTGAGAACGCACGAGAAGTTTCGCGAATACGTGGAGATAATGATGACATGTAGGAAGTTAACCGCGCAAACGAAGAGAGAAAGAGAGAGTTTAGAGAAGAAGGATAAAGAGTTTCTCGCCAAATTAGACGCCGAAAGAGAAAATACTCGTTTGAGCGATGTTTCTCCGTCGCCGACGTCGTCGTCGAACGTGACGACGTTTACCATGGATAGGAGCGAAGAGAGAGAAAACATCGAGTTGTGCAGAATTCCAGATTCGTTCTTCCGGCGAGACTCGTTGGAGCGCATATGCGAAGACGCCAAGTTTAAGCAAGAGCTGAACGCGTTCATGGAGCACTCGTGCGAAAACGCTCGTAAATTTCAAAAAGAGCTGACGGCAATTTACGACGAAACCGATCGAGCGTGTGAAAGCTTTGATGCGAAAATGAAAGAGTTGACTCTGCTCGAAAGCAATAACAGTAAAAATTCGCCGAATACTATCGGTGCTACTGCTACAGGCGCTGCCTCGAAGAAACGCAAGCAAGGCGCGGAGGAGGCAGAGAAGGAAACCGTCGACGGCCAAGATAGCGATGAAGACGACCGCTCGTTTCAACTTTCCATGAAATCTGACGAAGCTTTTCGAAACCAGCTTCTCGCAAAATATAAAGATGACATACCCGCACTCGAAGAGGAGTGGTTGAATAAAAAGCCGAAAGGTAAACTCCCTAAGGAAGCCTTGATTGTCTTGAAGCAGTTTTGGAACAAAAAAATATGCTGGCCGTACCCAACCGAGGAAGACAAAGCGGCGATAAAAGCCAAAACTACTCTCGATGCGACGCAAATCAACAACTGGTTCATCAATCAACGCAAGCGGCACTGGTTGAAAATGTTCAAATTCGGCAAATCGCCGACGTGTGAGGCGGAGTCAAAGGCTAAATTGCTTGAGAAGTTTGGAAATTTGGACGCCGCGATTGCGTTTTGCGATCGAAACACGAAATCATCCATCGATGTTGAATAATAATGACAATAAGAACAAATATAACAACGATAATAACACATCGCGCTGCGCTGTCTTAATCTATCTATCTAGAATTACAAGTAAAATATACACGCGTGATTTTTTACGACGCCGTCGTTGAATGCAGCACGCCGACAACAAAATCCGCGTTCTGGAAAATGTACGTGCACACTAAACACGTTATGGTCACTCCAAGGACATCCATGCAGACTTGGACGCTGCTCCCCGCATTCGCTGGTTCCTGTCCACAAAATATCAACACGTAAGGCAAAGCTCCACCGACTATCGTCGAACAGACAACAATCGAAAAACACGCCGTAGAAATCGCGAAACTCCCGATTACATCCCTATTCGTCACGTACACTCTCGCGAAACTTCCCGCGCCTAAAAAGAACCCGAGCAAAGCGCCAACTCGTAACTGTTTCGATACCGTCTTCCCAAAACTCTCCGCGTTATATTCTATCGCACCGGTCGCTAATCCGGTGATGACTTCAATCGCGCTTTGATTCCCGGCGTTCCCGCCCGCGCCGACTAACATCGTCAGATACAACGTGATGATGACGTTGTCCTGGATTAAAGCTTCGTTGCTCGATAAAACAAAACTCGAGCACGATTGTAAAACGAGCAAAAAGAGTAACCATTTGCCTCTCGAATACGCTTCTTCGAAAACGGTGGCGTTCACTAAGGAGAGGTTGAAGAGCGCGCTCTCGTCCTCGTCGTCAAAATCCTCCTCCTTTTCCTCTTTCCTCGTGTCTCTCGGGGTCGTCGTAACTGTTTTTCCTTTCTTCTTTTCCTTCTCGCTTAAAACGATCCACCCGGCTTGCGCTTCGGCCATTTTTCGAGCCAATCGGCGTTGGACGAGCACGGACTCTTCCCTGTTTGGTTTTTTTCGCGCTTTCGTTTGTTTGGGGTCTTCCTCTTTCGTCGTCGTCGTCTCGATCGTCGACGCGGAAACTAAGTCCGTTTTCCGTCGGTTCCAATTGGACGAGCGTTTGGAGGTTGTCACGTGTAAACAATGAAACGCCTTTTGGCGGCGAGGGTTGATGCAACGACACGACGACGCGCTCGTCGTCGTCGCGCTCATAACAACGCTCGACATGTTTGTTGTTCTTCTTCTTCTTCTTCGTCTTCTTCTTTCGCAAAAAGAGGTGCTTTCGTTGATGACGCTGAATTGTATGACGTGATTTTGCTTAAAAATAGCTGTACAACTTTGCGCGCACGTATGCGTATAATAATAGTGATGAAGCTGTTACAACTTTGCGCGTACGTACGCGCGATAAACTAATAAAGAACTACATTTTCAAGTACCAGGCCAGGTACCAGGTACAGCTTTTCGAAACGACGGCATCATCGTCAACTTTATTCCGGACGAACCCACGGCGTTTTGAATATGTATTTCGTCGACGTCAGCGCGTACGTGACCGCGAAGAGCGCGTAATACCCCATCATCCCGTAACTTTGCTTCTTTCCGACTCGCCATCGCCACAAGAACGGCGCGGCGAAGAGCAGGAAGAGCAAGCCGCAGATGAGAAACGCGAAGAGGACGAAGAGCTCGTTCGCGGCTTGGATGTTTTTCATGTCGCCCGATGAGAAGGTTCGGAAGGCTAAACCAGCGGCGGTGCCTAATAGGACGTTCATGGTTGGTCCGGCGAAGCAGGCGGCGACGGCCATTTTCGGGCGGCCGTCTCGGGCGACCGTTCGGTTGGCGATGAAGTCGCCGACGGAGTTGCCCCACGCGAGGACGGTGGCGCCGAGCAAGGCTTCGGAGATGCCGCAGATTTTACCCGCGGCGGTGAGTAAGGAAACGACTTCACCGGCGACGACGTCCATCCATACCATGGAGACGAGAAAGGCGACGATGGTGAGCATGCCGGAGAAAAGGCGGGAGGCTGGGTTACTCGTCGTGGTCGGGTAGTTGGTCGTTGGAGCTCTCCTTCGTGCGCTTCTGCTTCTTCGCGTGACGGCGTAGTTGTCTGGCATCAAATGCGGCCAAGCGGTGAAAATGATGGCGGAAAAAGCAGTCGCAACTATACCGCCGTATACGATGCCGCCGGTGTGAATAGTACCGGGATACATCTTCTCCGCCCAGACGAAAAAGAGCGGCGCGCATATCGGCAACGCGCTCGTTTGCCATCGTCTCACGCGACGCCCGTTAAATCCGAGTTCAGGCATAGAGAACTTTAATATCTCGCGAACGATGAAGAGTGGAAGCGATGCTACGGACGTAAACGCGAGCCAACACTGCTTCCAAAGAGACTCGCCGTTTTGCGCGTCGTAGAGCCGACTTTGACGCCATCCGCGCTCCCAAGGATGATGTAAGATGGACCCGTCGTCGTCGTCGTCGTCATCGTCATCAGCATCGCTAAGTTCGTCGTCGAAAGGTGTTTCTGATGAAATTTCGGAAGCAGAGGAAGAATCGTTGATGTCGTCGTTTTCCTCTTCGTCTTGGTCTTCTTCGTTGTTTTCCTCTTCGTCGACGAGCAAACCTACTTCGGCGTCGTCATCGCCGCGTTCATCGGCGTCTTCATCTTCTTCAGCTATGTCGTCTAAAACGTTGTCTCTAGAACTTCTAACACGATTACGAGCAGTAGCAGCCAATGCAGCGCTCGGCTCTCGTCTTAACGCGGCTAATCTCTCGGCTAACCCGCCGCCAATCTCTCTCGCGTTCCATCCTTCCGGCAGCAACACGTTCGCCACGTACAACGCGTACAACGCAAACAGCTGCAAAGAATTCCTAAACGTCACCTCGCCGACGACTATGCACCTCACCAACGCCATCACACCTAAGCAATAAAACCCGCAATCTCTCGTAAACGCCGTCTTATCGACCTCGACGTACCCTCCGACTCTCCTCCCGCTCCTCAGCCGTCTCGCGTTCAAATTCGATTCCGGCGCCGCGAGCACCACGGACGGAAACACCACGAACGCGATAAACATCCCCGCCCCTAAAACCGCCCCTAAAGCTAACGGTATCCCGTCCGTCTCCTCGTTCGAGCTCAAATCATTCAGCGCGGCAATCTGTGCGAAAATATCCGGCGCGCCGTTCCCAAACGCCAGCAGCGTCGCGCCCGCCACCTCGTCTCTCAGCTTTAAATACACCGAAATCTTCGCCAACGCCGGGCAGAAAAAGCACTCCGCGACCGTCGCTAACACGTGAAAGAACAGCGCAATCAGTAAAAACGCCAAGGAAAAGAGTAACACGTTTCCCGAAAGCTCCGATCCTCCTCTTTTCGTCGCCCAGTTGGAGACGCAATAGTACGTTTTTCGGTAGTTTATGAACGCGTTGTTGGCGCTTTCGAGGCGGCAGGACGGCGTCGTTTTCACGTACTCGCACCGGTCGTCGCGTGCGACCGAGAGTGGTTCGCACGCCTCGTCGATGTTATTATTCGTATCGTCGTCGTCGATATCGTTTTTGTTGTCGGAGAGTCGACTGATGGCGTCGTTGCTGTCGCGCACACTTCCTGCGCTCGCGAGGCGATTCTTCGACGAATCCACCAAAGTCGACGACGCTTTGACGACGACTAAGAGGGCAGAGGAAACGACGAAAAAGACGAGACGACGACGATGGTAACGAGCAGTACGACCACCGAGGTGACGTCTTCTTCTTCGTCTCATCTTCGGCTCTTCTTTATTCTCCATGTTTTCTGCGCTTAAGAAGGTTCGGGAAAAGAAGTGAAGAATTCGTCATTTCGTCCCGGGACTAAACTGCGCATCATAGATGACGACACAAAAGACGACGACATCGGAGGAGGACAACAACAACAACAGTAATAACAACGAGCGCTATTCGTTAGTGGTGCTGAAAAAAAAACGATTCGTCAAACGATTCCGCGCGTTATCTCCGCTCTCGCAATGCGTCTCTTTGCTCCTTCTCTCGTGTTACGTGCTCGATACGTGCTCGGACAGGTTTAACGCGCAATTCGGGTTACAACTGAGCATAACCGGTATACTCTCGAAACCGTGGACGTTGATCACCTCCCAGTTCATGTGTCCGTCCGTTATTGTGTTGGTGCCGATGATTGGGGCGATCGCGTTCGCGATTGAAATTCTGTTGAAACGAGCGTTCGTTGGGGCGAGAGTGGTGTGCGAGTTGGTATTCGTCGCGTCCGCGGTGTGCGGCGCGCTTTATTTCTCGTTCGATTTCACGCGTCGCGCACTTTTCGCGGAAGAACTCACGGAAGAACCACTCGCGCTCGGGCCGCACGGAGTGCTCGGCGGTTTGTTCGTGCTCTGTCAGAAGTTGAAGAACGAGCTGAGCGACGAGGAGAAACTCAGGCGACTGGCGAGGTACGCGCCGACGTGGTATCTGGTAGTCGCGGTGTTTCTAGGCGGGGAGATGAATCGAGAGGAGAGGGTGTTTGGATGCGCTTTGTTCGGAGTCGTAGGAGGCAACGTCTATTTTCGATGGAGAGGACGGGAGATGTTGGGGATGAATTATCACAAAAACGCGAAGAGCGGGGCGGAGGAGAGCGAGAGCGAAGAAGTCGTCGACGAAGAGTTAAAAAAGAAGAAATTGCGAGAAGAGTTAGGGAAGAAAGCGCTGATGGAGCGGATGAAACAGAAAGAAGCAGAGAAGGAGAAGACGAGTAGTAAGTAGTAGCAACGCGAAATCGACGACGTAGTAGAAAACAGCAGTTCATTTAAAAAACACGAACATATATATAGTCGACTCATTTTAGAACTACTGATATTACAACTCCCCGATCGGCTTTACTACTCGATGCGTTTAAAGTTTCTATAACTGACGACAGCATAAAACGGATCCGAACTCGCTCGTTTCATAAAAGTTTTCATCATTTTCACGAAAACGTTTTTCTCGTCCTCCACGCCGTCCGGTAACACCTCCGTGATAACCTCCGGCTCCGTGAACCCGCTCACGTTTTGAAAATAACTCTTCACCAATTGCGTCCTCGAATACCCGGTTCCGTCTCTCCACACGCTCAACGCCTTCTCGTAAAACATGCGATTCGAATAGGAGATAATCACCACCCCGCCGGGTTTTAAAACGCGAAATATTTCCTTGAACAGTTCCTCGCCTCGTTGCATGTATTGAATCGAAACGCACATCGAAACCATGTCGAACGTCTGATCTTCCGCCTCTATTGTCGGGTTCTCGTTAAAATTCCGCACGAAAAAGTTCCCCTGAAACTGCCTGTTTCTTTTCAGCTCCTCTCGATTCAACCCGTGGCCTAACGCGTACTCGTACTCGTACGGGTAGTGAGACACGTGCGACGAACACAAGTCACACACCTTGTAACTCGCTTTCGTTCTTTGTCGATACAGTCGAGTGAGTTGCTCTAAAAAACCGTCGTCCACGTGCGTGCAAAACCGAGGCGCGCTGTACCAGAGCGAATCGTCGCTTTCGTTCAGTTTCGTTCGCTCGGTGCGGTCGATGACTTGCGTTCGCTTGAGCGTACCCGCGCTTTCGTTCGACGTCGACGAGTAAAATGTCATCGCTTTCTTACTCCTCAAAACGCGTTTTACTCGTCGTCCCAGATGTTCACGATCCTCCCGGTTGTTCGACGACGACGACAACGACGACACTCCCGACGACTGAGACGAGAAAAGCGTCGTCATTCTTTACGAGTCGGTGTGGAATACGCACGCGCTTTCGGGAAATGGCGCACGAAAGCAGTTCACTGCTTTTTCCCTCAAAAGACTCTCACGCGATACGTTTTGAATAAAGATGGCACCATCGCCACCGTCTGTTCTATCTGTCGTCTGTTCTTTTCTCTCAAAGAAGTCGAGAACGACGACAACGCGAGCGAACGTATTTCCCGCCGCTTTCGCCTCCTTTTCGTCGTCGAGTACACGTCAGAATGACTTGGGGAAACATTTACACAAAGAGAGTGAATTGGCCGGTGAAGCCTCGCAACGCGCATACTTACGCGACCTGGAACAGATTCACTTGAAAAAACGCAAACTCGAACACGAACGAGAGGAGAACGAGGCAAACGTTAAACGAGAAATGATGCGAGAGATGCTGTTGAAAGAAAAAAAACGAACGAGTGCACGCGAGGAGAAGGATTTGAGGAAGGTGTTGATGGCGTTGGTTGGCGCGGCGGTGTCCGCGACGTGCTACGCGATGCATTACGGATGATGATAAAGACGACTGCTCTCAGAGCATTCTATACATTAGTTTTCTACACATAGCAACGCGCTGTTCTGCTACTCTTTTACTACTACCGCTACCACTACCGCGCCGTCTTTTCGTCCTCACCCGAGCACTCTCGAACACCTTCTGACTTTCGCGTCGAAGCTGGCGTTCGCGGCCAACCAATCCATTTCACCCAATCCGTGGTCGTCTGAATCGTCGTAAAAGAATGGACTCATTCGTACTTTCGTCGTCGCTTCGTGTACTGTTTCGAAAAACTGTTTCACGTTTTGTTCCTCTCGTTTCGTCGTTAACAGGACGAAGTGGATGTTGCCTTGCGTGACGTACGCGTGGATGAAGCAATCGGCGTCGAAGGTGTCGATGATCTTTAGATACGTCGCGTGCGTTTCCCATTTCCGTTCGTTGAGTCGGTCTAAAGATGACGCGATGACGAATTGGCGCAAGTGTCTCGCGTCGTCCTGTTGTGTTTATTAAAGGGTATCGTAAACGTCGTCAGTGTTGTTCGTCATCTCTCCCAGCGGGGAGAAAATGCACACACAAAGAGGAACGACGAAAAGAAGACAAAGACAAAGAAGAAAAGGAACAAAAAGAAAGCACCCGTACCCTTCGCGTGCTCCCGAAATCGGCTTCGTACAACGCTCGGCCCGTGCGGCCGTCGACGACGCAAAACGCCGCCACGCCCGCAACCATGTGTGCGTCTCTTTGCGCGTGATTTAATGTGAAAATTTCACCGGAATTTCATCACTTTTTGTCTCTGTCGTTTGTTCGTGTCGCTAAACAACAACAACAACAGTAAACGCGCGTCGTAAAAACGACGATGGCCTCCTCCTCTGGTTCCTCCTCCTCCTCTTTTCACGAACCGTTCGAAAAAGCGTACGATGCGCTCCTCGAGCTCGCCTCGAAAAACGCGAGGAAGCATTCGAGTTTAATCGAATCTCTGCGTGCGAGAAGGGAAAGGTTGAAGAATGTTCCCGATGATGATTTGCACGACGACAACGACACGTTCTACGAAAAACGAACGGAAGATTTAGAATACTTTCTGGAACCGATCGAAATCGCGTTCAAGTCGAAACACGCGAGCATGGAGGAGAGAGCGGTGATTTGTCTCACGTCGTTAATTGGCGGGAGGATGATTACCGGGAGATGCTTCGAAGAAGAAGAAGACAAAGAAGACAAAGAAGAAAACGAGGAGGATTCGAAAGATTATTTGGAGAAAGAGGACAAAGAGAAGAGAAGAGTGGGAGGAGAGAAGACAGAACAAACCAGGCGCGAACGTTTGTGCGCGAAAGTCGTCGACTTGCTCTGCTTCGCGTGCGGCGAATCGGGCGACGAGTCGGTGGAGCTGCAAGCGCTTTTAGGCGTGTTGGCGTGTTACATGTCGAGATCTTTTCGAGTGAGTGGAAAGATGTTGAGTCGAATGATCGAGTCGGTGTGTAAGTGTCACGCGATCTCGAGATCGGAAACCAATCGAGGGGTGGCGAAAGCGGCGTTGGTGCAGATGATTTTCGCGAACTTTACGAGAGTGGAAAAAGGCGACTCGAGTGCGTTTTCGAAAATGGTTAAAGTTTCAGACGTTTTAGGTGGTGGTGGTGGTGGTGGTGGTGTCGGTGGCAGGAATGATGCTACAAAGGATGACACGAAAGACGACGTGAAAGACTCCACGAATTTACCGTCCACGTCGTACGAAACGCACGTAATGCGGGAAAATTCCTCCGTGCCGACGATTAGTAACTATACTAGCGGACAACATCATCACTGGTCGGACGAAATCGTGACCTTTGCGCAAAAGTTTATTGCAAAAGCCGCGTCGTGTGGGAAAACGCCGCAAGCGTATGCCCCGCACTCATCTGAAGAGAAGAAAGCGAAAGCGGAAAACGATCGATACATTCTCGAAGATTGCGCAGAAATTTTTCGCGCGCTTTCTCGGATCGCCAAAGGTGCGGGTTTGAAGACGGCAAACGCCGACGCGGCGAGTATTTCTCGCGGGAAATTGCTAGCTTTAGATGCGTTGCGCATTGCCTGTCAAAATGTCGGCAACGCTTTCGTCGATGATCCCATCTTTTCTGATACCATACGCGAGTACGTCTTGGACGCGGTCGTTTCAAATGCCATCTCCGAAACGGTCCAAGCGCCCGAGCTTTATAAAATTTCGCTCGGCATCTTCCAAAGCATTTTATGCACGCAAAGATTTCGAGAAAAGTTAAAATCGGAAATCGGCTTCTTCTTTCCTCGATTGTTTCTAGATCCGTTAGAGTTCATCTCTGGAGGTGCACCGAATTCACCGCATAGCAAACGGTCCGTCTTGTTGACTATTTTGAGCGACACCGTCGCGCAAGACGCGCAAACGTTGGTTGATTTGTTTGTCAATTTTGATTGCGATATTTCACAGCAAAACGCGTTCGAACGGTTGATTAACTTATTGGTTCGAGTCGCACAAGGCGTAGAAGTTTCCAACTTATCCGGCGCGGATGCGGCGAGAGAAACGGTGTTGAAAATGGAAGCACTCGGGTGTTTGACGAAAATTTTGAAAGCGCTTGGCGATTGGGTGGAACAGAACTCGTCGTCGGGGAATAAAGAAGAACAGCGAGTCGCGCACGAAATGAAATCAAATGTAACGAAGCACGTAGAAGATACGGAGTCGATGATGATTACGCCGACGAAAGTGGACGCATCGAACTTGGTGCAAAAGAAACTCGACAAATCCGAGTTTCAAGAATGCGTGAAATTGTTCAACAAAAAACCGAAAAAGGGTATCGCGCACTTAAAAGCGATTGGTAAACTCGGCGAAGGCACGCCCGCAGATATAGCGACATTCCTCAGAACAGCACCAAATTTAGATAAAACTGTCGTCGGCGACTACCTCGGCGAGCGCGAAGACGAGAATTTAAAAGTTATGAGAGCGTACGTGGACGCGATGGATTTTAGCGGCTTCGGTTTAGACGAGGCCATTCGAAAGTTCTTGGAAGGCTTTCGTTTACCCGGCGAGTCGCAGAAAATCGATCGGTTGATGGAGAAGTTCGCGGAACGGTATCACGCGCAGAACCCATCGCAGTATAGAAGTGCAGATACGGCGTACGTTTTAGCCTTTTCCGTGATCATGTTGAACACGGATGCGCACAATCCAGGAGTAAAGAATAAAATGACAAAAGAAGGCTTCTTGAAGAACAATCGCGGCATCGACGATGGCCAAGACTTGGACCAGGAAGAGCTCGGAGCGTTGTACGATCGCATCGTGAACAACGAAATCAAACTCAAAGACGAAAACGCGAAGAAAGCGAGCAATAACGAATCGTCCTCGAACTTGAACAACTTCCTTGGCATGGATATTTTGCTTTCGCTCGTCGGGCAAAAACCAGCAATCGCGGAGGAGAAAATTGATGTCCGAGAACTCATCGAGGAAGTTCGCGCCAAAGCAAAACGTGAAGATGTGGATAGTTTTCTATCTGCATCGGACGCTAAATGCGCGGCACCGATGCTTGACGTCTCGTGGCAAGCGCTTTTGGCGGTGTTTTCGGTTACGTTTGAAGGCACCGAATCGGCGAAAATCGCGGTGTTGTGTCTCGATGGGTTTTTTAGCTCGATTCACATGGCATGTAATTTAGGCATGCTTGCCGCTCGAGACGCGTTCGTTGCACCCTTGGCACGCTTATGCGGCTTACGTAATCCGTCCACTATGCGGACGAAGAACATTTTAGCTTTGAAGACGTTGGTGCGCGTTGGCGAAACCTTTGGCGATAGTTTAGGAGATACGTGTTGGGTACACGTGTTAAAGTGTTGCTCTCGATACGAACATTTGCACGCTTTGGCGGGTGGATTTGACGACTCTTCCGTGTTTTTGAATACCAAGGACGAAATTATAGTTCCTTCTGGTTTAGGAGGTCATACGCCGAACCGCTTGTTCCGTCGCGATTCCTCCGCGGAGATTATTTTGACCTCACCTTCAACAACAACAATGCGCGCGACTGGTACTGATGCTTCGAGCGGTGACGACGCACTCGCGGCAGCAGCTGTTGCCGAACAACTCGCGCGAAAAGCCTCCATGCACGACGCAAAAATCTCGCTGGTGCCGTTAGAATCCGTCGCTCCTCCGTCGCAGCACGTGCTCGAACAGTTACATCCAGATAGTTTTAACGGGTTGTTCCACGACTCGAAAAGATTGTCGGGTGAAGCTATCGTTGATTTTATGCGCGCTTTGTGCAGATTAGCGACCGAAGAAATGAGCGCCGAACGACCGCGTTCTTGCGCTTTATCGAAACTAGTCGAGACGTGCGCATTTAACGTCGAGCGCGAGCGATACGTCTGGGCCAAAGCGTGGATCGTCTTGAGCGACTTTTTCGTCAAAGTTGGAAGCGAACATAGAAACGTGAAAGTGTCCATGTTTGTCGTGGACGCTTTACGTCAACTCTCCATGAAGTTCTTGCAGCGCGCGGAACTCGCGAATTATTCTTTCCAGAACGATTTCCTTCGGCCGTTTGTCGTCATCATGCAACAATCGCCGTCGTTTGAAGTGAGAGAACTGATCGTTTCTTGTGTCGCCCAAATGGTTGAATCTGCCGTGGATGGGATAAAATCCGGTTGGAAATCCGTGTTTATGGTATATTCGGTCGCCGCGGCGGACGAGAACCCAAAAGTTGTGTCTACAGCGTTTTCTACTATCGAACGAATCATTCGCCATAACTTTTCCAAGATTATCGAAACCGACCAAGCAGCGTTTACGGATTGCGTGAATTGCTTAGTCGCGTTTACGAACTCGTACGACGCGCCAGAGGTAAGTTTGAACGCATTGGCGTTCCTTCGATATTGCGCGTTGCAGTTAGCAGATGGAGCGCTGGGTGATTTGAGTTTGCCGAAAGTCAAAGCGTCGACATCAGGAGGAGGAAACGAGGACTCTCGAGACGACGACGAAGAAAGTTTCCAGCAACAACATCAAGAACCATCCACGCCTCGCGAGAAAGGTCCGACGCATTTTACGGACACGGAATCACACACTTATTTCTGGTTCCCGCTCTTAGCCGGTCTCTCTGAACTGGCGTTTGATTTCAGAGAAGACATACGAACGAGTTCGTTGGAAGTGTTATTCGATACGCTCAAGTTTCACGGGTCGTCGTTTGAACCTGGATTTTGGGCGCGCGTGTACGACGCCATTCTATTCCCGATGTTTGACGTCGTTCGTGCGACAGAGTTTGACAGCTCCGAGGCTTCGGAAAAGCAAAAGAACGAGTGGTTATACGGTGCCTGCGATAGATGCCTGACGCTCGTCGTCGATTTAGCCACCACGGAAAGTTTCTTTGGCAACATCATCGACGCCGGCGTTTGGCCTAAACTCTGCGATTTGTTGGACAACATTAGTGGAACCTTTGCGCACGAACAGTTAGCTTCGTGCGGCGCGCTCGCGTTCCGGCGCTTGTTAGAAGGATTAGGGAAGAATACCACCAAAACCAGATTGAACACAAACGAGTGGTCTTTAGCGGTTGACAAACTCTGTAACGTCTTCGATTTGAGGCATCCGTCAGTTCTCCTGGTCGATTGCGTCGGCGAATGTTTGCACAAATCGAGGAAGTCGATGCCAACCGAATGTAAAAAGATGTTGTTCGAGAGAATGCAATTTATTCACGAAGAAGAAAAGTTTGACATGAGTCTTCGCGTAAACGCCGGTTCCGTTTTAGTCGCCTTTTGCGACCAAGACGAGGAAGACATTCGCTTTCTCCAACGCGCGATGGTATTCGCGCTACACGAATACGAGAGGTGTGCTTCTTGCGTGGGCTCAGAAACTGCGCGGAAAGAAACCAGTACGCGCGCGCCGTTAGCGGTGCAGTGTTTAAAACAGCTCGTAAAAATCGACGGCGCGTTTGAAAAGAAGAAGTTCGTCGACATCCTTTCGCGTCTCGTCGGCACGAACGAACAACCGAACGAGGTCTTATCGGCTTTAGGCGAAGTGTTTGGAGTAAAAGTCGCCCCATTGATGATAGTTACGGGAGAAGGCGACGGCGAATCATCATTTTCTGCGTGGTCTTGGTTTTAATAATATATTATTGAATGGTATTTTGATCTTACAAAAATATAGGACGAACGAATCTCTTCTTTCTCCTACAAAAGTCTTGGACTGGGGATTATTGTTATGCTGCCTATTTTACAGTCCTCCATTTCTCTTCTTTCTCTCTATATAATACACGCTTTTGAAACAACAAAAAATATTAAATGTAAACAACGTCTCCGCGTTACGTGAACGTCACGCCGTCACTCGTCGGGTCGATGCGCTTGCGTCTCTTTTCCATGTACAAGCGCCTAAAAATAAAAGTTGAAGAGGAGGAAAGAAGAAGAGAGAAAGAAGTCAGTTTTGGTGTTTTAGAGAAAAACACAGCTCATAAAAAGCAGTTCAAGAGAGAGCGTCGTTTTCAACTCTTTCCTAAAAAAGTAAATTTTGATTTGTTTTCGAGACCAAAAAGCGCTCTCTCTTTCTGGGCCACACGAAAATATCGCATGGCCCACATGGGAAAGAAGGTCAACTTTTGCAGGCAAAACTACTTTTTTTCCCGCGAAAAGAGAAACATTTTGTCGAAGAAAAAAAGCAAGCGCGAATAAACCACGCGTTGTGTATCGTACCTCAACTGTAAATCAGCGACTGGAATCGGGATCGGTTCCGACGAGAACGTGTTGTGATGAAACAAAGCGTGTGTAAAGCACGCGTCCGTGGAACTGTTCGATCGCGCGATCGCGTCGTCCGTCTCTTCTTCCGTTTCGTCTTCATAAATTTTCTTTTTCTTTCTCGTTTTGTTGTTGTTCGTGTTGTCTGTTGCTAGGTTACCACCTAAAAGTAATTCCTTCTCGTGCTCTTTGATGAGTTCGTTTAATAACATTTTCTTGATCGGACTTTCCATGTGCTTGGAGGAGCTGTCGTCGGAGGACTCGGAACTCCGTCCTCCCACCCGATGATGCTCTTTTTGCCTTCGCTCGTCGTCATCATGCGCGCAACACTCGAACCCGACGCGACAATCGATCCGAGTTTGCATCATCTCTCTCAAGCCTTTTTCTTCGTTACCCGCAATTTTTATTACAAAAATTAAAGTTATATATATATTAGAGTCAGAGCGCGCGGCGACAACCAAAAGAAAGATTGCCGAGATATTATTAAAGATGAGTGTATTCCTCGCGCGTTTATCCCGTTGGATCTGGTTTTATGCGGTCGCAAACACGGTTCGAACGACGATTCGTTTGCGCGGAATTTCTGTCGATTCGTTTTCCCTTCGTTCTTTGTCACTTTTTCTCGCAGGATCTTGTGGACTCTTCGTCTCTAGGGTTGTAAACCCTAAGCAGACTTGAGGCAATTTTTGAGCAACTTTCTGACAAACAACAGAAGAAAACTTTTGTGCGCGAAACTCTCCTGGTTAATAACAGATCGGACTTTACGTTGAAGTTCGTAAACGGTATAACGTTCGAATCGTCAGAGAGTTCGTGTTGTATTTTCAGAAATTTTAACCGCTTCAGGAAGCGCATTAAAAACACGTAAGAACACACGCAATAAATGTCCTCCGGGAAGAAAGCCTTGACCTCGAAACTCCTCCACGCGACGATGACGATGATGCGAGGAGGAGGAGGACAACAACAACAGCAAAAAGAACAATTCGTCAAAAAAGTCGTCGTCTGTGGACGCGCCAAGCGAGGCCTCTACCACGGGAAAACGGTCCGTTTTGGAAACAACGTCAGCGAGGACGGAGGGAACAAAACGAGACGGAAATGGTCCCCGAACGCGAAACGGAAACGATTATATTCGGAGGTTTTAAACCGGATGGTTCCGATGCAAGTCACCGCGCACGCTTTGAAGTGCATCGATAAAGCCGGTGGGTTGGATAATTACGTGTTGAACACGCCCGTGGCGAAGATGATGAGTTTGAAAGGGATGGAATTGAAAGAGAAGATGACTCGAGCGCTTTCGGAGGAGCGACGGCGGCGCGGCGAGGAGGAGGGGGCGAAGGAGGATTCAAACGAGGCAGAAGGAGAAGAAGAAGAAGAAGGGGAGACGAAGACGCCGAAGCGACCGCCGCCGCCGCGTCCGAAAACAAAGTCGTAGTGAAATAGAAATATAATAGAACGGTAGTAGTATATATAGTCCTCGTTTTTTAAAGCGTAGTAGTATCGCCGCCGATAAGACGATAAGAGAAGGAAACCGAAGTTCTCTCGGGGTCTCTCTCTCTCTCTCTCTCGAAACTTCTTTTGGTTCAACGTCGTCGCCGTCGTTCGTTTTGCACCTTTTCTCGCGTAATCCTTCATCGTTTTTTCTCGTCGCTTTATTTCTCGATATCCTACCTTTCTTTTCGGATCTTCGTCACTTTTCTCGCCTTTCGCAAGTTTTGTATTCATCATTGATAACATCGATATCATGCCCTCCAAATCCACCTCTCGAAAGAGTAAAGGAGGAAAAGAAAACGAACGATTCTCTTTTCCGGCGGTGCCGAAAAACTGCGTCGTCACCGGTGGCACCGGTTTCGTCGGCCGACGATTAGTCGAAATGCTCGTCGAACGAGGCGCTGAGAAAGTCGTCGCGTTTGACATCAGTCCGAAACCATCGGACGTCGTGGACGATGACGACAATGATGCGAAGAAGGATTCAAAACGCATAGTGTGGATGCAAGGGGATTTGAGAAAGTTATCGGACGTGAAGAAAGCGATCAAAGGTGCGGATTGCGTGTGGCACATCGCCGCGTTGGTGGGACCGTATCACGAGAAGGAGATGTACGAACAGGTGAACCACGTCGGGACGAAGAACGTGATCGAGGCGATGAAGTTTCACGGGGTGACAAAGTGCGTCATGAGTTCAAGTCCGAGCACGCGGTTTGATGGGAACGATATCAACGGGTTGAGAGAGGACGAGTTAGATTTTCCAAAAGTGTTTTTACAAGAATACGCCGAGTCGAAAGCGAGAGGCGAGAAGGCGATGATGAAGGAGAATAACAATAAAGATTTTTTTAGCGTAGCCGTGGCGCCGCACCAGGTGTACGGGCCGAGAGATTACTTGTTCTTGCACAACTTTCTGTTGAACGCGAAACGGTTGCGGATTTTTGGCGACGGGGAAAACTTAATATCCGCGTGTTTCGTGGATAACTATTGCCACGGTTTGATTTTAGGCGAACGCGCGTTGTACCCGGATTCCCCGGCGTTGGGTAAGTTTTACATCTGTACCGACGGCGAACCGATTAAACTGTGGGAAATGATTGATAACGCGTTCGTCCGACTCGGCTTTAGAAGTTTAAAAACCAAGTTTCGGTTACCTGGTTGGGGATTTATGATGCCGCTGGCGAAAGCGTGCGACGTGGTTGGCTACGTCCTCGGTAAAAAATTCAAACTGACGCCATTTTCTGTTCGAATGTTACTCATCAACCGTTACTTCGACATCTCCAACGCGAAAAGAGACTTGAACTACGAACCCATATACTCCTACGACGACGCTTGGGAAATAACCATGGATTGGTTCGAGAAAGAGTGGATGCCGAAACACGCTCCCGAGGTGGAAACGCCGACGAAGAAAAGCGGGAACGCGAAGAAACGGTAACAACAGCGTTTCGCGAGTGACCACTACCACGTCACGTGTTATTAGAATTTGTAAACAACGCGCTTGAATACGAATTAAAACGTCGTTATCTTCGCCCGCGTCTGAATTAAAGTGTTCACGGTTTCTCTCTCTCTCTCTCTCTCTCGTGCGCTCGCGAAAAATATCTCTTTCAACACATCTTTCCTTCTCGGCCTCTAGTTTTGGATATCGTCTGACGTCACAAAGCGAAAGAACATGTTCGCCTCCTCCTCTTCCGCGGCGCGAGCAATCATTTGCGCGCCTCAACGCACCAAAAAAATCACTTCTCGACGAAGGAACGGACGAAAAATGTCCACCAAAATCAACGGTTTCATGACGTTGCGGTCGGAGCCAGACGCCCCGGCGCGATCGGTGACGAGCGATGATGTCTCCTCGTGGCCGGAAATCGAACGGCAATTGGTCAAGGCGTGCGCGATATTCGCCGGCGATTCTTCCGTGAACGGGCGAATGCAAGCGGCTGGCCAACTCGGTCCACACACGACGCACGATGCGGTGAGCGAAATGAGCGTCGTGGAAGTGTTCACGACCGCGTACGAAGGGAGTTTGGAAGATTGCAGCACGATTTTGGACGTGCACTATCGATTGTTGGGTGCGTTCGTTTCCTTTGAATGACTTTCATTTTTATTCTTAAATCAAACGCGCGTACTTACCTCACGTTACCTCTCATCAATACAGCTGAAACGCTCATTCAAGGGAACACGGAGTTAGTCGAGCACGTGTACGAGAAATTTGCGGCGTTACCACCGAGATTACGCAAATCCAGTTTGCGCGCCACGGCGGCGTGCGCCGAAGCCGGATTGTTGCACACGAGAGAAGAGTACGAGATGATGAACGCGGTGTTGAGCGAAGTCGTGGAGAGCGGGGACGCGGACGAAGGCGCTTTGATGGAGTTCGAAAAGAACAACGCGATGTTAAAAGCGATGGACGATATGTTAGAGGCGATGTTGAAAAACGTCTCGGACTGGTAACAGAATCTGAGCGATACTCTTTCCAGATAGACTTACTTAGCCCGCGCGCGAGAGTCAAATAGCAGAAAATTTTTAATACGATAGTCACACGCGCAAAGAATCCATTGTTGAATTCGTTCGTTCTCTTCTTCTTCTTTTCAATTATAATTAGTAAATATATGATGAACAACGCCTTGAAAGTTAAACTTCAATCGTTCTTACTCAACTCCGTTCCCGGCGCTCCGAATATCAACGCGTGCCAAGCAAACACGATGAACAACATCCCGCCAACCGCCGCGACCAACCTCTGACTAATTTTCAACGCCAAAATCTTCCCCCCAATCACCGCTAAACTCGTACAAAACGCGTGCCCGATTATCGCTCCGATGGTAACTCCGTACGGGTCTTTATGCGCGGCCAACGCGATGGTGGTAATCTGCGACCGATCCCCCCACTCGGCTAAAAACGTCAACACGAACGCCTCCAAGAAGATGGGCGTACACACTCGACTCAAAATCCGCCTCATCTTCCCTTTCGGCGCTTTCTCCACGTCGATTTTCTCCGCCACTTCGTCCACTTCTTCTTGCATTGAACTCCCCGGCTTTGACCGCCACGCGATGTAAAACAATCGGCACCCGAAAAACGTGTACAACACAAACGCGCATTTGTTCACAACTTTCGGACTGATTAACATCGGTGCCAGAACCCCCATCGCGGTCGATAACACCGTCATGATTGCCAACGCGCTCAACGCCCCAGATAAAACTATCAAACGTGGATGACGCATGGCCATGATTGCGGCGATAATGAACGTCTCGTCCCCTAATTCCGCCACTAATATCATCGCTAAAGAGGAGACGAAGGCGTCTTTGAAGTCGCCGACGCCGTCCCCGTCCGAGTCTTTGAAATCATCTTTTTCCTTCCTATCGTCCGTGTTGTGGATGCTAAATTTTCTACTCAATCCTCCCTCTTGTTGTTCTTGCGCGGAAACCTGATTTAAACAGTTTGAAAAAAGAGCGACGATCAGGATCATCATCATCAGTATCGTCACACGAAAAGGAGTCTTCCTCTCGAGGCGTCGATTCGACGAGACCATCGTCATCATCGATCGCGGGTTTATGAAAGTCTTATCTCTTGGTTTCGTGATTGAATTTTTTTGACGATTTTTGGTCGTTTTGGGAGGGAAAAAAAGGAGAAAAACTGAAAGAAAGGAGACTTTTTACTCCGAGCGGCTTTGCGAAACGAAGCGCGCGATCGCCGTCGTCGCAGCTTTACTACAGACCAGCGCGAAAGAGAGAGGTCTCGTTTTTGTCTTTCCGCGGTAAAAATAAAAGTCAGAGGAACATTTTTGTATTCTCGTATATTTATCGCACAACGACAGCGGTCCGGGTATTGCGCCCGTACGTTACTCTTAATATTAGTATTACAGCTCTCGAACGCCACATTTTCTTACAATCTCTCGAAACCCTTTCTCGGTGACCTCGAGTAGTACGTCTTCCTTGTTTTGTTTCGAATCGAGATGATTATTGATGCGAATAATCTCGCCTTTCGCTTCGCTCAACTCGTACGCCCGAATCATGTTTTCCACGTCCAAGACGGTCCAATTTTGGTACCCGAATTTGACGCACATTTCGAGAAGGTTTTGGATCGAAAAACCTTTCATCACTCCCCCTTTCCCTCCTCTTCCTGCTTTTTTTTCATCATCGTACTTTTTTTCTGAGTGGTGGTGTTGTTTTCTATCCTCCTCGGTTTTCCCGGCGGCGCAGAGCTGTTCGAACGCGCATTTGATCGTTTCTCTCGAAGGGTGCTTTCCCCGTCTTTTCTTCTTTGTCTTCAGAACATCTTCTTCTTCGTCGTCGTCGTCGTCCGACGTTGTTGTCGTTCCGCCGCTCGTGGTGCTCGAACTCAAAACGACACCCTCCTCCTCCTCTTCATCATCTGCTTCCGGTACTCGTCTTTTCTTCCGTCTCGATGATGATGCTTTACCGCGCATTTAGTTACACCATCAGTACAAACGCTTCGTAAAAAAGGAGAAAAAAAAAGTGAAGCAAAAAGCAGATCATCTCGTAAAGAAGAACAAACGCATAATACCACGAGAAGACGCGAAAATCGCGAAGAAGAAGAAGTTCGATGCTCACATCGTCTTAAACTTCCTCGTCGTCCAATGCATCGTTTAAAACGTGTGATGAAAGCACTCTCATCTCAAATATTTCAGACAACAAGGAACAACCAGAAGAGACATGATTCCAAATATCAGAGAGCACATGTTGCACATGCGAGAAGAAGAAGAGTTTCGTTTCTTGGAATTGACTCATCTCGTAAAAAAAAAGCTCGAGACTCTTGTCAAAAAAAAGGCACGAGAGAGAACAAAATTTTATTCTCTTCTCTCTGTAGCGAGAGAGTCTGTCTTTTGCGCTTTCTCGTCATCGTTCGCGCATAATTAGGAGTAGTGTAGTGGTGTATTACTATTCGGTGGTGGTTTCACGAAAGCGAGGAACTTTGAGGTCGTCGTTTCTTTCAGAGAAGGAAGGAGAGAGAGGAGCAAAAAAGAAGAATTGGATTTGAAATTTTATCTGCGGTACATAACGAACTCTTTCTTTTACATCATCATGTTCCGGTTGCGGAAGGAAAGAGAGTCGCAGTCTTCACAAAACTCGGCGTCTTCCTCCCCACCGAAAGGCAGTAATAATACGAACGACAAGAACACTACTAATTCAGTCGGGTGCGCGGCGTTAGTCTTGGACGCGCCGACGAGGAAACCATCGAAAGCGTTGAAAAACTCGGGGTTTCCGAGAACCCATTTTAAGTGTCCAGATGGGAGATACGCGCTTGGGAAACAATATTTAGTCGTTCCGGAGATGACTTCAAACTCTGCGAGAAAAGAACAACACACACAACTTAGGACGAAAGGGTTGGAGGATTTTACGACACGGGTGCATAATAGTAAAAATGGCGATCCGAACGCGTCGATTTTGTGTACACATTTTTACGACGCGCAGCACCGGATGACGATGAAACTTTTGTTCGTGGCGAAGGGCGAGAGCGTGGCTATGTTTGATTATAACGCGCCGAGTAAAGACGGGTGCGTGAAGATTTTGAAAATCGATCGCGCGCCGAACGAACAACGGAGCAGTAGGAGTAGCTCGAGTTATTTTTATAGTCCAACCGGCGGCGGCGGCGGGTCGCAACATTCGAACAGCACGAAAGGCGTCAACGGAGTGGACGAGGACGGGAGAGAAACGATTACGTGCATGACTTGGACCGGGGAGCGCGTGAATGATTGGAAGTTTGCCGACGTGCAACAAGGTGGAAATAACAAACCAACGAATAATACTAATGATAATAATAAGAATAACAACAACAATAACAGCAGTAAAACTGCATCAACGATAGTAAATGCGAAAGATGAATACGTCCCGGATATGTTCATCGGTTTGAGCTCGGGCGCGATGTTAGCGGTGAAACTTCGAAAGTCGTTCTCGGATAAAAGAGCAAACACTACGAAGCGACTTTTACACAAAATGCGCTATCAGACGCAAACGAAAGATAAAATATCGTCGTCGGGAAGTGTGCACAGAACGACGTGCATGAAAGTTTCTCCGGACGGGAAGATTGTTGTTTCTTTACACGCGAGCGGCGACATGTATCTCTACGATAGAAGTTTGATGGGATTCGAGTCCTCGCAACCGAGCACGACGGCAAATTCAGGGCACTCAATAGCAGAAGTGACACAATTTGCGCCGATATTGTACCCCGAAGATTCAAGGTTGGATGTCGCGACGTCTTCAACGACGACGAATCCGCGTTCTCGATGGCACTTTGGCGCCGCGCCGTTGGAATCGTGCGCGTTTTCTGAGTCTGGAAAGAAATTGTGCGTTTGTAGCAGAGATGGCGTCGTACGCGTCATCGATATCGCGAGAGCCTGGAGAGAAACCAATAATAATAGCAGCAACAGTAGCAATAGCAGCAACACCGACAGCAATAAAAATATTTTTACTGTCGCGAGATTTATCGATACCGGGTTCAGGAGTTATTTCGGCGCGATATTCGCCGCAGCGTTTAGCCCTTGCGGTAGGTTCATCGCGGCCGGTGGCGAAGCCGCTATCGTCGAAATGTTTGATTGTAAACACAAGTGTGTGGTTACTTACGGTGGCGCTGGTCATCAAAGCTGGGTCTCCGACATATGCTTCGATGTGCACATGGCTACGAACGATAAGAATAGTATGAACGCTGCGTCGTCCTCCTCCTCCTTGGCCATGCAACACAACGCAGATAATAATCACGCAGAAGACGACGATTCGGATTCAGATACAAATTTAGGCAACGACGTCGAGCCGGGAACGTTGCGCGTTGTTTCTGTCGGAGCGGATTGTCAAATGTGCGTCTGGGATTTTCTCACGGAAGCATTTATCGACGAAGACGACGAAGGATACAACGAAGAAGAAGAAGATGAAGAAGAAGAAAAAGAAGACTCTGGTTCAGACGGCGACACCATGATGCACGACGATGGAGATTATAGCGAGCGACATCCGCATCACAGACGTCAACGTTCGAGGAGTGTCGCGATCGGGGGAGGTAACATCTCACGCGAACTTAATTTTGTCGGTGAGGACGACGACAGTTTTCCGACGACGACGACGAAGAAGAAGAAGAAGAAGAAAAGAGACGACCTCTCCGTCGAGGCGGACGTAATCGTCGAATCGATGAAACGTAACGAAACGACGAGACTGTTACCCGTCATGGCGCATAAATTTCACGATCGACCAATCGCAACGGTACAAACGAATGAGCACGGAATTTTAACGTCTTGCGATTCCGGAAAAGTGAAACTATGGTCCAGACCTATAACCAAGGAGCGTTACTTGACGTTTGTCCAAGAAGTAGACGAGGAAGGCGAGGGCTGAAAGTAAAACAATAATGGTAATAATATTATTCGCCTCTACATACATTTTCTCTCTAAATACATACATAAAATAATATTCGTTTCTATACCGGTACTTATTTTATCCGCCGCTCGAAATGTGTAAATCCACCTGCAACACTCTCTTCACCTCTTCGTAAGTCACAAACGCGATGGCGATACTCGGCATGACTTTAATGTAGTTCGCGCTCAAGCCGTGAAAAAACGCCCCAACACCTTCATATCTCGCAATTTTACCAAAACAATCCATCATTCCGCTATACTTCGCTTTCTCCATCGTCTTACTCGCGCTTCCTTGCCACCCGGCGACTTGTAAACGTCGTCTGACCACGTCGAAAGGATACGCCACCGTCTGACCAACCGCGCCGGCGAAACCGCCGCACGTTAACGATTGCGCCACAGACAACTCCTTGCTCGATTTCAACTCTAACTTCGCCGCCAACATATCCTTCAGCGTCTCGTACACGGCGAAATTCAAACCAACGTACGGAATCACCCCAATCACGCTCGGCAATAAACCTTTATACAAGCTCCCGACGCCTTCGTGCTGGATGATCTTTCTCGTCGCGTCCACCATCCCGTTGTATTGATGTACCGTCCCAGCTTGCACCGTCAACCTCCCCCTTACCATATCCAACGGATACACCGACGTCATCGCAATAATCCCCGCCCCAGCACCGCCGGCTAACCGATTAAACACGTTCATCTCGCACTCCGGGTCTAAAGTCCTCCGAAACTGAAATATCGCATCCGTTATGCGTTCGTAACAGAAGAACTTCACCGCGGAGTTCGGAACAATCCGTATGCAGTTCGCCCCGTTCCCGATAAAAAACCCTCTCAGACCATCTTTTTGTAAAATCGTGTTCAATCCTCTGTACACCGTTCCGTACTCCGTCGCCGTCCGACCGTGGACTTGCTGTAAAATCTTCAATCGTTCCAAAGGTGCCACCGCGGTCCTCGAGACCCCACCGGCGATCCCTCCGGCAAACAGCGATTTCGCGATCGATGTCCACGTGTGCACTTTCGGTTCGTGTATCGTCGTCGTCTTCCTCTCTTTCGCGGAATGCGCGGTAAACACACACTCAGAACATTTGTCTTCTTCTTCTTCTTCGTTTCTTTTCATCGTCTTCACCTTCATCCAAGCCGCATTTGGACGACGATGATATCCAAAAATCTCATCGCACACATCGGACGACGTGGACGTTGCGCACCCGCGCGACGAAAAGATTCGCGAGTTAGTAGAGCGGTAAAACTCCCTCGCGACTTCCGACGTCCTCGTTGTTGTTGTTGTTGTTGTTGTTGTTGTTGTTGTTCTTTCTCGTTTGTTCTTCATCTCCTCCTTCTTCATCTCGATTGAAATATGCACTAATTTTTTGGAGGAGAGAGCGTTTGGAAATGGAGGAAAAAACAAAAGAGAGAAATTTTTTGTTTTTTTTTTGAGCTGCTTTTTCTGCTGAAACGAGAGCGTTCTTTTGTCTCTCGAAAGCGCAGAGAAGAAAGACCCTCATTCTTCGAAAGACCCGCAAAATCAAAGCATTACACATGACGGCCAGAATCACGTATAAAAGACGGTACGGTTTTAGATGCTCTCGTCGTTTTTTTTTTGCTCGCATTATTCGCGAGGAGAGGATAACGTTGGAGAGGACGCGAGCGCGTTTCGGAACGTTTTTCGTTCGCGCGCGTGAGGGTGATGTGTGTATACATGCGGATGAGGAAATTTTAAGCGCGTTTTTCTCTCTCTCTCCTTTTTTGAGAGAGAAGAAGGACTTTGCGCGAAATTTTACGCGCGGCGGCAGAGGAGGAAACGCGAAGGTGGAATGGGCTCACGCGCGCTTGATTTGTGCTCGGGTGCATTCTTTGCGCGCGACGACGACGATTCGAGAAGCGGGATGATCGATGGAGGGCGAAGCGTTGGAGTCGGTTTCGATTTCCTTTTTCTGTGTCTTCCTCTCTTTTGGCCGATGGGGTCCTCTCTCGCTCTCGCTCTTGTTTTTTGGATTCTTATATGTGCTTACCGATTCTTTTCTCTCCTTAATCGAACAAACAGACACTGCTACGCGACCAGATCGAACAAGATCCGCAAGCTCAGACTTCCGGGCGGCAAGTTAGGCATCCAGTACGTGAAGAAGAAGACGAAGGGTCCGCAAACGCCGTCTGGCGACCACGGGAAAATCCACGGCGTCCCTCACTTGAGAACCCAAAAGTACTCGAGAAAACACTTAGCGAAGAACAAGAAGACGGTGAACAGAGCTTACGGCGGGGTTTTGTCGGGCGGTGCGGTGAGAGAAAGAATCGTTCGCGCGTTCTTGGTTGAGGAGCAAAAGATTGTGAAGAAGGTGTTGAAGTTGCAAGCGAACAAGTAATTTGATGATTGCGCGGACGAACCAGAGACAATAGTAAGACCTTTGTAATAGCAATATAAACCTTTAGACGATATATCATACTTAAAGAAGCAAAGTTCACTCTTGTTTCGTTTCGATTCTCTCACCGAAAGATATTCATTTATTTTCACTACAAATTTGCTTTTGTTTTATATATTCTCTCTCTCACTCTCTTTGCTCTACTCTCTCTCGCGTTCGTGCTGCGTTCTTCATGCCGCGTTCTCCGTATTCTACATTTTTTGCTATTTGACTTTCACCTCCTCCTCTGTTGGCTGGCGTTTCGGAAACCTCTGCCACCGCCGCCACTCCTCGACCCTGGACTCTTTCTTGGTGTCGTTGATGTTTTCTCCAAAACGTCGCGACACACGGGACAACTGTTCTTCGATTTAAACCACTCGTCCACGCACTCGTAATGAAACACGTGCCCGCACTTCTTCAACTCGCACATCTCCTCGCCTTTCTTCATCTCGTCCAAACACACCGCGCACTGCGTTTCATCCTTCTCGTTTTCACCGCCGCCTTTTCTTATTTTCCTCTTCTTCGTTTTCGTTTTCCCGTCCATCTCTCCTTTGTTTTCTTCTATCATCGTAAACCTTCGCAGCGTTTCCTCCCTCGCCTTCTCGCTCAGCGGTTGTTCGAAACGTCTGTCGTCCAAATCGAAAAAGTTCACGTTCCCATCCCCGTTCATCGATCGCTCAATCATATCCTCTATCATTCGCATCCGATCGAATGCAAGTGGTGGTTGCCTCGTGGGTGGCGGCGAAGGTAAGCGGCGTGCCGGACGATCGTATTCCGTCCACACCGCGCCTTCCGAAAACAACCCGTGTTCTTCCACCGTCTCTCGAAACGGCACGAGCTCTAAAAATTCGCTCTCGCCGCACGCCGGACAGGTTGGGGGTAAATGCTCCTCGTCCAACGTGGACGCGCACGTGAATCGCGCGCACGACCCGTGACACCACACCCGAAACGTTATTTCTCGATTCGTGTTCGGTTCGAGCTGTATGACAGTACCACTCGTCGTCGTCGTCGTTTCCGGGTGTTGGTCTCCTCCTCCTCCTCTGCCTCTCCGCGATGCTAAAGTCGACGATAAAGCGTTATTAAACAAAGCCTCCATGTTCCCTCGCGAGGGCTGCCTTGGAGGCACAGGCATGCGTGATGTGTGCGTGTGAACTCAAACGTCTCCTCCTCGTTCCTCTTCGCGCTCTTTCTCTCTGTCAAACACGCAAAAGAGCGTAGTTCGAGAGAAAAATCTGACGCGTTTTTCGTTCGTATTTGACTTTTTCCCTTTCGAAAGAATGCAAAGAAGAAGGAAGTTATACGCGCAGGCAGAAGAATACGATACGCGCGTAAAAATAAGAGCTAAAATGAGCATTGCTTTTTACATTGAACTTTCTACTCTCTCTCTCTCTCTCTCCCCCTCTTTCTCCATTTCTGTCTCTTTCCCCTCCTCTCTCTTTCTCTAATTTTCGTCCTCGTTCGCTTCCTCTTCTCTCTGACTTCGCTATAAATATACAAAATACTCTCTTTTTCTCTTAATCCGTGCCTTCGACGGTGGATTCAACTCTCAATAACACGAAACCGAGCGCCAAACCGATGAGGGTGCAACCGAACAAAGTGGTGGCGACGTCCCCGATTTCCGCGGCGGCGTCGGCGATTTGGGAGATTTCCATCGGCGACAACGCGGCGGTGGCGACGGATTTGCGGGATTTTTGTTGGACGACGTTTCTTTTGCTGTTTGAGTGAAAAGCGGCGCAAGCGAGAGAAGACAAATGCAAAGAAAGAGTTGGTCAGCGACTGATTCTGATTGTTCTCGTGTTGCGAAAACGCGTTCGATTTGGACAGTCTTTCGAAGAAAAAAGGAGAAAGAGCAGAGAGTATAATTTTTATCCTCTTCTTCTTTCCGGAACTTTGTTTGAAAGACTTTGATCCGAACGACGACGAACGAACGAACGAACGGGTAAAATAAAATAAAGAACACGCGTTGGAAACGTACCAGACAATCGGGGCAGAAACGACGGTCTTGGAGAACGACGCGACCTTGGAGGATCTGTTGTTTTGCAGGTGTGAAGGAAGGAAGAAAGAGAGTGAGTTTACGATAAAAAGAGAGAGATATCATCGGATCGTTTTGTGGATTATCCAAAAAATGACAAAGTTTACGAACGCGCGCGGACGACGGAAGCGGTGCACGCGAACGAGCTCTGGGCATATGTGGACCACAAACGCGTCGTTCTCATTTGAAGCCGCGCAGATAGAGAGAGAGAGAGAAGACCCCGACCATCCGTTGGTTTCCAAAGCCGCACATAAAGGAATACCATTAAAAAACGCGCGCGTATTGCCCACATCTTCCCACTCTCGTCCAAAAAAAAAGAGCGCAAATCTCATCGTCTCGAAATTCGAGCGCAAACTACATCAACGCACCGTCTGTTGGACGAAACCGTCGGCTTAACCGACGCGACGACAGTACTCGCGGTTAAAGTGAGTGCCATTTTTGTTCGTATAATATCGTTTTCGTGTGTGAATAAGAAAATGTAGAGCGTAAACTTGTGCGGATGATTCTTTTTTTGAGAGGCAAAGCAGAGGAAAAAAGGAGAGATTTTTCGCTTCAAAAAAACGAACAAAAACAGCCACAAAGAAGATTTCAACGAATTAGTTACGAGCAGCACGAACACACACGACACGGTGGGAAGAAAGAACGCGAGAACAGCGACTGATTTAGTCCGCTTCTGCCGCTCTCCCCGCGACTGACTCTCGTTTCTTTTCTCTCCCTTTCTTTTGTGCGAACGTTTGAAAGAAGTTTTGGGTGCGTGTGTGTGCATTGTCGTCGTCGAGCCAAATTACGTGTGTTGATATATAAAATCGAGTCGTAGTAAACCGAAAAGAAAAGAGAGAGAGAGTTAACGAATATGTTGAACGGACATCACCACGCGTTGAACGGATCTTCGCATCACGACGCCTCGCACCGGCTCCGACGGGAGGCAAAAAGAGCGCTGAAGAAAACCGGGTTTACCAGTCGACAGATTCTGTGTTTTTTAGGCGTGGTCGTGACCGTGGTACAAATGTTTTTCGCCGCGAAATGGCTGACGAGCGGCACGTCAGGAGACGACGACGACTTCGACGACTCGACGATTGATTACTCCGCGGCGGACGTGGATGATGAGACTTTGAAGAAGACGGGTAAATTAACGCCGACGATGATGATGGGTGATGATGATACCGTGAGTAAATCGGGTCCGTATAAAGGATTGCGCGTGCACGATACGAAGACGGATAAGTATAAGAACAGAGGCGCGAGCGGCGAAGAAACGGCGTTGGATTTTTGGGAGAAGCATTTCAAGTTGAAACAGTCGGTGGATTGGAACGATTTTGCGGTCATTTTATTGATGGAACACGCGAAGGATGTTCAGAATTTAACAGCGTCGTTAGCGCCGGCGATTAGCGGGCACTTTGATGCCAACAACGATGGATTCGTTTCGAGAAAGGAGTACAACGTCTTTTTGAGAAAGTTTGGCGTGCAGGGCATGCAAGAGAGTTTGCAGTTTGCCGTGGACGCGTCGTTGGATAACTTTTGGAGGCGAGATCCGATGGATAGGCGAAAAGCGAACCCGATTGGTTGCGCGATGTATTTAGATGGACAACATACGAACCACGTGGAGTTGGAAGCGAGTTCGGATTTTCATTTCAACGGCGCGAAGCCGTTTGCGATTGAGGCATGGGTAAGGCCGCACGCGAGGCCGAAAAACACGGACGCGGAGGCGCTGAAAGCGTACAGATTTGGCGGGGTTGTGTTTTCCAAGTACAATCGGGCGAGAAGAGGACAATATTTTTTCCAGTTGGAACCGGATGGACACGTGTTTTTTCACCGAGAAGTCGCGCCGTGGGGATTGAGGTCGACTGTTACTATCCCCGCCGGGTATTACACGCACGTCGCGGTGACGTACGGAGCTGGACGATCGAAAATTTACATCAACGGTACGCTGCGTGGGTCACAAAGAGAAGGCGCTCAGGCGCACGACCCGGCGACGAGCGTTTTGATCGGCGCTATCCACGATCAAGACAAACCGGCGAGCGGTTTCAACGGGGAAATCGACGAGTTGCGAGTCTGGAACGTCGATCGAACGCAAACAGAAATCGAGCAAAACATGGGGAAAACTTTGACGGGATTGGAATACGGTTTACTCGGCTATTGGCCGTTCGACGAGTGTTCGGGATGGCGCGCGAGAGATAAAATGGGAAGGCACGACGCTCAGTTAAACGGAGGTCGATGGGTACGTACTTCAATCAACGTCAAACACAACGAGAAAATCGTGCACTGCGCGGTGCCTGGGAAATGTTCCATCGACGAAGAAGAGCCAAGAGTAACGGGCGCGAACTACATCGATAGCGAACAACTGAGAGCGGACTACTGGAAACGCGCCATTCGCGTCATGGAGACGCAGAACCGCGTGAATAAAAAAGTCATCAAAGAACTTTTGATGACCATGGACACGTTGACTAATCGCGTGCGATGGTTGGAAAAGCAAGACCGCGTGCGCAAATCGCAACTCAAGGAGCTGAAGTGGCGACACGGGAACGTCACAGAGGCGATTGGGTTAATGCGTGGCAACTTTACCAAAGCTGGGTTCGGATTCGACGGTAAAGACCCGTTGGATTTATTGAACGATTTAGAATCCGGATTGAAAAGGAAACATTTTCGCATGGGATTAGGAAACGGTGAAGACGAGGACGAGGAAGATGAGGATGCCTTTTTAGACCGAAATAGTAAGGAAGATGAGGACAGTAATAGCAACGAAGACGAAGACGATGAGGAAACGGTGTTACATAGAGTCAAAGCGAGACGCGAAAAGGCGCGATTAGAAAATCTGAAACTTCTCGGCGGCGACAAAGAAGACGAAGGCGAAGCGGATAAAAAGTCCGAACTACACTTTCCTACGAAGGTAAAAGATGATAAAGAAATCGACATCGACGAAGTTGGTGGAGGTGGTGTTTTAGCCTCGGGCGGTTCTGACGATTTACTCAACGCCAAACGTGGCGAAAAAGGGGATATCATCACCACCGATGCCGCCGAAGAAGAAGAAGAAGAAGGGAAAGACGGGAAGAAGACGAAAGACGACGACGCGGCGACGTTACAGGAACGACTGGCGGCTAATTTCGTCCAGCACGACGAATCGTAATAAAAAGAACAATCTACTAAACTACTTCAATTTCCCGCACGTTGCTCGGCAGTTTCCCTTTCGCGCCTTTCAAAATCGTCTGCGACATCCCGCCGATATCCATTTTCGCTTTCTGTCGCTCTCCGTCGACCGCCCACAACTCGTAATCCTTCCCAATTGTCTCTAAAAACCACGGAAGCGTCGCGCCTAAAACAAAACTCGCAATTTCGTTCAACCTCGGTCCTATCTTTGCGAACACTCCCTCCGTAAACGTCCCGCTAAACTCCAACTGACTCTCGATGTGTTCTTTCCGTCCTTCGTCCGAAGTCGTCGCCACGACGCTATTCACCACTCGCACGCGCCCGATGCTCTTATTCATCGCGTCCACAATCTTACCGTTCTTCCCATTCACATCAATCATCTCCGCTTTTTCCAACGTTTGTTTCACTCCCGTTAAGGTTTCTTCGATCTTCACCCGTCCTTTCGCTTCGATCGTGAGAAACAAGAACTTCTGCACTCCCGTGGACACCACGAACGAATTGTCTTCCAGCATTTCAACTTTATCTTCGTCGATGACGTTGTATTGATTCGCGGGCAACTTGCAATAGTTCGCCGGACTTTTATCGTTATTGTTATCATCGGGTGGTTTCGCGACGTCGACTTGAAACCGTCGAACGACGTTCAGCGTCGTCGACGTCACGTCTCGAGCGATTTTCACATCCGGAACCAATGCGCTCAAATCGGACTCGGAATCCGCGGACGATCGAGACGACGATTGAGACGCTTTCCCGCCTCGCACTTTCCGAGTCGCGCTCCTAAAAGCGAAAGCGTTTTCTCGTTTACTTCGCGCTGCTAAAGAAGAAGAGAAGCTTTTGAGAAAAGAAGAGGACGACGCTTTGAACACCGACGAGGACATTTTCGCGAATCCAATTTGTGACGCCGGGGCGATTGCTTTTTCTCCACTTCTTCACTCGCGTCGTCTGCGACGCTTTCTTTCCGGCGGAAGAAAGAGGTTTCAAAGCCATCTCCTTAAAGACGCACAAAACGAGAGCGACGATGCCCGCGTTACCAACAGCAACAACAGCAACAGACGACGATACTAAGACTCCCGACGATGATGATGATGATGATGCTCGTCGTGAAAGAACAACGTCACACGCGCGGAACAAAACGATCGATTTAAAGCGAGAAAACGTCTACGCGTTGGTACGCGTTCGCGCGAGAATGTCTTCGTCTTCTTCAACGATAGGAAGAAAAAGAACGAGCGCGTTCAGCGGCCAATCGGAACACATGTTCACGGAGATTTTACAAAACGCGCTGGAACTCGCGCGAGGTAAAGTCGGGGGAAAAGATATAATGGATGCCACGCGAGTGGTGCATTTCGAGACCAACAAGACTGAAGCAGAAGAATCCGCGATTGGCGCGGTGCGAATGAAGAGGAAGGATTTGGAGTTATTCGCGTCCGCGATGAAAGAATACGACGCGTTGTACAGAAAAAGAAAGAATAATGATAATAATTGTAATAATAGGACAGAAGAAGAGGATAGCATTGGTTTGCGGATAGAAGTTTTGCGCGCGGCGAATTCGTTGTTAGATATGGTCGGCGTCGAGAGCGAAAGAGATATGGTCGACGCGTTGCTGTTGAACGAATAATAGTTGTTTCGTGAATATACGAATTTAGGATAGATACTACGCTAGGATAGATACTATAGTATTACACATCATCATATCATCTCGCGTATGGCCTTCTCCGTCAACACGCCGATGTACGGTAAGCACCGGTACGCGCCGTTGTAATCTAAGCCAAAGCCGACGACGAACTCGTCCTCGCACTCGATGCCGATATACAAACCTTCCTCTTTACTCTCATTTGCATCATTTTCTCTCGCCAGTAACCGTTCAAACGCTTTCGTGTTCTCTTCTCTCCTTCTCGCTTGTTTATTCAGGAGCGTCGCGCAGTGCACGTCTTTCGCGCCTTGCGCGTATAAAGCGTCGCACAAGGTGACCAGAGTGTTCCCAGTGTCCACGATATCTTCGATCACGACGACGGTTTTCCCACGCACGTTTCCTTTCACGTGCACGTTTTTCACTTTCTCGCTCCCGACGCCGGATGCGTTCACGTTTTCGTACGACGTCGCGACGCACGATCCCAGTTCCAAGTCCACCATTACTCCTTCTTCTTCTTCGAGTACCATCTGATGGAGCCGTCGCATGACATCGGAGGCGAAAAACATCGCGCCGGTCATGCACGGGAGGAAAATAACGTTCTCGTAAAAACGCGACGTTCCGAATCGCGCGTGAATTGCAGACGAGACGTGCTCCACCGCAGAAGCGATGTCTTCGCGCGAGTAAAGGACGCGCGAGATTGGATGCTCGCTCAGCTTCATGATGAGATGCGAAGAAGAGAGATTGGACTTTAAAGGCGGGGGAAATTTTGAATTTTCTGTGAAGGATTCTTTCAACGAGCGTTTCACGAAAAGTGCGACTCATATGACTACTCTATTATCGCGCGTCTTTCTTTCGTAACGTTTCCTCTCTCACGTTTTCATCCTCCTCGACTTCGCAGTCGCACTCGACGACGCATTCTTTCAGAGTGCTGTTCTTACCGACACGCGCGCGATCGCCAACGACGCAGTTTACGATTTGACAATTTGCTTCGACGCGAGCGTTCGCGCCGATTACGGAGTTTGTAATCTTCGAATTGGCGCCGACGCGAGCGTCGCGAGAAATGACGGAACGTTTGATGTGCGTTTTTTCGCCGATGAAAACGCCGGGGAGTATCGCACAGTGCGCGCCGATGATGGCTTTACCTCCGAGTTCGACGTCAGAGGCGACGAAGTTTTCGTGTCTCGCGGACGGTTCTCGGCCGACTAAAGATTGCGCAGAGGAAAGAATCTCTTTGCTGATTTCTAGAAAGTGCGGGGTAACGCGCTCGATTTCGCACGCAAAATTATCTCGCTGTTGTTCCGGACGACAAATGATCGCCAAGACGGGCTTGCTCAAAGTACCGCCGTTCTCAACGACGTCGTTTTCTTTACCGTCGTCGCATTTATTCGTAGCCGCCGTATTCCAAAATTGCGCTTTGCACATCTCCGGTACGATGTCATTTTTCAACGACAAAAAGCTCTTCGCACCATTACTACTCCTCGCTAACGATACTTTCTTCAAGCATTTCACCAACGCCGCCGTTGAAAAACAATACACTCGCACGTCTCTGTACCGCACGCTCGCTCGAACGTTGCCCGCGGAATCCAACGCCGATCGATTAATCTTCACCGTCTTCTCGCTCTCGCTCGAGGAAAACACTAACCTCTTGATCATCAACTTCTTACTCTTCCTATTCCTACTCGTACTACTCTCTTCCACGTCGTCGCTCAAACCGACATACTTCGCGTTCTTCGGCGCGCGTCCGTATTTAGCGTCGATTTCATCCCACGCTCTCCTCTCGGACATCAAAACCGTCAACGACGCGTCCAGACGCCGGTGCGCCGTCGCGATCTCCTCCAGCGGGACGTCAAACACCGTCTTGTGAGAAACGACCAAAACGTTTTCGTCCTCTGATTCGTTCATTTTCTCCTTTTTTGTCAGCACCTCTCTCAACGCGTTCGCGTCGCCGCCTTCGCCTTCGACTTCGAGGACTTCGAAGAATGTCATTTTCTTCTCCGTCGTCGTCGTCGCGTTCAACGTCGTTACAGCGCTCTTGTTCGAAGACGACGACGACGACACGGAAGACGAAGACGCATTATAAGTCGTCGTCATTTTCTCGCACAACGCTTTCGCGAACTTTGCGTCTTCTTTTGTAGTCACGCACACCGCGCACGACGTCACGAGATGCGAAGGACACTTTTGCACGGATTCGATCGCGTATTGCAACAGCGGTTTAAACAGGAGCACCGCGTCGACATCGCTCTTACTTTTCTCGCCTGTGTCCTTCTCGGTGGTGGTGTTCTTCTTCTCGTGTTCCTTTCGCTCTCCCTTCTCCCGCGTGTCGTTTCTCTCGTCTCGTTCCGACGAGAGCGCGAGGATGATTGCTCTCATAATAGTCTTCGTACGCGCGGAAGTCGTTGGAGAACTTTAAGTAGTGCGGGGAAAGAAAACCTTCTTCCCGAGACAGACGGCAAAACGAATCAACACGCGAACACACATATAACGAACTGTACGCGAGAATAAAAACGAGAACGAAACGAACAGAGGAGTAAAAACTCTTCTCTCTCTGAAGTGTGTTTCTGTCGTCCTCTCAAATCTTCTTCTTTTTCTGAGCGCGTTGTTCGTATAAAAGTCATCATGGGAGGAGGAAACACCGCGAACGCACCCGACGAAGGGATGACGAGCGGAACAAACCACCTTTCACAGCTGAAGAGAAAAGCAAAAACGAAAGTGAAAGAGTTCATCCACACGGCGCAAATGAAAAAAGAACACGTGGAACGAGAGATGATTTCTGGTGGGGGCGAACATCAAGACGGGAAGCACTCGCTCGCGTTCAAGTGCGTGCGCTTGAGAGAACTCGTCAGATTGGTGCGTAACGCGAAAACGAAACAAGAGGAACGCGCGATAGTGGCGAAAGAATCCGCGGCGATACGAGACGCGTTCGCGGATGCGAAACTGTCCAATATGTTTCGACACAGGAACGTGGCGAAGTTGTTGTTCGTGCACATGTTGGGGTACCCGACGCATTTCGGGCAGATGGAGTGCGTGCAGTTGACGGCGATGGCGGATTACGCGAATAAACGGTTGGGGTATTTAGGATTGATGACGTTGATGGACGAACGCTCGGAAGTGACGATGCTGATTACGAACAGCGTGAAGAGCGATTTGATGAGTAAGAATGTGTACGTGGTTGGGTTAGGGTTGTGCGCGTTGGGGAACATATGCACCAGCGAGATGGCTCGAGACGTGAGCGAGGAGGTGAGGAAGTTGATGCTGTCGAAGAACAGCTACGTGAGGAAGAAGGCGGCGCTGTGCGCGATTCGAGTGGCGAAGAAAGTGCCCGAGTTAGCGGAGAGTTTTCTAGATCCGTGCGAGAGGTTGTTGAACGACAGACATCACGGAGTTTTGTTAGCCGCGGTGACGTTAGCGTATAGGTTGTGCGAAGGACCGTCGGACGTTTTTGAGGATACCGAGGACGTGAGGAAAGCGGACGAGATTGACGGCGAGTTTGACGAAGACGCCGCCGATCGAGCAACCGAACGATTGAGAAAGAAAGTTGGTTCGTTGTGTAAAGTTTTGAAAGCGTTGAATTCACAGCAGACGAAGAAAAAGAGCGTCGGTTCCTCGAGCGCGAATAATAATAATAATAATACTAATAATAGTAATAATCAACAAAGCGAACACGACGTCGGAGGGCACTCGGATCCGTTTTTACAGGTGCACATTTTAAAACTTCTGAAAGTATTAGGCCGAGGATGTAGCGAGACGTCGGATGAAATGTCAGACACCTTAGCGCACGTGGCTTCCAACACGGAGTTTTCGAGCAAAAACTTTGCCGGCGCTTCGATCTTGTTGGAATGCGTCGAGTGCATCGTAGAAACGGAATCGGTTGGTGGATTAAGAGTGTTAGCGGTGAATATTCTCGGGAAGTTTTTAGCGAGTAAAGAAAACAACGCAAAGTATGTCGCGTTGACGGCGTTATCGTCCGTGGTTAAAATTGATCAAGGCGCGGTGCAGAGACATCGAAAAACTATAGTCGAGTGCGTGAAGGATTCCGACGTGAGCATTCGGAAATCGGCGTTAAACTTAGTGTATAATTTAGTTAACGCGAGCAACGTTCGAACGTTAGTGCCGGAACTTTTAGAGTACCTGAAAGTTGCGGACAAAGAGTTCAAACGCGATTTAACGAAACGCATCGTAACGCTCATAGGAGAAAATGCGCCGGATGATCGTTGGCGATGCGAAATGACCGTGGAGACGTTTCGTCAAGCGGGAGAATACGTGGACGATGTGGACCAAAGAACTTTTTGCGGCGTCGTGTCGCGAGGAGACGAAAAGTTGCAAGCCTTGATTGGCCGGAGCATGTTTAAAGCGTGCGTAGATTTAGGAGAGAACGCAACGCAGCAGTTGAAATCGACGACGTGTTGGGTGTGTGGCGAGTTTGCGGATTGCATAGCGCACGTGCCGACGTTGGAAAACGAGGAGAAGAATACCGTGACGATTCAAGATATTGCCGCGTTGTTGAAAGTATTTTTGAGAGACGCGAAAGAGAGTGAAATTACGAAACAATACGCGTTGACGGCAATGACAAAAGTAACGGCGAGAGATCAATCGCAAGCTGCGCAAGCGATTGACGCGATGAAGCCGTTACAAGCATCCGTTGACTTGGAATTGCAAGCCAGGGCGTGCGAATATTCGCACATCATTGAAGCCGGGTCGGAGGTGTTGACGACGGTGATGGAACGCGTGCCGCCGCCGGAAGCGCCGAAATTCGTCGAGTTGGGGAAAAAGAAACGACGAAAATCGTTAGCTACCAGTAACGCTCGAGCGGTTGGTGAGGAGAACACGAGCGAAAGCGCCGCGTTAGGAGACTTGCTCGATTTTGGCGGTGAAAATGACGCGGTGCAAACGAGTGCTACAGTCGCAAACTCGCCGGCGGCGGCGTCAAAGGTGGTGGTCGCCGCGGCGAATGTGTTGGACGATCTCTTCGCTGACATCGAATCTGCGCCTGCGTCTGCGCCAGTTGCGCCTCCTTCTCCTTCACACGTGACTGCGCAAGTTGTATCGAAGCAACCACCGGAAATTCATCACTCTCCGCAAGTCTCTTTGGAAGATTTATTAGGAGGCGACGTTTCCATTTCCTCCGCTCCGGCATCTGCGTCGAAACCGCCGCAATTGAACAGTACTGATCCTCTCGAAGATTTATTCGGCGACGCGTCTTCGACGCCTGTTCAATTGAATTCAAATCTTGGACCGATGGCAGCGTCAGTGGCAACGCCGTCATCTGCGACTGGCTTACTAGACGCGTTTGACGCCTCAACTCCGGCGAGTGCGGCACCGGCGAGCACCGCCGCAAAAGCTTCGGCATCGCCTTTGGACGATATGCTCAGTGGTTTGAGTATGGACGCGCTACCTGCTCCTTCGCCACAACCTCCAAAGCCAAAGTCACCGACGACTTGTGCGTTCACCGCGCACAACTCGCAACCTTTGACAATCGTCTTTGAATGTACTAAAGACTCCGTCGATTCGAAGAAAACAACCGTTCTCGCAAAGGTGACATCCGTGAGTCCGGTTTCGAACGTCGCGTTACAATCAGCCGTGCCCAAGTCCATGACCGTATTTTTAGAACACGCTTCTGGAAGTGCGCTGAAGGGCAGCGGTGAAAGCGAGATACTCACACAAATTATGCGCGTCGAAAACTCCATGCACGGTGAGAAAGCGTTGGCGATGAAACTGCGCGTTTCGTACGTGGACGACGCATCGGGAGCAGAAAAAGTGGAAATGGTCACGGTAGCCGGTTTCCCGTCGAAATTCTAGTAAGTTTAGTCTCTCCAGCAGAGTGAGTGAAAATACATTTGATACACACAAAATACATGATAATAAAATACATAATCAATGGCTGTTCTACATCTAGTACATCTACTTTTCGTTTGCGAAATCTGCGACGCGATTTGAGCTTTCAAACACGGTAAATTCGCGCAAATCAATGAGTGCTTTTATATCGCCGTCGTCGCTGAATATCACACCAATCTCACACTCGGCTTGTTTAAATCTGTTCATATTCATCTCCATCGTTTCCTCGGCGGAAAGAATACACCCGATTGGTTCCATGACATCTTTTGCTTTCATCTCGACGTCATAGTACCCGTCTTTGTTCCCGTCGACCGCGTTCGCGAGCGCTACGACGGAGATGACACCGATTGGAGTTTTATACGCGGCGCTCTCCTCGATGAATTTATCGTACACTATAGCGTGCGAAGTCGTCGCTAACGATCCGACATGCCTCTCTTCTATCATTTTTTTAGCGACGTCTTTCAGTTTTGCATCTTTGTATACTTTCGCGCACGTTTTCGAAACGTCCACCAACGCGGCGCTTTCGTGTAAAACTTTCGCAGCGGCAGATCTTCGCGTCGTCGAAGTCGTCGTCGTTTCCGTTTCCGTTCCTTCAAAACCAACTCGAGCGAAGTTATCGTAAATCGACGTCGCCGATTTTGATTCTCGATCGTCAATCTTGGCGAATTCATCGAACGATGCGTTCGCGAACCCGTCGCCGGAATCCATGGACGCTTCTTCAAAAATTAAACCCGCGGTTTGTTGCGTGTCGAACCAAGCGTCGGCGGATTTCACCGCCCAGCTCGCCACACCAACTGTTCCCATGAGCGGTAAAATAATTTTCGCGTTCCCGGTCAACTCAAACAACAACAAAATTGCCGTCAAAGGCACGCGACACACGGATGCCAACACGCCAGCCATCCCGACCAACGCGTACGCCTGCGGCGGTGCGACTTCAATCAAATTGGACATCGAGTCCATGTGCGCGAGAAATCCACCATAAGATGCGCCTAAAGCGGCGCCCATAAACAAAGACGGGGCGTACACCCCACCGACTAACCCGCTCGATCGACATAAACTCGTCGCTAGCAGTTTTGCCGCGATCAACTGCACCAACAACTCTGGTTTATAAATTTGTAACACGTCCGTCGTTAACAACGCGTTGACGTTATCGAACCCGTTGTAGGACACTTCGGGGTAAAATATGGAAAAGATGCCCAAGGCGAACCCACCTAACGGTGCTTGCGCGTATCTCGGTATCCCAAATCCACTCTTTGCGTGCGAATCGCTCAAAAAACCGGCTAAATCCGTGGTGCGATTGGAGACGCCTCGGAAAATAATCGCCGTCGCGCCGCACAACAACCCGAGCGGCAAATACAACGGTAACTCTGCTAAAGTCAACAATTCAAACGGTGGCACGTTGAAACTCGGAGACTCCCCCAACAACAAATTCGTCATCGTCCCCGCTAAAACAGCGGCCACGATGACCATCTCCGTCGTCGACGCGTTGTTAAACTGCTGCTGACCAAACGTATACGTCGAATTCCGAGCTAACACGCTTTCGAACCCGAAAAAGAGACCGGCTATGGGCGCCCCGAACCCCGCGGACAAGCCCGCCGCCGCTCCCGCCGCGAGCAACCCAACGTTTCCGACGCTACTACTAATATTACTATTTCCGTTACTGTTGTTGTTGTTGTTGTTGTTGTTGTTGTTGTTGTTGTTGTTGTTGTTGTTGTTGTTGTTTAAGCTTTTCTTTTCGTCGACGCCAAACGCTTTCAATTCGAAATAACTCGCCACTCTCCCGACGCCGCTACTCACCGCCGCGCCAATCTCCACGCTCGGTCCTTCCGGTCCTAAACTCGCCCCCGTGCCTAAAGTTACCACCGCGGCGACTGTTTTCAACACCGTTTTCTTCACATCTTCTACTACCACACTCGATGTCTTCGTCGCGTTTTTGTTCTCTTCCTCCCTCGTCGAAACCGCCGCCGCCGCCGTCGCCGCTCGAGACGTCGCGGTACCAACCGCCTCCTCCCCGAGAAACGAACCCCCGGCGACGTCCCTCAACGCCGAAACCACGCACCCGCCTAACGTAGGCACGATCACTTGTAACGAGTGGCTCACGAACGACGCGTTTCCGCTGTTTTGACTCAACGTTTGAAACTTATTCAGCACGAGGACATCCGTGGTCGGTGTCGTCTGCTCGACGATCGTTTCCGACGTCGACGATGGCACCAAGAACGTTTGAAACGTAAAATCAAACACCGACGCGTGCACGTGACTCTCGGCTAAGTTGAACGCGCTCACCGCGAGACCGGTCGTCACGCCAACCGCCACGGCGACGAGGAGAAGTTCCGAATTGTTCGGGTCGGTTTCCCTTCGCGTCGTCGATGAATTTACGACGACGACGAAGCGTTGTTGCGTGCGATGACGACGACGAGGACGAGAATGATGCGTTTCAAGTAAAAAGGATGATGATCGAGAGAAGAGACGACGGTGCTTTTGCTTTTGCGGATGGAAACAGGACGCGCGCGACGACCTCGACGATGTCGTCGTCATCCTTCTTCTCGGTGTTCGTTTGTCTCAAAAAGTGAGGGGAAATGGTCCCCTCTGAGGTACTCCTCTTGGGAAATCCAACGCATCTGCAATGGTACATGAATACAGCGCGCTATGACTACTCGTATTATTACTACTGCTCTAAAACTATTACTGCTCGTATTGCGCGAACAAAAATGCGATATATTTTAAGGTCTGGGAACGTCTTTCATTTCCATCCGCGCGACTCGAATGCCGAAGCACGTCAGCTGACCTCTCGCGCCGTACATGACGGAATACGCGACGAGTAAATATTTCCCGTCCTTGGTCCAGTGGACGGTCGGGTAGGCGTATTGCATCGCGCCTGGCTTTAACAAGGATTTGTCCAACTCTGGTTTGATGATTTCTCGCATACCGCCGGGTTCGATTTTCGCGAACGGTTTCCAAGAGTCGACGCCGTCGGTGGATTTGCTGACGGCGAGGACGAGCGGGTCTCGGGTGCGCGGGTGGTGGTTGTACGCTGCGACGAAGAAGGATTTTGAAGGGGAAGAGGAAGAAGACAAAGTTTTTTCGTCGACGTTGTCGTCGGCGTCGTAAGTATCGCCATCGTCGATGCGAATGGTGTGCATTTTCGAGTTTGGATTCGGCAACGTCGTCTCGGAAGCTTCGGTCCAGGTTTTGCCGTTGTCTCTCGAAATACTGACGAACGCGACGCCAGATTTGGTTCGAAAATGTTGCACCAACACGTTGTTCGTCCTTCCTCCTTTGTTGTTGTTGTTCTCTTTCTTCTTCGTCGTCTTCCTTCTTTCACTCTTTCTCTCGACGACGGTATTTTCAATCAACCACGACTCGCCTTTCGTAGCTGTTAAATTCCCAAACACTTCCCACGTCAACCCTTGATCCATAGATCGTATAACTCCCGCGCTACCTTTCCTCAACAGACTCGCATCTTTCACCTCGCTCTTCATCTGTGGACACGTCTTCCCGGGCTCTCTCCAAAAAGGCAACACCCACGACCCGTCTTCCAACTCCACCAACGTATTCGCTATAACTTTCGGCATCCCGTCTTCGCTTCCGTAGGATAAAATAACCTGTCCACTCGACCACGTCTTCCCGTTATCGTCGCTCACTTTATACACGACGTCCCCGCCCGGTGAGTGCCTCAACGCGTTTCTCGACTGGTCGTAATACCGACACTTCCGCGAACTCACCGTGTATAACAAAAACACTCTCTGTCCGCTCACTTTCAGAACCGGCGTCCAAACAGGGAGCTGATCGTCCTTCGCGATCATTTCCGGTCTCGAAAACGAAACGCCGTTATCTCTCGATATCGCCCAATAAAGCGCTTGCCGGATGGACCCTTCGTATTCCGTCGGTGACGCTTGAAACGCAACCGCGATGGATCCGTCCGGTAACTCACTCGGCATCGCCATGTGCATGTATTTGAATTCAGATTCACTTTCAAAACTCTTTTTACTGCTCTTCGAACCTGTGAAAGTCGTCTCGGACGGTAACTCGTGTCCTTTCGCGACCCAGGAGTACGCGATTTTACCGTTCGTCGGCGTGAACGCGTATTTACGATGGCTTTGATGCGCATCGACTTTAGCATTCGCGTTCGTATTCAAAGCGGTGTTCGAAACACCGACCCGATGAACGTCGTTTCTGATAACCAGAACGGCCAAGAAAACGATCAGAGAAGAAACCACGACATCGAGACCACACAAAAACCAATAATACCATTTGCATCTGCGACGACGAAATCGTTGTTTTTTTTTAACGTCGTTTTTTTCTTCCTCCTCCTCCTCGTCGTCGTCGTCGAAGCGCTCGAACATCTTCTTCGACTCTCCTCTTTGGAGAGACGCGTTGCTTTTCCCCGAACGAAGAAGGAACCATTCAAATTTAGGGTATCATATGCAACCCTAAATAGAATGTATGCTCGAAGCAAAAGTGGATAAATCGGATGAAGAATATCTGACGCTCTCTCTCTCTTTCTTTCTTTCCTTTGCGACTGTCTGTCTGTCTGGTTTTACTACCGCGCGGATTTTGTTGAAAGAGAGAGCTCGAAGTGATGACGACGACGACCTTGCTTTCGACCGCGAGAACCGGGGGGGGTGTTTGTAGGACGACGACGACTGCGGTTGTTCGAAGAAGTTTAAGAAAATCATCATCGTCATCATCATCACGACGTCATTCACATTACGTCCAAAAGTTTTCGAGAGCGACGAGCGCTTCTTCGACGAACACGAGTTCAGGCGAGTGCGACCTCGTCGAGTGCGAGGCGAATTTCGGTGAAGAAGGAGGAGGAGTTAAAGGCGCGAAAATCAACGGCAAAGAAATCTCCGCATCTGCGATGCGACGTTTAACACTCACGAACCAATTTAACGAACAAGTCGTTTTACCTCAAACCGAGAATAAGAAAGACGTCGTTGTGTATTTGCGCCACCTCGGGTGACTGTTCTGTTGGTCTTTTGCGAACAGCATGAGTTCAAAAAGACCGGAGATTCAAAAATTAGGCGGCGATATTACGTTCATTTCGGTATCGCCGACGGCGGAGAAGCTGCGAAAGTTTCTCGAACTCAATCCGGAGGTGCCGGCGGATCGCGTCTTCGTCGACACGTCGAAGACGTTCGAGGCGTATAAAGCGGCCGGGTTTGGGAATTTAACAGACGTGGATAAATCGACGAAACCGGAGATGAAACCTCCCGGGTTTAGTTTGCAAGACTGGTGGAAGTACATCACCAACGTCATCGCGTTGTCTCCCATCGACCCGAACGAAAAACTCACCGGTCCTCCCGAAGGCGTTTTGCGTCTCGGCGGGACCTTCGTTTTGAACGGCGACGACATCGCATTCGCTTGGGCGGACGCGGTCCCTGGCGCGCACCCTGAACCCGAAGACGTCGTCAAAGCCGCCAGAGACGCGTGGGGGTCCTCGTCCGCTTAAAGCTTAAATCGCGCTCTTTTTAAAAGAAATACATTAAACAACAACAACAACAACAACAACAACAACAACAACAACAACAACAACAACAACAACAACAACAACAACAACAACAA
>ENA-OWPI01000285-OWPI01000285.1-marine-metagenome-genome-assembly--contig:-NODE-285-length-78229-cov-10.554420_pt1 | contig 78229 bp, 53 predicted proteins | sample MGYA00238138_ERZ651775 | MGnify/ENA primary metagenome ERZ651775 (study PRJEB26906, sample SAMN06265043) | marine metagenome | isolation source: Helgoland LTER site | place: Germany:Helgoland, sampling...
ACCACACGAAACAACACGCGACGTGGTCGCCGTACGATAACAACGGAGGCACGGTCATGGCTGTTGCCAGCGAGGATTACTTGATTTGTGCAGCCGATACGAGGGTGAGCACGGGGTATTCGATCATGACGAGCATCAATGGTGACCATGGTGATGGTCATGATCGTGCTGGTGACCCATGTCAACATCAAAGTCGACGTTGTCGAGCGTCGGCCACACCGGAAACGGGTTATCCGCTAGCTCAAGGCTTCCCGAGAACCCCAATTTCCATTCGTCCATTCGCCGATTCGTTGTCTTGAGACATTCTTTGCGAGTCACTAGACACTTCTCCAACGCAGCTTCAATCGCACATTGATTCAAACGTTGTCCTATGAAGACAAGCTCCTGTCGTCGGTCTAGAATAGTGGCATTCGACATATCCCTTTCGAGCATTTCTCGCGCCGGCGTGCCCTCTTCGGGCCAAACATTTTTGGGTAACGCACCCATCCACGGTCCCCCGCAGCTAATGGAAAGATTCGATCCTGCGTGTCCCCACTCACCACACATATCGTCCCTTCCTGCGAGCCATATATATCCCTTCGAGCGAAGGACGTGCCCAAATTTAGAGTTCGCGTTGTGGAAGCCGTTCTCATTGTAAGCGACGCGTCGCTCATTGATACCATCCAGATTAACTACGCCGCAAAATCTTTCGAGAAACGAAGCCAGGCGATTGGGGTGAAATGGTGTAGTAGATCGATAGACGAAACTCGATATACCATACTCTCTCGTTTCCACCACCCTATTTTCACGGAGGCCACGCAACCATCCTGCGTTGTTCGATACCTTCTTCATGTCAAACCTGTGTGTATTCAAGACGAGGTCGAGAGGTACATTCGAAAACTCTGTGCGCAAAATTTGAGCTCCTGGATTAAGTGCTCGAACAGCCGATTCTATGGCGTTCGTCTCGTGGCGTTTTACCAAGTCACACTTGTTCAAAACAATCAAATCCGCAAACTCTATTTGTTCCGCGAGAAGTGTCGCAACACTTCTTTCGCCATTCTCTTCACGCACGTCAAACCTTGAACATAAATCCTCGGGAGTCGTAATATCACCATTGAATGCACTGCAGTCCACCACTGTAATGCAAGTGTCTAATCGCACAATCTCTTCGAGACTACTCGCACCTTTCATTGCATTTAGCACTTGCGCCATCGCGTTCTTGTCCCTCGCGTTCCTCAAAGACTCTCCGTCTTCGGCGGCATTCATAAATTCGGTCTGAAACATCTCTCCGATTTGCGCCGGTTCGCTCACACCCAACGCCTCCACTACGATCGCGTCGTATTGTACCCCCATTCTCCCCGTCGCGAGCTCCGCAATCGCTTTCACTAAATCCGTCCGCAACGTGCAGCACATGCACCCGTTTTGCATTTCGATTACGCTGGCCTCATCGAACGCTTTTTTTCTCCCAGACCTCCGCACGAAACTGGCGTCGATGTTCAGTGCCGCCACATCGTTCACGACGACGGCGATCTTATGCCCCGCATCATTTTCCGCTATTCGTTTTAAAAGCGTCGTTTTACCCGACCCGAGAAAGCCGGAGAGCACAGTTACCGGTGGCTTTCTCCAAAAGCCATTTTGCGATGACGACGGTACACTACTCATTTGTCGAAGAAGAGGACAGGAAAAGGTCGTCGTCGGTGTGTGCGCGATGATGATGATTTTGTGTGCCGAATTAATTACTAGTGCCAAAAAGTGTGTGAAGGTCTGGGAAAGGTGCGCGTGCCGGGTACTATTAAGGCGTGTTAACTTGTGAAGTAAGTTGTTTCATTACGAAGACATCAAGAAGAATTCTATTTTTAAAGGGGCGTGTGCCGGGTACTTTGAAGCGTGTGCCGGGTAATTTTATCCCGCACAGTCTTTTCGCATCATCATCAAAATCCTGGCGCCCCGATAGTCGTCCCACTGTAAGAACCCCATCGTTGCGCTTCTTTGTCAACCGACAAAGAGAATATCAACGAGTTTTACGCGTTCGTCGAATTCCACGACGACCACTACAACCGCAATAATACTTCGTTTGATTCGATAGTAAATACGCAGAAATGAATCTCACAGGTAAACCGTGCCCAGAATTTTTTGTCAAAGTTCTCCCTGTCGTCGGATTTCCCGACAACACCGACGACGAAACGACGACGGCTTTGTTTGACCGAAAAGTTCCAATTACTGATCTTTTGTGGGCGAACGTGCCAACGGTGATCGATTTTTACAACAGTGGTTGAGGTGGATGCCGACCGGTTGCGCGGCAAATAAAGCGATGGAGTTCACCTCATTTTCCAGAAGATGTTTTGTTCGTTACCGTTTGTGTTGACAGTCAAAAACCGGAGCCAGTGGCAAGGGAATTTCAAAATCTGTATTTTGGCAGCCCGGGCGGCTCCTCTACGATAATCAACGCTTTTATCGAAGAACGAGACGATTATCCAAAATTTCCTACGCAACTTGGATGTCAGGGTTTACTTTTGTTAGATTGTGAAGGTAGAATTGCGACGATGCGCTCGCCTGCTTTTTTAGACTTTCGTGAGAAAGCTTTCGAAGATGTGGAGCACCTGTTAGAAGCAATTATTGCCACAGGTAAAGCACAACAGGTTGCAAACTCCTCGTCGGAAAGTTTGGTCTCCTCGGAACATGTGAACTTAGAGGGTCGCCTCACTTCCGTCGCTTCTTTTCCATTGAATGCATGTTCAGAAGAAGAGGTTACATTAGACGAGGAATGGAGTGATCCGGACTTTCAACTCCCTGTGATACAGCACGAATCTATCGATCAAGAGCACTTAGTGCTTGAGGATTTAATGCGCACAGCCGTTCGAACCCAGGAAACTCGTGACGTGCAAGCGCTGTAGATATTTTTCATGCAACACTCTGAGCACGAAGAAGCTATCATGCGGCGCTCAGGCTTTGCGGCTGAAAGAGAAAGAAATTTCTCAGCAATTGAATCGCACACTCGAGATCACAAAAATATCGTAAACTTTGCCGAATCTATTTTGCATAACACCGCGGAAGGTTCCGACAGGCAATTAAGAGTGCGGCAAGTTACTCTTTTGTGCAGAAGGATTATTGAACACGTGTTTACATACGATATACTCTTGACTGGCGCTCTTGATACAGATTAAGGGAATAATTTATCGCAAGAAGACATAAAAATACTAGACAGATAACTTTTTGTGGGAAAATGAAAGCGTGAGCTGAAAGCAAATTCTCCGCCACGTGACGGAGCAGTCGCAAAAAGGAATCAGAATGCAATCTTCCTTCCGACTGCACCCGACAAAAAAGGATACGCTTTTGGATGCATGACTTTCTTTTCGTACCGAAATGAATAGATGATTTCTTAGAAGTACGTTTCTCTGATCTTTTCGTAGTAATAATAATAATAATAATTTTCGTTTCACACATTAAAGATAGAAACTTCGGCCTACTTCATAATAGGCTTAAATTTATAAATTTTCACCATGCAACAACAATTTCGTCGTTTCGGGTCACCGTTTTTTGGTTCAGGGGCTGGAAAGAGGGATTGCTTGCCTTCTCTCGTCGTGTGTACATGAAGGCAATCAAATCTTACGAATAATTTCGTCCACATCCTCTGGTGCGTAAATTAGATCGCCGGAGTCGTCTAGTCTTACCTGATATGCGGCGATTAAACCAGGCGGCATGTATTCGTTCCTGTAGCGTTTTTGGACGACTGCACCTTTCTTCCAAGTTGATCTTCTCACGCCGCCTACATTGCACTCGACTGAGTCCCCGACATCGAAGCGTAATTGTTCAAGTCGAACTTGCTCAAGCTCTGGAGTGTGCATGCATAGCTTAAAACCTTCTCTGAGTTCTTCTGCATCCAAGTTCTTGCCGATGAAGACGAGTTTGCTCTCTCGTTTCTCGTTCGGATCCATTTCAACTTCATCAAACATAGAGCTGAAAATCATGTGAACAGCGTGATACAGAAACTTCCGATTTGAATGTTCCACACATAGCACACCTTTCATGCGATAGATATCTGCACCCTTATTTTGCAAGATGTCACCAATCCACTCGTGAAGAAGTTCCATGTCCAAATTCCCTTCTTCGACGATCGAGACACTCTTTACGCTGTCGTCGTGCTGATGCTCGCCATCCGTGTTTAGGAACTCAGGATCCATATCCAGCGTGCGCTTCAAGTCAAACCCATGAATGTTAAGAACGTTATCCACGGATACGTTGGATCTGGTACAACGTATGACCGGCGCGTTCGAATTTATCGCCCGAAGTCTCTTCTCGACCCTTTCGAGATCCTTCTGGCTCACCAGATCGGTCTTGTTCAGCAAAAGACGGTCTGCAAACGCGACTTGTTCGACAGCTTCATTTTCCACGCCCTCCTCTTTTTCATCGTCAAGATGTTGTTCGATGTGCTTCGCATCGACGAGCGTGACAATACCATCTAATCGTGCAAATTCCTTCACAGTATCGTCCACGAAGAATGTTTGCGCGACTGGCGCCGGGTCGGCCACCCCCGTAGTCTCGATAATTATGCCATCCAGCTTCAACGTCCCTTTCTTGACGCGATCGGCGAGTTTCGCGAGTACTTTCACCAAATCTTGGCGAACGGTACAACAAATGCAGCCATTCATCATCTCAATAATCTCCTCCTCGCTTTGCATCTTCGTGTTCTTCTGCAAAAGCGCGTCGTCGATCCCGACATCTCCAAATTCATTTTCAATGACGGCAATTTTCTTTCCGTGCGTCGCGGTTAAGATGTGATTCAGCAAAGTCGTTTTGCCAGAACCCAAGAAGCCGGTTAAAACAGTCACCGGGACTCTGGTATCGTCGTCCGCGTTTTCGTTCGTCATGGTAGTTCGATATGTAGTACTCTAAAGTCGTTCGAGTATCGTCTTTTAATTAAGTAATTCTTTTTGTGGGCGTGTGCCGGTTTTTTTTTGTGGGCATGTGCCGGTTTTTTTTGAGGGCGTGTGCCGGGTTTTTGGGGGTTCTGTGTGTGCCCTTAATTGAAAATGTATCTTTTCGCAACGAAAAGACACCCAAACAAACGATCACACGTGAACAAAAAAAACGGCACATTAAAAAGAAGAATTTACAATAATACAATAATACAAATACTAATGGAAATGCTCGTGCTCACAAACGAAGAAACTGGCAACACGCAGGCACACGAAGAAGACGACGGTCGCGTTGACGTGATTTCGACCGCGCAAAACGCGGAAAAAATGGTGATGGAAACCCCGCACGATGATTCGACCTTTCGAAAGCAAATCGATCTTGGGGTACGAGTGTCGGGAAAAAAAGTCAACAGCAGAGACGACGACAAGATGATGCGAAAGCACCGAAAAGAGCATTTTTTCACCGTTCGCGTGGATAATTTGTCATTCGATGCAACCACGAGTGATGTTCGACAACTATTTGAACAGATTCTTCCTGGTGAAAGTGTGGCGGATGTGTATGTGCCGAGAGACTACCGAGGAGGAAAATGCAACCGCGGTTTTGGGTTTGTCCGATTTCTTGATCCTCGCGCGAGTCGAAGCGCGTGTAAAGAAATGAACGGGATCGAGCACTTCGGGAGGGTATTGGACGTAAGTTTCGAACAGCCGCGCCGCACGAATGAGAGAACTTTCGATCGACGACGACAACAACAACAACATCAACAAGGTCCTTATCTATTGCGTCAGGAGCCTTATTCAAGAGGACTGGAAAATCGTTTGTCTCGCGTACAAACTTACGAAAATATTGCCGGCGGTACTTTCCAACGTCGCACACAGAGAAGCTATCGCGGAGGCTCATCATCGTACTACGACGCCGGAGACGATGATTATCACAACAGTCGCCCATCATCAAGCGGTTATACGAAACCAAAGGGAGAGTTGAATTCTCTGGGTTTACCGTCAGCGTCGAGCAACGTGCGCGTTCACGTGAGCAACCTTTCGTGGGAAACGACGTCAGATTCGCTCGCGGAGCATTGCAAAGGCTTAAGTCAACCGATTGTGCAATGTGAAGTGGCCCGTATGTCGAACGGTAAATCAAAAGGATGGGCGCTAATGGATTTTGAGTCCATAGATCAAGTGGAAGAAGGGGTCAAAGTGTTACACAATACCGAACTTGAAAGCAGACACATTTGTGTTCGAATCGAACGAAAATCTGTCGAAAACTCGGGAGAACAGATGGACAATCCATCCTCTGGCGTGCAAGTCGTTGTGCGAAATCTACCCTGGACGACTACAAAAGATGACTTATCGGCTGTGTTCACAGAAGTTGGGAAGGTGAGTGCGGCTACCGTGAAGTGCTTCTCGGACTCGGGCAGAAGTAAAGGGTGGGCGACTGTTCGTTTTGAAACAAAAGAAGAGGCTGAAACTGCGATCGAAAGATTCAACGGTACAGACTTTGGAGGCAGAGAAATCGAAGTTCGAGTCGATCGCTTCGAACGAAGCACCAACCTTCTTCAATAATGAGTTATGACAAAGAAAGTTGTTGTTTCGGACGACCACGCAGCGTTCCAAATTTATCAAATACTATTATTGAAATAACTCGTTTAAAAATAACTCTCTTCTCACTAAGAAAAATGGTCGTCTTTGTCGTCTCGACGTTGGATGATCTCCTTCGCAAAAAAATATAAAAAAGAACCGCCTTTTGTTGGGGTATACTTAGACGAGAACAAAACCGCATTTTCACGTCTATCACCTCGTCGTTTATATATTAGGCACTATTTCCCCCAGTTCTCCTCAAATGCAATCGGTACTGATATGAGCCGTAATCATTTTCCGTGAACGAGATATCGATGTTCGTCTCGCCCTTTTTAAGCTGTTGTCTTGCGAGCACCACGTTTTCTTCTTTGCCTACCGTACTCGTTATTTTTCGACACAACTCGATGGTAAAGTCTGGATGCGCTCTAGAAATGCTATTCACTTTCGCTGTCGTGGTCAAATCCTCCGAAACCCACTCCACGTCTCCTATCGTTGGCTTTGGTCTTTTTAATGTTTGCGTAGTTTCAAACGCCGATATTATTTCAACGTCCGGATCTGGGTCCGAATCCGGCGACGTTAAAGTCGTTTTCGAAGCCATCAAGATTGTTGTTTTATCCTCCTTTTTAATGGTTGACTTTTTATGCGTTTGGTTTTTTGACTCCTTTTCCATAAAGTCTTCTCCCTCGTTTAATCTTGCTCTTCGTCGTTCCTTCTCCTGTAATCCAACAATATCCGTCGATAAAGAGGTCAAGTTGATCACCGCATTCGTTTCCTCCAGTCGACACGATTGGCAATTCGCTTTTACTTTCCCGTGTTCTTTGCACCTCGGCGCGCACTTCTTACACGACCGTTTATCTACGAAGTGCAAATCGCACAAATCATACCCGCCTTCGCCTAATTTTTTACATTCCTTACACGCTCTTCGTTTCATAAACACCGAGTTGTTGTTCGGATTTCTGTGCGTGCAACATCCTTTCCCACACGGCTGCTCTGGATCTTCCTTCGACGGTTTTGAACAGTTGAACTTAAACGTGCCGTGGTCGGAACAACGCGACGACGGAGATGGCATTTTGGATCCCTTTATTCCTTTTCCTCCAATCGTCGTCGTCGGCATCATCCCCGGCCGCGTCGGGGCCGTCTTCGTCATCGTCGTCGCACTATTATTATAAGAGGTTTCTGATATGTGCAAGAAGAGATTTTTGTGGGAGATGGGAATACTATAATAATTGTGTTGTTGTTGTTGTTAATAGAGCACAGAATAAGAGCGCTTTTCTCTCAGAAGAAGAAGACACGCGCGCGCAACACTTACTGTTGTTACGCTTCTTTGCGCACTCTCTTTCAAAAACTCTCTTTCCGTGGTGGTGCCAAAACGTTGATTTCGGTCTCTCTTCTTCACTTCTTTTGTTTTGGTGATGATGATTTGAGGACGAGACGTTGTTGTTGTTGTTGTTTAAAATTTTCTTTTTTTTCAAACCCTAAAATAATATGGCTCTTCCAGGCACACGCTTTTCTTAAAAACCGGCACACGACAAAAAAAAAAGACGCAGCCGACACGAAGAAGACGGTGGACGAAGAATCTCACATCAATCTCTTTGATAAAAGAAGCAGAGATGAGTACTACCCCTCCAAATAGTGGTACTAATATTAAATCGTCAAAAAGAAGATTTGATGAAGACGATCGAAAGAAAGAAGAAGAAGTTAAAGAAGAAGAAGAAAGGATAAAAAAAGATTTATTTAATAAAAAAAGGCGGGATGATTTTGATTGCGAGGAGGAAGAAGATCAACCTCAATGCGAGGAGGAAAAATGTACGCATCTGTGGCACGCGATAAGAAATGTAGACATCTTTTCGAATATTGTCGAGCGCTTGAACGATACGGACAAAAAATTGTTCGCGAGCGCGTCGAGAACGAGTCGGGAAATCTTAAAGCAAAGTTTCTTTTGTGTTGACAAAGAAGGAGAAGAAAGAGACAAGTGGGACGAATTATTGAAAAAGACCAAGCTGAAAATTTCGGAGGTCAGTTCGATTTCGACCTTGAATTTGGCGATGGAACCGTGCGTGAAAGAGTACGGGGAGGAGTTCTTCCTAGGGAAAGTGGCGGAACTGGACGACTTGACCTTTTTGCGATGGGCTCGAGAGGAGAAAGGACTGAAGTGGGATAAGTGGGTATCGAGCGCCGCCGCGGAACAAGGAAATCTCGAGATGCTGAAGTATTGCTTTGAACACGGATGTCCTCTCGATGACTATACGGCGATTTGCGCCGCACATAATGGTCACTTGAGGTGCTTGAAGTTTTTGATCGAGGACGCCAAGGTGGATTGGTGTGATCAGACGGCGTGCGCAGCGGCTGAAGGCGGACAACTCGAGATCTTGCGGTATTGCGCTTCTAAAAAAGAATGCCGGATGACATCCAATTCAAATGTAATGATATTTGCGGCGTTTGGAGGGCATATCGAGTGTCTCAACTATTTACATCAAATAGGCGTTCCTTGGTCCGAAGAAGTCCCTATTTATGCATCACAAGCAGGCAAAATAGAAATCCTGGAACGCATTCACGAACTCGGTTGCCCGTTGAATGAAGACGCGTGTTCAGAAGCGGCGCTTCACGGTCACCTCGACCTGCTCAAATTTCTCAGGAACGAACTCAAATGTCCGTGGGATAGCGGTACCCCAGCCCTAGCTTCGCTGCAAGGACACAGAGAGGTACTGGAATGGTGTTTTCAAAACGATGCTCCTATTTGCGTTCACTCTGCCGTCAACGCCTCAAGAAACGGTCACATCGATTGTTTACAATTTTTACACGAACACCACGCTCCAGTGAACGGACACGTCGTTCGCTTCGCTCGCATGTACGAGCAGCACGAGTGCTTAAAATTTGCACTGATGAACGATTACCCAGACGATATAACCGAACCGATGAACATCTGGACGGAGATGGACTAAATAATATTTTGAGCATTTTTTTCAATTACATTTTTTCTAGTGTAAATACTTGTATCATTACCACAACAGAAAAGCAAACAAACTTGGAAGATAGAGAGGTTCTAGTACCGCACACATGCGGCATACTTTCTTGAAAATGAGAAGAACGCCTTCATTTACATCTAAATCGTGAGTTAGAACCAACAGGAATCATGAATACGCATCATTTGTATGCGCTTTGAGTAAAGCTCCGCCGTTCATGGAACAAGACCGATTTTACGCGATATGAATTCTTCCCTCTGTATTTCGTAGCCGGGATCGTTATTCGGTATTACCACTCGTAAATCGGAAACTTCAACATTAGTGGAATACTTGCTTGCATGCTGCGACCGCAGCGACTTAAATTCGAGCAATGTCCTACTACTCAGCTCCTCGGGGGGCGTTTCATCATCCATCACCATCCATTTATAACCTCTATATCGTCGCTGATAATATCGGTATCCGAAATACCCCGTGAGTGAGAACGCGACGAGCGCGAGGACGACGGCTATAACAACCACTTCCTCTCGGGATAATTTTATCGTCGTTTTCGGGCCGCTCGCTGACCCCGTGTAGTACGCTATAATCTCCGACCCACTAGAGCACGTGTCAAGGGAGAGCCATGTCCTGCACTGATCTCTGCTGCACGTGTCACTCGAACCCGCGAAGAATCGAGAATATTCTTCGTCGCTTCCCACGCACTGACAGTTACAATCGAGGTAAGTGGCGTAATTTTCTTCGTTCGACGGTCCAAGAGGTTGAGGACACTCGTCGAACGCGGATGCGCATGCAGACGGTGTGCAACTCTCCATATTACCCGAATGAAATAAATTGTGAACGAGATTTGGACATTGGCTCCCTCGGCAACAATCACACATGCAATCCACGTATTTCGCTTCAACCGCTTTCGCGTTCGCGCAAAAAGCCTCCTTTTGTTTGCACGTCGCTTCTACACACATGACCGCGTCTCCAACATTAATCTCAAACACGCTTTCGTCGCATCCACACTCGCAATCATATCCCATGCGTGGCTCTTGCGGAGGACCGGTATATTTTGAAATCACGTCGTCGTCGCTCGAGCACGCATCCTCAGAAAGTCGAGTCCGACAGGCTCTCGGCGAACACGCCGCCGTCGATCCGGCCAAAAAACGCTTCGAAAATTCCACCTCACTGAATGCCGTGGAAGTTTGACAGCCACAGGAGCAGTCCAAGAACGTCGCAAAGTTTTCATTGTCAGACGTCTCGCTCGCTATTCCCGGGCAAAACTCTGAAAATCGCGTCGCGCACGCCGCCTCCGTACATTCGCTCGAATCTTCACTCTCAAAGAGATTTTCCACCAACGGGTGTCCTCCGCAGCTGCACAAACACGACACGAACGTCGCTTCGACGAATTGCGTCGAGATGCACGTCTCCGGAAATTTCAGTTCGCACTCTTCTTTCGCGCACTTTTCCGGATGGCCGACGAAAAGATGAAGAGAAGTGGTATTTAGGGTTTCATCACATCGACACTCGCAGTCTCTGTCTCGGGACGTCCCGTCGACTATTCGACTGCCGAGCGCCATCATTCCCGAAAACGATGACGAGAAAGACGACGAGAAAAGCACAAAAAAGGAGATCGAAGAAGATCTAAACATTTTTTGTCGTCGCCGTTTAAAAAGTTGTCGCGTTCTTCTTGCCTTTTTGGTGTAGTCAGAAGTCCTTCTTCTTTTCTCGTGCGCGGCGGCGAGACGTGTGTGATTCTTTGTGTCGCTCTACCCAATTGTCGACACTAATTTACACACTACACACGCGAGTCTATTATAATAAGAGTAACGATAAGATGACGACTATTCTTGCCTTTTTGGTGTAGTCAGAAGTCCTTCTTCTTTTCTCGTGCGCGAAAGGCGGCGAGACGTGTGTGATTCTTTGTGTCGCTCTTTGTGTTCGACAAAAGATGCGATCGTTTTTTTTTTGCCGAGAAAAAGAGAAGAGAAGAGAAGAAAAAATCAAAAAAAAAAAATTCATCAAAAGAAAGGTTCAAAAATCCTCTCAAATCACTCTCTCCTCAAATTTTTCGACACTCTTCCCTCTTCTGGAAAAATTGGATCTCATCACCTGTTCGTCACAACAACAAACGACTCGAAGATCAAAACCCACACACGACATATAATAAAAAAGAACTTTCTATTATCAGTCGCTCCAACAAAATGATGCTGATGTGCGTTAATTGTTGTGTTATTCACTTTTCGACTTTTCGTTAGTATTATTATTGCGTGTTGTTGTTGTTGTTGTGATCGTTGTTCGCTTTTTTCTTTTGTGCCTGTGTGTCGACGTGTGCCGGTGTCGCGCGTTGCCAGATCGGGGTTCAAAAACCGGCACACGCCTTTTCTTTTTTTTTGTTCAAAGACGCGAAACACACTGACAGAGTTTTTTTCGATCGCGCCGGCACTTTTTTTTTTTTCAAACAAGCATAAAAAAAAACTCACCTTTTTTTTGGTTGATTCTCTCAAAAAATACACACAAATAACCGACAAAAAATGTTGTGTTCAATACTACTACTACTACTACTGCTACTACTACTACGAATAATAATACTTTAATATAGGAAAAGCAAAACGACGAAACTTGTCTTAATAACCGCCGCCCTCTTTAGCGGTGGTGGTATTCGCGCGGAAGACGATCACGATCACGATCACCACGATGATCACGTCCAGTGCCAGTGCGTTCCTGGATTGACGATTAACTGCGCGACGGCTGGCGCGACGACCACGGCGGCGTTGAATTACCTCGAAACGAACGCGGTGTGCAAAACTGCCGCCGGTGAGGATAACGCGCAGTGCGTCAGCAATTACTACGTCATGCAAGCGCACCACGATCACTGCGCGCACGAGGATATGCCACTGGCAGTTGAAACAAAGATTCACGACTATGAGAGTTTTTACGAAGATTGCGAAATTCGTCGACAGTTCGATTCGGACTTGGATGCTTGTCCGACCATCGACTGTAATAATATTTTGACGGATATGGGTAACATCGTGACCGAAATGTCCGAAGCGAATTGCGATACGACTTGCTCGAGTGCCACGTGTAAAGAAAAGTATCAAAAGATGCTCATGGCGCACGACACGTGCGAGGAAGACCAGCTTCCAACGGCTCTCGAAAGGACCCTTCACGACTACGAGGAGGCGTGCGAAGCCAACTTGTGCAACACCTCGCCGGCGGCCTTCACGCTTGATACTTCGGTGTGTTCGCCGGCGACCAAAGCCATCGTATCCAAGTTGATTCTTGGTCTCACTGCGTCCGTGGCATACCTTCTAATGTAAGCCTATGTATGATTGGTCGAAGAAGAGGGGAGGAATGGATAATTGTTATTTATTCACCACAAAGCCTGGGTTAATATTATTTATAAAGACTCCGAAAAAGCGTCGGTTTCGTTTTCTAAGTATAATAATATAAGTAAACTTTCCTCTTTGGAACGAAGTCTTTCTCTATATATTTATTTACAAATGTTCATCTAACATGCGAGGCAACAATCGTCGTGATCAAAATATCAATTACGCGTGCTGCGCTTTTGGTTTGAAGTTGTTCGCGACGCGCTTTGCTCGGTCTGCGACCGATAATCCCGCAGACGCGGCTTCAATCTCCAAGCGCGCTTTTTCAGTTGTCGATAAAGGTCTCTTCGACGTTTCGTCGTCGTCGTTAATTCGATGTTGATTTTGGCACTTTTGAAACGCGAAAAACTGCGCGCGGCTCTTCACAAGCGACACTTCTTTTTGCGTACATTTCTCTCGATCTTGAACGACAACTGCCTCCGACGCCGTCGGTTGTTTCTTGTTCTTATTCTCGACAGAGCTGAAGATGTCTTCTTTTTTGTGTTCAATTATGGGCACAGATTTCTTTCCTGACTTCACGAAACCTTTCCTCGCGGCTTCTTGTTCCAAAGCTGCAATTTTGGCCAGCAAATGCACCTTCTCTTTCTCTTTTCGGCTCAACTTCTTTTCTCTTTTGTTTTTGGTCGGAACAACTTTGACGCCGTTTGCCGTCGACGGCTTCTTGACAGAGATTGATTCATTCTTCATTGGCGGCTTTTCGAGTTCACAATCTCTACCATTATCGAAGTCTACTCCTTCGTCTTCTTCACCCTTTTCGGGCGGGTGTTCCGTGGTAGTAGCGACGACAGGGACTCTTTGTTCTTGTTGCTGCTCCAGAACCGTGGGAGAGAAAACAGGGACCGCCGCCGCGGGCTGAGGCATGAACTTTTGAAACTCGTGCGTAACGGGAGCAAAAACAGCCGGATCAACTTTTGGCGAAACGATGGTTGGCCTTTGTTGTCGTTCGTGTTGTTGATCGGATTGTTGTTGTTGCAAAGGACCACCCTTGGCGAGCCATTTCAACGAATCCATGATGGCGCTGTTGTTATTATTTTTCGTTGCCGCCGACGCCATCATTTCAGGAGTAAGAGGTGCTGCAGAGGTAGAACTTGGAGGCATATTCAGACGCTGATGTTCGTAAGCCTTGCGATACGCCTCCAACACGGGATAGTTCGTCGCGTTCACCTCCAATCCGTACAAGCGCTCAAACTCTTCTCTCGTCGCTAAGTTGACGTTTCGCGTCGCGTATTGCGCGTTGTCGTAGTCTTTATGCGTCGGCAAGGTGGATACCAGCGCGACTTTCGCTAATCGTTCGGCTTCTTTTGCCATCATCACCGCCGTTCGCGCTTGTTCAGCGCGCATGACTGCCTCTTGCACTTTAGCGTTGGCTAACGCTGCTTCTTTGACTTTCAAAGCAGCTTTGGCCGCTTCCAAAGCCGCCTCCGCCGCCTTCGCCGCTTCCAGTTTCGCTCTCGTTTCCATTTTCGAGGCCGTTTGTCTCGCTTCGGCTTCTCTCGATAAGAGTTCAAAGCGGGCCTGCTCGACTTCCTCGTCCGTAAACGGTCGAGGACGCGGTTTGCCTTCGGATTTCCCGGGCCATCCGTCTCGCATCCATTTCGTTTTTTCTTTCTTCTCTTTTTTTATCGTTGTTTCCGTGTTATCGTCCCTTTCTTTTCGATATTCTTCGCCTGCCTTTAATGTCGATCTTCTCCTTCGCGACGACGACGACGACGACGACGACGACGACGACAGAACTTCACCTCCTTTCCTCTGTTTGTGCGTCACTTCGAGCGGTTTCGGAACTTTCGCGTACCCCCAAAAGTACTGCCACCAATTCTGCGGCTCGTACTCCACGCCTGGGTGTTCAATAGCTATTCCAAACTCATCGTATTCCGGTTTCGCGACTAACGCGTACCCCGGTGGCGGTTGAAGTTTCCCAGTCTTTTCGTTCACTTTCAATTCGACGACCATCTCCGGCGGCGGCGGCGGTTTTCTCTTCGTCCTCTCCGCCTCGTCCTCCGAAGAAGAAAAACACGCCGACGACGACTCCCCCGACCCGTACTCGCTCGACGTCGTCTTGCCTCCTTCACCATCCGAGATGCTATACTCGAACGGCCCGTCCTCTTCGCCTTCGCTGGTAATTCTGCACTGATAGGCCCCTACGTCCACGACTTCTCCCGCTCTCAACTTTCCTCCATCCTCTCTCGCTCGGCGTCGTTCCGCCAGTCTTTCGCTCATCTCCTCTCTCCACATCGTCCGTCCTTTCCCGTCCACCACGCACAACACGTTCTCTTCGTGTGCAGGTTGGACGACAAAACACGCGAATAACTGTCCTCTCCCGCCTAAATCGTCGAACCGTTCGCACGCTTTCGCGCGGTAAAAGATATCTTTTTGTCTTCTTTCCTCCCGCGTCGTCGTCTGAATCGTCGTCGACGCAGACGGAGAAGAAGAACCAAAATCGCACCCTCTTCTCGCCGCGATGGCGATGTCACTTTCATCCGCCATCCTCACGTCTTCTTTTGAAACGATACCGCCGCCGTTTTTGCTGCTGTTATTATTATTCTCGTTCTTCTTCGCGTCACTTTCACCACTCCCACTCCTTCGAAACGACAACGTTTCTTTCGCCTTTTCCCACCTTTGATTGGCCTCGTGGGCGAATTTCACTCTCTCGTAGTTCGTTCTCGCCGCTTCCAACATCCGCGCGTTTTTGTTGTTTAATAAGAAGAGAGACGACGACGACGAGAGCAGTGTGCACCGCGCGTTTGCCAGCTCAAACAACCAGAGAGAGAGAGAGAGAGAGAGAGACGACGGGCAAACGTGTTTAGAGCAGATAAAAAGTAGTGGCGTAAGTGCGAGTGCAATTTTCCCTTCTTTTTCGAAGGGTGTTGGGAATCCGTTTCGGAGCACCTTCGACTCCACTCACCCACGCCTCTCTTCCATTTCGATGATGCAGAGGGTGATTCACCAAAGAAAGAATTATGTGCGATTGAAACGCTTCAACCGAGAAGCATTTCTTCCTCTGTTTCCGAATACACGTTGCAATCGCGGCACAGAATTCCGTCGTGACGTTTACCTTCTTCCCCGCTGCAATTACGCTCAGTATTTCTATGGGATAGAAGTGTATGTGTCTCTGCTTTTTTTCTTTAGGAGAGGAAGCGAGCGAAAAAGCGTCCCACGGTCGTCCTTTTCCCTCTCGTTCGGTGGAGGGTTCTGCCCTCTGCCGCCCTGTAAAAGAAGGAGAATTTTTGCCAGCGAGGATGTGATATTTTCGAAAAATCTTTCAAATAACGAGAGGCTTTGACCGCAGAACTTTCTTTGGCGACTCTTCGTTCTGCTTCCTCAAAAATTTGCGCGTGCCGCATATATATTTCCACGAAAACAGAGCATGGTGGACTTCGAAACGCGCGTTTTCGCGGGGACGCCGGTGACGTTCGCTAAAATACCGGGCGATCCCGCGAAGTTTGTCCCGTTGCAATATTCGCTGATGCCGTTTCCGGTGCGTCCTTTCGTTTTCTTTTTAATTAAAGTATATTCGCCGAAAATACCCTGTGATATTTGTCGAAACATCGGAACGAAAGACGGAGAACGTTCTGCGGTCAAAGGCGAGAGCGCGACTCGTTTTTGCTCGATCTCTCGGTGGAATCGAACGTCAAAGTGTTTTTCTCGTTTGAATGTGTGCTTTTACTGACAGTTTCTCTCGTATTCTCCTGTTCTTTCACAGATATCTCGCAATTTGTTCGCGCGAGTTTCCTCTTTGAGCACCAACGACATTTCGAGGGAAGTTAACGAACCGGCGGGAGAAAATGAGATTTCCAATCATCATCATCTTCACGGAGTGGATGCGTTTCAGAGGCTTCCGAACGTGCACTTGACTCGACCTCGCGCGCAATACGGGATTAAAAACGGATTCGTTCCAGATTTGGCCGGGATGCCTTCGACCGCGGCGCAGGCGGGGATGATGATGATGATGATGCCACCACCACCACCGCTGAATTTGAAACAGGAAGCAGAGGACGAGAAAGGGCAAAACTCAGAAAGGAGTGGTTTTGACTCGTTTCAAGAAGAGCCTTGCGAAGACCGAGAAGACATGGAACAGTCGAAACGAACAAATAACGACAACAATAACAGCAACAACGCAAAGAAAAGAAGTCGACCGGCGGTGGGAGAAAACATAAAACGACCGGAAACGCCGTTCATGAACTCGCCTTCCGCGGCTGCGGACGTGCTCATGTCCTTATGCGGCGACGGCGACGGAGGAGGCTTATTTGCCGCTCCCGCCGCAAACTTCAAACCGGTAAACGCGAACGCCACCAGCCGACAACAAAAAAGCCGACGAAATTCAAACGCGGAGACGACGTGTACCGGGCAAATTTTCCCGCTGAATTTGAAGTGTCCGAGAAGAAAACGAACGAGTTTGTGTAAGAACATGCGAAGGTCCTCGTCTGGATCGTCGCTGGAAGATATCGGGGGGGAGAGTGGGGCGGTTGTGCTGCACGGCATCTCGACGACGACAGCGACGACGACGGGTAACAATGGGGAGAATACCGCGCCGAGCACTAATACTGCGACGATTCCACGCGTAAACAATAATAAAGCCACAACGGAAGAACAACAAAACCAGAGAAAACATCAACGCAATAGCAGCGGTATTACGAACGGCAAAAACAAACGTCAAAAGGTACACAGACCGTGGTCTTTGGTGGAAGTCAAAGCTTTAGTCGCCGGAGTCAAACGGTGCGGTCGAGGCCAGTGGGCGGATATTAAATCCTTGTCTGACGAAAAAATTTCGGGCGCTTTGCTCCAACGCTCTGCGGTGGACTTGAAGGATAAGTGGCGCAACGTCATGCGAACGGCTTTATCGCCTGTGTTGTATAAGAAACGCGAGGCGACGGAGATTCCAGAGAACATGCTCGAGGATATTCGTTCGCTCGCGACGGCAAAGGAAAAAGAAACGCTGGCGACCAACAATGCCATGGAAGCGAAACTGACGAACACTACGCACACCGCGGCAATTACGTCACCCTCGACGAGTGGCGATGGCAACGATAGCAACTCCAACGAAGACGGCGAAGACGATGCGTTCGTCACCGATAATAACGCCGAGTCGTCTCAACAAAAGAATACGGCACTCGTTGAACGTAACACCGTTACTGTCTCAAAATCGGATGTTAAACAACAACAACAACACGCTCCGTACGTCCAGGGACAACGTCGATCGAAACATCACTCCCCGTGGACCTTGGAAGAATCGCAAGCGTTAGTTGACGGCGTGCGCACGTGCGGCGGATGCCGTTGGACGGCAATAAAAAAGCGCGACGAAGCCGATGCCATCGAGAAGAAGACGTTGAAGAAACTCGGTCGCCGAACAGCTATGGATCTGAAAGATAAATGGCGCAACTTGTTGCAGTTGGCAAACCTTCCAACGCAAAGTCGACGGAAGCGAGAGACGCCGATGAGTTTGCTTGCTGACGTTTTGGAGTTGGAAAAGAAATTCGGAGATACAAGACGAAGAGGACGACGAACTGTCGCGACAAACAATAATACCAAGAAGTCGTCGTCGCAAGAACAATCCGTGGCAACTATTGTACCAACAAATTAATTATTTAAACGCCGAAAAACGGAAGGAAATACTTTGTAATATTATCTATTCTTTCATGTATAATCACACTGATATTAGAATAGGAGCGTTGCCGCGGATATCCGACATTCTATACGTACTACATAACTTTCACCCGCCCACTTTTCGCTAACTTTGCTATGAACGACGCTTCGCCTTTCATCGAATGCACCGTACCTTTCTTCTTCACTTTTTCCCAATAGTGGCCTAAATTTCCACCCATGAAATCGTATCCAGTGATCGTAACCGTCGCTTTCGGGTACTTTTCTAAACAATACACGATGGCTAAAATCCCCGAGGACGGCCAATGCGCGGTGTATCCGTATTTTGTGGATAATTTATGTTGTACTTCAATAGGCATGATTTCCAGCATCTTGCGAATGCCGTACTTGGCGTACGCCTTCTTGACCGTCCTAATCGTTTGTAACCGTTGTTTCAATTTCGCGTTACTCGGCTTACAACTTTCTTTCGAGCACTTTCCCGGCGTCTCATACACGACCGGTACGATGTATCTCAACGTCGGCTTCACTTTCATATCCATCCTCCCGGTGCTCAATCTCGACCCTCGCGAACCTTGCGGTCCGGGTTGTCTCAACTCGCCTAAAAACCACAAATCCAATCTTGTCCCAACTTTCTTCTCAAACCCTTTCGTTTCGAAGTAATTGAATCTACCAACCACATCTGCGCTATCGATGCTCTTCCCGTTACTTTTCTTCAACACAGACTTCCCGTTCCCGACTAAAACGACGTTTAAGACGTCGCTGCTACTTTTCAAAGACTTCTCCTTCCTCGTCTTTTTCAATTTACTATTCTTCTTCCCGCTCGTCGCGCTCTTCGCCATTAACTCCCCGAACGTTAACTCTCCTCCGCTTTTTTCCATCTCTTCTTCGATTTCCAACACTTCCTCTTTCTTCTCATCGACGATTCCCGCGGAATACTTCTCCTCGTACGCGTCGTGCCATTTCGGCGAAATATCCTCCTCCGGATTATCCACCCACTTCGTTTCTAAACTCTCTTCGAGTTGTCTATCTTCGTCCGTCCATCCCGGGTCGTTCCCGCCGTTTTGTTCCAGTTTTTCTCGGAACGATTCGCTGTCCAAAATGGCGTTTTCAATCTCGTTCGAGCTGATTTTCTGAGTGTTGCCATTCGCGACGAACGCTTCTGCGGCGTTTTGCAACGTTCCGTCCACCACGGTATCCAATTCCTTCACGAGTTGGTCCGCGATGGAGGAGGACTTTCCTGAAGATGAAGATGAAGAAGACGCGCTCGAACCGTCGTCGAGTAAATTCAAATTCGGCGCTTTGTGCGACCAGAGCACCGACCTTCTTTGCTCGCGCTCGTATCGCTGCGGCTGCTTTTCGTCGTGTACGTCGTCGTTTATCTTCTTCTTCGACGACCACGACGGGGAAAAAAGACGATCTTCTCCTTCTTCGACAAAGGCGGCTCCCGTCGTCGTCGCTGTTGTTCTTGCGCCTCGCGGGATGGTGCCAACAACACCTTCACCGATGCTGCTTAAAAGCGAAGAGAGAAGGAGCAACGCGCGGATCCACGACAGAGAACGCATCATCCTCTCGCTCTTCGGGCTCCTTCTTTTTATGGGGAAGTTGGGCGGAGAAAAAATAACAAAAAAGGGTGCGAGAGGCTTTGTCTGCTCTTCGTCAGTCGCGATAATACATAAATAGAAATATGAAAACGCTAAACCCTTCTACTCGCGCGAATAACTCTGAGATCACGGCTGCTTCCTTCTCTTAGCTCTGACGGGCAAACCTTTCTTGGTGTGAATGGTCGCGCCGGTGATCATCTGCACGTCTTTCTCGTCGCACGCGAGCTCGAAGGAAAATTTCTTCAGCAAGACGCTCAACGCGACCGTCGCTTCCATCATGGCGAAGACGTCGCCGGCGCACCGGCGCTGCCCGCCACCGAATGGGACGTACGCGTAGTCCGTGGCGACTTCGTTCGGGTATAACCCGGTGACTAATTCGGGGTCGTAGCCGTTCCAGCCTTCGATTTTTGGGTTGGTGAATTTGCGGTCCCATCGCGAAGGGTCGAAAAGGTCTGGATTTTCCCAGTGGTCAGGAGAGCGGTGAAGATTCCAGACGGCGATGAAACAATCCGTGCCTTTCTTCAGTTGGATGGATTTCCCCATGCCGCCTTTGGGTAAGTCGACGGTTTCGATCGCACGGCGGATGAGGATGGGAGGCGCCGGATAGAGGCGCATGCCTTCCACGAGACACATGCGGACGTCGCGAAGTTTTCGTATTTCTTCCACCGTGGGGATACCGTTTGGATCTTGCACAATCTCATCGATCGATTGTGCTGCTTTTTTCATCACGTCTGGGTGTTTGCAAAGGCAAAAGATGGTCCACGTGAGCACCGCGGCGGTCGTTTCGTGTCCGGCGATGAGCATGGTCATCAAATCGTCGCGTAATTGCCTATCCGAAGCCTCGTCCCCGCGAATATCCACTAAAAATCGTAACAAAGACGCATCCGACACGTTCTTATAATCTCTCGATTCAAATTCGCTCAAATCCACGTCTTGTTTATTCTCCAACGCCTCTCGAATCAGTTTCGTCAACTCCGCGTTGATCATCTCGATATCTTCGCTAAATTGTTTCTGTCTCGGCACCGCCTCCATTGCCCCGGGAATTTGCCAATACGGTAACGGAAACGTGCTCCTATGTTCGCTTTCTCTTAAAACTCTATACACGGCTTTAATAATCGGCGTCTCTTCGTTCAACGCGCCAAACTCGTAATTAAACACCGCCTCGCCGATGACGTCCAACGCCATCGCGTACAACTCGCTCTCAATCTCAATCTGTTCCGTCTCCCCGTGTTTTTCCAACTTATCGCTCAAATTCATCGCACTCCTCCCGAACAAGTCCGTCATGTGTTTTAACCACGTCCCGTGAAAGGCGCTTCCAACCACCGGCCTTCTCTTCGCCCACAACTCTTTATTCGCCGGGATCAAACCGTCGCCCATAATCGGTTGCATGATGTCCGTCAAAATGCCTTTAGAGAACGCATCCGCGTTGTCTTTGAACATGTATTTCACCACGGTTGGGTCCGACACCACCACGAACCATTTCGGTCCGGCGCCGAGATTATACACCCCGCCGTAGTCTCGATAGTACTGGTACAAAGGCACAAACAAAGGCGCGCTCCGCACTTCCTCCTTTAACAAATCAAACAAAACTTTCTCCGTTATCGGCGCGCCGTTCCCCCACGGGAAAATCCGCGAGAACTTCTTCAACGCGGCCTCGGTGTTATCCCTCGGGATTTCCACGCCCGGGAATAACGCGCCGTTGTACGTTTTTTCCTCCTCCGTTTCCGGTGGTTCAGATATCGCATTTTGGACCACAACGACGATGGCTTTTCTTCTTCTTTGTCCGTGATTGGTTTTCTTCTTCTTCTTCTCCCGCGTACTCGCCGTCGTAAACGCGGAAGATCTGGACGACGTCGAACAACACCCGGAGAGGAACGAACAACGTTGCGTCGTCGTCGACATTTCGAGAGGAAATGGGAATAAAGCGCTCTCAAGAATGCGCTACCTTAAAGGCGTTTTATGTGGATAAAGGACGGAGAAAAATCTTTTCACACATGTGAGTTTTAGATATTATGGATTTAAAATATTGGTACACAACAGTCTCTCTCTCTCTCTCTCTTTCTGTTTATATAATAAGTTTATAATTGGTTTGGTTTCTTTTCTTTGTCCTTCCTCCTTCACCTCGCTTTTACGGCGCGCGTGATGCGTATCCTCGGCGGCGGGCGGCTCTTTCGAGCAGCGCTGTATTCGCATCCCACGTCCGAGCGAGGCGAAGAAGAGCGCTTCCTTTCCTTCTCTCTTTCTTTCCGTTTATATATATATAATGTAAAGCAACACGTCTCTCTCTCTCTCTCTCTCTCTTTCTCTCTTCTTCCTCCTTCTCTTTCTCTACTATGGTATTATTACTGCGCGTTCACGCTCACTCGGTTCTCCTTCTCAAACTGCTCCTCGATTTTTGCAAACTGCGTCTTTTCCAAATCCGCAAAGTACGGATGTTCCAACGCTTCCGTCGCGTGAATTCTCTTCGCCGGATCAAACTCCAACATCTGTTGCAACAAATCGATCCCGTTTTTATCCAGCTGCGGGACAATTTTTGCCAAATCTTGCGCTTTCCATTGCGGAAACTCGTGCCAATCTCTCAATTTGGTCACCCCCGGCCACACCGTTTCGTTCGGCGTTCCCAACAACTTAAAAATGTGCAACAACTGTTGCAACTCGGAATCACCCGGAAACAACGGTTGCTTCCTGGCCATTTCCGCGAAAATGCACCCGACGGACCAAATATCTACGGGAGTAGAATAGTGCGACCCCCCCAACAAAACTTCCGGCGCGCGATACCACAACGTCACAATCTCGTGCGTGTAACTCTTCACCGGAACCGAAAACGCTCTCCCTAAACCGAGATCCGCAATCTTCAACACGTTCTGCGCTTTATCCACCAACAAGTTCTGCGGTTTCAAATCTCTGTGCATCACCCCGTGCTTGTGTAAATGCGCGGTGCCTAACAAGAGTTGGTACATGAAGTTTTGCACCGTCGATTTCGGAAGCGGGTTCGCCGGTCCTCGTCCGGTTTCATCCATGAAGTGCTTCAAATCTTGGTTCAAATATTCAAAGACTAAATACAGCATCGCTTTGCCGTCTTCTTCCACGTGTTCGACTTTTAAAAGGCGAACGATGAACGCGGATTCGGAGAGCATTTGGAGTAAAGATACTTCTCTCAACGCCGTGGATGGTACGCCTTCTTCTTCCATCTGTTGATTTAGTAGAGAAAGTATACGCGTGAGTGTGATGTACTAAAAACAGAAGTATGAAAAGAACGCGCGAAGATTTTCAAAAATTGGAGACGCCGTTCCCCTCTCATCGTGATGAAAGATTCTGATTCCGTTTCAAAAACAGAAGCGCGAGAGCGCGAGAGAACAACGAGAGGAGAGAAAGGAAACCTAATCGTCTCTTTCTTTTCACGAACGAGACAACCGGGAGACCCTTTGCTTTCGCTTTCGCGCGGCAACCTCTCTCTCTGATCAAAACAAAGAGAGATCATCCACCTCTCCGCTCGCATCAAAATCTCCCAAACACCAAAAGGGGAAGAGGGAAACCACCCGTAAAAAAAAACGTACCTCCAATCGTGTCTTCTTCAGCGCGACCAATCTCCCAGTCGCGCGTTCGCGGGCTTTGTACACCTTCCCGTACGTCCCTTGCCCGATCTTTTCGAGCTTTTCGTAGCACTCGTTGATCGTGGACGCGTAACCCATGGTCTTCTTAACTTCTTCTTTTTCCGAGAATATAAAAGATTTGTGATTTTTATGAAGAGAGAGAAGAGAGACTCTCGACTTCGGTTCTTTTTTCTCTCTTGGGTTTTCAAATTTTTTGCTCGACATTTTTTTTTGCTCAAAATTCGACGAAAACAGAAGCCAAAAAAGACGGCAGATTTTTCTCTCCTCTCTTTGGGAAAATGTCAACAACCAATAATAACGTCAACAAATTCCAAGCGGCGTTTCGAGCGAAAGTGGAGCGAGTGAACGAGACGAAGAAGATACAGACGCAAAGAACGATTCACGGAGAGGATGAAGCGCCAGAGGGAAGAGGAGGCGCTTCGGGGACGACGAAAATGAATGCGATTTCGAACGAGAAGATGATGCGCCATCGGAGGGAAGAAGGCGAGGAGAAGAAAGTAGCACTATCTTCTTCTTCTTTGCCGGCGGGTTTTTTCGACGAGCACGCGACGGCGCGTGATGCGAAGGACGAGGAACGCGAGAAGAGGAAAGAGGAGGAGGAGAAGAAGGGAGGCGTGGCGACGACGACGACGAGGAGTATTGACAACACACAAAAAACCGTTGCGGACGAGACGAGCGGGCAAGAATACTTGAAACAAAAAGAAGAGGAGGAGCGAATGAAACGAGAAGAGGAAGAGGCGGCCATGCATGCGAAAGAGTTGGCGGACGAGGTCATAGCGGATACCGTGGCTGGGTTTGATAAGGTGGACGCCTTGCGGGAGAAGGCGATGGAGATTTTGATGATGAAGAAGAAGAAGAATAAAGAAGACGGCGCGAAGAAAGTGAACTGGCGGAAAGGCGAAGAGAAGGACGAGAGTAGCGACGACGATGATTCGGACGAAAACGACGATTTCGCGTGGAGAAGAAAGAAGAGAAAGAAGAGCACGTGATGCAGATAGTATTTATATTCTAAAAAGTAGGTAGCTTTCATAGCGTTTAGACTTTAAAAAAGTTCAGAGAGAGAGATGTATTGTTTGCGGTTTAGCGCGCTCTCGCATACATAAATAATTATTATAGAAGTGCACATCGTCGACACGTTACGTTTCGACGGTGATAATATTATCGATTTCGTTTTCATTTTTATCGTTCGCGCCCTCGTAGTCGTCTTCAAGCGCTTGGAACGCCGCCTCGTCCTCTTGAGAAAGTTCGACAAAGTTTGCATCGTTTCTCGCGCTGCTCTCTTCGTCGAAACCTTCCTCCTCGGCGATTTTCTGCAACATGGCGTATAACTCCTTCTCCGATCGAGGACACTGTGGAACAATCGGAGGTTTCCTCCATTTGCGTTCACTCGCCAGCTTCCAGTCGACCGAGCGAAACCAAGGATGGTTTTTGATTTCAATCGAGCCATACGTCGAGCCGAGACGATTCGCGCTTTCGACGGTTAAGAGTTTACGTATCAAGTCTCGGCTTTCTTTCGTAAATCCGAACGCGTTTTCAGTTTCTTCTTCTTCTTCTTCTTCTTCTTCTTCTTCTTCATCCTCTCCTTCTTTGTCGTTTTGGTTTCCATTGCCTTCGTCTGTTTTGACTTTTTTCTTCTTACTCCCACTCGTTGTCGTCGTCGATGTCTCTTTTTTACCGCTCTTATGCTTCGTCTTCTTCGCTTTCTTCGGTTCTTTCGGCCCAAACGTAAACTCTCTCTTCAAAATTTTCTGATACGTCGCCCACGGTTCTTCGCTTTGAAACGGCGGTATACCTCTCACGAGTTCATAGAGCAAAACTCCAAGCGCCCACCAATCTACGGACTCGTCGTGACCTCCGTTCAAAATAACTTCCGGCGCTAAATAGTCCGGCGTCCCGCACAACGTGTACGCCTTTTCGTTTTCAATAAATCCAACCTTCTGGCGCAACTCTTCCATAGCACCACCGCAACCACCACTACCGCCGCCGCCGCCGCCATCTTTCCTCTTACCGATACTTTTCGGCCCCAATTGCTTCGCAAATCCGAAATCCGCCAACTTCACGTACCCGTATCCGTCTAACAAAACATTCTCTGGTTTCAAATCTCTATACGCCACCCGACACGGCTTCGCGCACATCTCGTGCAAGTACTCGAACGCGAGCGCGATTTCAACGACGTAAAATCGCGCGATGTCATTTTTCAATCGTCGATAGATTCTCAACTGATTAAACAATTCTCCTCCTGGAACAAACTCCATCACTAAATGGATTTCCTCCCTCGTTTGCGCGTACGAAAACAATCGCACGATAAACTCGCTCTTGGAACACCTCTCGAGTATTTTTTTCTCCTGAACGATGTGCGCGATCTGTTTCGTCTTGGCGACGTGCGCTTTAGATAAGATTTTAATCGCCACGACTAAGCCCGAGTCTCGGTGTTTGGCAATCGGAACGATCCCGAACGACCCGGTGCCTATGATTGGGCCCAGCTCGAAGTTTCGGATGGGTGTTTTCGGGTGTATGGAAACGTTGTTCGGGTTCGGGTCAAAAACTTCTGCAGGAGCTTTTTCTGCCTTTATCGCTGCTGCTGGTGCTGTTTTTAGAAGAGGAGGTTTCTGAGTACTCTCGCGCGTAAGCTTTTGAGAAGAGACGGCGCCGCCGCCACCGCTGCTGCTCCTTGTCGTCGTCGTCGTCGTCGGCGGCGTCGCGATCGAACTGCACAGCTTCTTGAACATATTTTTCCCGTGTTGTGTGTATTTTTAGGATTTTCCCTTAGTAAGTAATAGTGTGTATGATTTGACTGTGTTTTGAAATGTACAAAAATAACTCTCTCTCTTCTATTCTTTCTCTCTTCTTCTCTCTCGCTCTCTCGTTAACTCTGCAAGAACGGCTTTCTTCAATCTCTGATGATAAAAACGAACGAATACCATCGCTATACTCTTTCTTCTTAGAGCGGCGGCAACCTACAACTACTTCACCATCGTCTTAATCTTCGCGATCGCCTTGGCCGGATTCAAGCCTTTCGGGCACACCTTGGTGCAATTCATAATCGTGTGACATCTGTACAACTTGAACGCGTCGTTGACTTGAATCAACCGGTCCTTCTTTTTCCCGTCGCGCGAATCGATGATCCATCGATACGCTTGCAACAACACCGCCGGGCCTAAATATTTGTCCGAATTCCACCAGTAGGATGGGCAGGACGTCGAACAACACGCGCATAAAATGCACTCGTACAAACCGTCCAATTTTTCGCGATCTTCTTTCGATTGTAAATTTTCTCGGCCGCTCGCTTTGGTTTCCTCCTCGTCGTCTCGAATCAACCACGGCTTGATCGATTTATACTGCGCGTAAAAGTTGCTCATGTCTACGACTAAATCTCGGACGACAAACATGTGCGGTAACGGCGCGACTTTCGTCGTCTCCGCGGCGGTTGATTTCTCCACTTTAGATAAGCACGCTAACGTGTTCACGCCGTTGATGTTCATCGCGCACGATCCACAGATGCCTTCTCGGCACGATCTGCGGAAACTCAACGAGTGGTCTTGTTCGTCTTTAATTTTCAAGAGAACGTCGAGCATCATCGGCCCACAGTCGTTCAAATCGACCGAGTACGATTGATAGTGCGGTTTAGAGTCTTTCGAGTCTTTCGGAGCTTCCGGAGACCACCGGTAGACGTCGAAATTCTTCACCAATGGGGAAGACGATGATTCAGAAGCCGTTGCTGTCGTCGACGATGTCGATGATGATGTCGAGGACACATTCCGCCTCGTGATAGTAAAGAGTGATGATGGAGACGCAGAAGAAGATCTCAAAGACGACGTCGTGCTGCTACTACTATTACTCCTACTCCTACTGATGATCGCGCGAAACGCGCGTTCGATCGCTCTCTTCTTGCTCGCCATATAAATGTGTTTTGTCCGTTTTTGGTATATTAAAGAGGGACAACTTTTGTGTGTGTGGAGCGAGGTTTCCGGAAAGAGTAAGTAGGCGACAAGAGAGAGGAGGACGAGAAACGCGACGACTATTTCTCTCTCTGCAAAAAGAGAACTTTGCTCTTCTCTTTTTTCGCAGCAGAATTGTTCTTTTTTTTGCTCTCCCCTTTGATTTCGTAAGCCCCTTGATTTCGTAAGCGAGATGGAAACCGACGGCCAGAAACGAAGCTCATCAAACTTTAGAAAAGTTCTTCACACAAACGCACACATCGCACAAAAATACCACACATCTATCTTTTCAAAAGGTACGCAAACTGCGCGCAAAAGTGACTGACTCTCTTTTCGCACGCAGAACATATTCGTGAACGATTCTCGAACGTCGTTCTCGCAAGTTTCGATTCGCGTCTCTCATCGTTGGTTCTTCGCGCGCGATTGGAAAAGGGAAAAATTTTAGGCGGCTGAAGAAAGAGGAAGCATTTTATGCCGCCACACCCCCACGGAACATCCGCGCGCTTTTTACCCCGTTGCGAGCGATTTTTGGAGCGAAAGGAGCGAAAATGTCGTCGAGATGTTTTCGTTGCGAGTAGATTTAAATCTTAACTCGTAATGCGTGGATGTTTCGGTGCTCTTTTCGTTCGGTTTCCGGACCAGATGATGGAACATTTTTTCCGTGTGAACGCTTTTTTGGAACTTTGTCGGCCAGACACGTTTTATCTTCTTCTTCTTTCCAATTTGATTTCTTTTCTTTGTGTTCACTACTAACCGACGACTTCTTCGCTTATTCTTCTTCACGCATAACAACAGAACTATTTAATACACAATGGCTCCCGCGAAGTGCACCGTACCGAAACCGTCCTCCGTGGTGACCGCGGAAGTCGTGGCGTCTTTGCAAAAAGACGCCACGAACAAGAAAGAGCCGGAAACGAGAGCGAACGCGGCGAAGAAAATCGGGGAGTTGGCCACGAAATCGGGCGCTCAAGAGGAACCGTTCATGATTGAGTTGTTAGAAGTGGCTATTACCTTGGCCGGGGATAACAAGTCCAAAGACGTGAGAGAAGCGGCGGACCCGGCGGTGGATGCCATCTTGTCCAAGTTGTCGCCGTTTGCCATCAGAGCGTGCCAAAAAGCTATTTTCGCCGGTTTTGCCAGTCCGTTTTGGCAATCCAAGATGGCTGCGTTGAGAGTCATTGACTTTTTCGTCGGAGCTGCACCGAAGTCGGTCGCCGCGGCGTTGCCGGAATTGGTTCCGGAAATTGCGCAAGTCATGGTTGACATGAGAGATGAAGTCAAGGAGAAGTCTTCGGATACGATGGCCAAGGCGGCGTCGACGATTGGTAACTTGGATATTGAGCCGTTCGTACCGACGTTGATTGAGTGCATCGTCAAGATTGACGAAGTGCCGGAGTGCGTGCACAAGCTCGCCGCGACGACGTTTGTTCAACAAGTCGAGTCGCCGACCTTGTCCATTCTCGGTCCGCTTTTGATGAGAGGTTTATCGCACTCGCAAATGACTGCGATTAAGCGTAAATCCGCGGTTATCATCGACAACATGTGTAAGTTGGTCGAAGATCCGATGGATGCCAAACCGTTTGTCCCGAAGTTATTGCCGTTGTTGAAGAGAGCGATGGACGAAGTTGCCGATCCGGAATGCAGAACGGTTTGTACGAGAGCGTACAAGACGTTGTTGAACGCCGCCGGCGAAACCGCGGAATCCGCCGCCGCGGAAGCCGAAGATGCCTCTACTCACTACGATGAATCCATGGTTTCGAAGGAGTTACAAGCGCTCATGGTCACCGCAACTGGTGCCTCGGACGCGGACGTTGCGAAGTTTGTCGAAGATCCGGCGGTTGCGCCGATCTTTAATCACATTTGCGCCTTGTCCGTCAACGCGCTCTTGCAAAAGAACTTTGACAAGGACCAGTGGACCAAGTCGTGCGCGACGCCGTACATGAAAGTGTTTTACGCCGACGCGGATGCCTTGACGGCAACTTTGGTTTCCAAGGCCGAAGAGTTGTACTTGTCCACGAAGAAAGTCTTCGTAGTTGAAGACGAAGAAGGCGAAGACTTGTGCAAGTGCGACTTTTCCTTGGCGTACGGTGCGCTCATTTTGCTCAACAACGCCACTTTGCACATGAAGAAGGGTAAAAGATACGGTTTGTGCGGCCCGAACGGTTGCGGTAAGTCGACGCTCATGAAGGCCATCAACAACGGTCAAGTGGACGGTTTCCCGCCACCGGAAGAGTTGAGAACGGTGTACGTTGAACACGACATCCAAGGCGACGTCGGGGACATGAACGTCGTCGACTTCATCTCTGCCAATGATGTCATCAAGGAGCACGGAACGAGCAGAGATGAAGTCAAGAAGGTTTTGACGACTTTCCAATTTACGGAAACGATGCAAGAAGGTGCCGTCACCGCGTTGTCTGGTGGATGGAAGATGAAACTCGCCTTGGCGAGAGCGATTTTGATGAAGGCGGACATTTTGCTTTTGGACGAACCAACTAACCACTTGGACGTTAAGAACGTCGCGTGGTTGGAGGAGTATTTGATCTCTCAAACGACTATTTCTTCCATGATTGTCTCGCACGATGCCGGTTTCTTGGACAGAGTGTGCACGCACATCATCCACTACGAAACGAGAAAGCTTGTTACGTACAAGGGTAACTTGACTGAATTCATCCGTCAGTGCCCAGCCGCGAAGAAGTACACCGAGTTGTCCAACGACGAACTGAAGTTCATCTTCCCGGCGCCTGGTTTCTTAGAAGGCGTAAAGAACAAGGATAAAGCCATCGTCAAGGCGACCAACTGTTGGTTCAAGTACCCGAACACGGAGAGGCAAATTATCCAAGGCGCCTCGATCCAACTTTCTTTGTCTTCCAGAGTCGCGTGCTTAGGCCCGAACGGTGCCGGTAAGTCCACGTTCATCAAGTTGCTTACTGGTGAAGCTGAACCGGACCAAGGTACGGTTTGGAGACACCCGAACATGCGTTACGCGTACGTCGCGCAGCACGCGTTCCACCACGTCGAACAGCACTTGGAGAAGACGCCGAACGAGTACATCAGATGGCGATTTCAAACCGGCGAAGATAAGGAAAACTTGACCAAGGTCACCATGCAATACACGCCGGAAGAAGAAAAATTGATGAAGGAAAAGATCAACGTCACCAAAGAAGATGGCACGGTCATGAAGTTGGTTGTCGAAAAGATCATCTCTCGTCGCCAAAAGAAGAACAAGTACGAGTACGAAGTCAAGTGGGAGAACTTGTCCATGGACCAAACGACGTGGATGGAAAAGGATAAGCTCGAAAAGTGTGGTTTCACCAAGTTGATCCAACGCGTCGACGAAAGAGAAGCCGCGCGCGCTGGCTTGTACGCGCGCCCGCTAACCACCGCCAACGTCGAAAAGCACTTGATTGACTTTGGTCTCGAAGCTGAATTTGGTACGCACAACAGAATCAAGGGTTTGTCTGGCGGCCAAAAGGTTAAGTTGGTTCTCGGTGCCGCCATGTGGCAGCAACCGCACATCGTCGTCATGGACGAACCGACCAACTATTTGGACAGAGATGCGTTAGGCGCCTTGGCGTGCGCGGTCAAGGAATTCGGCGGCGGCGTTTTGCTCATCACGCACAACTGCGAATTCGCGGACGCGTTGAAGGAGGAAACTTGGGACGTTCCGGGTACCGGTGAAGTCATCATCACCGGTAACAGGTGGGGCCAAGGTAAAAAGGGTAAGGCTGAAAAGACGGACTGGGATGGACCGCAAGAGGACACCATCGACGCGATGGGTAACACCGTCAAGGTCAAGGGCCCGAAGAAGAAGTTGTCTAGAAAAGATATCAAGGCCAAGGCCAAGTCTCGCGCGATCAAGTTAGCCGCCGGCCAAGATTTGACCACCGATTCCGACTGGGACTTGGACGTCTACATCGGGGAAGACCCGTCCAAGGCAAAGAAGGCTGGCAAGGAATAAGTATGTGTACTTGGATGAATTAGAGTATTATATATGCGCCGTAGCCGAAAGCGAAAAGGAAAGAAAATTTCCTCTCGCGAAAGAGACGTTATTACATTTTTAAGAGACACAATATTATTACATAGACGAGATAGCAACATGTTTTAATTTGCAAACTTTGACTTTTATCACGATTTATCATCATCATTCATTCATTCGCGCGTAGTATAAAAACATACTCTCTCCTCTCGTCGCGCGCTTTACTCCTCGCGTTTTGTTGATTTCTCATCGATTCTCACAAGTCACTTGTTTCTCTTTTTTAACGAACGTTTGTTTTCTGTTTCAAATTTCTTCAGATTAAAGCAGGCGCAAAGGAAAAAAGGGGGATGTTATTCGCGGCGCAAGAAACGCCGCTGTTCGTTTTAAACGACGACGAGGCTCTTTTCGCGAACGAAAGAGGACGCGCGGAAGATGCGAGCACTCGAAACATTACTGCTCATTTTAAAAACAACGAAGAAGAAGAAGAAGAAGATCGAACGCGAATTGAAAAGAAACAACAGAATGACTTTTCCTCCGGCTCCGGCGATATCGTTCGATTGCGAGATGGGAGTTTACTGTCCTGGCGAACGACGAGCGGAAAGAATGCGGTCGAAATCGTCTTGTGGCGGGAAGAGCGCGATGGGGAACGAAGAGAGAATGCTGCGAGCAGAGCGGTGAAGACGATTGAAATCACGTTTCCAACTGACACCAAAAACGAGCTGTGCGCGAAAAGCGTCGTTTTGGCGCCGACATCTGTGAACGACGACGGCGCGTCGTTGTTTCGCGTGATCGCGTGTAGTCGAACGGTGCAGACTAACGGGAAAGTTTTGGAAATGTACGTGGCTACCGTGGAGGAGTCTGCGGATAAATCGTCGTTGCGATTGAAAGGAGGCGCGGTGGCGAAGAAAGCGGTGAAATTGGAAACGGCGGGGTTGGGAGACTCGGTGACGTGCGCAGGATTGGTGAGCGGTGCGGGCGAACGGTCGCCGATCGTGTGTGTTGGTGGTACGGACGGGCGAAAAGTCGTTTTCGTGGACGTTTTATCCGGCGAAGCGCTTTCGGAGATTGCGGTTGGGAGCCAATCGATATCGTCTTCCTCGGCTGCGGCTATTGGGAGTTCGTTGTTGGGAAAGTTTGGGATTAGCCTCGGTGCAAAAGGAACCATGCCGCCAGTAGTGCACGTATCGCCCAGACTGATCGAATTAGATGGGTCGATGGTGACAGTGATAGTCACCGGGGATGGGGCGGTGACGTGCGTTACTTCGTCGACAGCGAATACGAAGGGGGCGTTTGGCTCAAACTCGCAAGCAAACAGACGCGTATTGTTTCGAATGATGTTACCAAAAGGAGCTTTGAAAAGTGATGCGTTGATCACTTCTTCATGTCGCGAAAATGACACAACGAATTCGGCTCCCCAAAACTGGTTCGTTACGGGAGCGCGGGCGACAGCTGGCGGCAATTTAGTGGTCTTTGGAAACGAAGATTTAGGTAGGGAACACGTTACCGCGTATACGTTTGTGAGCACGAACGAAATCCGACGCATGTCTACGTTTACTATCACTGATAGTGCTGATAGCGTTCGAGACGTGTATTTCGACTCCGAGAGTGGGGAGATCTTCGTCTTCTTTTCGAGTAACTGCGTTTCGAAATGGTCCGTAGCGGATTCGTTGAGGGTCGTTGAAACTTTAGAATCTGATTTAGCCAAGTTTGAATCGTGGGCCATCAACGGTGTAGGTTCCGAAGCTGCTTTAAGCGCTTTGAGAATATCGTTTTTCGGAGATTTGAATGATGTTGGAGTCGATAAAAGCGAGATGCACACGTTTGCAAAGATTTTAGCCTCGGAGATTTCAGAGATTGGTCTAGATAGAGGGGTGAGCGCGGCAGGATTTCGTCGAGCACTTGGCAAGGACTTTGAAAGCGATGGAACGTCGATTGTTGATGATATAGCCGCGACTTTAGCTTCATCCTCGGAAACAGTCGATGATCTTGTTCAGAATTGGGGAGAGTTCGTGAAACGATACGTCGCTGAATGGAAACTAGGGAACCTCGGGGTTGCTTTTTCCGTTGTGAAATCGTCCACGGGCGCGGAAAAAGAAGAACTATTATTCTTGAGAAAAAGTGGTATCAGCGCACTCGCGACGAGTGGAAAGAACGCTTCATCGTCTGGAGCGCACATGCGGTTCCAAAACGACGCGGTTGAAAATGCGACCTCGTTACTTTCTCGAGCGGCGGGGAATTCTGTCGAACGCATGGCAAAGTTGCTCGGGTGTAACTTCTGCGGTCTCGAGAATCGCGAAGCTGTCGATTGGCTCGACCTTGCCACGTGTGAAGCGACTGGTACTGGTGGCCTTAGTATGACTGGTAGAAGCTCCTCGAGCAGTGCGCACGATGCGTTGTTCAGGGACCAAAGACGCTTGCTCCAACGCCAAACGATTTTGACTGTTCGAAAAGCGTGGGAGTCGCTGATTGTAAACGATAAAGATTTGGCGGCGTGCGCACAAAGTATTGAAGCAGCTTTATCTCAGAGCGTTCATGATATTGCGTCTTCTTCATCCTCTTCCTTCACGTCGGCGAAGAAGCTGCGCATGCTAGCACACAAAGCGTTCGGGTTTGCCATGTTGCTCCGATTAGCCTCAAAAGGCAGCGCCTGTTCAACGCCAAAAAAGGTTTCGAACGATGCATTTACTTTGTTACCGCGTGTTCTCTTAGTTTTTGCGCTTTCTTCCGCGCTTTCCTCCGTCTGTGCGTTGGATCCAGATACGATTGCTATCCAAGCATTCGCGAAACAAAGAGGCGATCCGGCGATGGTGGTAGTTGATCTTTTTCGTCGAGGCGAAATCGAAGCTTCAGAGAAGATTGCGCTGGCATTTTTAGGCAGCGCCATTCCGGGTGATTACGAGAAGAAAAGTGAAGAGGATGAAAGTCTGTTGTGCTACGAAGGCGAGCGACCGGCGTTAGCCTTCGCGCGTGCGTTGGCAATGTTGGCGAGAAGAGCTGCACAAACGAGTCACTCGGACGAAGAAGCTTCGAGATTGTTTTTCCAAGCGGCTTTGCGTTTAGAGAAAGTTGACGACAGCGAGAATAAAATCCTAGCGGAAACGGCAAGAACGATTCGCACTTCGATACTTGGTGACGATGACGACGATGCCAAGAACGCGCAAGATCGAGGAAGAGGAGCGCAAGATCCGCGCACGTACGATGCGCTTGAGCATCACGAAACGGTCGCGTTAGCGTTTGAACGCGTCTTCTCCTCGCGTCTTTCTCACGCCTCTTTGAAATTCACAATGGCGGCAATCTCTGAAGCCGAGCTCGTCACTGAATTTGAATCGCAGGAAGATGCAGCTAGGCTCATCGACGCTAAAGAAAGACTTTGGCACGCGTCTCTGCGACGCGCTTGCGACGAAAACGATTTCGTTTCTGCGTTCGTTTCTACACTTTTCATGTACAATTCCCCGGCGGCGGCGAGACATTCGAACTTTTCAGGTGTACGTGCACTTGTCGAATCGGCATGCGACGCAATGGGCGTGAACTGTGGTGCGACGGCGGATATTGGTCGAGTGATTAAATCGTTGCCGTTTGGAGAGGCGATTTACGCGGCGAGAGAAACGCTTGAAAGAAAATCTCGAACGCACAAGTTGAATCACCAGTCTCAAGACGACAAAGACCAAGGAACTGCTACAATCGTTTCTCCGTCGGAGATTTTATATTCCATGCTCGTCGATCGTTGGGAGTTGAAGGACGCCGCGTTAGTCGCTGCCCAAGACGCCGTCCGCTTCGGCGACGAAGCTCGACGAAAAGTTTGCGAAGCCGCGAAAGACCCGCAAAACGCGCAACTTCGAGACGATGCCATCGAGTCAGTTCAACGTCATTTGCACGGTTTAGAAAAGTCTTTAGCCGCGTTGACCGCGACAAGAAGCGACGAGAGGTGCGGTACCGACGGCGAAGTGTTTTTTGCACCGACGCACGACGATTTTGGAGAAGAAAGCACGGACGATGAAATGCACGTCGAAAAAGGATCCTCAGAGTCCTCGCAAGAAGAGATCGTATTTGAAAAACTTCGCATTCATAATGACGACAACGACGAAGGCAACGATGTTGCACGTCAGAATCAAGAACCACCGAACGACCGCGCGCCTCCACCAAAACCGAAACGACACAAAAAGCTCCATCCTCCAACGGGAGACGACGAGATTGGCGTTGGTTCGCCTCTTGCGGCGATGGCGAGAATGGTCGCGCTCACAAAAGCGCGTCTTCTTCTTTTAAAAAATGATGCCTATTTAGAAGAGCTCGCGATTGAAAAGCAGAAGTTCACCAACATAGCTTCCTTATTCGATGAGAGCGCGGTAAAAGTTGTGTGCGAGAGTTTGTTAAAGCGCGGATTCTTCGATGACTGTTCGGATTTGGTTTCTTTGTGGTTTTCAAACCACGAGTTGCGCGACGTCGCGAGTCAAATATCATGTTGCGCCGGTGCGTTTGCGGCAGAAACGATTCAGCATTCGAGCGAGAGTCATCATTCGGCAAAGTTACCGATTGGTTTTAAATGTGTGAAAGTTTCGAGCTCGTTATCGAACAGCTCAAATACCCTCGCCAATGAGAACCCGTGGGTGGCGTCGAGAAAAATCGTGGACAAGTTTGAAAACGTGGAAACGAATGGGATGATTGCTCATTCCGCGTGTTTAGGCGCCTTAAGCGTGAACCCAGATCTCGAGTTACCTTTATTTCTCACAGAAAACGTGCATTGCGATAAGCTCATTTCGCTGTATTTGAAGGCGAATCGTCCGGCGTGCGCCGCTCGGGTGGCTCTGAAAGAGTTGGAGCTTTATTCGCGCGCGAGTGCGATGAAACGCGTTAAACATAACGCCGTTTGGCTTCCCATGGATGCTTTCCACGCGGTTCAAATTGCGCTCGATGACGACGCGTTCTCAAATAAAAAGAAACACATATCAGGTGCTTTGAGAATCGCGATTGATTCGCATCGAAACCAACTGGAGAAAGATGCGAAAACACTCGCTCAGGTGCACCAGATGTATTAATAGCAAATAGCAATAAAAAGCAATAAAAAACACAATAAGCGCCAAAATTACGTACCAGTTGGTACTAGGAAATAGACAAACTACATGCATGCCAATCATGGTCAAAATTACAAAAAGCTAATCATTCTCTTAATAACTCTTGGCGAATATGCATACCTCTTTCGCTGGCTTTCCAGTTTGGATGCAGTTTCCAACCGAGCTCGGTTGTTCAAAAGGGAAGCATCGGATGGTCGCCCCCGTTTTCTCCTTGATCTCCTTCTCTTCCTCGTCCGAACCTTCCCAAGCGCACCTCGCCCACTTCCCGTCCTCGATCGTTTTTTCTAAATCCGCCATCGTCGCGCAATCGACGATGTTTTCGTCTCGAAACTTTCTCGCTTTTTCCAACATCGCGTCTTGGATCTCGTCCAAAATCACGTTGATTTTCTCCACTAACGACGCTTTTTCCGCGGAAACGCCAAACTCTTTGCCTTCTTTACCCGGCACGTCTCTTCTGGCCACAACGCACGCGTTCTTCTCGACGTCTCTGGGACCGATTTCAATACGAATCGGCACGCCTTTCATCTCCCAAAAGTTGAACTTCCATCCGGGCGATTTCGTATCGTCTGCATCAATCTTCACGCGAATGCCCGCTTCTTTCAATATCTTCGTAATCGCATCGCACGACGCCATCACCGATTCCTTATCTTTATTCTTTTGCCAAATCGGCGTCACGATGACTTGCACCGGTGCTAATTTCGGCGGCAACGTCAATCCCTTATCGTCGCCGTGCGTCATAATCACGCCACCCATCATTCGCGTACTCACGCCCCAGGAGCTTTGATACACGTTCTTTGCTTTCCCGTCGGTATCTAAAAACGTCGTCTCGAAAGCTTTTGCAAAGTTATCGCCTAAATCGTGCGAAGTTCCGGCTTGTAACGCTTTCTTATCACCCATCATCGCCTCCATGGTAAACGTCGCCTTCGCGCCCGCGAAACTTTCAATGCTGGATTTCTTTCCAACGATGACAGGCATCGCGAGCGTCTTCTCCGCGAATTCTGAATACACTTTAATCATTTCCATGGCCATCGCGTTCGCTTCTTCCGCGGTTGCGTGCGCCGTGTGTCCTTCTTGCCACAAAAACTCTAACGTTCGAATAAATGGCCTCGTTCGCATCTCCCATCGGTGCACGTTACACCACTGGTTCAATTTAATCGGCAAATCTCGATAACTTTGAATCCACTGCGAAAGCATGTGGTTCACGATAGTCTCCGACGTCGGTCTCACCACTAACGGTTCCTCCAACGTTTTCCCACCTCCTTGCGTGACTACGGCCAATTCTGGAGCGAATCCTTCCACGTGCGACGCCTCCTTCGTAATGAACGAATACGGAATCAACTGCGGAAAATAACAATTCTCCACCCCTCGCATTCCAAATTGTTCGTTCAAAATCGTCTGCGTCGTCTCCCACATGGCAAACCCGTACGGGCGAATAACCATAGTCCCTCTCGCCGGTCCGTAATCGGCCAGTTCGCACTCTCGAATGACGTCCAGGTACCACTTGGAGAAGTCTTCCGAGCGCGGCGTCACTTGCGCTTCCGCCTCTTTCCCTCCTTTACCGCCGCCGTCGTTCTTCTTCTTTTTATCGCTGCTATTCTCTTCTTTATTTTTTTTCGCTTCTCCGGCCGACGGATCCGCTTTCGCTTTCAGTTCCTTCAACACCGCCACGGCTGCTTTCACGTCCTCGTCCTGGTTCGTTTTCCCGGACGCTTTCAAAGCTTTAATCAAATCGCCTTGTTTTGCAATCGCGTCGGCGACATCACCTGACGTCGCCGCGCTGCTGCTGCTGCTGCTGCGGGTAACGACCGACGACGTAAACGACGTAAACGACGTTTGGGTAAAGAAGAAACGTTTACCACCACCACCACAAAAACCACCACCCGTTTTCCTGTTTTCATTCTCCCTAATAGTCGACGACGCGCTGAAAAACGAAGAAACCGAAGGAATTGGTTTCGCCGCCGGGACGACGGGCGTCGAATTTAAAGCAGACGACGACGTCGTACACGACGACGTATTCGTACACGACGACGTAATCGCGGGCGAAGAAAAACACCCGCAAGAAGGAAACCACCACCCCTTAAAACTGTTTCGGCGGCTTAAATGTCGTCTCGCCGTCGTCGTCGTCGTCGTCATCATCATCGTCGTATTGGTAAAAAAATGTCTTCTTTTCGTCGTCGTCGTCGTTTGCCTCCTCCTCAAGAACACGTTCGTATTCGTCGCGGCTGCAACAAAAGTCATTTATTTCTTTTCTCCGTCTTTTGTCTCTCCCTCTCTTCTCGCGCGGAGAACACAAAGAAAGCTGTCTTTATATACACGCACCGCGTGTGTTTGTGCGTTGTTCTGTGGGAAATTTTATCTCTTTTTTTTAATGTGTTTTGCCCAAAATTTTATTTTTTTGGTCTTTTTTGGGCACACTTTTGCTGCGTCTCTCTCACATCACCATGCTCATGATGATGGAGAGAAGAGTTTTCACGCGAGAGAGAAAACACAATTTGAAAAAAAAAATTAAAAAAAAAGAGGAATCTCATCATCACCACACTAAAATCTCCGCACAACTTTTCCTTTTCCTCTCTTCCTCTCGGTCCTCTTCGTCGTAAAGAAGGAAGAGCGCGGAGGAAAGAAGGTCGCTTTTCCGTATTTATACAGTAAAACCTACTCTTTTTTCACGCAAAGGCGAGTTTTATTAGGAAAAGAGAGAGCGTTGCATTGTTATTTTTTTTTTCCCTTCTTTTAGTGTGTTTTTGAAACCTCAGAGGGATGTCGTCGATGGTTTTTTCTTCGCGCATCTCCTCCTCGGCGAAGGCGACTTTGAGCCCAGGAAATGAGAACGAGCGCGCAATCAGGAGGAGGAGGAGGAGAAGAAGCTCGATTTCCTCGTCGTCTGAATCGTCGTCTTTAACGAAGAAGAGGAGGAATTTTTGTTGCGCGTTTGTGACGAGCAAAAAAAGGAATATTGGCGGCGTCTTTTTTCCCAACACATCATCATCGTCGTCGTCGTCGGGGAAAGAGAGGAGGAAAACAACAACTTTAGCGAGTAATGCCACGAAGGATTTGACGACGACGAGGATGGGAAAAGAGCGTTCGATGACCAGCAGAGCACGACGGTACCAAATCAACAAAAGAAGACTCTCTACTACCACCACTTCGTCAGCCACGGCTTCGAACCGAGGAGGCGAAACCGCCAACGCGAGCGGGTTAGCCGTGGGTGGCTTTGCAGCCGTGAAACCTTTACTTTCTAGATTATTACCAATGAGTGCGATGTTTTATTGCATGGCGTTTGCGAATTCAATCTTGGACGCGTTGAAAGATACGCTGGTCGTGACTGCGTTTGGCGGCGCCGAGCAGATTCCGTATTTGACGGTGTACGCGGTGTTGCCGATGTCGTTGTTGTTCGTGTCTTTGTTTACGAAACTGAGCCAAAGGTGGGGTAGGGAGAAGCTGTTTTATGCCGCGATTGGAACATTCATAAGCTTTTTTGTGCTGTTTACGATTGTGTTGTACCCGATGCGCTCGGTTTTGCACCCGGTGGACTTATCCGTGCAGTTGTTGAAATGGCTGCCGAGCGGTTTGAGAGGCGGCATCGCGGTCTTTACGAATTGGACGTATTCATTGTTTTACGTGTTTAGTGAGTTATGGGGCGACGTCGTTTTGTCGTTGCTGTTTTGGGGTTTAGCGAACGAGACGACGTCGTTGCACGACGCGGCGATTATATATCCGTTGCTCGGTATCGGGGCGAACGTCGCTCAGGCGAGTTCTGGGTTTATGATGAAATGGGTCACCGGGAGTGGAAATTTCATCTCTTGGGATGCTAAGCTCCGCTTTTTAATGACGGTAGTTTTAACGTGTGGTGGGTGCGCGACGTTGATTCACGCGTACATTTGCGATAAGCAAAGGCGACGGTTGTTGAAGGTTGAGAAGAAGAATAATAAAATTACGCCCGAGAAGAATGAAGAAAAAAAGAAAGTTTACGACGTCTATTTGGACGACGCGGACATCGATGAAGCGAGCGAAGAAGACGATTCGAACACAGAGGTGGCTAGGATTGAAATTCTTCCCATCGAAGATATACAAAAGAGTAAAGACGAAGATTCCATGGACGAGTCAGAGCTTGTGCAGAGAGAACTTTCGCAACGGGTAGGAATGACGGAAAGCGCACCGCCGACGAAATCGCAAATGGCAAAAAGAAATCGGTCGAAGTCGAAAAGAGGTTTGTTTGATGCGTTGAAGTTCGTCGCGAACTCGCCAGAGTTGTCTTGCTTAGCCGTGATGGCGATTTCACAAGGCATCTCTACGATTTTGTTCCAAGTCGCCTGGAAGACGCAGTTGAGAATTTTACACCCCGACCCGACCGCGTACGCGCAATTTATGGGCAACGTGCAAATGTACTCTGGATTCGTAACTGGAATATTTATGATCTCCGCACCGTTTCTGTTTAGGAACATCGGGTGGAAAGGAACCTTATCGATTACGCCAAAGTGCGTCATTATTCTCGGTTGGTTCTTCTTCGGAACCTCGATTTACGCGTCCCGAGTTGGCCTTTTGTCGCAAACGAGTTATTGGCTTCCAATTTTAGTTGTTGGCGGTGCTGCAATTTACATTGTCGAACGAGCGGCGAAGTTTTCGCTGTTCAAACCAGCGGAAGAGATGGTGTATATTGCATTAGACGATGAGGCGAAATCTAAAGGTAAAGCCGCCGTGGACGTGCTAGGTTCGCAATTTGGCAAAACTGGTGGTAGTTTCATGCAACAAGGTCTGCTATTTTGGTTCGGGAGCATTATCGCGGCGTTACCAGTCATGGTTTTCTTTCACTCGACCATTGCATTGGTATGGTTAGCGGCGGTGTACACGCTCGCGGGGAGAAGAGAGGCGCAGCTTGACGCGGAAGTCAAAGGCGATTAGAGATTTTTAGAAAAAGAAAGAGAGAGAGGAAAAACATAAAATTAGATGAGATGAGAGAGCGAGTATATAATATATAGAGGAGTTGTTGTAAATCTGAACGCATTTGAATACGAGTCATGCCACTAAGGCGCCCGCTAGCGTGAACGCGTAATCACCCACGCTCGAGAAAGGGTGATACCGCGTCGTATCTAAAACATACATCAACATCCACAGCGCGGATGGGCGGATTAAAAACCATTTTCGAAAATCAACGTCATCAACCACATTCCGCGCTTTTAAACTCGCCCCAAACGTGGACCAGTTCAACAACCAAATCAATCCGAACAGAGAGTGTTCCCACATCTGCGGCAACCCTTCTCTCAAGTTCAATAAATCTCCGTGTTGAATGGCCAACGCCGTCGGTACTAACTGCAAACTAAACAAAAGAACTCCAAGCCAAACTAACAAAACGGACCGTTTATCATCCTTCGTAACGAAAAAGACGTAGATGTACGTCAAAGTGTGCCAAACGAACGGCAAAGCGCACCCGTACAAAGCAATCGCGTCCAACGGCGCCAACGCCTCGCCTGAATTCAATCGACACAACTGCCACGTCATGACGAGCTGGAACGCAATCGATCGAAGCGATAACTCCTGTTTTCTCCAACCTTTGTTTTGTGCTAACGGTATGCCGCTTAACGCGCACGCCGTGGCTAATAGAACCGATATCGAAGCCGCGACGCTCCAATCCCCTACTCCCGTTGTGAGTGTTGTTGCTTCACCTACTAATGCACTTTTACTCATCTCTCCTCCGAATATCGCGCCGTAATCGTTTCGGCACCACTCGTACATGACGTCAAAACCTAAAATTGAATACAATCCTCCACTCACAGAGTGCGCGTGAAACCTATCCGCTCGCGTCCACATCCTCTTCGCCTTCGATTGAATGGAATCCTTCACATCTTTATCCGTATCTTTGACTGACGAAGATGATGAAGTGGACGCTTCGTCGTTGGAGGACGCGCGAAGTGCGGCGGCCGTTCGACTGTGCGTTTTCTTGAGGCGTCGAGAAGGTTTCGGTTTTGTCAACGGGTGGTGGTTCGCCGCGAGCTCGCCCGCGCTGGCTCGCATTGTAAAAAAAGTGAAGCATGATGGAGTAGAGTGTTCCTTGTTTGTTTATGGGTTGGTATATGTGCTCTCTTCTCTTAACATGTATAATATCGCTCTTCTCTCTTTGTTCTTCTATGTATAAATCCTCCTCGGGGCTCCTTCCTCTTTCTCTCTCTTCGTGACGATCATAACCTCGACTTCAACTGTTTCAATTCCATGGTCAATTTTTTGATGTATTGATCTTTAACGTCCGGCGCTCTTCGCGTGACAAAGTTAAATTGTCCAGACGCCAAGTTCAACATGATTTCCTCGCTTCCACCAGGAATCGCGTACGCTTTCACTTCTCTGTATATGCGTTCGACTCGGACGCCTTTACCACCTCTCGTATATCCAGCGCCGCCGAAGACTTGCATCGCGCTCGAGGCGCAAAACTCCGCCGTTCGCGACGAGGCGAGTTTGAGCATGGCGATGTGCCCGCCTAATTTTACGTTTTGTTCCGATTTTTTCATCGTGTTCATTTGGAACGTAATGTTCTCTAACCACGCGTGTAATGATTCAACTTTCGTGGCCATCTCGCCAATTTTGTGTTGAATGACTTGGTGTTCGATTAAAAACTTACCAAACGTTCGTCGCGATCGAGCAAACGATAGCGAATCTTCCACGCAAATCCTCGCCATTCGACACGCTTGGGCGGCTAACAACCACCTCTCGTGGTTGAAGTTATACATGATTTGTTTAAATCCACCACCGACTTGACCGATGATGTTTGTTTTCGGCACTTTCACGTTATCGAATTCAATATACGTCGTCCCCGAAGGCCAAACGCCCGTGCAATCCATCTTCGTCGTCGTTACGCCGGGCATAGTTCTCTCCACCAAAATCATCGACAAACCTTTATGCGCCGAGTTCTTATCCCCGGTTCTCACCGCTACGGTAAAATAATCCGCGTAGATCCCATTCGTGATCCACTTCTTATTCCCGTCGACGATAAAGTGCCCGTCGCCCGAGTCTTTCGCGGTGCAGGCCAAATTCGAGACGTCCGACCCAGCCCCCGGCTCGGTGATGCACAAACAAATAATCTTCGTCCCGTTTAAACACTCTCGAATGACTCGATCGCACTTACCTTGGTCCATCGGCATCCCAAAATTAATCAAAGGCGGTAAACCAATCCCTAACCCACCCATGAGCGCCCACGCGATGCCACCCCCACACCTCGTCCCTTCGTCCACGTTAATCAACTCGTGAAAGTAATCGTAATTCGCCGGCGCTGGCGCGTCCGTATATTTCGACGGCCACGGCGCGCCAACCACCCCTGCTAAAATCCCATACTCGGCGGATTTCCGGTACATCAACTGAATGTACTCCTTACATTTCGCGTGGTTGTTCAATACCGCTTGTTTGTCCCAATCGTCCACGATTGGTTCCACCTCGTTCTCGAAAAACGAGCGTATTTTCGCGCGCCATTCAACGTGCGATTGGTTGTAGAACGGCGAGTGCAAATTTTGGTCTGTTTTGTTTGGGTGATTGTTTTCAGGTTGTTTATGATGGCGAAGAAGAGAGGAGGACGTGGTGTCAGCGCGAATCGTACGAATCAAACAGAGCTGTTTTGTTGCGTACAAAAGGAGAGAGAGAGAGAGAGAGAAAGAACGGCTGTTCCGAACCACCGACCGATGTGTAATGTAAACGCGTAATGATGTGTTTGCGTAACGGAATCAATTCGGTAAAAATCTCCAATCGAGAGCATAAACACACATCGCGCAGAAAGAAGTAACAGAGAATACTACCGATACAATAACGAGACGAAAAAGAATAACAACGAGAAAGAAAAGTAAAGCACGCACACCAAGACGGTTCCGATAAGGGTACCTCCGCCCCGAACGGTTCGTATTTCACCAGCGGCTGATGATGACTCATTCTTTTTATGTGCCGCCAATCGAGAGTTTTTTGAGAAAAAGTGACGCGACAAAAGTTTTGACAATTAAGTTCTAAACCCTATGAGCTGCGCCTCTTTCTTTCTCTTTTTTCTTCTCTCATCGAAAACGTCAGAAAAGAACAAAAGAAAATGTCAGCAACAAAGCAATACATCCAAGCGGAAACGTCCTCGCGCATCGACGCGTGCTTCGGCGGCGTCGTCGTCGAACACGAGAGTCACAAGTTTCAGTATTACCAGGATAGGAATAAACGGTGGCCGTTTACGTGTTCGGAGAAAGGATGTGCGTTGTTGTTCTTTGTTTGAAGTTGAGCGTTCAAAATTTTCTCGATCTCTAATCTTTTCTCTTCGTCTTCTTCTCTCTTTCTCTCGACTGAACGCAGTACCCAGAACCAGAGGCGTCGTCGTCTCTGCGTTCGATTGGTCGGAGGAGAGACGAGGAATGCTCGTCCGGCGGGCGCTTCTTTGTTTTCTTCTTCTGCGCTTTCTTTCATTTTAAGAAGAAAAAAATTGGTTCTCTTCCCTCACGTGGTGTGGTGTGGTTGGTCCTAAAAAGACAAAATATGATGACGCTTTGTTTGTACTGACATTTTCTTTCTCTCGACAACACTCCTGCAACAAACAAAAACAGACGCGTTACTGACGAAACTGATGACATCCGTCACGCCGGTTTTGAAATCTATTCGCCAAGAAATCACGGATTCCGGGAAGAACATCGACGAGACGCTGGAGAAAGGCCGCGAGATTTACGCGAGGAAACCCGCCATCAAGAACGAAGACGTCACGTGGTCGCAAGAGGAATACGCCGATTTGGGGTTGATTTTTGAGTACTGTCGGTATAAATCTATTCAGAGGTTGACCGAGGCGTGGTCGACGTTCGAGAAGGCGAAGAAGAAGCGCTTGTTTGAGTTTGTGGATCGAAAGATACAACAGATGGACGAGAGAAGACAGAAACCGAGGGAGACGAACGAGTACGACGCGGACGCCGCGGTTGAGGCGGCCAAGGAAGAGGAAGAGGACGTGGAGAATGTTTTTTTACGCGTGGCCTCTTTAGGCGGGGGACCTGGATTTGAACTCTTGGCGTTTAAGTGGTTCGTCGAGTACGCTTTTCGAACGAGCTACGACGCGAAGAAACACGGCGACGTGGAGTTGATCAGCTTGGACATCGCCGAAAGCTGGGAAAAAATCTGCAACCAGTTACAACCGATGAAGTTTTCCGCGTTTGATTTGGTCAAAGATGGCGACGCGCTGTTGGAAGAAAAGTGTGGCGGTCCCGTGGACGTCTTGTTGCTTTCCTACGTCGCTAAAATGTACTGCTGTAACGACGAGTGTTACGAGTGGGTTTCCAAGAAAATCAACGACCGACAAGTTTCGATCGCTTTTGTCATCTCCAGAGACGAGAAAATGGAAGAGTTTGTTCGCGGTTTCGAGAAGAAAGGTGTTTTAGTGACGCCATTGATGGACCAAGCGTTGGGTAAAGACCACCGTTTGTTGGCGTTGACGCGTCGATTGGATGAAGACGTCTCCAAAGCCATCGAAAAGCTCGAATTAGAAGACAATAGAAGAAAAAGTATAGACAAAAAAGTAGTCGCGGAGGACGACGACGGGTGGACCGAAGTCCACAAAGAGAAGGAAATTCCGCCAACCTTCCCCAACGTCCCGTACGTGGAGCACCGCAAAGCGAAGGTGGACAAGTACCAAAACAAAAAAGCCTCCAGCTACCATCACCACGACAGAAACAACGGCAACAACCCGAAGAGCGAATCGTACTCGAATTTTTCGAGAAACGCGCACGGGAAGGAAGTGTATTCCAGAGGAGGTGGGCGCGGTGACGGTGGTGGCAGTGGTGGTGCAAAAGGCAGTCGCTGGTAACTTTTTACATTGTTTTTGTAACAACAGGTACTCGTATTAAAAAACTCTATTACTTAATCAGTCTCTTCGCGCCATCCAATCCTCCTCGTCTCCAAAATAATACCCATCCTCCGCGATCTCCTTCTCCGTTAACGGTAAAATAAACTCTGGATCTTTCGTATTGTACACCTTCTTCAAATCTTTCGGCACGTCCTGCAAAGTCTTCGCGAACGTCTCTTGCATGTACTTATCGAACAACTTCTGTTCGCCTTTCGTCGGGTTCTTCGGCAACACCGGCACGTCTTCAATCTGCCCGACGTAATACTTCTCCTTGACAATTTCCGGCTGATCCTTCCTTGCAACCGCAATCCACACGCCTCCTTTACTATCCACCACCATCCCATCTTTCCCGTTATACGTGATTATTCCCTCATCTTTCGAAACTTTGAACAAGTTCCCGTCCTTGGTCTTGTACGCGACGATATCGCCCGGCGTGTCTCGGTTGTACAGTTGCATCGCTAAGTTCGATCGGCCTTTATCGATGTATTGAGGATTCAAAACTGAAAGCAAAGCGACGAGAGCGAACACTCCGTACGGGTTTAACACGTACTTCTTCAGCACGTTCTGCCATCTCGGCGGCACTCCTCTCGGATTTGGAGGATTCTTGTTGTTGTCGTTCCTCTCGTCGTCGTCCTCTTCGTCCTCCCAGTACGAGGAAAACCTGTCGTTCGTGGTGGTGGTTAATGCATTCCTCGTCGGTGCCACGAACGGCTTCAAACCTTCTCTGCGAACATCTCTCTGATTTCTCTGCCTTCGTAGATTCTCCAGCGCGTTGTTTTCTTCTTCCGTTTGCCCCTCGTACCCGCCCGCGTTGATTGGGAACCCTCGCTTCGGGAACCGCTTTTGTCTTCGCGATGGTCGTTGGCGGCGAAAATTGGACGACGATTGTACGACGTCGAAGTTGACGACATGAAGGGACAGCGCGTTCGTTTTTACGCGAGAAGAAGAAGTACAAGACGCAGAACGATGTCTCGCCGACACAGTGATGGGAAGCGCGCGATGATGAAACAACAGCGATGATGTCATGCTTTAAGAAAGGGAAAAGGCGTGCGATTGAAATGGCGAGACTTAATTGAATGAAGGAAAGAACACGCGCGTCGCGCGTCGAGAACGCCGCGTTTACGCGTATACTAGTAATCAATCGATGCATTAAAACGCGATCATCTCCCGACGTTGTCAATTTGTTGATTCAACTCGTTGATTTCTCGGTTCTTCTCTTCGATTTTCGCCCGGTATTCCTCGATGCCTCTTTGCGCGTTTAAAAACGCCTGTTGCACTAACCCGGAGTTGGATTGTTCCATGTGCGGGAAGCATTCGACTCCGAAATTTTGCATGATTTGTTTGATTTGTTGTTCGAAGTACATCACTTCCGCTTGGAGTTTCGTTCTCTGTTTTATGCGTGGGGGTAGTTTTGGAATAGGAAAGACACATCATCGTGTGTCAGTGAAGAGAAGATTTGAGGAGGAAGCTTTAAACGCTCGAGGACCGCGAGTTTTGGGAGAGATGACGTTCGAGACCATCACCCCATCGGGTGTCGGAGTTTTGTTTCGCCTTCGTCGCGTTCTGATTGCGCCCCGCGAAAGAGGCGCAAAGAGAGAGACCGCGAAAGAACAAAAAAGAGAACAAAAAAGACGCACGATGGAGACGAGTTTCGTGGTTTCGGCGGCGTTTTGGGCGCCAGTCGTCACGGAATCCCAGAACGACATGGCGGTCTTCCTCGCGATTAGAGTTTGGACGGAAATGGTGGCCGATTTTTTGTGACGCGGCCTCAAAAGGAAGCGAAAGAGAAAAAATTCAGCGTAAGCAGCAGAGGACGCGAGAAATCGCTCGCGACGAGTAGTATTACACGGATAACTATTACGTAGTATTTATTATTGAATGCAACAGTTTTCGCTGGTTTTCGCGCCGCCACCCGAGGAGCTCTTCTTACCGCCCGAGGAGGAGACTTTCATCTTTCTCACGGGACGTAAATAGGCGCTTCGTTGCTCTCCGTTTTGGCCTTGTTCGTGCGGCGCGTTGGCGGCGTACATCGGGTCCTCGGCTAAGCGACCGCGAGCGCCGTAGGTTGGAGGGATGTCCGCGAAATGTCCAGCAGAACGACGTCCTCCATTTTCGCGTTCTCGAGCGGCGGCGGATTGTTCCTCTTCTTCTTGTAAACGCATGGCGTAGGCTAAATCGGCATCCGCGCTGTTTTCGTACGTTTGCGACGGAGGAATGAATTGCGCGTCGACGTGATGCGCGTTCGGAGCCACTGGGGCCTCGAATCGAGCGTTGCAGTTTAACTCCGAGTGCAGTTTTCGAGCGACTTCGAAATCATCGTCCGAGGAAGTCGTCGTGGCTGTTGGAGTCCCGCCTAAAGCTTTCGCCGGGGACGCAGGGAAGGAGGTGCCTTGCCGCGGCGAAAACGCCGCGAGGCCACCTCCGCTCATCGCCGAGCCTGGTTGCGAGGAAGAGACTGACGCGCGTCCGCTTCTCGTTTTAATCGCACCCGGTGAGCTCTTTTCTACATCGAAATAGTCTTCGCCTGTGCCGTCGAACGGTTTGAAATCGGCGTTTAAGAAAACTTGTTCGCGTTCTCTCGCGCGTTGCTCTCTCATCAACCGCGCCAATTGATCGTCGTCAGTTTCTTCGGCGTAATCGATATCGTCGTCGTCGATCGCGCCGTCGTCGTAGACGATTTCCCAAACGATTGACGGTTCGTCGATGAATCCCTCGTCAGTAACCAGAGAAAGCAAATACTGATTATCTCTTTTAAAAATCACCGAGAAGTGATTGTTTCGAAAAAACACGCCCAACTCGTTGTTCCGCATGTTACCAAAAACAGATTTCAAACCTTCCTCGGTGCACTGCGTGGAGGTAGCCTCTAGGAACTCTTCGATGGCCGTGCGCTCCATGACAATTTTATTGAAATCGTTCGATATTTGTTTCTGTAAACGCACTCTTTCGTCCTCTTCTCTTTCTTCTTCTTCGCCGATCGCCGCTAAACTCTTTTCGCTATTGCTATTATCGTTATTGTTATTACTGTTGCTCTTGTTGTTATTCTCGCTAAAACTATTCTGATTACTTTTTGATCTGGGCGTCGTCACGTTGCTCCCACCTTCCATCATCTCCGCCAACTCGTCCAACTGTTTGTTCAGCTCCCCAGTCGTCGGCGAATCCTCCGTGTGAAGCACGTTTTCCTTCGCGCTTAAATTCAACTCTTCCTCGATCTTCTTCTTCTCTTCCTCGATCATCTCTTGTTCTTGTTCCAAGTCTCTCAATTCAATCAACCGTTCTACGAGTTGATTATAACTCAGCCTACTAACCACGTGCCCCGTCGCGACGTCAAACTTCGCGTCCACCACCCACCCGTGGTATAAACTCACGTCCAAAGCGTCAAACACGCACAAGTTCGCCGTGTACTCAAACGCCTCGGAATCGATAAACTGCACGTTCACATCTAACCCGTTCACTAAACTCGGCAACACCGACAACGCCGTCTCAATATTCTTCTCGTTGTTCTCATACATTCGTTCTCGCGCGTTCTCGCCTAACTGAAACCCTTTATACGCCTCCCCCGTCTTCTCCGAGACGTTCGAGTCTAATATTCTCGTCGCTAACGTCGCGATGACTTCGTGCGAGGAATAAAGTTGAGGAGAGGAAGACGACTCTTCGCCGCCACCACCACTACTCGCACTCGTCGTCGCAAAATTCCGCATTTGAATCGCGTTCCTGAGGAGTAAAACGTTCGCCAAAGCGAGCAACGGGCACGGACCGTTCTCGTTTTGCGTGCACACGTGCACGATTCGTCCGAGAAAATGAATTCGTTTCGCCCGGTAAAACGTTTCTTTCCGCGCCTCGTTGCGGTCCATCATCTCGTACTCTCTCCTCAACCTCGACAAATGTGCTATAAAACAACGCGTTTCAGTCCCTTCTCTTCCTTTCGCTTCTCTCTGTCTCTCTCTCTCTCTCTCTGTGCTCGCTCTTTGTGCGTTTACTCTGAATTACTTTTAACGACACAAAAGGGGTAAACGAAATGAGCTTGACCTTGAACGAGAAGTTGAAACGAAAGCGAACATGGATTGGTTGTCTGTTCTCGAGCAAGGCCCTCGAAGCCGAAAGAGAAGAGGTTATCTTCCTTTTTTTTGTAAGGTCTCACCTCTTCTGTGGAGAAAAATTTGTTTTGTTCGCACAAAAGAGAAAAAATTGATTTTTAATTCAAACGTCAACAACAACAACGCGCTCTCTGCGAGATATATCTCTCGTCGACGAGATCTTTCGCTTTCTTCCTTTTTACCCCACCACGTAAAAGCTTCTTCTTCTTCTTCTTCTTCTGGTTCTTCTGGTTCTCGCGTTACTCTCCGCGAATGGCGTGGCGTGGTGGTGGTGTTTAAAACTTCTTCTCGTGAAGAAAATGGTGCAGAAGGTGTCAAAGGAGGCTGCAAAGAGTAATAAGAAAAGAAAGCGCGGCGAGAAGAAGAACGTTGGTGAACCCGAAGAGGAGCGCGTGCGGGGCGAACCCGTTCGATTATGGCGAATCGTGACGGATTATCGCGATGTGTTCAATAACTTTATCTTGCCAAAGCTGAGCGGGAACGACGTCAAGTTCCTTTACGACGTCAACACCGAAAGTCGAGAGGCTATAAAACGTTCGGGCGTGCGTTTGAAATCAAGTTTCAAGATTCGAGATTTCGATACGATATCGCTCGTATCTTGGGCTTTTTCAAGGGCTAGAGGTCAGAGGCAAATCTTTTGTGAAACAATGGCTCGGAATGGTAACTTAGAGTTGCTTAAATCTTTGCGCCTTCAAGGATGTTCTTGGAATGTCAATACGTGCCACGGAGCTGCCGAAAATGGTCATCTCGAGTGTTTGAAATACGCGCACGAAAACGGGTGTCCTTGGAATGCCAACACTTGTTCTAAAGCCGCCGAAAATGGTCATCTCAAGTGCTTGAAATACGCGCACAAAAATGGGTGTCCTTGGAAACCATGGACGTGTTCTGTTGCCGCTCGAGGAGGTCATCTCGAGTGTTTAAAATACGCGCGCGAAAACGGGTGTCCTTGGGACGGTTACACTACGTCTAAAGCTGCCGAAAATGGTCATCTCAAGTGCTTGAAATACGCGCACAAAAATGGGTGTCCTTGGGACGAATGGACTCCTCGTAACGCCGCTCGAGGGAAAAAAAAAAGTCATCTCGAGTGTTTGAAATACGCTCACGAAAATGGATGTTCTTGGAATCTATTGACGTGTTGTGATGCCGCTGAAGCAGGTCGCCTCGAGTGTTTAAAATACGCGCACGAAAACGGGTGTCCTTGGGACGATCAGACTACACGTAAAGCTGCCCAATATGGTCGCCTCGAGTGTTTAAAATACGCGCACGAAAACGGGTGTCCTTGGGACGGTTGGACTACGTCTAAAGCTGCCGAAAATGGTCATCTCGAGTGTTTGAAATACGCGCGCGAGAATGGGTGTCCTTGGGACGAATGGACTCCTCGTAACGCCACGGGGCGATGGAAAAAAAAAGGTTCTCTCGAGTGTTTGAAATACGCGCTCGAAAACGGGTGTCCTGGGAGTACGATTTATGCGCACCTGTTTTCTTCTTGAGAAGAGAATTTTAACTTCTCTCGCGCTTTAAACTTTTGTAATCTTCAACGCGCTGTCACGCAACTATTTAGTTTATAAAAAAGAGTGGACGCCAGGGATGTTTTGTACAAGAAATAGGGTATAATACCCTAAACTGTTTTTTTTGTCTCCTCAATTCTCTTCTTCAGAGAAAAAGCTTCAGAGAGAGAGAGAGTGACGACGTGACGACGAAGAAGAAGATATTTACGAAGGAGATAAACGCACACATATATGAGCACTTCTTCACCGCTCTGCTCTGTTTTTTTCCTCGGTTTGGACTCGAGAGTTCGAGGCGGCGGCGGAGGAAGATCGAGCAGCGGCATTCGCAGCAGCAGTTCTTCGGGGAATCCTCCTCCTTTGACGTCGACGGGGAGAAGAAGATACGATTTTACCACCGAGAAGAATCCTCTTCTTACGAAACAAAGGAGAAGATCTTCATCTTCCTCCGTCGTGGCGGAACCGTCCCGATTGACCGAAGAAGACGACGACGAGATGAACGACGAGGACGACGAGAACCCGACGAGGATCGCCATCGTGACATCCTCCACGTGTAAGCACTGTAAGCGCGCGAAATCAGCTTTAGATAAAATGTCGCTCGCGTATCTCGACGTCGATGTGGACTCGTTTGAACGAGAGGAAAGCGGGGAGAGGATTTTGCAGCTCTCGAAATCGGTGTCGAACATGCGAACGATACCACAGATTTACGTGGACGGAGAAATACTCGGCGGCGCGGACGAGTTGATCAAAGCTCTCGAAGATGGGAGTTTGATGGAGAAGATAAATGGAAACGATGGTGGTGGTGAAAAGAGGAAAGAGGAAGGGAGGAGCAAAAGCGCGTTGCCGGAAATTATCATGCGAGAGCTGCTGAAGGAGAAGATGTGCAAAGAGAACGCGTTGGGGGTGGAGGAGTGCGAGATTGATACCACCACGACGAGTGGCGTTGCGGAGGAAACAGAGGAAAGAGTAGTTGAACAAACGGGAGAAACGACAGAGCGAAGTCGCGAAGGCGGCGACATAAAGTTCGCCGACGAGATTCCATACGAAGGATTGGTGCACATCGTGAACATGGCGAGGAGAGATCCCGAAAAGGAAGGCGGGTTGAAGTTAGTTGAAACGAAGAAAAGGACGATAATTCCGTTTTGTCCGCAAAAGTATCCGAAAACGTTCAGCGCGGAACGGTTTATTCAATGGTTGGTGGTGAGAGATATTTGCGCCGATCGAAAAGCGGCTTTAGACGTGGGCGAGATGATGGTGCAAGAAGAGTTGATGCACTCGATCGATAGAACGGACGCGTTTAGTAGCTCTGTAAACATCGATCCTAGCAAATTCGGCGTAAACGGGTACCAAAAAGGTGTATTTCGGTTTCAAAAAGACGAAGTTGAAGTTGGCGTGGCTGGATTGAATAGCGAGTTTATCTTTCGCGGCGCGGCGAGAGACGCGACGACGGTGGCGAACGATCTTCGAAAGCGCATATTGGAATTGTACGGCTCATTTTTGAACGCAGACGGAACGTACGTAGATTACGAAGGTATGAAAGAGAGCGAAAAGTTTGAGGAGTACAAAGCCGTCGCGGCTGAGTTGCAAAGATGCGATCCGCGTTTGTTGAACAGAGACGATCGAATGGCGTTTTTCATCAACATTTACAACGCGTTAATTGTCCACGCGACCATCGTTAAAGGCGTACCGGACGATACCTTCAAACGATTGAAGTTCTTCGACGAGGCCAAATATGATATCGGCGGATTACAATACTCCGCGAACGACATCGAACACGGCGTGTTGCGTTCGAATCGACCTTCGCCGGCGGCGATTGGCGTGTTGTTAGGCAAACCAGAACTCTCGAGAGGACCGTTTAAAAATGGCGACGCGAGACGCGAATGTTGCATAACGCCTATGGATCCGAGAATTCACTTCGCGCTAGTGTGCGGAGCGAAGTCGTGCCCACCCATTCGAGTTTTCAAAGGTGATAAAATTGATGAGCAGCTGGAAGACGCTGCTTTTGCGTTTATCGAAGGCGACGTCGAAATTGATTATCGATGCTCTTTGCTCATCAACCGAGCCGACGGGAAGAGAGACGACGAAGAAAGACCTTGCATCGTGGATGAAATCAGAGCGTCGAAGATTATTGCTGAGTGGTACAAAACCGATTTCGGTAAATCTAACTTTGAGAGACTTCAATTCATCGCCAAGTACCTGAAAGAGGACGAATCGAAAGAGGCGCTGATGTACATTCTCTCGCGAACGCTCGGTAAGACTGGCGACGGCGAGAAAACGCTCCCGGTTTTGAAAGCAAAACCGTACGATTGGACTTCGAACGGAGTAAAAAGTGAAACTGCGACGCCATCCGGTCCAGACTTCAACGCCGTGAAAAGTACGTATGATAAAAATGAAGTTCGAGAAGGTTCGGTTGATTTAGGCAAAAGATAAAGAAATGCACACATAGAAAAAGCGATAGCGTGCTGTTATATATGTTTACTACGATTCCTAAATTCCTATCCCTACTTCTTTTTTTTAACGTTGCCGCCAAACCCACCTCCCATCGCTTTTCTTTTCACTGGCGATTTCGTTTTCGCTTCAGGCGGCGGTAACTCCTTGGAATACTTCTGCGATATCTCTTCTTTCTTCCTCGCGTCTTCATTGTTCGAGGTATTTCGAACAGCCTCTCTCAACTCCTCCAGCTCCTTCATCGCCCTGTACGCAAACATTGACATCCCTATGCTTCCTCCCCCGTTTTCTATGTTTTCGTTTACTAAAGCAATATCGCTATAATTCCAATTCGTCGGAGTCGGCGGCAGCGTCAACGTAAACGAATGTCCCTTCATCACGCACTCAATCTCGCAATACATGTTAATTTTTCCATGGAGCGCATCCAACGCCTGATCGTTCGACAACCCTTGAAGCGAAACGCCGCCTCTCCGTTCCACCACCACGTTCACTTTTCTCTCCTTCTTTCGCAGCCCCTCTCGAATCATCTCGCGCACGTCTTCCTCGTCCACGCCGCTCAAACCGATCTCTTCGATGTGCCTTAAAACATCTTCCACCGAAAATGTCATCTCCACCCACAGGACGTTCGGCATCGGTCGACACCATCTCCCGTGTCCGTATGAAGATTCAATGCGCACGTAGTAAAGGCACGATCCCTCCCGATGTGGCGGTGGCGCTGTATATGGTGTACACTCGACGCTCACGGCGAGCAAACGACCTTCTTCCTTTACAATCTTCCCCCAAAAATCGTCATCATCATCTTCATCGCACCCTTTGCCATCGACTCTTACACGCGCGTACGATTGGCCGAGAAAAAAAACCGAAGAGTTTACTCTCTCCTCGTACGCATCGTTCTCCTCCTCCTCCGTTTTTGGCGGCGAGGAGGACGGCATCCTTTTCTTTGTCTTCTTAAAGCCACCGCATTAAAAAGAAGAACTTTAAACGCATTTGATTTGAAAGAAGTTAGTTGTGTGCAATCCCCCGAAAAGATATTCGCAAAGTCACTCGCGATGAGAAATTTGAGCACTTTTGTGACAGTTGTGTGTTTGATGCAAAAAAGAAACCAAAAAAGAAAAAAAAAACGAAACCTCTGCCCCCTCACAAAAAAAAGAAAAAAAAATATGCAACAAAAACAAGGAGGAAAAACGAACACCACGGCGACGACGACGACGACGACGTCTTCGTCAAAGTTCAACACCAACAACGCCAACAATATTATGGTGCGACCGAGAGCGAACAACGCGCACTTGTTTAAAAAAGCGAGGTAGGTTTTGTGGGGAGTTTCTTCTTCTCGCGGTGTTTTTTTTTACGCGCTTTGTTTACGCGTGCGACGAGTTTTACGGACGGAAAAAAAACGGGTCTCTTTTCTTACTTCGCGCGAACGTTTTCTTTTGTTTTGGTATCTCTGAACCTCCTTTGTGCAACGAACGACAGGATGATCGAAGAGGAGGACGATTTGGAGGACGATTTGGACGACGAGTTTAAGCTCGAAAGAAGCGATGAAGAGGACGAGGTGATGGGTTCAGGCGAAGACGACGTCGAGGAACACTCAGAAGAGCTCGAGGAAGAAGAGGTGGAAAGAGAAGAAGAGAAAGAAGAAAAGGTAAACGAGGAGGCGAAAGAAGCTAACGAACAAGAACAAGAACAACAACAAAAAGAACAGCGCGAGGCAACGACTTCTGCGCCTCGAAACGCGGAATTGATACAGCCGCGAAATTTACAGATCGCGCTCACGAAAGTCGTCGCGCGCGGCGAAGAAGATTTTACGAATCCGGCGAGCACAAACGCCATCAAGAGGAAAGTTTTACCTCCGACGCCGGGGAATACGCCGGTGGAAATGGCGGTAGAAGGTGCAGAAAAGGTTAACGCGATGACGAAGGAACAATCGAAAACATCGTCGTCGAATTTGCTTTTGAAGCAACGCTCGATGTTACCACCGACGATGACTTCGCCGTCGAAGAAGAAGCGCCGAGGCGAAGGCGGTAAGGAAAACGCGGCGAAACCGAGATCTGCAGAGGATCTTCCCATCCCCACTAACACCGCGACCGCCGTAGCTACGAAAGGGATGAAAGAGAGTACCAACGCCCCAAAGTCATCTCCGCAGGTTCCACCAGTCGAAACGAACGCTAACCGTGATTGTTTGGAGGACGAGAAGCGTTACGCCGCGGAGGCTATCGATCTCACCAGTCGATTGGAGAAGTTACTCGACGAAGCTAAAGAACTAACAAATCGAAGCACGAACACGGCATTGCAATTAACCGTGGCGTCGTGTGAATTTCATTTCGCGGTAAACCCGGCAAAAATAAAACAGATTAAAGAGTATACGAAACAGGCGGAGGAGATTCTCGCTCGAGAGGAGTTGCGCAAACCGAGGGTAAGCGCAACGGCGGCGAAAAAGTAAACGCGATGGAAGGACTTACTATTAATGTACAATATAAGAAAAGATACACACGGAAATACTATTACTATTATTACTAAATATCATACTAACACTACTTAATGCATACTAGAAAAGCTATGCTGATGTAAACGCTGATGCCGTTGCAAATCCAGGTAAAATGGTCGCGTACGCTTCCTCGTCCTTTTCGTTGGATTTTTGAGCGTTAAAAGTACGACTCTTCTTGCGGCGACTATGAGCGTTGGCAAAGAAATCCCCAACCTTCACATCGCCCAACTGTCGTCCGTCAACGTAGTTGGACCAATCCACTTGGACGGTACTCATCAAATAACTCCTAATCTGCGGTGACTGCGCTCTTTGGAAAACTTCTCTCAACGTGATTTCCTCCGCGTTGTCCCTCTTCAAATACTCGTACAGGAACCTCGTAAACCGATCGGAAACGGCCAGACCGATATCATTTCTCGTCCCGTGCGCGTAACTGTTTTCACCTTTCATCGAAGACGCGACTGCGATAATATTCCTCAATCCGTTAAACCTTTTAAACATCGTCCCAGCTTGACACGTGTCCACGACGAACAACAACTCGTTGTACCGTTTCATCTCGCGCATCTTCGTAAACGCGTTTTGCAAATCCATCGAGGTGATTTCTTTTTGGTCCTGGAACTTTAAAAACTCGTCACCGCCGTGACCGGTGAGGTAGAAGAGAATGTTCGAGTTTTCGTCCGTCCGCAATCGTTTCGAGTTGGGTAGATTGAGTAGTACGCTACCGTCATCATCATCGCTCTCGTCCTCCTCGGAGTTATAGTAGTGCGCGTCCAACAATACCCTCAAAACATTCGCTGGCGTCACCTCGTCGCCTCGATAATCCACCTCTATATCCTCCGTATACACGTTATTCTCGTACCCGCTATCGTCTGTGAACACTTCCCCGGCGCGAACGTTCCGGCTGTTACACGCGTAGTCGTCCGCCACCATCAAGATAATATTCTCGTCCGGAATACCTAATCGTTTAATCGTTTTGTAAATAGCCAACGTGTTCGCGGCGTGGCGGTAGTTGAACCAAAAGCGCGACGCGTCCACGAGAATCGCGTGATTGTTTGTTTTTTGTTCATGTTGTCCACCAAAGTGATCGTCTTCGGCGAAAGCACCACACAACCACCACGCGCAGCGTCCGCCTTCTAATCCGCTTTGTTCAACAGAAACAAAGCCGAGGAGGAGAAAAAGAAGACAAAGAAGAAGACGACAAAAACGGCTGTTCAAGCGCCGCCCCCGTCGTAAAACATCCCTCTTCTTTGAAGCAAAATCATCGTCGTGGAAACATTTTCTTCTCATCTCTGTCTCTCTCTGTTTCTCTCTCTCTCTCTCTCTCTCTCTCGAGAAGAGAGAGAAAGGGAGCAAAGGCAGTTCTGGAGAATTTTGGAGAAGTCCTCCAAGAGAGGTTAGGGTTTCAATTGTAACCCTAAACAGATATTTGCCAGCCGATTCGATTCAATCCAACGCAACAATTCAATTTCTCCATTACGTACTCCTCTCTTCTTTCCGCGCGAATATATATATACTATATATATATAAACCAACTCTTTAAGAAGAAGAAGAAGAAGAAGAAGAATAACGCACTACTATTTTACTGTTAAAGAAGATCTTTTGCATCACTATATATAACACATAAATTAGTAATAATGTCATCCGAAGAATTAAAAATAATCGACGCCTCGATCATCTCCGGCGAAGAGTGGTTCACCCAAGTGTTCAAAACCAAACTGGACGAAATGATGGCATCCGCACCGAAAGATTTTGAAGTCAAAGAAGATACCGGCGCCGAGGGTGGGTTCTTTAAATCCGGCGAAGATTTCGTCGACAAGGAGAAGTTGAAGAAGGAACACTTCGCGAAACAACGATTGGCAATTCTGAACGAATGCCACGAACTGCTCAAGGTGGAAATGAGGGAGATTTTGATTTCGAAAACGGAACGCAAACGCGTCGCGAAAGAATTGATCGAGAATTTGAGAAAGGACGCGGAGAAGGAAGTCGCGAACGCGGTTGCGATTGCAAACGCGGAAAGAACGAAGGTTGCGGCACAAATCGCGGAGAAGAAGGCGAAGGCTGAAGCCGAGGCGAAGAAGCAAGCGGCGAAGGAAGCGGCGGAAGCGGCGGCGAAGGAGGAGAAGGCGAAGAAGGAAGCCGAGGAGGCGGCAGGAGTACAGGTGGAGCTCGAGAAGAAAGCGACGTTGACCAAGCAAAAGAGCATGGCGCCAGAGGCTTCGGAAAAGGATAAGGCGGAAGCGACGGCGGCGGAAGAGGCGGCGAAGAAGGCCAAGGAGGAGGAAGCCGCCGCCGCGAAGAAAGCCGAGGAGGAAGCCAAGGCGAAAGCGGCAGCAGAGAAGGCGGCGAAAGAAGCCGAGGAAGCCGCCGCAAAAGCGGAAGCCGAAGAAAAAGCGGCGGAAGCGGCGAAACAAGCCGCTTTGGAGAAGCAAAAAGCGGCCGAGGAGGCGGAGAAAGAACGCATCGCCGCGGCGAAAGCTGAGGAGGAACGGTTGGCCAAGATTGCCGCGGAAGAAGAAGCAAAGAAGGCGGCAGAAAAGGCGGAAATGGAGAAATTACGCGCAGAAGCGCAAAAGATCGCCGACGAAGCCGCGAAGAAGGCGGAAGAGGAAGAAAAGGTGGCGGCGAAGGCGGCGAAAGAAGCCGAGGAGAAGGTTGCCAAAGCCAAGAAGGCGGCGGAAGAGTTGGAAGCGGCGAAAGCGTCCGCGCAGTTGACCAAACAAAAGTCCGCAGCTGCGAATGCGTCGCCCAAGGAGGTAAAAGAAGCGGAGAAGGCGACCGAGGAAGTCGAAAAGAAGGAAGCTGCCTTGAAGAGAGCCGAATCCGAAAAGAAAGAGGCGGAGGACAAGTACTCGGAGTACAAGGACAAGGCGATGGAAGCGGCGAACCAAGCCAAGGCGAAAGCGTTGGAGGCGAAGGACTTCGCGGCGAAGAAAGGCAAGGAAGCCTACGAAGCCGCACAAAAGAAGGCGCAGGAGTTGTCCAAGATTGCGCAAGAGAAAGGGTGCTGCATCATCCAATAATCACCCACACAATAATAAAAAATATCAAACGCTTTATGATGTGAACTTTTAATATATACTTATTTATTTATCCACTACTACGATGCTGCTACGCTACTACTTCTGCTCGCATAAGCTAAACGCATAGAATACTTTTCCCCTTTCAAGCCGCCGCGTCGTACAAAGACGATCGCAGCGCATTCGTTTTTACCTTTTTCGTTTCTAGGATTAACTTGCCGACCGAGCCGTTGGAGGTGATGGTGTAATCCACGACTTCTTCGCTAAACGCATCAACGACGGATTTGAGACACTTTTGCGGCGCTCGTAAAAACTTACGCAAAAGTTTGGAGACCATGGCATCGTGTGATTTCAAAATACCGTGTTTGGCGCCGACGACAATGACGGAAAGAAGATTGGATTGACCTTGATTCTTCGCGCGATGTTGCGCCGCTAACTTTTCCAAAGCGATCGAGGCATCGCCGGAGTAATTCTTCTCCATTACTTCTTTCTCTTGCCCATCCATGCTCAATCTTTTGGCCGAAACGACATCGCTCGCCACCGACGATAACGGGCCGAAGAATTCGTCCTCGGAACCGTTGATGCACAAAACTGGGCAATTCGAACTCCAACTCGAACCGAACGTTCCCGCGAACCATCCTTTTAAACCGTCGGTAAAGTAGCTCGGTTCGAAGGGATACGCGATAGCAATTCGTGCTTTCACTACTGATTTTGACGATGCAGTCGCGTAGTTATTCATGAAAGTCTTATCGTTCAGCATCCCGAGAACTGCGGCGCCTTCCGAGTTTCCAACTAAGGCCACGCCGGCGTTTTTGATAAAGTCAGGTAACGTCAATAAAATGTGTGAGACGACGACAGATTTCAACTTCAACGCCGCGTCGTATTGCTTCTTTAGAAACGAGTCTTCGATGAAGGACTTCGCGGACGATTTATATACCAAACTTCCACTCGCGCTTCGTTTCGCGCCGGTCGTCGCATCGGTGGCAACGTCGTACAAAGCGAAATCGTTCCAATACGAATCTTCCTCCTTCGTTATTTCATTCTCTTCTTCCGCGGCGCTGTCCTCGCGAAGATCTTTCCTCGGGCGGTAGCGCAAATGCATCGGCCACGCCATATCGTCTGGTGCTATCACCACGTGTCCCATGCTTGCAAATCTTCTGACGTACCTCAACGTGTCTCCCGCTACGCCTCCGGAACCGGGTATGACTACCATGTATTTCAACGCCGAGGATTTCTTATTTTCTGTCGTCGTCGTCCCGTTGCCACTACTCGTCTCGTTCGTGCTGCTATGCGTGCTACTGCTGCTTCTATTGTTATCAACATTACTACTTACTTTATTACCACCACCCCCATTTGAACTCTCGTTGTTGTTGTTCTCCGCGAACGACGTCGAGGCAGAAGTCGTCATAGGCTCGGAAGGAGCACTCGTCACCACCTCGTGTATCGCCTTCAACACCACGTAAAACGAATACAAACTCCTCGACCCGAGCTCTTCGTCCCGCTCGTTCTCCCCGGGCGTCGGCGTCGTCGGTCGACTCTGCGATGTCATCGTCGCCGTTTTCGCTTTCACCGGCGACAAAGATGAAGACGACTGATTGTGCGCCGTCGTCAAGTTTGGCGTCGACTGATGCGAATACTGATGCGTCATCGACGACAAAGGCGCCGTCGTCGCGCTCGTCGTCGTCAGCGGCGGCGGCGTCATTCTTAAATTTCTGAACGCCAGATCCATGCTCGACCGCCGACTGCTGCTCGCGCTGTTGTTGTTTCTCGACTCCTCCGTCTCCTCCGGAGTGTTCTTTTCCGTCCTCTCGCTTTTGTTGTTTTGTTCTCCTCCTCCTCCTCCCTCTCCGAATCCTTCTAAAGTCTTCCCTAACAAAGCGCCTCGTTTTGTCGTCACCGTCCTCGACGACGTCAAGACCTCTTGGCTGGCGCATTTTGAGAACCGAACGACGCCTAACGCTTTCGCTAACTGGTCCACTCGGCCGATCCAAATATCATTCGCATCGCGCTTTTCATCGTCGTTCTTCTCATCCGGCGGATGGCTTTTCGCGTTCGGACGAAGCGGGCGATGAAGATGGTTTTGATGACGAAGAAAAAACGACGGAGGTAACGCGACGACGGAGCTTTCGTGGCAGCTGTTCAAGCACGTGGCGACGTCCGAGGCGGTCAGGAGTGCTTGCGATTGCACTCGGTCGTCGTCCTTTCCTTCTTCTTGGTCTTCCGCTCTCCGAGACATAATCTTCTTATACGTCTGCGTTGTGGGGAAGTCGAAGCGAAATCACTTCACTTCTCTGCTGCCTTTTCGCGCGCAGAAAGAAGCAGCGAAAAAGAAGAAGACAAAGAAGCACGCAAAGATGACGACGTTGAAGAAACAGCACAACAAACGTATGAAGCGGAGACGTCGATTGCTTGTTCTCTTCGTTCTCTTCCTCCTCTTTCTCTTCGTCTTTTTCCTCCAACGAGGGACGGAGACTTTGTCGTACTTGCAAAGATTCCTCATCCGAGACCCGGGTGAGGACCCGTACGAGCACAACTCCATGTCGCGTGGGGACGTGTGCGAAGACCGAGGGTTCCACTACGACGGATTAAGCTTTTTAGACCCACACAAAACGCGCCTGAGCGGAACGGATTTCGAAAAGTACGAGAGAGAGAAAAATCTGTTCCAAAGTGCTCTGTGTCACCACCAGTTTAAGACGAAGTTTGACGATATGCGAGCGACGAATGCGAAACCGCTGGTCTACGCGGACGACGATCCAACCGCAGGGTTTGGTAGCCGAGTGTTGCGAGTGTGTTCGGCGTTCTTCGCGTCGGTACATTTTGGACGACCGTTCGCGTACGCGAAAGTTGGACGGTGGACGTATAGTAAGTGCGCGAGTCGCGGGAACGATTGTTACTTTCAGAAAATCACGAGCGCGCGGACGGAGTACGAGACGCCGGAAGGGGTGTACCGAGGCGAAGGGGCGCTGGTGAAGGAAGAGGAGAAAGACGAGGAGTTGATTTGGACGCGAGGGAGTTTGGATGGGTTTCAGAAGGAGCACAACGCTGGAATTGGGTGGATGAAAGATTTGAAAAAGGCATTAAACGGGTTCGAGATGCCGAGCGGGAGAGGCGGATGTTGGGTCGTGTCGCAGTTTTTGTATTACATTTTACACCCGAACGAGAAATTAGATCGAGTGTTGCGATTGGAGAAGAAACGGATGGGGTGGGAAACCGAGGAGAGAAGAGAACCGGTGGCGGCGATTCACGTGCGACACGGCGATCGCGCGCAGAGAGGCCACCAAGGGTCCAACTTGCAAATCGAACAGTTTTTAGCGCGCTTGCGAAAACTCGATCCGAAGTGTAAGAAGGTTCTGTTGATGACGGAAGATGGGGAAGTCATCGACGACGCCATCAAGAACTTTGGGAAAGAGTTTCACTTTTATTACACCACGATTCAGCCGAGACACAACGATGACATCAATCGATTGTTGAAAGAAGGCAAATTAGATCCGGAGAATGAGATTCACAACGCGCTCGTGAATTTGTATTTAGCCGCAGACGCGGATTACTTTTTAGGCCATTTATCGAGCACGTGGGGGAGAGTTGTTTTACTGTTATCGTACGGCAAGTACGGGTGCTTCCAAAAGATGGACCTGATGGAATCCACGTGGAAAAGTCGATGGGGATTTAGTTCGTGTTCCACCGAGGAGTGGGAAAAAGAAGCGAAGAAGTTTGAGTGTAGAAACTAGTTTTGATGATGAGCGTTTTGCGTGCTACGTAGCGTATAATAGTTTTCACCCCCGGTCTGTCTTCGTCTAAATCTATCTATCCGTGTGTTTACTCTCTCTCGCGTCCGAAAATGTCTGTTCTTTTCTTCTTAGGCGGAGGAGGAGGTTGCTCCTTTTTCTTCCCGCCGCCGAACAAGCTTTTAAACACGTTGTTCTCGTTCTCTTCCTCTTCTTCTTCCTCTTCTTCTTCCTTTTCGTTTCTCCTCCCGAACGACGAGGAAAACGGCACTTTGCCGCTTTTGAACACGCCTTCATTTTTCTTCCACGTCGGCGTGATCCCGTTCGAATTCTTCTCCACGATTTTCTTCGCCTGTTTCTTCTGCCTCCGCTCGTCCCCCATGTTCTTCGCCCCGAGCGCGACTTTAAACGCGAGTTTCCCGCCTTCCTTGATCCCGGTCGCCGCGGCTTTGGCGACAATCGGCGTCGCCACTTTCACCGTCTCCACGCTCACTTTCTGAACAATCTTCGCCCCTTTTTGAACGCTCGGATTGTTCGCGATTCGTTCGCCTCTCTTGAACGTCTCCCACGTTCCTTTCACGAGAAAGTTCTGTCGCGTTTCCTTCTCCACGCCGTCCAGAATGCCATCCACCCCTTTGACCACTTTCCGCATCAAATCAGATTCTTCTTCTTCTTCGAAATATTCGTCTTCTTCTTTGCTCTCGTTCATTCGTTCCTCCTCTGAATCTTCGTACATCTCTTCCGCTAAAATCGCCGCTTTTGATTTCATCACCGATGGTACTTCCACCTCTGCACTCCTCCTCGTCGACGACGACGCAGACATCATCATCATCGTCTCGCGCGCATCTTTCTTTACGTTCTTTCGCGCTTTCTTGCTCACATCAAACAAGGTTTTCCTGTTCGACGGTCGATCGTCGTCGAAGAGTTCGTCTAAATCATAACGCGCATCGTCGTCGTCGTCATCGAATGAAACGCTCTTCGTCGTCGTTGTTCTTCTTCTTGTTGTTCTTCTTCTTCTTCGAGAGGAAGAGATGCACGAAGGAAACGCAGGCGTGGAAAAGGCGGTCGAAATCTTCATTTTAAGTGAAGATTGTACGCAAACTTTTATCGCGCGAGAGTACCTTTGTGTAGGTGCATACCAGAGTCTGCGTGCTCCGCGCGCTTTCCTCTCTCTGCGCGTGCGTTTGTGCGCGAAGAAAGAAGAATGGAATCGACGAGAGGGAAAGAAACGACGACGGGAAAAGAAACGACGGTGTACGTGGGGAAAATCCCATCGGAAATCACGAACCAACAGATTACGTCGATACTGAAAACGTGCGGGAACCTCTCGGAATGGAAACGGACGCGAGATATCGAACCACCCGATTATAAGTATAAACCGTTCGGGTTCGCGACGTTTGAAACGTTAGAGGGTGTTTTAGCGGCGATGCGAGTTTTGGACGGGATGCAATTGTACGAGAACGTGGACGAGCAGTTGAAAGCGAGGACGGAGACGTTGTTATTGAACGTGAATCAAGCGACGAAGATAGCGGCGGAGAAGTTTAACGAGGAAAGGCGAGAGAAAGGATTAGGCGAGAAGGATGGGGAGGAGGATTACGAGAGGAAGAGGAAGATTGAGAAGATCATGAAAGGCGAGATGATGGATCCGGCGGAGGACGAAGACGTCGACGCGGGTGAATTCTCGGAGGAAAAAGAGTTAGAAGATAAGGACGAGGAGGATATTCAAAGTGGCGCGAAAAGAGCGACGACGACCACGACGACGACGACGAAGTCTTCGCAAGAGAAACTGCGAACGGCGTCTATGCTCACGAACCAAATTTCTACGAATAAGAGCACGAGCGCCGGAGGGACGAAAACGGAAACCACCGGCCCCAAAACAGCCGGAGCGATGCAACACGAAGACGGAGAAGTCGGTCGAGCGAGTGGTGGACAATATCCGAACCAAGGGGATAATAATATCCCGGCGAAACCTCTGACCAAACGCCAACGCGAAGAGAAACGAAGAGAGGATGAAAAACGAAGAAACGAACAGAGAGAATTCGGAAGGAGAGAGCGAGAGTGGTTGGACGAAGAGAGGTTTATTTTAAACGAAAGGAACAAGAGAATGCGACGACAACGAGAAGAAAAGAGTAACTTAGACCGCACGCGAGCGTCTCGACGCAAACGCGACGACGACGATCGACAGTTGAACGTTTGGGAAAGAGACGAGAGAGATTTGGATCGCCGAAAGCGATTCCGAGAACGCGAATTAGAAGCCGAAGAGAAAGATAGACAGAACGAAAAAGACGAGATCGAAGAGGCAAAACGAGACGAGGAGAAACGATTGGAAGAAGAGAGAAAGAAGAAGCTCAATTTAGAAAAGGCGAAGAAGGAGAAAACGGTGAAGGAAACCACCATCGCGGGATTCTCCAAGCGAAAGAAAACAAAATCCAGCGAAGACGGGGCAGGTGCGGAGGCGGACGGAAACGACGACGACGACGACGACGACGACGACGACGATGACGATGAAACAACCAAACTCAACAAAAAAAGACGTCGACAATTCGTACCAATTGAATACACCGAAGCTGAAAAACGCATCGTCGCCGCCGGTCTCACCGTCGATCACAAAGACTCCGACGACCAAGACCAAAAACGTCTCCTCGAAGAAGAAAAGAAACGCAAAGCCGCGCTCGAAGCGTCACTCATCGACAAAATCCCAACCAAAAAAGCCGACGTCTTCAACTACGACATCGATTGGTCCGCGTTCAAAACCTCCGGCGCCGAATCGCTGTGCCGAAAATGGGTCACCAAAAAAACCGTCGAACTTCTCGGAGAAGAAGAAGATGCCGTCGTCGATTTTGTCCTCGAAAAACTTCGCGAACGCGTCGACGCGTCCGTTTTGCTCGAAGAACTCTCCGTCTTTCTCGACGAAGAAGCCGAGAGCTTCGTCTTAAAGCTGTGGAGGATGATCATTTACGAAACGTTAAAGTTCAAGAGTGGCGAAAAAAGACGTTGACCACCCGAGCGAGAAAAAACGACAACTGTACTTTTAATACAAACAATGCTTTATTATGATTAGATAGAACCACTTTACTTAAAAGAGCTCGATCGATGTATCATTCGTACCTGCGCGTAAAGCCTTTTTACTCTCTCTTGTTCGTAAACGACTTTCCTTCCGCACCGCACGTATTTTTCACTCTTTTGCATTTTTCAAGCATTTTTCAAGCATTTTTGAACTCCTCCTTAGGGTCGAAAACCTCACAAAAACTACTAAGCTCGACCCGAAGATGTCCTCCTCCTCCGTCGCGCTTTTTCGAAGAGTCTCCTCCTCCTCCTCCTCCTCCACTTACGTCCGATCTTCGTCTCTGTTGTGTCAGTTGACCAATTGGTCTTCGAACGACACCACCGTAACGACGACGAAGCGACACCAAAACCAACCGGATCCGTCGATGACGACGACGACATTTCGAGCAAAATCCATCTCGACCACGTCTTCGACGCGAAACACCGACTCACCGCATCTCCCGCGCACTCACGGAGGTCTGACCGATCAAGATCGTATTTTTACGAACTTATACGGCAAGCACGATCCGTTCATTAAAGGCGCGATGAAGCGCGGGGATTGGTATAACACGAAAGAACTCGTGTTGATGGGGGCGGATTGGATCATCAACGAAATCAAAGCCTCTGGGTTGCGCGGCCGCGGCGGCGCCGGGTTCCCGTCCGGGTTGAAGTGGTCGTTCATGCCGAAAGTGAGCGCGGATGGGAGACCGAATTATTTAGTGGTGAACGCGGACGAGAGTGAACCTGGAACGTGTAAAGATCGAGAGATTATGCGACACGACCCGCACAAGTTGTTGGAGGGGTGTTTGTTGGCCGGGGTCGGGATGCGAGCGAGAGCGTGTTACATTTATATCCGAGGAGAGTACGTGAACGAGAGATTGGCGTTAGAACGTGCAAGAGATGAAGCGTACGCGGCTGGGTATTTGGGGAAGAACGCGTGCGGGACCGGGATTGATTTTGACGTGAACATTCACTACGGCGCCGGCGCGTATATTTGCGGCGAAGAGACGGCGTTGATTGAAAGTTTGGAAGGGAAGCAAGGGAAACCGAGGTTAAAGCCTCCTTTTCCGGCGAACATCGGGTTGTACGGGTGCCCAACGACGGTGACAAACGTAGAAACTGTCGCGGTCGCGCCGACAATTTTGAGAAGAGGAAGCGATTGGTTCGCCGGTTTTGGGAGGAAGAACAACACGGGAACGAAACTTTTTTGCATCAGTGGCCACGTGAACAACCCGTGCACGGTCGAAGAAGAGATGAGTATCCCGTTGCAAGAGTTAATAGAGAAACACTGCGGAGGCGTGAGAGGTGGATGGGATAACTTGTTGGCGATTATTCCGGGCGGCTCGTCCGTGCCGTTGATTCCGAAGAAAGTCTGCGAGGAGGTGTTGATGGATTTCGATTCCTTGAAAGCGGCGCAAAGTGGATTAGGAACCGCAGCGGTCATTGTCATGGATAAGAGCACGGATGTTGTGGACGCGATTGCGAGATTATCGTACTTTTACAAGCACGAATCGTGCGGTCAGTGCACGCCGTGCAGAGAAGGTACCGGATGGTTGTATAACGTCATGGAACGCATGAAGAAAGGAGACGCAAAGTTGGAAGAGATTGACATGTTGCAAGAATTGACGAAACAAATCGAAGGACATACGATTTGTGCGTTGGGTGATGCGGCGGCGTGGCCGGTGCAAGGTTTGATTAGACATTTTAGACCGGAGTTGGAGGCTAGAATTGGCGCGCAAACGACACCCGACCGAATCGCGGCGTGAACAAACTTTTGCTCTGCGAAAAGTATATCAAATTTAGTTTAACATCAGACACGTGTACAGTATTTCTTTTTACTACTACTATAAATCAGTATTATTGCTTTTACATTTCTGCATTATCATTCCCATCGTCTCTCTTCCTCTCACTTCTTTTTCTTCTTTCCCGAATCCCAATCGTACTCGCAAACGAAATCGTTAACTTTTAAGCACTTCACCGAAAAGTTTGCTTCTTTCAGCATATTAATGCAAGCTTTTTGATTATTTTGGATCTGATCCCCCGTGGACTTGACCTCAACACACATCGCTTCCGAGTTTTCCGGATTCCATAAGAACAAATCTGGCATCCCTCCTTGAGCTATCGTACCGACTGGGTCTAGAATCCACCTCGCACAAATTTTGTACAACTGCTCGTTGTCGAAACATCGCACGACTTCACAGAGTTCCGTGAGACTCAGCAATCGTCTTTTTTGCTCTGTAACTGCCACAGTACCGGTATACCCCTCCTTCACGGTCGTCCAACGCACGGTATGGCTTTCAGTGCCGTACCATTTCGCCCAATTTTCAACTAATAAACGCGTGCCGTGGCCTTTCCTAATTTTCTCCAACGTGACTTGCGTTACGCGTTCGCGTCGTAAGATCCATTCCGGTTCCGAATAATCGAGCGGTAAAGACTGAAACTCTAACGGCCAAGGATTGAATCCTATATCGCTGAACTCGTTGTGAAAGAAGACGTCGAGATTTAGTAAAGGTAGTAACGTGTACCAAAGCGAAAGTTCAGTATGGATGCCTTTCCAGCCAAATTTTTGCTCATAGAAGACCAACGAATACGCTTCCACGGACCAGATCTCCGCTGGAACAACCAGTTCTTCCGTCAAATCTATCGCATCTGTAGGTTTGCCATTTGTATCTACTGCGCTCAAATCTCGTATATCGTAAAATTTACGTGTCCCTTTCCATTCTGCGTTACCTTGCTCTCTTTTCTTCCTGTCGACGAACTCTTGCGGCAACGGCACGCCGTGAAGTTTATCTTCCGCCATCGAGAACTTTGCTGGCAATTGATAACGTGAAGGCACCTTAACTCCTTTGTTTTTCGACGATGCTATGCTGCAAATTTTATCGCGCATGTTGGCGAGATCGTCCCAGACAACCCAGCTATCCTCTAAAGCCGCTTTGCACACGTCAAATTGTTTCTGATATTCCTTTAAATGTCCGAGGTCGACGTATAATCTATCGTACCATTTACCTCGACGGCGCGCATCAAACGGTTGCGCTAACAAAGCACGGAGTAGATTTATAGCGCGTGTAAGATATCCTACAGCGCATCTACGATGTGCGCGCCCTTGAATCTCGTTTGGTACGTTATTCACCAACTTTATACTCGCCATTGCCAACTTTTCCAGCGCAATGACCAAGATGTAGCAAATTCTGCACTCGACGGCGTGATGACTGAACCGTTCCATATCTTTCTTTGGATCGAGCAAATCTGCATCGTAACTCATCCCAGATCCTTTTCGCCACGCTTCGAGCATGCTCGTTTCGACGCATTTTCCTCTTTCTATGAGTTTCGGTGCATTTTCGACACTCAATGTAAATCCGTACACATTTGCCTCGTTGAAACGTTCCAAATCCCTCAAAACTTCCATGGCCTCAAAATATGCGAGCATATCTACTCTCGATTTCCATGGTGACTCGAGTACCTCGGAGCTATTCCTGTTTGAAGAAACCATTGGATACCGTCGCACACCCGATATGGCGTCGTAAATGCAGGAGACGCTAAGTCTTTTGCGGTACGCCACGCATATCGCGATTCGTACGAGCGTCATAAACGTCGGCGAAAGTACGATCCAATTCGGATGCGTCGACTCCTTTGATTCCTTCCATTTTTGCATCCAGACTTCTTTGTTCTCATCGATAGAATAGAGCGCACGCAGTGGGATCATTAATCTATCCTTCGTTTTATATTCCTGTCGCCAATTCCTCAAATGTTCATTTAGGAGACTTCCTTCATTTTGAAACGACGACATCATGTGCTTCATCTCTTCTACCGTGAGATTATTGAGACAAAAATCGCGGTCGAAAACATACGCGAGCCCTTTGTCTGTTCCATGACTCTCATTACTCGATAAATCGTAAGCAAAAGAGTGCTGTACAAGTTTCCTCATCGCATCGTTCGTTTTAGCCACGTATTCTTTTTTCTCACAATCCGAAATCCAAGCGTGTCCCCTCGCTAAAAGCCTCGTTGCTAGCAAAGCCGCATCATTGCCACCGCTTTCCTCCACCACAACATCGATAAACTTTTGCCGGATTTCCTTTTCTTTTTCAGAAAGCAAAAATTCGGCGTTCGTCAATCCCGCTATCGCCTCTACGATTTTGTCTTTCGTTCGCAGCCAAGCCCAGGACTCGCTCTCGAACTCTTCCGCGTTTGCTCGAGTTGCGCTTTCAAATCGTCCGTTTAATATACTCGGCGTATCTATTTGAATACCGAAAACGTTCGTTATATTCGTCAACACTTTGATCTCGATTTCCACCCACGCCGACGATTCGTTTTCGTCCGTTCCTTCCTCTCTCGCGTATCTCAGCGTCCCCGAAACCTCCACGACTCCCAAATCTACGAGACCGGCGAATTCTCCTGCAACTCTCCTCGGCACGTATCCTAACACCCGTTTCTCGTCGTCTAAAATTTGCATAGCCCCAGTCGCGTCAAACACGTTCTCCATATCTCTCTCAATGTAAACTTTCGCGCCGTCCTTCGGCAACTTTGTCTTCACTTCGCTCGCCTGGTATTCCCGCCCGCGGATACGAACGCAGAGTTTATATGCAGCTCTGCTACATTCCTCGCTCAACTTTTTCGCTTTATTTTCATACTCCTCCACCTCCCTCAGAACATCTTCCCGCGTCGCATCTTTCGTCGACAACGCGTCGATAAACGCCGGTCTCTGTCTCAGCGCTTTCGGCAACTGCAAAAAAGCGTCGTCTTGAGACGACGACGAGGCAATTTCCCCTCTATTTTCACTCACAATCTTCACCTCATCGTCGTCGTCGTCGTCCTCCTCCTCCTCCACTAAATCGCACTCCGATAATTCAATCGTCTCAACTCTCGTCGCCTTTTTAATCGTTTCGAAGTGTTCTTTCCGATCGATCCGCGCGAACGAAATGTTCGTTTGCTTATTCTGATTGTGTGCACTCTTCAATTTTTTCTCAACAACATCTTCCAAACGACGACGATGATTTGGATGCCCTTCTTCAACAACATTCTTCAGGCCTCTCTTCTTTTCTTTCGTCTTTATTTCTCCACCAACAACCGCACGTTTAACGGGGTCGTCTTTCTTCCTCTCGTCTCGTCTCCCGAGCGACGCCCACGTTGTTCCGCCGCTGGACATAGTTGGGTTGCTCTTTATGACGATTTTGTCATCTGTGTTTCATTCTTTTTTTTTTCGTTCGATTTTTCTGAAATTTTTTCATTCGTCACAAAAAAAATTTCTCGAAAGACTCTTGTCTCTTCTCTCTTGGAAAGAAAGAAAGGTGGGTTTGCTTTTCTCTCCGATTCTCTCTCTCTCTTCTCTTTTCTCGAGTCGATTTTTTACTCTCACGCATCAAAATCCGTGAACCAAGTCAGCGAGGACGACGAATACTCTTCCCACTCGTCCTCGCGTTACGTTCTGCGGCACAGTAAACTACACCTTCGACCGGTTCGCACTCTCATCGATTGATGAGGGGATTCGATTTTTCTCGTCCGGAATTATGCAGTGTTTGCATTATTTCCCGTCGAGATGAGGTCGAGTTTTACGACGGTCTGATACCGTAAAGGCGTTTTTTGTCGGGTCTCCCTTTCACCTTTGTTTGGGCGACGTGTATTCGTACGCGTCGCTTTTAAAGTGCGATGGTGAAAGACGCGATGAACGCGACATTTTTTCTTTTCTTTCTCCAATTCTTGATGATGTTGAGTAAAGAAAGGACTTTATTACGGGTTTTTCATCCTCAACTTACACTGTTTTCTCTCTTTCTCTCTCTCGTCATCTGCAGCATGTGTCACACAAACGATCAACACGACGCGAATTCTGAAGAGAGATAACATCTACGAAAGGTAACGAACGATGCCGAATACTTCTACTCGCGTGTTCGTGGTGTGCGGTCGCGGCGCGGAATCTGGAAAATTGGAACGGTATTTCTCGAACGCGTTTGGACCGGTGACGAAGGTGAAAAGCGACGCGCAGAAAGGTATCGCGTGGGTGACGTTCATGAACGAATCGGATGCGCAGAAAGCGGTGTTGGCGTTTCCAGAAGAGAAGCAGTCGAAGAATACTGCTCTTGCTACTGGCGATGGCGATGAACGCGAAAAGCAACAGGATTTGGCGTCGTCCTCGTCGTCGCTGGTTGATTTGAACGACGGCATGCCGAAGAGACATTTTACGGTGGTGTTTTCAGAAGAGACGAGAAAACGGGAACAGCAGCAACAACCATCGGCAACGACCGTGACGACGACGACGTTGACGACGACAACCACGACGACGACGACATCGTCGATGCAGTTTACCAATAATAATCAAATGAACGAGTTACCGGAAGGTTCGCGGTTGTTTATAGTCACGCCGAAGGACTGCACGGATGATGTGTTGAATAAAGCCGTGATGAGAGTGTTGGAAAACGAAGAGTTCAAGTTAGAACCGGAAGATTTGGTGAAAGTGACGGTTCCAGGTATGGCCTCGGGAGGAAACCAAGACGACGAGGAAGAAGAACAAAGCGAAGAAGTACAAAATGAAAGAAAAGATGGGAAGAACATCGCCGCACTGGAATACGCTCGCGTTGGTAAAGGTAATAAAGGCGTCGCGTTCGTTAAGTTCACGACGAAATCTGCGGCCGAAAAGTTTGCAAAGTTTGTTCACTTCAAGTTACAAAACGTGCTCGGTGATATGAAGGTGAAAATTATGACCGCTGAGAAGAAAAAGTACACCAAGAATAGCAGTCAATATCACCATCAAAACAACAACACAAACTCGAAGAATTCGTTGAACACGTTCAGTGGGGCGCTCTCCTCTGGCGTGTTTTCCGAAAACGGAAACAACGAACAAGGAGAGATATCCTCGCAGCACCGGAGAGGGTTTTTGCAAAGGAGTAATAACAACGCGCCGGGAGAAGGAGGAAATGTCGTCGTCATTGGCGAAGCAACGGTTGGTGAAGTCAAAGGCACATTAGTGTTTCATCCTACAGTTGGCGTTTCGGATGCAATTCATCGCCGATTTCCAACACCACCGCCTCTCCCGAAAGGGTTACCGCCTCCGCAACAGCGCATGCAACAGATGAATATAGACAGTAGTAATACGGCGGGTATGGCGACGCGAAGACCACGGGAGTACGGTGATGAAGAGACCAAAGGTAGAAGCAAAGGCACAAAGGTTTCGAAAGTTGAATCAACGACTTCATACGATCAGAATCAACTCATCGATGAGGGCGACTTAGCAAATGATACGAAAGAAGAGCACATCAACGAGACTGATAACATCGCCGCGGAAGCGGTTACCGCCATGGGCTTAGTGACAATCAAGGATGGTGAAAATACGACCACTATCATGGCAACAGATAGCGCGAGCGAAATGTTTGCAGCCGATGGCACGATAACATCTGCTCCTTCCAATGTTAAGGCGGCAAAAAGGACAAGCTCAGTTCTACAGTTTGAGACGAAGTTACCTTTACCGGTGTACGTGCTATCGCACGCGTTTAAAGCTCGATTGTCCAACAACGAAGCTTCATCGCAAACGGTGCCACAATTCGAGGTCAAAGCAACGTCTGCGTTGACTGGCGTCGTTGAAGAGGTACTACTAGCATCTCCTCCCGGTGCTAGGCCGTTCTTCGAGAAGCTCAAAGGCACCTTTGATATCTGCGGCGTCGATTGTCGCGTGTATTCCAAAGAGGCGTCGAAAGTACAAAAGGTCGAGGAAGAGAAACCATCATCCGACGTCGTTCAGCCGCCACCGCAAGCATCAACAGCGGACGAGTCCATCACCGAGCACGAGCGCAAGCGCTCTCGCGTAGAAACTAGATAGATAAAAGTAGATAGAAAGCACAGAACCAAATTGTAAAAACGCAGAGGATTATTAGTTTACGAGTTCCTAGTTTTTCACGCCGAGTTTGTTTTTCAAGATGTCCGAAGCCTCCTCTTGCTGTCCACCTTGCTCTCGCACTTGCTCTACCGAGTGCGGATCCAAAACTCTTTCACCACTCGTAAAGTGAGCGAAAGGGTTGTTTTCCACTCCCCACGGCAATGCACCGAGCAACTCGTTGCCAAAGTTCAGGATTTGCACGGAGAGTCCGCGGTAAGATCTTCGCTCGGCGAAGTTCCTGATTTGAAGCTCTACTGTCGGAGACGGAACGCAAGAAAATACGCGGTAGTAAAAGTTTCCATCATCTTCCTCACGCAACACGTACGTGCCAAACACATCGTGCTCGGGTACAAAATCGCCGGAATCATTCACTTCGTACGTTTTCTTGTACGCCGCGTACTTCGATGCATCCAAGCTTTCAAAGCGCTTCTTCAACGCGTCGCAAGGTTGTCTCGCGCGCAAGATGTACCAACATACTTGTTGGGCTGATACCGCAAAGACCAAGTGATCAATCATCGCTTCAGCGCATGAAGCCATGCACATCGGTTCTTTGCACTTATCGTCCGTTTCTTCGCCACAATCGCCGTCGGCAAACGGTGCTAAATCATAGTGCAATACGTCTGTTGAGGGAACCGCCAAGAGTGTGTCTTGAATATCCGAGACGTATTTCGTTTGCGTCTTTTCGAAGTACTGCTCTCCCAGATCGGGTGACTTTCGCATGCCGAAATACTCCGGCGGCGCGTCATCGGCGAGAGCCACTACGCTCTTCTCGTCCAATTTAATCGAATTCGACGACTTCGTGCTGTTTTGAAGCGGCCAATTATCCCCAATGAAAACTCTTTTTCCGTTTGAGTACTTTGGAGAGAATCCAGTGAAGCTGGTTGGAACGACTTCAAACTGTTTTCCCCTAGCGCGACTAACGTAGACAGCTTTCGCGGTGTTGAACAATTTGGTAAAGAGACGTAAGAAAAAGGAAGACGAACCCTCGAAAGGTTTCAACGCGCGAAACTGTTTTGTGCACTCGACTTTGTCCACTTTACTCAAAAGTTCTTTTTCTTTGCCAACGCCATTGATTCGTATGAATTCCGAATCGGAAAACGACTTCGGTAACGCGTTGTTTGTCTCCAAGCGAAGTCTCTCTTTTTTAAGGGCATTTCCAACGCGTTCCTCAATCTCCTTTTCGGTGCACTTTGTCTGACCAAGAAATGCGGCATTGGGATCATTCTCGATCGTTCTGTTCGCGTCGTGCAGAACGTAAGTGAATATGTTCCTCGCGTGCGAGAGAAGTTGTTTCGTCACCCGTTCTTCTTCCTGCTCCTTTTGGAGAGTTTCCTTTTTCGTTTTTTTTTTTTTGTTGTTTTTATCAAGAGTCTCGTCGTCCTCGTCGTTTTCGACTTTTTCTTCTTCTGGTCTTCGTCTCGTGGTCCTCGCTTTGTCTCTCTCGCCGCCGTTGTTGCTACTGTTCGAGGGTGAAATGAACTATACGGTAAGCATCGCGTCCATGCAAACGAGTCCGAGCGCAAAAATCGACGCGCGAATCGTTCAATAACTGCGCGACAGACGACGACGAATACGAGTCGTGAGAGAAGAAGAGAAATAAAGCATGAGAGAAAACGAAAGACGTACGTGAGATTTCCCCCGCCTCTCGAGCATGTCGTGCGTGACAAACCCTTACGTGACATCATGGCGATGATTACTTTCCAGTGGTACGTCTTCTTGCGTTTTTCAAGCTGTTTCTTGCACCTTTACGCGCGCGCAAAGCTTTGAAGTTTCGAGCCAGCACGATTCGGTCCGCTTATTTTTTCTTATTTTTTTCGTTCCCCTTTTTTGGCTATTTTGGCTATCAATTACAATCCTCTAATTTTTTCTCAAAATTAGGGTTTAAGGTATATAAAATACACGAAGGCGACGTGACGTATTGACATTGAGCGTTGTATGTATGTATGTATGTATGTATGTATGTATGTATGTGATAGTATTGAAAAAAAATATGACATATCGTAATAATCTGGTAGTATCGAAATCTGAGCGTTTAATTCCCGTTGAATCTCGCGTTCATCATCACAGCAGAACGTTCGGGATATTTTCTATTCTTGCGCATCCGACCCGGAAGGGAGAATCGCGTGATCCCGAAGGCTTGAGCGAAAGTCGCGAATTGGACGTAATAACAGTCGAGACATAAATCTCGCAGCAGATTCGGTCGTTCCGAGTCGAACATTTCTTCGGTCAACCCCTTTTCTGCTTCGCACCACGCTGAGATGACTTCTTCTGCGGTGTTTCTGTTCCCAGTCTCTCTACCCATCGTAACGAAATCTTTCGCGAGGCGTGGAAGAGAGAACCAACGCTCCGAACCCGAGCAACGACACAGCGGACACTCCGAACCGTGAAATGGTTTAGGGAAGCCGAAGCCTACTTCTTTTTTCTTCAAATACTGTTTCAAGCCTACTTCTTTTTTCTTCAAATACTGTTTCAAATACTGTTTGCGTTGGTTCCTTCGACTATCAACTTGCCACTGGTTCAACTTCCTGCCATTACGGTCCGAAAAGTCCGTTTCGATGTTTTTCTTCTTCTCGCGATTGCGAATATTTGTCGCATTTTGATCGTTGACGTAACCCCTATCCTTCAGCGATAGTAAACAAAACCACACATACGTGCGCTCAGGACACGCATCCTCCGCCAAACCTTTCTTCTTCTTCTTTTCGGGCGAGAAGCAATCTTCGCCGTTACGTATCGATATCGCCGTACTCGATGTCACCTTCTTGATCCCATACCATTCTAAAGCGCCTTGGTACGTACGATAAGAAACACCAAGCGCCTTTTGGGCATCACGATACTCCAAACAAAACGTCTGCATGAGCTCCGAAAGAGGAAGAATACTACCTTCGAATGAGTAAAAATTTTGGTTTTGTTTATCAACCCAACTAGAAAAAAAAAGAGAGAGAAAAAAGTCAGTCTCGAAGAAGAAAGAAAAAAACAACTTTTCTCTCTCTCTCTCTCTCTCTTTCGCGCGCACGCGCGGCGAATAGAGAAAGAGAGAGCGAGTGAGCGAGAGCAAATGAGAGAGAGAGAGAGAGAGAGAGAGAGAGAGGGAAAGAAAGCGAGTGAGTGAGCGCGAGAGAGAGAAAAGAGAACGCGAGAGAGAGAGAGGAAGAAGAAGAAGAAGAAGAAGAAGAAGAAGGCGTACCTTCGTGTTTCTTCCTTCAACGCGTGTTCTTGCAGCTGCTTACGCTGTTCTTCGTTCAACGCTTTGCACTCGAAATCCACGCGAATCACTCCGAGGTTTATTTTCAACCGCCTTCGATGGATATTCGCCGCTTCTACGCCATTCTTTACCACTCTTCCTACGTTGGTTGTTTTCCTCTTTTTGCTCATTTTGTGCTTCCTCTTGAAAAATGAAGAAAAACTCATATGAAAAGCACAAAGCAAACATGTATAAATTAAAGAAAAAGTACTGTTCTAAAATCTAAAATGTGTAGTTTCTTCTACACGCAAGATCCAAGAGACGAGTCAATTGGATTGGATGTGACGATGAACGTGAGGATGACGGAGGAGAATTTGATCAAAATGAGAGACACGAAGTACGTGAAAGGTCGGGAGACGTTGACGGATGAAGAGAGACAGTTTTT
>ENA-OWPI01000286-OWPI01000286.1-marine-metagenome-genome-assembly--contig:-NODE-286-length-78199-cov-10.688385_pt1 | contig 78199 bp, 53 predicted proteins | sample MGYA00238138_ERZ651775 | MGnify/ENA primary metagenome ERZ651775 (study PRJEB26906, sample SAMN06265043) | marine metagenome | isolation source: Helgoland LTER site | place: Germany:Helgoland, sampling...
TGTATGTGTATAGTTTTAGAACTACAAATGAACAGCTAATGTTGAGTGCGCTTGTGCCTTTTCGAACTACCAGCTTGAGTAAAACGCTTCTTGCACACATCGCACTCGTACGGTTTCTCGTTCGTGTGAATACGCATGTGAGTTTGCAAATGACCAGATCGACGAAAACGCTTCTCGCACACATCGCACTCGTACGGTCTCTCGTTCGTGTGAATACGCATGTGGGTTTTCAAATCACTAGATTGACGAAAAGCTTTATCACAAACATCGCATTCATACGGTTTCTCGTTCGCGTGAATACGCATGTGCTTTGTCAAAGCACCAGAATCACGAAAAGCTTTATCACAAAAATCGCATTCGTACGGTTTCTCGTTCGTGTGAATACGCATGTGCTTTGTCAAACTACTAGAATCACGAAAAGCTTTATCACAAAAATCGCACTCGTACGGTTTCTCGTTCGTGTGAATGCGCGTGTGGTATTTTAAACCATTAGAATAACGAAAACGCTTCTCGCACACATCACATTCGTACGGTTTCTCTTTCGTGTGCGTACGCTTGTGTCTGGTCAAATCGGATGGATATCGAAACACCTTCTCGCAAACATCGCACTCGTGCCCCCCTCTCTTTCTCTTCACTCCTTTCTTAATAAAAGCAGTTTCCTCTTCTCGCATCTGATTTTGCTCCATCACGACATCGTCGTCACACGGCACGCACATGAGAATCCTCCGCAATCGCTTCACGTCGTCGTCTTCTCCCTCTTCTTCTCCCTCTTCTTCTTCGTCTTCTTTTTGTATCTGATGATGATTCGCCTCGAAATCATCCTCCTCAGGAATCCTCGAACACAACACCAAAGGTTCTTCTCCCTCTTCTCCCTCTTCCTCCGTCCTACCCTTCACCACCTTTAAAACCGTCCTCGCGTTTACCGCGCGTTTTGGGTGTGGATTCTTTCTTCGTCCCATGTTGTTGTTAGTATTAGTAGTAGTAGTAGTAAAACGTAAAATAACAGATCAAAGCGAAAGAGAGGAGGGAAAAAAAAAATCGAGACGTTTTGACGGAAACGAGGAGAGGAAAGACAATTGAAATTTCACCAAAGACAGAAAAAAAGTGATTTTTGCATCAAACGACGTGAGCTTGAAATCATCACAGAGAGGGACAAAGAAGAAGAAGAAGAAGACAAAGAAGACAAAGAATTGCTCTCGAATAATAGCGGTGTTGTTCTCGTCGCGTTCTTTATTTTCTGTCAAGTGCGTTTGAGAAGAGTTTTCGCACTCTTTGTGTTGTTGTGAGAACATTAAACATCTTTTGCAGAGGAGTTTTCCCCGGGTAAAATTCAAAAATCAGAGAGCTAATACTATAATAATGAACGCGAACGAGAAGCTCTTCATCAACGCGCTCATGAGCCGGAAATTCATCGAAGAATCGAAAGCGAAAGAACTGTTCCGAGATTTACTGACGAACCGAGAAAATGACATCGAGAACGCGTTGCCGTCGCAAAAAGAGTTCGACCAATTTTGGGGACACGTGAAGGACAAGTTACGAACGAAGATGGGATTGGACATAAGGAAAGTGCGCTTCGTGCGAGGGGACGAGAAGATATATTTGGGGATTTGCAACGTGAATTCCAACTTGACGAACGAATCGTACGTGAATGGGTTACCGACGACGAGATCACCGCGAGAAATCGCTCTGTTTCGAGTGGTTTTGGATGAGATTTTACGAACCGAAGATACGTGTCGCAACGGCATCGACTTGGAGCGGTTTCTAGGACAAAGCCAAGACGCGTTCATGACGCAAGCGCAAGAGTTATCGAAAAATAACAACAACGAGGAGAAGAAAGGAGAAGGAGTAGGGACGATGACGCAAGCGACGACGCAGCAGCAAGTAGAAGCAATGGGGAAGATGACATATACAGAGCGCGAAATCATCGTCGCGAATTTCGTGAACGACGGATGGTTACATCGGCTGGATAGCACGTACACACACGTGCGAATAGGCGTGCGGAGCTTTTTGGAGTTGAAGGAGTTCATCTTGGATCAGTGCCCTGAAGCAATCAGCGAGGAGTGGAAGAATGCTCTTTAAAGAGGATTTTGGGGTGTTCGTCATTCGCACACGTCCATATGATGGGTGATATTCGCCCGAGCTCGCTTCTGCGATTTTTGATGAAAAGTGGTTGATAGATAGTTTCCTTTCTCTTCATTTTATATATAACACATACACGCGCGCGTTTCATAAAAGATCATCACATCTCTTTTCGCATCGAAAAGAGGCGAAAACAAACGATCGTATAATAATGTCCTCCTCTCGCATAACCGGCGGCATTCTCCACGTCCCCGCATCGACGCCATCGCCTTCTTTTCAGCGCTTCGACGAATTGGAAAAAAAGAGCGGCGGCGGCATAGACGAAGGAGAAGAAGAGAAACGAGAAGATGAATGCGATGATGGAACGAATATGATCATCAGAGAGAACGATTTAGTCATCGCGCACGTTGGTTTTGGCGACCAGAAAGCTATGCGAGTGCGCGCGTCGGGTAACAAAACAAACGCAAAAAGGGCAGAAGGAATGTTGCACACCTCCTACGGGAGTTTCTCGCACAAGAGAGACATAACGGACAAATCTATTCGGTTCGGCGAGAAGGCGTTTTGTTCGAGCGCGAAGGGTTCGTCTTCCTCAGGCGGTCAGAAACCTTTCGTCTGGTGTTTAGCGCCTACGTGTGAACTTTGGACGAACGTGTTGGCGCACCGAACGCAGATATTGTACGCGTACGACATATCGCTGATATGCGCGTGGTTGGATTTGAAGCCGGGGAAAGTCGTGTTGGAAAGCGGGACCGGGAGCGCGAGTTTGACGCATTCATTGGTGAGAGCGGTGGCAAATGGTCGTGGTGGTGATAGTTGTAGTAATAGTAGTAGTGATAGCGTTAGTAAAGGGCACGTGTTTACGTTTGAGTTTAACCAATCTCGAGCGGACGCCGCCAGGGAAGAAATCGACGAAAATGGATTGAAAGAGTATTGCACGGTGACACATCGGGACATCGAGACGAACGGGTTCCCGAAAAATTTAGAAACCGCGAAGATTGCAGATGCGGTGTTTTTAGATTTACCCGGTCCGCATAAGTGCGTGGAGAGCAGCGCGAATTGTTTAAAAGAAGATGGCGTTTTGTGCTCGTTTTCGCCGTGCGTGGAGCAGGTGCAGAGGACGTGCGTGGAGATGCAAAAGTTCGGGTTCGTAGATGTCAAGACGGTAGAGATGTTAGGACGAGAATTCGACGTGAACGAACGAAAGTTTTTCACGGATATAGAAAAGGCTTCAACCGGGAAGTTTTCGAGAAATTTGAGTGAAAGAGATACGAAGTCGGTGAAAGAGGAGACGAAGAAAGCGAAGAAGGGTTTGAATAGTAAAGGCGGCGAGGAAGAAGAGAGCGTGGCTCTCGTTTCGCAACGGGTGAGCGCGGTGCCTAGATTTCAAGGACAGACGCACACTGGATACTTGACGTTTGCACGATTAGCACCGCTTCCAGAAGGGTGGACGAAAGCGTCCTGGAACGAACGCGCGGAGATGAAGCGAGAGGCTGGGAAGGAGATTCTGAGAGCGAAAGTGGAAAGGGACGAAGGGAGGAAAAAAAATGCACCCGCACCGTCGAACTCTACGGGCAAGAAGAGAAAACAGGAGGACGTAGCCGCTGTGGCGCCAATGACGAATGAAACGAAAGTCCATCACCACGCCGATGAAGACGAGTATTCGGATTAACGCGGATAATTTTTCCTAGATTTTGACTCTATTTGCTAAATTCTATTGTCCCCTAAAACACCGCTTCTGCCAACAACACCCTCGACACTATCGTGCACGTCGTACAAAGCTTCCTGCGTCGCTAAAAACGATTCAATGAGCTTCCTCTCGTTTGACGTCTTCTCGTCGTTTCCTCCTTCTCCCGAATTAGAAAACACGACGTCGAAAATTTTCGGCGCGGCTCGAGCCAAAACGACCGGCAATGCCGCGGCGAGCACCGACATCTCAAACGCATTCAACGGTTTCTCATTTGGATCAAAATAAGGCATCTTTTCCAAAAACTCTATCCAACTTTTCTCCAAACCTCTCTCTTTTGCGCCTTCCACGATCAAATCTCGATACCGTTTGCTCGGCTGTAAATCTCGCCTCGCGGCGACGTCGCGGTGCGTCAACGTCTTCGCTTTCATCAACACCCCTTCAATATCCTTATCGCCGTAGACAACAACATCCACATCCACGACATCGTACGACCCTTCCGTTTGCAACAAATATTGAAACTCATCCTTCGTGATCGTATAACACACGCCGTGTGTTTCCTTGCCTTTTTGGCGCGTAACGCTCGCAAACGCCGGCTCGAGAAATGGGACGCCAGGCACGTTAAAGCTCAATTGATAGTCCAGTATCTTCCCGTTTTGCACTCGTTTCGGTTGTATGTTCCTTCTCGTGGAGAACGTTTTCGAGCCGACGTTTGATCCGTAGGCGAAATAATTCACAAAAAACGCATCATCCTCTGCTGCTCGTCCCGCGTTGTCTTCGTCTTCGTCTTCTTCTCGTCGCGATGTCGACGCCGACGCAGACGACCGCTTCACCGTTCGGGGAATCTTCCTCTTTGGTCGTCGTCCGTGCATTAAAGTCGTCATCACTTTGTTGCGCGATGACGACGAAGCAGAAGCAGAAGAAGCAGCGGAAGAAGAAGTCGATGGTCGCGGCAGCGTCAGTCTCGTCGTCGTTGCCATAATATCTCTCTCTCTTTCTCGAATGGAGATATCGTAAAGCGTGCGTCTTACACGCGCGCAAAAGAAGTGTCGAATTTGGGGAAAAGTTTCCTCATTTAAGACGCTCTCGCATGTAAAAGAAAGACCTCGTACTACGAATAACAATGGTACCTCCTTGCGCTCACACACACACGACGCGCACATAAAGCGCAAAGTGTTGGTGTTCTCATCTCAAACCACATATCTGTTCGGAGAATAAGAGCCACACAAGATAAAGCACTTAGATATGAATTGGAAATCCCCTAATAAGAAGATACAAAGGCTCTTTATTACTCTTGTTCTGATGATGATGATGATGATTTTGTTGTTCGCTTCTTCATCTCCGAGTGCGAGATTATTCGTTTCGCCGAGCAAAAGTGGCGACGGTGCGAAGACTTCCTCATCAAAGTCTAATGGTTTCGTTTTGTGTAAAGATGATGATGATGTCATGGCCCAAGACGGATGCTTTCGCTTCCGCAAAGGGACCTTGACGGACCCTTGGAAGAAAGAGCGCGAGATGCAAACGATGGATCCAGACGATTTAATACGAAACGAGCAATTGGTGGAAAAGATAAGAGAAGGAGAGATGAAGCAACGAAAACCGACGTCGCGAGATGTAGAGGATATGAGACGCGCGAGAGACGCGTTCGATGAGTTCGACGCTTCGGAGCGGAAGGAGAGAGAGGAAAAGCGAGCGAGGTTGAGGACGAGAGTTTCGAGTAATAACAGAATTAGTGGCGTGAAAGCTCGCGTGGGTGAGATGAGGGAAGCGCCAAAGCCGCACAAGTCGGTTCCGTTCAGAGCGGTCGACGGATTTATGTTCGGGCAGCTCGCGTTGGCGGTGTACGCGTTTCGAAAGACGAGAGCGCCGTTCGCTGCGAGTCTCTCAGCGCTCGCGTTTTCGGGAACCGCGAGAGCATTGTTCACCGAAAACTGGCGAATAGTTCTCTTCTCGGGCATCCTCGGCGCATTCTTCGGCTTATTTTTCTTGAGCATGCCAATCGTAGAAAAACTGGTCGACGAAAGCGTAGCTAAAGATCTCGAAGACGACGGGATCGACGACGACGATTCAGACGACGACGGAGAGAACGACGAAGAAAGCGCCGCAAAGGAGAACAAGGGAGTACACAAAATCGCAACGTACCGGCAAAACTTTGTCCAAAAGAACGGCGTCTTTGTCGGTAAGTACAGTTCTTCTCGTCGCAATAAAACGAGCACTAGCGATAGCGGTAGTAGTAATAGTACTAGTACTCTCCAACGCGTATTCGCGTGGATGTTTTAACAACGCGATAGATATCTAACCAGAGCGTTAAAAGCACCCTCTTCGTTTGAGTCGCAATAATAAAAGCGCGAGAGCGAGAGAGCAATAGTAGTAACAGAGTACTCTCAATTCTTCGCTTTCGGATGTTTCCATTTTACTGAAAATCCATCCTTTTCGCTTCTTCATAAATTCAAAAACAACGAGACACACGAATGGATTTCATATCCACTCTGTACGAAACCTTCTCCGGCCAAACCTTAGGCCGGCCGGATAAGAAGCACAAGAGGAAACTGCGCACTCAACGCGGGGTCTCCGTCGCAAAGTCGCCGATTTTGATGTCGTTAAAGTCGCCGCAAAAAGGGAAAGTCGCGAAGAAGAAAAGCGCGAGACCAAATTTGAAATCCATAACGAACACGAGTAACAACAACAACAACAAGCCGGTGCCGCCGAACAAGAAGAGCAGCGGCAAGAACAACAACAACACCACCACTGATGAGAAGAAGAGAACGTCGGCGATTCAATCTGCGATAGAGAGCGGCGAAAAAAGCACGCTTCCGTCGTTGATGCGAAAGATTGAAACCAAGAAGCGAGCGATACTCGTGCAGATCGAAGCGTTGGAGAAGGAGGTGAGGACGAAGAAAGCGGAAGTGGTCGAGCTGGAGAAGGAATTGTTACTCGGCGCGAGCAGTTGGTAATTCGCGAGTAGATGTACATATATATAGATCGCGTTGTTTTGTTTATTAGTATTATTGTATATGCTCTCTTTTTTTATCATCTCGGCGGAGGCGGCGGCGGAGCTCTTTGCGGCGGCAAGAATTTGCTCACGGAGGAGAGGAGTTGGTTGATGTCGCCTCCGTTGATTTTGTCGGTGTTGTTTGGAGGAGGAGGTGGGACGTGAACGATGGGCGGCGGCGGCGGCGGGACGCGCAACTGCGGAGGAGGAGGAGGCACGACGACGACGTTTGGCGGCGGAGGAGGCGGCGGAGCTTGACGATGATGCTGCTGAGGGGCAGCGGAAACTACAGGTGGTGGTGGAGGTGCCTGGCGATGGAGCTGCGGGGCAACAACCGTAACTGGTGGAGGAGGCGGTGGGGCTTGTTGTTGCACAACCGGCGCCGGTGGCGGTTGGACGAGAGTTTGCGTCAATCCGCGTCCAAAGTTATTCGTCACTGCTCGTTTCGGCGGCGGCGGCGGCGGCTTCCTCGCTTCTTCTTCTTCTTCTTCCGCGTCGTCCTCCGAAAACTCCTCGTCGAAATCGCTCGTTCCGTCGTCCGGCGGCGAGTAATTTTCCGCCTCGCGCAAACGCTCCGCTTCTAACAATTTCATCTTCTTCACGCGTTCGTTTTCTAGCTGTTTCATTTTCGCCTCTTTCCTCTTCTTCTCCGCTTTAGCTTCGATGACTTTAAAGTTTCTCCCGATACCTTTTTTGTGAATGACGGCAACTAACAAACCACTCTTTTTGTTTTCGGTTCGAATGACAATCCCAGGCGCGCGCATGTGCTTCAACAAACGCATAGCTTCGTCTGATTTACGAGGGAACACGTACACCTCTATTTTTTTCTCCTTATCATCGCTCACGCCGGCTCTGCCTTTATCCTCGTAGTGCTTTGCGAGCGCTAATAAGCTCGCGTCTTGCTTTTTATCGTTGACCATGCAAGTCTCAACTTCGGCTATAGTCACCGCGCGCGAGTTAGATTGTCGAGAGATTTGTCGAACGAACGCCTCGGCATCTTTTAACGAAACGCGACCTTTGATTTCAAGCGTCGAGGAATCGGGCAAAAGTTTATCTAACAGCGCCAGTTCGCCTCCAACTGGAGAGAAGTGCAAAGCGACCGCGGGGAGAGAGTCGATGCCTTTGACGTAGACGTGTCCGGACCAATCACCGATTTCTAACGCGCGTATTTCACCCGGCTCGTTGTCATCGTCGTCGTCTTCGACGTCGTTTCTTTCTTTGCTCGTCGCGGGAGCGTTTTGCTCCATTTCTTTTTCTTCTTCCTCTTCTTCTTCTTCATCATCCTCTTCATCTTTTTCTTCGCCGCGTTGGTACGCATCGAACGAAATGAAATCTTCTTTCGCGGCGTCATCACCATCATCGACGTCGCCTGCTTCTCCCTCGTCGTCTTCTTCTTTGTCTAATCGTTCTTTCTCCTCTTCTTTGCTCGCCGCGAAAGGATTGTCGTCGTCCTTGCTAAAACTACCGTTATCGTCCTTCTTATTATTGTTATTACTATTCCCGCCAACCGGGACCACTCTCGGCGTGGTCGCCGGCGTGTTTCCTTCCGTTTCTACGCCTCTCTCCTCTTTTTCGATCTCCTCCTTCGATTTGATGTGCACGCTCACGCCTTTCCCATCCTTCTCTACCTTGATCATCTCCAACGGCACGCCTTTCAAAAACGCATCCTCGCCAATCTTCTCCTCGCGTTTCTTCCTCCACTCGATCAATTCTTTATTCGCCAACTCCGCCGGTGTCATCTTCACCAGCGTCTCCGCGCTCACGTTTTCGTGCAACACTCTCGCCCGTAACGTTGGATTTTGCGGATCTCTCAAGTTGAACATCAAACTCCTCGCGTGCACGCCGTACTCTTTCCCCGTATCTCTCCCGCACCGTTCAAACAAAGCTCTCTCGATGCCGACGGCAATTTCGCTCGGATTCAACGCGTTCTCCACCGCGTTCGCGGTAACTCCTATCGCCTCTTCTTCCGCCTTCGCCACGTTCAAACTTTCCTCGAACTTCTTCGCCACGTTGTCTCGCTTCTGCTGAATCTCTCGCTTCTCTCGTTCCACGCGTTTCCCCGCCGCGCCGCCAACGTTGTTCTTCTTCTCCCGCTGTTTGTCTCTTTCTCTCTTCAACCGCTTGGCGTTCTCCCTCGCCTCTTCCGACGTCACTCTCATTTTGCTTTCGTCCAAAGGCCAGGACACTTCGTCGTCCAGTATCGCCTCTTCGATGTTGATGTCCTCCTTCTCCCCTAACGCTTCGTCCTCGGCTTCGTCCGACGGGTACCACAACTGCGCCTGTCGCGTGTTCACGTTTATTGTGAGCACTTCCGCGTCGTACCAGACGCCAGTTTCTGTCCACATGACGGATATCCATTTGCCTGTTGTTGAATAAGAGAGAGAAAACGCGTGAGATGATGCTCTTTGCGCGCGGGAAACACAAAACTTCGCGCAGATTCGATCCCGACGATGGATTCAATTTCCCAAGCGGCGAAAGAGATTTAGAGAGAAAGAAAGAAAGAAAGCGCAACGAAACGGGGCAAAAGAAGAGCGAGCGCGTAAAAAAATACCTCGCAAAGACGGCTTGATGTCGTCCACGGTGAGCAGTTTTCGCTTCTTCGCATCAGCAGTCGTCATCTCTCTTCTGTCTCTCAGAGACTTACGTTTGTTTTAACTGGGGAAATGGTTTCAAAATCTGCACTTTTATGGCATACTTTTGCGGTCGGTTACACTCGCGGTTTGGAGACAAAAGAGACGGAGAGAACGAGAACGAAAAGAAGAGAGTCTGGCAGGTCGCGTTTGCCCCAGAGGTTACCGCTTTACAGAGAGAGAGTGATAGAGAGTAATACTCAACAAGAATGGGATTTTGGGGAACGACGTTTGCGTTTTGCGTCCTGGAAGGCGCTTGCGCGGTGTACATCAACGCCACGGGCATTCGAGGCGCGAATCACTTGAAACATTTGCTGAGTGTGACGGCGGTGACGTGCATGTGGATGATGTGGGCGATAATATACATGGCGCAGATGTATCCGCTGGTACAGCCGGTGAGGAATAAAGGGGAGTAGTGTGTTTTAGGGGGAGAGAGAACGAGAGAGAGAGAGAGAGAGTTTTTACTTGTCATGAGAATAGAGAGATAGAGATATATACATTTGACTGCTACGTACGCGATTCTTTGTTTTTGTCGTTTGCTTCTCTTTCTCTTTTCTATTCTCTTGTTCTTCTTGGAAGTCCTCCTTATCAACACGCGCAGCCGCTCGCGGAATTCGCATTCGTCGAAGTTAATTTCACATCCACCAGTTGCTCTTTCGCGTTCGCTTCACTCGCGCTATTATTATTGTTATTAGTATTATTCGCGTTCACGTCCGCGCTGGGCAACGCCATCGCAATTTTCCTAAACAAAGCTTTCACGTTATACCCGGCTTTCGCGCTCGCCTCGATGAAAATGGCGCCTCCGTTGCCGCCGTTCGTACTACCGCTCTCGCTATGACTACTGCTATTACCAACGTTCAACCCTCTGGCGAACTTTTCCCCCTCCTCTGTCTCCACCTCTCTCTCTTCCACCAAATCCGTCTTGTTCCCGACAATCGCGATGACCACGTTCTCTCCTCTCTCTTGTTTCACCTCGTCGATCCACTTCGCGACGTTTAAAAACGACTGCCTATTCGCCACATCGTACACAATCACCGCCACCGAGGAGTCTCGGATGTACGAAGGAATTAACGATCGAAATCGCTCCTGGCCAGCTGTATCCCACAGTTGTAATCGAACGCCTCGAGAATTCTCCAAGTGTACCGTTTTCGATAAAAAATCGATGCCGATCGTCGCTTGATACGTCGCGTCGAATTTGTCGTACATGAAGCGAGAGATGACGGACGTTTTCCCAACCGATTGGTCCTGTTGAATACATAAAGAGGAAAAGTCAGCGATGCATTCTTCTTCAACAAAACCACCACAAAACCGAAACGATGACGAGATGCTGCGCTTTTCCTCCGCTTCTCTTTCTTCTTCTTCTTCTTCTTCTTCTTCTTGGGCGGCAACTCTTTTATCATCTCAGGGAAGATTACGACGAAGAGAAAAAAGGATCGCCGGGAACGGAGACTTTTGAAAACAAATAATGTTACGAAGAAGAAGAAGAAGAAGAACGAGAGAGAGAGAGCGCCCGAAAACAAAAAACAAAAAGCAAACGACAGAAGAGGACGATGATAACAAGAACGCACTCCGAGAAATACCAGCTTGTACTTTGAAAGCGGCACCACGGAAGCCCCGTTCGGTCTTTGTTGGTTTGATGATGATGCCATGAGAGGTGAGCTTTTTTGAATAAAAAATGAAGCAAATGAAGGAAAAATCCGGTACAAAAATAACACGAAAAAGCTCACTTGTTGTTGGTGTTTTATTGTTGTGTTTAGAGCACACACACATAAAGAGTCTCTTCTCGTTTTACACTCGCGAGAGAGAGAAAAGAGAGATCTTACCGCTGGTGTTGTTCTTTTTTTTGTCCTCTTTATCAGAGAGAGAGAGAGTGTAATAAGAGCGCGAAGAGAATTACGTACACAAAAGTCCCCCAGCGGCGGCGGCGTAGCACGAAGAAGATGCCAAAAAGCGAGAAGAAGACAAAGGATGACGACGATGACGTCGTGGTGGAGAACAAAACCGGGAACCCGGTGTCGTCGAAAGAAGAGGCGATGCGTATCATCGGCGAAAAAGAAGAGGACAAGAACGCGGTGATGTCGTTATTCTCGGACGTGAACCCGAACGACCCGTTGCGACCGATTTTTGCGCCCTTGGGGAAGCAAAACGAAAAGAAAGGCGAGAAGGCGATGTACCGGAAAGTGAACGTTCCGTCGCACAGGCTTTCGCCGTTGAAAGAACACTGGATGGCGCTGTATACGCCGGTGACGAAACAGATGAAAATAGACATGCGCATGAATTTAAAGCTGAAGAAAGTGGAATTGAAAACAACCGACCAGACGGAGGACGAGTCGGCGTTGCAAAAGTCGGCGGATTTTATACAGGCGTTTGTTTTGGGATTTGAAATCCAAGACGCGGTGGCGTTGTTACGATTGGACGATTTATATTTAGAGTGTTTCGAAGTGAAAGACGTGAAGCAAACGCTGAGAGGAGAACACATGAGCCGAGGGATCGGGAGATTAGCCGGGAAGAGCGGCAAGACGAAATACACCATCGAAAACGCCACCCGAACTCGTATCGTCATCGCCGATCAACACATACGCATATTAGGGTCGTTTCAGAATATCAAGGTCGCCAGGAATGCCTTGTGCGCCTTAATCATGGGTTCGCCGCCAGGGAAGGTGTATTCCAGGTTAAGGACCGTCACCGCGCGCTTAGCCGAACGCTTTTAATAATACTACTGGTAGAAGAAAAAAACAATTTTTGGGCTGTCGCTCTTTTCTACGTAATGAAACCCTAAATAAAAAGTGGCAGATAACTCGACTCTCGAGACCATCATCGTCACACTTTCTCGCGTGCTCGCGCTCGTTAAACGACGACGGTTTCGTCGAGAAACAGACAAAAAAGAAGAAACAGAAACGGTGCATTTACAGTACGACGACTTTATGATGTCTTTATCCTCTCTTTCCTTTGTTCATCCCAAAAACGTTAATGTTGGGTTTCAAAATCCCATCATCCGGGAAAAGTCAAGAAGTAACGTCATGAAGAAACAAAGACGACGACGAAGATTACGCGCGAATACTCCTCAAACTCGCGCGATGGCAGCCGTCCAAGACGAAGAAGCGACGAAACCGCAACCAGAACCCGCAAATTGGGAGTACAAGTACCTCTACGACGGCGCCTGTCCGGTGTGTCGATCGCTGAAAGCAGGATTAGAAGGTACGAGCACTTTATCTCTTCAGCAGAGAGGCGTGTTGTGTGTTGGGTTTTTAAAATACGCTTTCGCGTAAACATCGAAAGAGCTTGGATTTCAAACGACTCTTCACACAACAACCACTCTTTTCTTTCTCGCGGTTGGTTTTTGACTCTCGACTCTTCTATCTCTCTCTCTGTGTGTGTGCGCACGCACCGTGTCTGTTCCTTGTATGCTGACGGTATGGTATTCTTTTTCTTCTTTTCCAAAAAGGCACGGGCAAAGGCAAAGGGAAAATCTATTACGTGAACATCGCGGACCCTCTTTACGACGCTTCTAAGCACCAAGGCGTGACGTTCGAGGAAGCGATGGACACTTTGCACGTTTTGAAACGAGACGGCGGGGAGCCGTTGCAAGGTTTACCGGCGATTGAAACGCTCTTTGGCGTGGTTGGTTTCGGGTGGGCGGTGAAGTTAGCCACGTTACCGCCGGTTGGGTTTGTCGCGAGTTTGATGTATAAGCTCATTAGTAGCAACCGGTTAAAGTTGGGCGGCGATAGCGCCGTCGGGGCGGGGATTATGGCGTTAGGAAGAGTCGGTTTGGAATTGAGAGGCGAAAAAGCGAGTTGCGCGGAAGGCGACGAGTGCAGAGGTATGGCGGATTTGGAAGTGGAGGAAGGACAGAGAGGGGTGGAGGTTTCGCCTTCGACTTCTTCCGACGGAGACGGGTCAACGGTGGAGGGCGGTGCAGTCTCTTTGCCCGGGAACTCGGTGGATTTTTCGGACGTGTTTTCCTCTGGACCAGAGTTTGTGTTGGGCGCGTACGCGTCTGGTGGGTACATCACCGCCGCGATCGTGTCCGTGCGCTCGGGCGAGTTGGATTCAGAGCTCATCGAGGAGGAAGTGACGGATGTGTTGGACATTAACAACGTCGGAGTCGCGTTGAAGTCGTTGTGCAAACGATTGAAATGGCAAGGTGGCGTTGCGGTGGCGTTACCGGGCGTGTGGCACGCGGAGCAGCAAGATAACGCGACGGTGCAACAGTACGATATGATGGAATCCTTATCGCCGACAGAGTCAAGAGCGGAAAGAGAGGAAACGGAGGAATCATTTCGTAACTTGGTCGGATTGGACGTGGCGGTGATTACCGGTGCGGAAGCGCACGGATACGGCCACGCCGATTTATGGGGCGACGTGAACAAAGTCAACGACTCGAGTAACGAAAAAGTGAACGAAATGGATGGTTTAGTCGGCGTGGTGACGGCTGGGCAAGAGGCAATGCACGTCGCGTTGTTTAAAGACGGCACATTGTTAACAAACGCCGATTTCCGCTCGGCGGATTTGGCGTCGACTTGGAACAACGAGGAATGGTCGGCGTGTCCACCACCGAGCAAAGATTGTGAGGACGAAGAGCAGTGGAGCAAATGGGCGACGAGAGTTGCGGTGCACTTGGCGAGAGTCGAAGCGTGCAGATGCGCAAGAGGTGGTTTGAAACGATGGGTCGTCGCCGGCAGCGCCGGTGAGAACTTCGATAAGTGGTCGCACTTGGTGCCTGAATTGTCCGTTACGTTGGCGCAGAAGCAAGCCGCGCCGTTGGTGAAAGGCGGGGCGAACAGAACAGAAGGCGTGCGAGGTGCGGCTGCAGGTGGCGGCTTTCGATTCCGATATGCCGCGGACGTGCTGAGAGTGCGCGCGGCGATTGGCAAAGAGTTGGGTAAATCCCCTCAGTTGGTCGATACCGAACAGCTGAGAACGTTGTTTGATCGATTCAGCGACCCGGCATCGTCTGAGACGGTCGACAGAGACTCGTTTATTCGCATGGTTTCCGCCTTGGGGATCCGCTTACCGCCGGATGAGATTCGTGAGTTGATCGTGGACGTAGACATGGACGATTCGAACCAAATCTCGTTCGAGGAGTTTGAAGGCTGGTATCGCCAAGTCGTCGGCACTGGTGCGGTTACGGTTTTACACACCGAACAAGCCGTGGACCAAGTGTTGAGCGAAGAAAAAGGGACCGGACGCTGCGTGGTTTTAAAAGTTGGCTTTACCAGTTGCGCGCCGTGTAAGAAATTTCTCCCGCACTTTGAGCAACGCGCGTTGGATTTCAGAGAAAACGCGAGATTCGTTCGCATTTACGGGAACGAAAACGCGAGCACGATTCACTTGGCGAGAGATCGTTTGGCGGTGAAAACGACGCCGACGTTTTTCGTGTTCAAAGACGGCGAATTGACGCACTCGCACTCCGGGGCCAACGTGGAAAAATTCGACGACGCCGTGAAAGAACAAATGGGCGAGTTGGATGAAGGCACGTATAAACAAAATTGGGAAAAGCCAGCCGTGGATGAAGTCGTGCCGTCGATTTAAAAACCACATCACAATTAATAATACTAAAAAGCTGTATAACACATCAATACTACACACTACTAAAGCTATCTAAAAGCTAAACTCTTTACTGGCTCTTCTTCTTTGGAGGGGAGCGTTTTAAAACGTACGTTCTCACCGCGAATAATTCCTTTGGAAATACGTCGGACATCTTGGAATTCACGACTTCCATCCCAGCCTGTTCAAATATCCACCTGAAATAGTTATCCGATCGAGTTATGCTGCTATCTTGGTCGTCCCAGTGAAACCCTTTCGAGCAATTATTCTCTTTCACGACTATAAATCCATCGGCGTTCACCTTTGCTCTTTTCAACAAATCGATAAAGTCCGCGTCGGAAAGTTGTCCTATGCACCACTGAATCCAAATCACGTCGTACCCCGCGAGCGCCTTCCCATCCTCTTCAAAGCTAAACTCCTCCAAGCTTTCCTCGAAATAGTTTTGCACCTTATCCTTCAACGTCGCCTTGGCTTTTTCTATGAAGTGATGCACCGGTTCCAGCAAATCTACCGAACGGAAGAACTTCGTCAAGAACGTGCTCTGTTCGCGTCAGTCGTAAACAACGAAAAGGTCAGTCGAGACGATGATATATGCGCGCACACAAACGGAAGAACAACCTGAAGACGACGACGAAAAGAGAAAACGATAACACAAACAAAATCACGCACCGAAACTCTCCCGACCCCGGCGCCGACATCCAGCGCTCTCTTCTCCAAAATCTCACTAAACTCTCCCTCTGGGTACACCATCGTTCTTAAAATCCGTTCGTTTTCTTTCGCGTCTGCTCCGGAAACCGATCCGAACCCGCCTAAAACGCCGTCTACGGTTGCATCGACGTGATTCCAGTACTCCACGCCTTGGTGATACCACAGGAGTTTTCCTTCTTTAGTATTCTCATCATCGTCAACATCTTTTCGTATCTTCTTCGTTAACACGCGTTTCCAGAACGCATCGCACGGCCCGATTGGATTGTTTTCGCCGTCGACGCCGTGGAACGGGTAGATATCGTCTGATGATTCACCACCTTCAACTTCGGGCATGTCTCTCGTTTTTCGGCGCTCTCGTGCAAAAAGGAATGAATACTAGTACTAATAACAAACACTTGTGTTTTGGGGAAAATTCGAAATGCTTCAGAACAAAAATGCGAGAAAACGAACAAATCGTAAAAGTGGTCCAAGTGAAAGAAATCAAACGGTTACCGGAGTCCGTGGTGAACCGAGTCGCCGCTGGAGAGGTACTGCTATACAGTTTTTTCTCTTTCGTTCTTCTTCTTTGTCTTCTTCCTTCTTCTGAAACGAATCGTGTTTTTAGTGTACTCCTTTTAGGGGAAATGTGTTTACATTTTCAAAATCTCTCTTTCTTGTCTTTCTTGTCTCTTTCTCTCTCTTTCGATCGATGAGAAGTGAGGAGAGGAACTCTGAAATCGTTGGCGTGTGCTCGAGTGAGCAGTAACTGACCGCAAACGCGCGCTCAATCTCTCTCACTCTCTCTCTTTCTTTCTCTCTCTGATGATGATGATGATGATGAAAATGAAAATATCAACAAACAATGAAAAGGTCATCCACGGACCACATTCCGCTTTGAAAGAATTAATCGAAAACAGCTTGGATGCTTCCGCGACGCAAATATCCATCCTGTGCAAAGACGGAGGGAAGAAGTTACTCCAAATCACCGATAACGGCATCGGGATTCGCGAGGAGGATTTAGAAATCGTGTGCGAAAGGCACACGACGTCAAAGCTGGAAAAATTTGAAGATTTAGAAGCGATGGAAACGTTTGGATTTCGAGGCGAAGCGTTGGCGTCGATGACGTACGTGGCGGACGTGACGATAACGACGGCGAGAAGCGGGGGAAAGTGCGCGTGGAAAGCGTCGTATCGAGACGGGAAAATGAGAGAAGGGACGAAGGAAATGTGCGCTGGGGTGACTGGGACGACCATCGCGGTGGAAAATTTGTTTTATAACGTGAAAACGAGGAGGAACGCGTTGAAATCTGGGGCGGAGGAGTACGCGAAGATTTTAGACGTGGTGACGAGATACGCATCGAGTCGACCGGACGTGGCGTTTTCGTGTAGGAAAGTCGGGGAGACGCGGGCGACGGTGAACGCGCCCTTGGTGGTTTTGAGCAGCAGCGGCGGTGGTGGTAGCGAAGGAGAGAGAGAAGGAGATAGAGAAAACGGAGAAGAAAACGAACCGTCTCCTTCTTCGTCGTCGCAAAAATGTCGACTCGAACGCATCGGCCAAATCTACGGTCCAACCGTCTCCAAAGAACTCTTACCGTTGCGACTGAAAACGAACAACGACAAGCTGGAGAAGAAAATGGCGCAATTCCACATGGAATGCGACATCTTATACTCAAACGCCAATTACAAAGCGAAGAAAACGACGTTCATCTTGTTCATCAACGGCCGATTGGTGGAATGTTCTGCGTTAAAAAGAGCCATCGAAACCGCGTATCAATCGGTTTTACCGTCCTCCTCGCGCGAAAAACCGTTCGTATTTTTGAGCATGAAACTTCCCTTTAAAGACGTGGACGTGAACGTGCATCCGACGAAAAGAGAGGTACACTTTATGCACCAAGAGGAAATCGTCGAACGCGTGCAAACAGCGTTGGAGAAGGCGCTGGTGAAAAGCAATGCCGCGCGAACGTTTACGGTGCAAACTTTGTTGCCGGGAGCGCAAGAGAAAATAAACAGCGCGAAGAAGAAAGCAGAAGAAGGAGGAGAAGAAGAAGGAGAAGATCAAGAAGAACGCGTGACGCAAACTCAGCGACAACAACAACAAATACTAACGATGAAAACGAAAACGACACAAAGAGAAAAAGCCGGCGGCGACCACAAACTCGTGCGCACGAATCCAACGAAAGATATGGCGAGTTTAGACGCGTTTTATCGCAAAACATCGGTCGGTGGTGGTGGTAGCGCCAGCGATGTTGCCGCTACGACGGGAGGAGAAAACAGAGAAGACGTTGGAGAAGGAAATGATGCAACGAACAACAGACGCAAGAGCGGGTCGATAACTTTACTGGAAGAAGTGCGTCGAAACGTGCGCGCGAGACGAAATCGACCGAACAAGGACGGGAGCGAAGGCGCGATGAACGATATCGCGCCTTATTACACGGATTTGACCTCGATCACGGAAATATGCGAAACTATTCGAGAAGAAGCAGACGATGAAATCGCGGAAATGCTTCGCTCGCATACCATCGTCGGCCCGGCGGATATCTCCGCGGGAAAATGGTTGATTCAACATGGCACGAAACTGTTAATGATAAACGTCAACGCGGCTTCGCGAGTTTTGATGTATCAGCTCGCCATGGCAAAGTTTAACGGCTTTAAACCGATTTCGATACGGCCTCCGGCTTGCGTGTGCGATTTGCTCGGAGAAGAAGAAAAAGAAGGAGTAGAGGAAGCAAAAGGAAAGGTCGAGGAACTGTTGCTTCGCCACGCGAAGATGCTCAAAGAATATTTTGGCATCGCGATTGAAAAGAAGAAGACAACATCAAAGGAAGAAAAAGCAAAAGAGGATCACGACAATGCAGATGTCGTCGTCATTTCCGCGTTACCGGAAATATTAGACGGCTACTCCCCAGATGTCTCTCGTCTCCCTGAGTTTTTAAAATCTTTACGCGAGAAAGTCGACTGGTCGAACGAAAAGCGATGCTTCGTGACCATCGCGGAATGTTTAGCCGAGTTTTACGGCGTTTTAGACGACGAAGACGATGAAGACGACGAGACAGGAAAAGAAGTTAAAGACAACAATAATAAAAACGACGACGACAAAAACGACGAAAGTACGTGGCAAACGAAACATATCGTCTTCCCGGCGCTGAGCTCATCCGCCTTCGCGCCTCCCGCCCGGTTCGCCAAGGACGGCACCGTCGTCGAAGTCGCGTGCTTGGAGCAGCTGTATAAAGTCTTCGAAAGGTGTTAAGTACGAGTAAAAGGAAGGAAACGAACAACCGTTCAAATAGGGAGTTTTAGGAGTAACAATAGTAATACTAGCGAGCACATACGCGCGAAAAAGCTTTCTTAGAAAGGAGCGGATTGAACCCGCGACTTTGACGAAAATCTCTCCTAAATCTGCTCCTCTGAAACGTCACATAAAATGCTCACGAGGTCGCTCTTTTTACACGCGAAAAGGACGAGCACACCTACCGTTACGTCCGCTTCTTCTTCTGCTTCTTCTCGTTTGCCCCTGTTGTTCTCTTCTCGAAAGCAACGAAAGTCGTCCGTATCGTCGTCAAAGTCTCGGAGGAGATTACTCGTCGCGAAGTCGTCGTCGTCGTCAACCAAAGTCCAAACGACGAGAGAAGTGGAAAGCAACAACAACAACGAGAACAACAACAAGAAAATGAAGGACAACAACGCGAAACTCGCCGCACTGCGCCTGGAAATGAATAAACGAAACATTTCCGCCGTTCTGATTCCATCGCAAGACCCGCACTTCAGCGAGTACGTTTCCAAATGTTTCGAGAGGAGGAAGTACATCTCCAACTTTACCGGTTCAGCTGGGACGTGTTTGGTGACGAAAACGAGCGCGATGTTATGGACGGACGGGAGGTATTTTTTACAAGCCGAGCAAGAGTTGGATTCTCCGGCGTGGCAGCTGATGAAACAAGGCGAGAAGGACGTGCCGTCCGTGCAGAAATGGTTGAGAGAGAATATGGAGAGTGGGGCGGCGCTCGCCGTGGACGCGAACGTGCACTCGGTCGCCGAGGCGAGGCAGTTGGAGGAGTTGATGAGGAAGAAGAATGCCGGGGGAAGAGGAGAAGGAGGCGACGGTAAGCTGGTTAAAGTTGAGAAGAATTTAGTGGATTTGGTGTGGGAGAACGAAGAAGGCGAAGAGAAACGGCCTGGGATGCCAAAGGCGATGTTGAGGGTGCACGCGATGAAATACGCGGGAAAATCAGCCAAGGATAAATTGACGGATATCAGGAAAGAGATGGCAAAGGAGAAGCAGGAATGTTTGGTAGTTTCCGCGTTGGACGATATCATGTGGTTGGTCAACGTGAGAGGTGGCGACGCGGAGTGTAATCCGGTGTGCTTGTCACACGTGTTGGTGACGGAGAAAGAGGCGTTTATGTTCGTGGACAGAGATAAGGTGAACGAGGAGGTTGCGCAACATTTGAAAGAGTCTGGGGTGGAAGTGAAGCCGTACGAAGACGTTGGGAAGTGTTTGCGAGAGATGGCGGAGAAAGGCACGAAAATTTGGATCGACGAGGATAAGGTTTCCGTGAATACGTACGACGAGGCAATGAAAGGTATCAAAGCGGCTGAGAATAATATCGATGAGAGTCGTCCGGCGAAAGTGGCTAAAAGCGATAACAGCGGCGGTGGTAACGATAGCAACCAACAAATTAAGTTAGGCGTTAGTCCAATTCCAATGGCAAAAGCGATCAAGAACGAAGCAGAGTTGGAAGGCATGCGCGAGGCGCACTTGATGGATGGCGTGGCCATGAGCGAGTTGTGGTGGTGGCTCGAGAAACAGGCGGGAGAAGGTAACAAAGATTTGAACGAATTCAACGTCGGCGAGAAAGTTTCCTCCTTACGCGCCGAGCAAAACGGGTACGTCGAAGAATCGTTCCCGAGCATCGTCGGTGAAGGTCCTCACGGTGCAGTCGTGCATTACCGAGCCACGGAAGAGTCGGCGAGAAAAATTACAAAAGATTCCATGGTCTTGTTAGATTCCGGAGGACAGTTTCTGTGCGGCACGACGGACGTGACGAGGACGCACCATCTCGGAACACCTTCTGCGTACGAAAAGATGTGTTACACGAGAGTATTGAAAGGCCACATCGCGTTAGATTCGGCGACGTTTCCGGTGGGTACTCCTGGCATGGCTCTCGATACGTTCGCGAGACAACACTTATGGTCCGCCGGATTAGATTACAGACACGGCACCGGGCATGGCGTCGGCGCCGCGTTGAACGTACACGAAGGCCCGCAAAGTATCTCTCCGCGGTGGGGGAACACGACGCCTATTAAAGATGGGATGATTGTCTCCAACGAACCGGGGTACTACGAAGACGGTCAGTTTGGCATTCGAATTGAAAATCTTCTCATTTGCCGCGAGGCGAAAACTGAACACAACTTCCAAGGGAAAGGCTACTTGAGCTTTGAGTGCTTGACGTTTATTCCGATCCAAACCAAATTGATGGACTTGAAGATCATGTCTGATGATGAAATCGCGTGGGTGAACAGATATCACGAACAAGTCTGGGAGAAAATAAGCCCGAGAGTGCAGAAGGAGGAAGTCAAGGAGTGGCTTCAAAAGGCGACGGCGAAAATTTCTCGCGAATAATTATTAACGAACAAACAAATGCAGTTGTAAATAACACCACACGAAGAGAGAACAAACGAGGTCAAACGATTTCATACATTCATTCATTCAAATTTCTTTTAATAGTATTATTATTAAAGTTATTTATATACTTATAGACTACCTTACACCACACTACACACGCTTAAAAATGGATTTATGATACGATTGCTTTTTTGAAAGGAGAGACATGCGAAAATTTTCTTTCAAACTTTCTCACACGTACAAACACTTCACACTCGCACATATTTATCCTTCCTTGTAAGTCACTTTCGTGATCTTACCGAGCATGACGGCGGTGTTACCGTCCAAAAATGCGATACGGGACAAACCCTCACACTTCTTGAAGGAATCGACAACCATCGGGTGGACCGGTTCAAAGACGACCTCGGCGACTTCGTTGGATTTCAAGGAGGCCGGACCTTCGAGCTTTTTGCCGCCAGTTTCCTTACCAACCTTGAAGTTCAACGCCGTCATCTTGCACGCGGAGCGGCCGCATCGGACGAAACCGATCGGGGAGTAGCCAGTCTTCAATTCACCCGGAATGTCCAAAGTTTGGACTTGCGCGGTGAATTCCTTGCACGGCGCCAAAGACTTGTCAGCCTTGTACACCATGACGTCGCCAGATCTCGGCATGTTCAATTTGTCGAGACCCTTAACGTTCATACCAACGTTGTCGCCCGGGTTGGCAGCTTCGACACGCTTGTGGTGCATTTCGACGGTGAAAACCTTACCACCACACGGGTTGGACGTGGTGTTGGTCGGCAAGAAGACAACTTCCTCCCCCGGCTTGACGACGCCTTGTTCGACGCGGCCGGCGAGGACATCCCCGACACCCTTGATCTTGTAGACACCAGAGATCGGCAATCTCATCGGCAATTCCGGGTTACGTTCCGGTCTGTTGACCATGTTGTTCAACACGTCCAACAAGCACTCGATGTGGTGCTTTTCCGCCTTGCCGTCGAAACTTTCGACGTCGACGCCGCTCCACCAGCCCATGTTGGTAGTCTTCTTGATCAAGTTGTCACCCATCCAGCCAGAGATCGGCAAGACCGGGACGGACTTGGTAACGAAGTCAGGCTTCCACCCGACCTTGGACAACATGTTGCGCATTTCGTCGCGAATTTCGTTGTACCTTTCCTCCTTGTAGCCGGCGGTGTCGCAATCCATCTTGTTGATACCAACAATCAATTGCTTGACGCCCAACAAGTTAAGCAAACGCGCGTGCTGACGCGTTTGGCCTTGGACTTCACCAGCCTTGTGGTTACCCTTTTGGATAGCCGTGGTAAAGTTACCATCGGCCGGGACCATCAACAAAGCAACATCGGCTTGCGCGGCGCCAGAGATCATGTTCTTGATAAAATCTCTGTGCCCCGGCGCGTCGATGATGGTGTAGTGCCACTTGTCGGTGAAAAACTCCTTGGTCGTGCACGAGATGGTCACACCACGCTCGCGCTCTTCCTTTTGGCGATCCATATAGAACGCAAACGCGAAAGAGGATTTACCCAAGGCATCGGCCTCGGCTTTTAACTTTTCGACTTCACGTTCCGGGATACCGCCGAGTTCGAATAACAAACGACCCGTGGTCGTGGACTTGCCGGAATCGACGTGACCGCAGATAACGATGGAGAGATGCTCTTTGCCTTCAGACATTGTTAATTTATGAGATTTTCTGTAAAGTTGTCGATTAAAAAAGGAAGGGAGGGTTGAGAAAAGCGTTTCAAAGTCAGTGTCAAAATTGTTGTATTTTTGGGGCTTTTCAGGCGAAAAATGAGCGGACAGCCGTCGCTTCCACTCTCATCTCTCTCTCTGAGAGATGAGATTTTTCGACTTCTCGCGGTTCACCTCTCGCGCGCCGCCCGGCACCACGACGCGAATATGAAGCGACGAAAATCTCGCACAAATCATGCGCGATGCGAACGCGTGAATGAGAAAATCGTCTCTGATCTGAACGCGTGCGCTTTTGGCTGGAACTATCGCGCGGTCATCGGATTCAAAATTGGACACTGCCGCCAAAATCGCTTTTTTTTTCTCTCTCTCTCTGAATGTTTATGCGCCGTCCATCCGATTTGTCTCTCGAAATCGCGCCGGAGAAGACGCGACGCGAACGAAGGAATTCGCAAAACGCGCGCGAAGAGATCGAACGAGAACACTTTTTCGCAGAAGGGCACAACAGTAACGGTGTTCTTCGTTCGAAGAGTATGGTAGAAAAATAAAAGAGCGCCGCGATATAGATGCAGGAACGTACCGTGTAAATAAAAGGAGGAATTCGAATGGTTTTCCGGAAATATAAAAAAGACAGACGAAAGAAAATCTGAAAAAACCAACACTGATGAGAGGACGACGACCCCGGCGGTTCGTTTCCTCTTCGTCTGCTTCTCTCGCGTCTCTCTCTCTCTCACAAAATCTGTCTGCCTCTCTTTTTTCGAGAGAAAGGGTGACCGTATTGCTCTTGCGTGTTGGTGTACTATCCAAACTGTATAGACGCACTACTATACTCTCTTTGATATATACGTAGAGGCTCGTTTTTCGAGACGATGAAGTAAAAAAGAACCAGAAACGAGAAGAATGAACAAAGAAGCCGTCTCGGGCGCGACGGCTGGGTTTATGGCCACGATAACGTTACACCCGCTCGATGTCATCAAGACCAGATTGCAAGTGCAAGACTTACAAATCGCCACGAAATACAACGGCACTTTGCACGCGTTTAAAACGATTCTGAAAAACGAAGGCGCGAGAGGCTTATACGCGGGACTTTCGCCGGCAGTGGTCGGGAACACGGCATCGTGGGCGATGTATTTCGCGTTTTACGATCGAGCGCGGAAACGGTACGAGAAAGCGTCGAACGACGACGGCGAGGTTGAGAAGAAGAAGACAAAGGAGAAGAAGAGTATTAGTTCGGGGGAGACGTTATTGGCGGCGGCGGAGGCGGGCGTTTGCGTGAGTTTATTGACGAATCCGATATGGGTAGCGAAGACGAGGCTGGCGCTGCAAGAGAGAGGCGGAGGAGGCGGAATGGAGGCGAAGAGTAGTAGCAGCGGCAGCAGCGGCAGCAGCGGCCGTGCCGGGGGTGGAGGAGTTAAAGTTCAAAAACCTACTAAAGTGGTGGTGAGATATAAAGGGTTAATTGATTGTTTGTATTCAATCGCACGAACCGAAGGCATTCCCGGATTGTATAAAGGATTGACGCCGAGCTTGTTGTTGGTGTCGCACGGCGCCATTCAGTTCACGTGTTACGAAAATCTGAAGAGTTTAGCCAGAGGAGAAGGAGGAGCGATTTTTGCACTCGAGAATGGTGGCAAAAAGAACGACGACGATGGCATCGCTCCAACGAGCGAGCAAAGAGAGCTCACCAGCGCCGAGTGCGGCGTCTACGGTATGCTTTCAAAAATAGTTGCCTCTCTGATCACGTACCCGCAACAAGTCGTTCGCGCTCGAATGCAAAAACTTCAAATCGAACGAAACCAGATTAAATATAAAAGCTTACTCCAATCGTTCGGAACGATATCGAGAAGAGAAGGCATATCTGGCATGTATAAAGGCATGGTGCCAAATCTCGCGCGGATGTTACCGTCTACCGGGGTGACTTTTTTCACCTACGAGTTTGTCAACCGAATGTTTGTTGAAGGCCCGGACGAGAACAACAACGAGGACTAGACGCGTTTACGTAGCGCTCAAAAAATCGGAGGCTGGAGTCATCGACACTCAAGGCTGACAAAAACTTTTCGCGGTAGTCATTTTAGTCGTAGTCGTAGTCGCAGCATATAGAGAGTAGATTTCGCATAGCAAAAAGATGTAAACATTATTTGTACGCGTATTCGTCGTCGTCGTTGGAAAAAGAAAGCGAAAATTTCTTCTTTGTCGTAAAGTCAACATTTTGCACTTCGGAGCCGTCGCCGCACAAATTTCAAAAGCACTCCACGACCTTTACTCACAACACCAACACCAACGACCGACCAAAACTTCCCATCAAAATGTCCTCCTCTCTCCGTTCGGTGAACCCAAACGCCGAAAGCATGGATAAAGCCGCGGCTTTGTTCATGAACATCAACGCCGCGAAAGGTTTGCAAGACGTCATGAGAACCAATCTCGGGCCGAGAGGGACGATTAAGATGCTCGTCGACGGTGCCGGAGGTACGCAAACTCTTCTCGTTTTCTCTTTCCTTTCTTTTCTTTTCTTTCGGTTTTTGGTCGTCACGTGGAAAGGATGATCTCTCGCGCTCGTTGTTACGATGAAAGTAGCGCAGAGTTTCCTCCTCCCACCGGGAACCCGCGTCGGAAAAGGCGATCGATCTCATCATGCGAGAGACTTGCCGCCGTTTTGTTTGACTTTTTGGAAATTTTCCACCAAAAAACAACTATTTCGAGGCTTATTATTATGTGCGTAATACTGACATCAACATCGACACAACAACGAAATGCAAACGATCTGTTTCTCCATTTTACTACAAAACGCGTTTTTGTTGTTTGAACACAACGAACAGGCTTGAAGCTGACGAAAGATGGCAACGTTCTGTTGAAAGAGATGCAGATTCAAAACCCGACGGCGATTATGATTGCGCGGTCGGCGGTGGCGCAAGACGACATTTCCGGCGACGGGACCTCGTCGACGGTGTTAATCACCGGGGAGTTGATGAAACAAGCGGAGCGGTATTTGAACGAAGGCGTGCACCCGAGAGTGATTGTAGAAGGTTTGGAGGCTGCGAAGAAGAGCGCGATTGAGTTTTTGAAACAGTTTCGCGTGGAAACGGGAGGCGTGGAGAATCCGGACCGAGAGATGTTGTTGTGCGTGGCGAGGACGGCGTTGAGGACAAAGTTGGAAGAGCATTTGGCGGATATGTTGACGACTATCGTCACGGACGCGGTGTTGTGCATTTCCAGACCGCAAATGCCGATTGATTTGCACATGGTGGAAATTATGACGATGAAGCACAAGGAAGATTCGGAGACGAAGTTGATTAAAGGGTTGGTTTTAGATCACGGGTCGAGACATCCGGATATGCCGAAACACGTGGCTGATGCGTATATTTTGACGTGTAACATAAGCATGGAGTACGAAAAGTCCGAGGTGAATTCGAGTTTTATGTACTCGGACGCGGAGCAAAGAGAGAAGATGGTCGAGGCGGAGAGGAAGTTTACCGACGACGTCGTGAGACAAGTCATCGCGTTGAAGAAGAAAGTCTGCGAAGGGAACGATAAAGGATTCGTGGTGATCACGCAGAAAGGCATCGACCCGATTTCGTTGGATATGTTGGCGAAAGAGAATATTTTAGGATTACGACGAGCGAAGAGGAGAAATATGGAACGATTAGTTTTGGCGTGCGGCGGGGTGTGCGTGAACTCGCCGGAGGAGTTATCGCCGGAAGTTTTAGGCCACGCGGGTGAAGTGTACGAACACATATTAGGAGACGAAAAGTTTACGTTCATCGAGGACGTCTCGAACCCGACGTCGTGCACGATTTTGTTAAAAGGTCCGAACCAACACACGATCATTCAGTTGAAAGACGCCGTGAGAGACGGTTTGCGCGCGGTGAAGAACACTTTAATCGACAAGGCGGTCATCCCTGGAGCCGGGGCGTTCGAGGCTGGTTTGTTCGTCCACTTGAACGAAGTGACAAAGAAAACGGTGGAAGGAAGAGCCAAGAGAGGCGTGGAGGCTTTCGCGGAAGCTATGCTCGTCATCCCGAAAACATTAGCGGAGAACTCGGGGTACGACGCGCAAGACGCGGTCATTTCGCTCACGGACGAACACGAAAACGGAAACATCGTCGGTATTGACGTGACGACCGGTGAGCCGTTCGACCCGACGACGAGTGGCGTGTACGATAACTATTTGGTGAAGATGCAAATTTTGCAAAGCGCGCCGGTTGTTGCGACGCAGTTGTTGTTGGTAGATCAAGTGTTAAGAGCCGGCGTGAACATGCGCGGTCGCGGACCGGCTGAATAAATTTTAGAATTAAGAAAGAATAGATATATATTTGCAATGCCAAACCTAATCTTTAGTTAACTAAACAATACGCCGCTTCTATTACTATTACATTTGCGATTGATGATCTTTGGTGAAGATAAAAATCCCTTGGCTCCCAGTCGCTTTGCCAATCAAGACGTCCTCGTCGCAATAACTAAACTCGTACCTCCCCACCGCGGCGCCAGAAACTCCGTTTTCATCACTACCACCCATCGCTCTCGCCGCTCTTCCGAACAACGGAAACCTCACCTCGAAATCCCTCAAAAATAACAACGCGCGTTGATTTAACTCGCTTCGCGGCAAAATCGCCGGCGCTAACAACGTCTCCGTTAACTCCGATATCCTCACGTCGCTCACCACCGCCTCTTGAAACACCAACTCTAACGCTTTCTTACTATTATTACTGCTATCATCAACTTCTTTATACGTCGCGTTCACCCTCAAAATCACCCCGTCTTTCTCCTCTAACACCCACGGCACGGACGCTCGAATCTCGTTCACAATCTCCTTCGCGTCCGTCTTAAACTCTTGAAAGATGTCGCCAACCACGATTGGCGGCGGTGGAAAAAACGGCAACGGTGGTGGTGGTACCGAAAAAACGAGTAATCCGGTCACGTCTAACGCGGTCGTGTAGATTAATTTCCATCGTCCGTTCAAGCGGTTTCGCATCCAGTCCTTTTCCTCCTCCTTTTCCTCCGCACCAAACGTTTCCAAAGCTTCCTTCGCGTTGCGGATATCTTCTCTCTCTCGGTCGTTGGAAAACCCAACGGCGCCTCGGTAGGTTCCTCGACAGGATTCGATCAGTTTTTCTTTCAATACCGCTCGTTTCCTCTTCCGTTCGTCGTCGTTTACGTCGGAAAACGTGTCGCTCGTGAGCGACGAGCGCGTTGGAAAACCACGTCGACGTCTTTGAGAATAACGACGGAAAAGCGTCAACGTCGGAGTCGTTTTCGGTCGACCACCACCAGCAGCAGCACAAAGAGCAATATTCTGTGCGGTGGAGGAGTACGTATTCGCGGAAGAGAGTGAAAGCGACATCGCGCGTGATGTGGTAGTAAGATGGTATGAACACGCAACTCTTTCTGCGGGAAAAATGCTTCATTTTTCCAGAAACGATTGTTTCTCTGATATGAACGTGCGAGCGATGATGACGACGCTCCTGATGCGAACGACGACGATTCAGACGACAACGGTGGGAACGAGGAAAGGAACGATGACCCCTTCTTGTTCTTCTTCTTTGCGACGAGGAGGCGTTTCTTTTGTTTCTTCTTTGGATTCTTTCGAGAGTTCCACGGGAAACCGTTGCAGAGGAGAAGGAGGACGACGTAAACGACGAACAGCATCGTCGTCGTCCAGAAGAATACCAACGCGAAGAGGAGGAGGAAGAGTGGTTTTGTCGTTTTCGTCGACAGGAAACGAGAATTCTATCGAAACGCTCACGATGACCAAACCGGACGATTGGCACTTACACGTGCGAGATGGTGCAAAAATCGCCTCCGTGGTGCCACACACCGCGAAAACGTTCGATCGAGCGCTCATAATGCCAAACTTGCAACCTCCGATAAGGACGGCGGAAGAGGCGGATACGTACCGGAAGTTGATTTTAGACGCGGCGAAAACGACGAACGCGAAGTTTGAACCGCACATGACTTTGTATTTAACGGACGAGACGAGCGAGAGGACGGTGGAAGACGCCGCGAAATCTGGATTCGTGAGAGGGTTTAAGTTGTATCCAGCCGGGGCGACGACGAACTCGAGTTTTGGAGTGACGGACGTGAAGAAAGTGATGCCGGCGTTGAGGAAAATGGCCGAATTAGGGTTGGTTTTGCAAGTACACGGGGAAGTGACGCACCAATCGGTGGACATTTTCGATCGCGAGGCGCGATACATCGAGGAAGTTTTGAAGCCGTTGTTAGAAGAGGTGAAAGATTTACGGGTAGTGATGGAACACATAACGACGAAGAACGCGGCGGATTTTGTGTCCAACTTTCCCGAGAGTGGTAGATTGGCGGCGACGATTACGCCGCAGCACGTTTTGTTGAATCGAAACGCGCTTTTTAAAGGAGGCATGCGACCGCACGTCTATTGTTTGCCGATTTTAAAGCGAGAGGAACATCGAGAAGCGGTATTAAACGCCGCGGTAGGACCGAAGAGCGAACGGTTTTTCTTGGGCACGGATTCTGCACCGCATCCAAAAGGCGCGAAAGAGAGCGCGTGTGGGTGCGCTGGGGTGTTTAGCGCGCACGCGGCGTTGAGTTTTTACGCCATGGCGTTTGATTCGGTCGGGAAGTTGGACAAGTTGGAAGCGTTCGCGAGTCACAACGGCGCGGATTTCTATCGAATGCCGAGGAATTCTGGGACAATCACGTTGAAACGAGAAGAGTGGGAGGTACCAGAAACGTACGAGTTCGGTGGAGACGTGGTGGTGCCGTTTTTTGCCGGCGAGAAGATTCCGTGGTCCACGCTTTGAGCGAGCGAGCGCTTTTTTCTTCTTGAAAATATTCGATTAATAATATCACACACAATCGTAAAACATCGATAAAATTTACTCTACGACGGTACCAAAAAGCGTACGCGTCCACGAAGAAAAAATAAATTACAACGCGTTCAATACTCCCATCGCGCTCGCAGACATCCCGTTCTCTTTGCAGAATTCCACGCTCAAATCCCACAACTTTTCGTTCGATTTCAAATCCTTCGCCTTTGGCGCGCAATCGTCCGCGCAAAAACCCGCAAACACCCTCTGCAACGCCATGCACTTATACCCCAACCCTTTATTCAATTTAAAAACCTTACTCAAACGAATCGAAAACGGCATGTACAACTGACCTTTCTTGACCGATTTCAACGACGCCGCGTGCACGCTCGTCATCGCCCCTTCCTCCGGCGTCAACGCCAACAACCCGGCTACCATTCGCCAAACGACGTTGTAGTTCCTCCAAATATCCGACGCCACGAACCCGGGATCCGCCGCCACACACTCCACGTTGTTATCCGGATCCTGCCTATCCAACCTTCTTTGCAACTCCCTAGTCATCGCCAAACACGCCAACTTACTCGCCGAGTAATTCCCTTTCGTTTTCGACGGTCCTTTCACGAAATAATGGTACTTATTCGACCCGAACCACGAAGTCACGCTCGACAGCGCCACCACTCGCGACGTCCCTTTCCCTTTCTGCAGCGCCGGTAATAACAAACTCGTCAGCATAAAATGCCCGAAATAGTTCGTCCCCATGCACATCTCGTACCCTTGCTTTGTGACTTTCGGCCCCGAGTACCCCGCGGACATGTTCAAGCCGGCGTTGTTCACCAAGACGTCCAGCCTTTTGAATTTTTTGTGAAACTCCTTCGCGAATCGATTGATGGAATCCGTATCGCTCAAATCCAATTCCATCACCTCCACGACGCATTCATTCTCACCGTCACCGCTTTTACAGAACTTCTCAATCTCCTCCTTGGCCGATTGCGCTCTCTCTTTCGACCGGCAGGCTAAAACGACTGTTTTTAAGTTTGCTTTTGCGAGAAGTTTCGCCGTGTGAAAACCAATGCCCGTGTTCGCCCCGGTGACGACGGCGATTTTATCGCTCAAATCGGTCGCGCATCCGATTTTGATTTTACCCATTATTTGTCTTCAATTCGGATGCGATGTGGTAGTATTACTCGAGTAGTAAAGTGTTGGTGGTGTTGATGTGGTGGTCGTGCTCTCGCTCTGCTCTCGCGCTCTGATGTGTGCGCGCGGAGTATTTTGTGCCGATTCTAGAAATTCTCTCAAACTCAGGAGGAGGGAAAATTTTCGGTTGGTGGATTCGTTGTTCGGTATTATCTGCGATGATGAACTTGTTGCGATGTGTATGTCAGTGGTGTATGTGATGATTTAGAACTACAAATGATGAGCTAATGATGAGTACGCACGTGCCTTTGCAAACTACCAGCTTGAGTAAAACGCTTCTCGCACATATCGCATTCATACGGTCTCTCGTTCGTGTGAATACGCATGTGGAGTTTCAATTTACCAGATTCACGAAAACGCTTCTCGCACACATCACATTCGTACGGTTTCTCGTCCATGTGAATAAGCATGTGCCTTTTCAGACCACTAGATGTACGAAAAGCTTTATCGCACACATCACATTCGTACGGTCTCTCGTTCGTGTGAATACGCATGTGGTATTTCAAAGCACCAGATTGAGTAAAACGCATCTCGCACACATCACATTCGTACGGTTTCTCGTTCGTGTGAATACGCATGTGGGTTTGCAAGTGACTAGATTGACTAAAACGCATCTCGCACACATCGCATTCGTACGGTTTCTCGTCCATGTGAATTCGCTTGTGCCTTTTCAAAGCACTAGAATCACGAAAAGCTTTATCGCACACATCGCATTCATACGGTCTCTCGTTCGTGTGAATACGCATGTGGCTTTCCAAATTACCAGATTGAGTAAAACGCTTCTCGCACACATCACATTCATACGGTTTCTCGTTCGTGTGAATACGCATGTGTATGGCCAAATCGGATGGTTTTGCAAACATCTTCCCGCAAACATCGCACTCGTGCCCTCTCTTTCTCTTCACTCCTCGAGCAACAAAAGTCGTTTCCTCTTCTCGCTTCTGATTCTGCTCCGTCACGACATCACGACACGGCACGCACGCGAGCATCCTCCGCAATCGCTCCACGTCTCCTTCTTCTTCTCCTCCCTTCTCCTCCCTAAAATCGCACTTCAAAACCGTCCTCGCGTTCACCGCGCGCTGCGGGTGTGGATTCTTTTTTCTCATTTATGCTTCTCCTTCTTCTTCTTCTTCTTCTTCTTCTTCTTCTTCTTGTATCACAAACACACTCGCGCAGAAAATCAATCGCAAGAGGGGATGGAATTTGAAGTGATGAGAAGTGAAGTTTGATTTCCCATGAAAACGACTGCCCTTTTTTGAAAGAAAAAAAAGAAAAAAAAAAGCAGTCGAAAGAGAAAAACTTCATTCAAAATCATCTCGAGATCGAATCATCTCATCGCGAGAGAACAACTTGAATACTCCTCAAAAGGAGAAGAAGAAGAAAAAGAAGAGAACAAAATGTCGAAATCGCTTTTAGGGAGCGTGTACGTGACGTACCCACCGACCATCGCGTCGGTTCGAGCGATCAAACCTCGCGTGAGTTTTACACTCTCTAAAAACAACACACGCGTCGGTCTGTACCATCTCCCGTTTCTCGCGTTACTGGTGTATTTCTTTCGCGAGTGTTACGAGACGAGCGGGAAACCGTACCGAATTGCGATGGAACATCACAAGAGTCAAGGGTACGAACCGACGGAGTTCGTGGACGGGAAGTTGGTGACGAAGAAGAGTGGATTTGGGGGAGGAGACGATGGGATGATGACGAAGCAAAAGTTTGAAGTGAAGGACGAGTGGGCGACCGAGGACGATGGATTTGGCGGCTTCGAGGAGGAGGAGGAAAAGGAGGTGAAAAATGGAGCGGAGGAACCATCTGGAGAAGCATCAGCTTCGTCAGTATTCAAGAACGGATTGTTAGGAGAGGATCTGTCGTCGGTGAACCAAACGGTGACGTACGAGATTCCTCCGACGTTGCCGGCGTGGTGGTTGCCGGACTTTGTCGCGGTGATTAAGTTTGCTTCGGTCGCGTTCGCGCACGCGTTGATCATGTTCGCGCAGCACTGGTCGGTCAGAGTGAGACGGTTTTTCCGGTATCGCAACGCTACGGAGGTGGACGAGGATACGTATTTGGAAATCATGCCGCACGCGCACCAAGGGAAACCGGAGATTACGAAGATGCGTTTGCTGAGTTCGGTGAGTAAAGAGGACGGGTTTACGTACACGTCGACGTTGTGGTGCACGTTTCAAAGGCAACGGTACGAGTACGTGGAGGTGGAACGAGACGCGAAGAGCGGCAAGGCGAGAGGAGAGTTGAGAGAGTTGACCTGTCCGGTGGATTTACCGATTTCGAGTTACTTCAAAAAGACCGCGACTGGAATGGCGCCGGATGAAATCGAGGATTGTATGAATCGGTACGGCGATAATTGTTTGCACGTGGAGTTGCCGACTTTTATGGAAATGTTCAAGGAACAATTGACCGGACCAGTGACGGTGTTTCAAATGTTCACGTGCATGCTTTGGTTGATGGACGAGTATTGGAAGTACGCCCTGTTCAACATGTTGTCGATGTTGATTTTCGAAGCGACGACGGTGTTTTCCAGGAAGAGGAACATTACGGCGTTGAGAGGCATCGCGGTGAAAACTGGCAGAATTTACGCGTTTAGAAATAACATCTGGGAGGACCATTCGACGGAAGATTTAGTTCCCGGAGATATAGTCAGCGTGAAGAGACAGCCGGAAGGTGAAACGACCATTCCGTGCGATTGCTTGATTTTGCAAGGCTCGGCGGTGGTGAACGAAGCGTCTTTGACCGGCGAATCGGTACCGCAAATGAAGGAGGCGATCTCGTACGACGATAAAGAAGACGCGAGGTTGGACATCGAGGATCTTCACAAAACGCACGTGTTATCCTCCGGAACGACTTTAATGCAACAGTCTTCGGATAGTAGTAGTAGTATTAATGGGCCGGTAAAAGTGCCGCCGACGCCGGACGACGGGTGCGTGTGCTACGTTTTGCGAACTGGGTTTTCTTCCACGCAAGGTAAGTTAATGCGCATGATGGAGTTTTCTTCGGAGCAAGTCACCGGAGATACCAAAGAAACGATGATTCTGTTGTTCATTTTGTTGGTTTTCGCGTGCATGGCTTCGTATCACGTCTTCACGGTTGGCATGAAGGACGGCAAACGTTCGCAGTACGAGTTAGTGTTGAGATGTATTTTAATTTTGACATCTGTCGTGCCTCCGGAACTTCCCATGCAAACTGCCATGGCGGTGAACACAGCACTTTTAGCGTTGATGAAATCGGGCGTGTATTGCACGGAACCGTTTCGAGTACCGATGGCGGGGAAGATTGATTCGTGCTTATTCGATAAGACCGGGACGATTACTTCGGATAAACTTGTCGCTGTTGGTGTCGTAGACGCGTCGGATTTGAGTAAAAATATGTCGTCGGCGCAAATTGCCACGCCGATCGAGTGCTCGAAAACGTCCGCGATCATCATCGGCGGGTGTCATTCTTTAGTCCAAATCGATGGGAAAACGTACGGCGATCCGTTGGAGCAAGCTGCCTTGTTCGCCGCCAAATGGGAGTACGATCCGAAATCGAGTAAATCGAAACCGAAATTTTCCGAGGAGATCAAGAAACGAACGTGGAAAGGTACCCCGAGCGCCAAAATTTTAGCGCGCAATCACTTTGCGAGTTCTTTACAGCGCATGTCCGTCGTCGCCACCGTTCAGCAAAATGAAGGCGAAAACGAACAAACGTGGGCGCTGGTGAAAGGATCGCCGGAGAAAATTGCTACGCTGTTGAAGAGTAAACCGGATGGGTTCGACTCGCAATATCGCACGTTAGCGGAAAAAGGTATGCGCGTGATTGCGCTCGCGCACAAAGTGTTATCACCTGGGGATTCGAAAAGAGTCAACGACGCGAAATCGCCGTTATCTCGAGACGAAGTCGAATGCGATTTGGAATTTGCCGGATTTTTAGCGTTTGCCTGTCGCGTTCGAACGGATTCGGAAGAAGTTATCAACGCGCTCATCGCTTCGAGTAATCGCGTCATGATGGCGACTGGGGACGCTACCTTAACCGCCCTTCACGTCGGGAATGAAGTTGGCATCGCGAAAGGAGGGTTAGCCGGCGCGGCAGTGCTCGAGCTCGAGCAATCGAACAACAAAAGTGGTGGCAGTCTTCGATGGGTCTCCGCGAAGAGAGATAAAGATGGAGGCATTCAAGTCATCGGGAGTTACAAAGATTTGAGCATTCCACAATTGGCTCAGAAGTATTCGTTGTGCGTCACCGGGGAGAGCTTGAACGCGGCCAGCTATGCCGCGACGACGACGACGGAGAGCGGCACTTCATCAGAAAGCGAGCTTTGGGATTACTTGGATTCTGTGTCTATCTTTGCCAGAATGTCTCCGGACGATAAAGAGAGGGTCTTGAAACGTTTGAAACAACAGGGGAGACACACGTACATGTGCGGCGATGGTGCGAACGACGTCGGCGCGTTAAAACAAGCGCACGTCGGCGTCGCGCTCCTCTCCGGCTTTGGGTCCGCAAACACAAAGAAATTGAAACAAGAAGGCGGCGACGAGAGTAAAGGAGAAGAAGAAGGCGACGGAGAAAAAGGTAAAAAGCTCGCCAAGGCGGAAACGTTCCAAGAGAAGATGCAAAGAGTGAAAGAGCAAGCGGAAAAAGTGAAGAAGGCGAAAATGGAGGAGAAAATCGCGCAGCAAAAAGACACGAAAGAACTCCAAGCGTTGCAAAAAGTCTGGTTCGAGGAAGAGTTCAAGGAAAGAATGGCGCGAGGCGAAAAGTGGGCGCAGTTTACCGCCATGAAAAATTCTACGCAACTAATGATTCGCGAATCAAAACGCAGAGCGATGGAAAGAGCTAAGGCAAGACAAGGCGGACAAGGCGGTAAAGCGCCGAGCATGAGCGACATGATGCAAAACTTGGACGATTTAGACGGCGAACTTCCGCAAGTGAAACTCGGCGACGCTTCCATGGCGGCTCCGTTCACGTCTCGCTTACCGACCATTCGGTCTGCGGTAGATATTATTCGACAAGGCAGGTGCACGTTGGTGTCCTCGATTCAAATGCAGCAAGTGCTCGTGTTATCTTGTTTGATTTCCGCGTTTTCGTTGTCGGTGTTGTACACCGACGGCATTCGATCTTCGGACAATCAAATGATGGCGAGCGGTTTGTGTTTAACCGCGGCAGGTTTAGCGTTTTCGTACGCCACCCCAGTGCACACGCTATCCCCTGTTCGACCGTTGCGCTCCATCTTTCACCCGGCGTTATTCTTGTCCATCGTAGGCCAACTCGTCATCCACGTCTTTGTGATGAACTACGCCACAGAGTTGGTCCACGCGGCGACAGGTGAGAAAGCCGCGTTCCCTGAGGCGATTCCAATCGCGAAAGTTTCCGAAGAAGAGAAGAAAAACGCGAGCGAAGCGCAGAGATCGTTCTGGGAACAAGGCCCGCCGTTTGAGCCGTGTTTGTTAAACACGGTCATCTTTCTCATCGAAACCGTTCAACGCGTCTGCGTCATGCTCGTCAACTATAAAGGCAGACCGTTCATGATGGGTTCCTTGGAGAACAAAACTTTGTTGCTCTCCTTAGCAGCTTTGTTCATTGGTTCGTTCATGGCAGCCTTCGAAGTCGTTCCGTATTTGAACAACAAGTTACAGTTCGTCTCCATGCCGGACGACGCGTTTCGATACAAAGTTTTAGGTCTCTTACTCTTCACCGTCGTCGGCACGTACGGTTGGGACACGTTGTGCCAATTTGTTTTTGCCAGAGAAATTCTTCTCCAAGGCTACAGAGACTCTTGGAACGTGTTACCGAAAGACCCGAAGTATTTAGAATTTATGGCGCGACGAGTATTCGTCATGTGTGGGATTGGATATCTGTACATGATTACCGACGGGTCAGGTTTCGTCCTCGTCGCGGGCTATTACGCGTACAAGAAGGGCGCGTTTTAATTTAAATACTTAGTAGAGTTCGTTTTAATTTTCAACCACGTTCGTACGTTTAGGAATCGTTCTCTTCTTTCCCTTCTTCTTCTTCTTCTTCTTCTTTTTCACGTGCGACGATAACTTCTCCTTCGGCAAGGCCGTGCTCGCCCCTCCTAACAGCGTCTCGAGCTCGATTTTATTCGTCACGACCAACCCTGCGAGGACGCCAATCGCCCCTAAAACAATCACTTGCAACGAGTTTATATTCCTGAAAAATCCCAACGCGTCTCTTTTCCTCTCCGGCATTGCCCCTCGTTTCCAACTCTCCGGCATTTCCCGTCCGTCCCCAAACGGTCTTTTCGTCCCGGTTTCGATCATTTTCGCCGCTAACTCTGGTTTCATCTCGTCCACTTCCGAGTCTAAAAATTGCAACTCGTTCGTTAATATTTCCCGCATGGCGGAGGTGATCATGAATTGCACCGAGGCGCCCATTTTATTTTTCTAGTTTACGTCTTTTTATATGTAATACTTAAAGAAAGCGTTCGTGTGTCTTCCGCGTGTCTCTGTGTTGCGTGTTCTTCCTCTTTCTCTCTTCTTCTTCTTTCGTCTCTGTCTGGTGTTAAATGGCTTAAAAATGACCTAAAAACCAGCCCCCCCAAAGTGTTCTTTTTAGAAGATTTTTTGAATTTTTCAACAAGCAGACACCTCATTTTTTCGCCGTTTTACACACACGCTCGAGAACAACACACAAAAAACATTCAGAGAAGAAGAGAGAGAGAAAGAGAGATTAGGTCGAGAGTCGTCTCGTCTCGGTGGTTTTTATGGTGGTATTGGTAGAGGAGTGACACGTTTTGTGGTCTTTTGTTGAGCGCTGTTTTTTTAAGATACAAAATCGAGTAGTAAAAAGATGAGTTTCTTCAGCGACGACGAGGACGATTTGATGGACTTGGCCAAGTTTGATTCCATGGTTGAAACCGCCGCCGCGTTGCGAGAGAGAAGGCAGAAAGAGGAGGAGGAGGTGCGCGGTGTCGCCGCCGAAAACGCAAAGAAGAGGGCGGCGACGACGACGACGAATAATACGCAGATGATGATTCGGAAAGAAAATTTTGGAGGCGAGCAAAACGTCGTCTCTGGGGAAGCAGGTGCACACATTTCGAATTCAAACGCGGCGCCGGCGACGATGAAGCAACAATCGATCGCGCGGATGTTCGTAACGACGACGACGGATACTAATAAAAGTGATACTAATAACACTAGTAATACTAATAACAGTAGGAATAACGTGAGCGCGCAGCAGCCGAAAAAGGCGACGCAAACGCAAACGACCAAGAGAAACAACAACGCCGTCGCCAAAGGGGGAGGGACGCAGTTAACGTTACCGTCCGGGTATCGACCAAACGCGTTTGAGAATCCCGGTGAGTACGCGCCGAGAGTGTTTAATACGAGTCACGATAATATTTCGCGCGGGAGCGTTTTAGGGAACGCGATGACGACAAACTTGCAACGAAAGCAGCAGCAGCAGCAGCAGCAGCAGAAACAACAACAACCGGTATCTGAAATTGATTTAGCCGCCGCGCAGACATACATTTACCCAGCACAAGTCAATCGGAGAGAGTATCAATACGCAATCGCCGCGAATGCGCTCTTGAACAACACCTTAGTGTGTTTACCGACCGGTCTCGGCAAGACGCTCATCGCCGCCGTGGTCATGTTGAATTATAAGAGATGGTTTCCAAACGGGAAAGTTATTTTCGTAGCGCCGACGAGACCTTTGGTCGATCAGCAAATGCAAGCGTGCCACGATATTTGTGGCATCCCGTCGGAAGAAACCGTCGTGCTAATGGGTAGCACGAAGAAGAAAGGGAAAACGGTCTCGGATTCGCGCAGAGAGCATTGGAAGGAGAAGAAAGTATTCTTTTGCACACCGCAGGTGGTGAGCAACGACATCGAAACGGGCGATTTGAACGCGAAAGATGTCGTCTGCTTAGTCGTGGACGAAGCGCATAGGGCGGTTGGGAATTACGCGTACACGCAAATTGTCGCCAAGTTGAAAGAACGCGGCGCAGTGTTTCGAATTTTAGCGCTCACGGCGACTCCCGGGAAAGAGCTTGAAAGCGTTCAAAACATCGTGTCGGCGTTAGATATTAACAGAGTTGAATTTCGATCCGAATTAGACGTAGATGTGGCGAAATACACGTTCAGAAAAGATCTTGTCGTCGAGCCGATTAGCCAGGACGATGTTTCCGCGGGTATTTTGACTTTATTGAAGGACTCGATGAAACCGCATTTGAAACAAGCCACGGGATTTGGCGCGTTTAACCCCGTTGATAACAATAATAATCACGGGATACCGGTATCAATGATGAATGGACTTGCATATAACGTGAAACGGTTTCTTGACCTTCCAAATGCTGATCCACCGGCAAAATTTTTACTGCAGCAAATGTCGACGTTCGTACAAAGAGGTCTAATTCCGACGAGAAATAAAGACGCCTGCGGGCACTCTTTGCGACACGCGCAGCATATCACACACATCATCGATTTGTTCACAAAATTTGGTGCCTCTCAAGCGTACGATTTCATATCACGTAATCTTTCGCACGCGAAAGTTTTGAGCGACAAGCACATAGAGTTCAAAGAGGCATGCGAGCTGATTCGATCGTTAGCCTCGAACGGCGCAAAGCACTCACCAAAGTTGCAGAAGCTCGTAAAAGTTGTCGCGGAGCAATTTAGTAATAATAGTAACAATAGCAGTGGTAACGATACGCGCGTGATGATATTTTGCAGTTATCGAGACACCGTTCGAGATATCGTCGAACAGTTGAGAGAAATCAAACCGAGAGGCGAGAACGCGTGTGGAGTAAAAGTTGCACCTTTTGTCGGCCAAGGCTCTGGAGAGAACGCTCGAGATAGGCGCAATCGCGAAAAGCAAGTTTTAGCGCAACAGCAACACAAGAATAATAACAACATCAAAGCAGGAGGAGGAGAGGGTGCCGCGGATCCTTTGATTTTCGAGAAACAAAAAGGGCAGAAACAAGCAGAACAAAAAGCGGTACTCGAAGACTTTCGAAATGGCAACTTGAACTGCTTAGTCGCGACATCGATCGGCGAAGAAGGCCTCGATATTCCAACGGTCGATTTAATCGTCTTTTACGACGTGGTTGATGTTATTAGAACCGTGCAGCGTATGGGTAGAACCGGTCGCGCGAGAAACGGAAAAGTTGTCGTGTTAGCAACCAAAGGAAAAGAACACAACAAATTTACCTCGGAATTGAAAAAATACCACGATTTACAAGGTAAGATGAAAACGCCGGATCGATACGTCGTGATGTGCAAAGACACTCCGCGGATGATTCCGGACGAGATATTTCCGTCGTGCGAGTTGATTTGCATCGAGAGTACGTCTAAGAAGGAGAAAAACGGCACGAAATCGAGAACCGCGGCGTCACTTGCGAAGAGAACGAAACTACTGCAAGAGAACCAAGTAGGAAACAGTAGTAAATCGAGGAAGTACACGTCCACTTCGACGCTCATTTTTGACTCCAATCCGGCCAAGCAATATCAAGCTTTGGATGTTGGCAACGAATCCCTCCTCATTGCCTACCGCCTAGAGGCCGACGAGATGAGAGGAAAGGCAGCGGCGACTGCGACGATGGCATCTTCATCGCTCGTTTTTGAAGAAGACGAGCAGCGAACGCATCTGCAAGAGATGAAAGAGAAAGGTTTCGCGGGAAGCTTGCCATACCAGTGTCAATACCAAAAGGTGTACAATTTTGAACACGGTGCGATGACTAAGTTTCTTGTTCGCTCCATGTCGAAATTACAAGGCATCGAGAGAAGTCCATCGGGACCGGGAGGTTCAACCAACACTTCAGTCGATGACTTTGACGATGAATTGTGGTGTGGAGATGCTATTGCTGGTGGTGCGGTGAACGAAAAGAGACAACACGCGCAGAGGATTCGAGATGGCGTGAACTTGCGCGTAAACGAAGGCGTCGACATCGACGAATACGATCGAAAAATTTTCCCTCTCTATCCCACGGATGCAGAAAACGAAGAACACTATGACTACGGCGCTGGTGTAGATGGTGTAGATGATGATATTCCGGTGATAATAAATGACGATGAAGACTATTCGTTTGAGAATAATGAAGTTGTCATCTCTTCCGACGTTGATGATGAGGATGAGCTCTTACCGGAGGTACTCAGGGAAGAAGAAGAAGTAGTAGCAGTTCAAGATATGCCTCCTACCGAGGCAGGTACTCGCGCTGATCAGCCGATTTTGTTCTCAGACGAGGAGGAGGAGGAGGAGCAAGAGGAAGAAGTCCCGGTGATCGGTACCATGGAACCAAAGAAAGAGGAAGAGAATGACGACGATGAAGTCATCGTAATCGAAGAAAAAGAATCCCTAAAGGTGTCACCAGTTCCTGAACCTCGACCGCAAAGATCTCCGTCGGCAGCAGAAGCGGCGCGAATGCGCTTATCTTTGGCTGCTTCTCGTGAACCGTCAGTACCACCGTCGTTGCGCAAAAATTCTGCTGACGCTGCACCGATACTCTCGCGCGTCTCGCTGGCAACAGAAAACCAAGAGTTAGTCGAGAAGACGCTCGATCACATGCCTTTGAATATTTTGAAGGAGCACGTGCTGATCGCGAGAGAGAAAGCGGAGGAAGCTGAAGAACAGCGACGTCGAAGCGTCTCGATGCCACCTCCCGATCCGCGCGTACCGCGAACGAACTCCTCCAAAAAGAAGAAAACTCAACAACAACAACAAAATTCGGAAGGCTCGTTTCCGAGCGATGAAAGTTTGCGCTTCAAGAGACGACGACGCGAAAAAGTCCCGAAAGAGCCGTCTCCTGTGCTACCAGTAGCTCCCAGCGTTGCCGCTCTTGATGTCGTCGCAAACAATAGACATCAAAAACAGCAACAGCAACGCAAGAAACCTTTGAAGAAAAAATCGACATTTTTGGACGATATTGCCGGTGGCGAAGGAGGTGACGACGACGACGCGAACGAACAGGATTACGACTCTGATGATGCCCGTTTCATCGACGACGAGTCTCCAGAGACTGGAGGTGATGGACATCGTCATCATCCGCAATACTTTAGTTCGGCTGGAAACACGGACGGCGATACGAACAACCGCAATGTGCCATTTACAAATAACAGTGGGAATCCGTACACGCAACCGACTCCTATGGTGAATCTGGGTGATACTTTTGCTCGGTTTGGTCCGCGAAATCAACAGTATAACGTCCAGGACACGCCGCCAGATTCTTCGATGGAAAACCACACTCAAACTACGGACGAGTACGAGGATTCGTTCATCAATGACGACGAAATCGATTACGACACAGAAGAAGATGATGGTGCACTTCCGAGCGTTCGAAAACCTGATGAAGAGAAAAGGAAGAAGAGAGTTCTGGTTAAAAAATCAACGCATAACGTGACGAAGAAACGCGTGAGTAATGATAGCATGTCTTTGAGCGACCCGGCGATGATGGCGAAGATTTCGGAGTCTCGCCACGGCGTCGTATCGACTTTACCTTCGAACAACAACACTCAAGAAGAGGAGGAGGAAGGAGGAGAACACAAACGAAAGATGCCGGCGTCGCATGTTCCGTTCGTGCCAGTACCGCCTGTGATCGTAGACTTACTCGATGATGAGTTCGAAGACGACTGGAACAAGGGCAATTCCGACGACGACGATTGGTGAAAATACACAAAATATAGAAGAATTTTCCAGTAGAGAACCAGAACGTAGTAAAGGAGCATATCATTTCAAATGAGTAGTAGTATCAAGAATAGTAATATCGTTAGTATGGTAGTATCGTGTCGTATCGCTTTATTGTTGTTCGTGCGAAACATCTAGCGACGAAACGCCGCTCGAAGTACCTTTTGAATTTCCGTCTTTGTATTCCGTCTCGGAGTCGATAGAGTCATCATCCACGTGTAAGCGCTCGGCGACGTCTTTTACGAACGTCTCCAGATCGAAACACGAATGTTCGTTTTCGATGTCGTTGCTGTCGTTTTTGTCGTTTTGATAGTGGCGATTCTCTCGTTCGTCGTCGTCGTTGTCGGGGGAAGTCCCACATCCAAGCAAAAGTACGTTCTTCTCTTCTTCGTACTCCAAAAACAAACCGAGTGCCTCGGCGTTCTCCACGAAAGGTTCACCCCGCTGCAACTCCTTCTTGAACGCTCGAAACTCAAACAACCGTTCCCGTTGCTCCTCGGTCAATTCGCGATCAAACGGGATTCCGTTCTCGTCCAAGTTAATCCCCAAAGCGATGCGTTCCTCTAATCGTCTTAATCTTCGTTTCGTCGAGCTTTGTCCGCCGCCGATTCTTCGAAAAGATGGCGAGAGTCCGAACGCCGCTTCAAAATCATACGGAGAACCATAATACGGAATATTCATTCCTCCATACGACGAGATTTGCGAAGACGAGCACGTCGAAGAAGACGAACGAGAAGACGCCGAAATCAAAGGAACCATCGACCACGCGCCGCCGTCTTCTCCGCTCGAAGCTCCTTCATCCCGGTGGTGTCGAAACCCAGCACCGCCGACGCCCCCGCCGAGGCCTCGAGTAGCGTCGCCGCGGAACGACGACGACGGAGAAAAGTGCCGATAAAACTTCGCTCCCCCTCTTCCTCCTCCTCCTCGTCCTTCTCTCGGTTTCGGAATTCTCCCTCGTCCTCCTCCTCCTCCACCACCGCGTCGGTACCAATAATACGAGTTTTCCTCCCGTTGTCGTTGTTGTTGTTGTTGTTGCCCTCGTCTTCGAAAACCTCCGTGGTCGTCCGTCGGTATCGTCGTCCCCATCGAGCGTACCTTCCTCAAAAAACCATCCACATCGTCGTTTCTTCCTCCACACGGCTCGGCGCACACGATTAACCCGAATCGCGCGTACCAGAAATATCGCAGAAACGTTTGCGACGGAAAGTGAAACTGCTTCGCGGTGACTCTTTTCCGGCGTAAAAGCGTTTGGGTCGAAAAGAAGTTGTTGTTTTCGTCGTCAAAGTTTTCGTTTCCGTTTAAGTCGTATTCGTCCGAGAATAATGGTCCTGTTTGGAAAAACGACCGCGGAAAATGCATAGACGTTTGGTGGAACGCGAAGAAAGGAGATGGAAACGTCGCGTCGCGGTCATTCGTCGTCGTTTTCGTCGTCGGAAACATACACGTTTTTCGTGTTCGTCAAAAGTCTGTCGTTTTTCGAAAATACGACAAAATTTTTTTAACAAGTATTTAGGGTCTGTAACCCTAAGGCTTGTGACCCTCTCTTTTGCTCCCCTTTCACCGCAAATTTCATCGTCAAATCTCCACGCCTTTCCGGCAAAGCACACCCGCTCAAAGCGCAAGAATAATGCTCGCGACAACAACGAGACGAACCTTTGCTCTCGGTGGACTCCGACGGGTGCGTGAAATTTTGTCTCTTTTCTCTTTCTTCTTCTCGTCGTTGTGTTTTTATTGCCCTTGGAAAACGATCACACAGAAAGTCCCCGGGGAATAGAATTTTCGGATCCCTTTGTGGTTTCTTTTTCTCTCTCCGTTAGGAAAGAGAGCGAGAGAGAGTTTAGAGCGCTTCGTCGTCGTTCGCAGTTCACGATGTTTCTCTTTGATCTCTCTCTCTCTCTCTTCCCTACCTCCCACCCCGCTTAAAGCGGCGTTTGTTTTTCGTCGTACTCACCGAAATTTTCTTTCTCTCTTGGGGTAAATATATATCCTTTTTCTATACAAAACAGGCGTCCGCCTCGGTTCAAGAACAACGAAGACTCTTTTCCGCGGACGCGGTCCAATCTACGGATGAATCCTCCTGGGACACCGCCATTGCCCAAGGCGCCACGGAGGAAACGAAAAGAGAGCTCGCCTCTTTGGCGAAAACCATGGCGGATATCAAAGACGCGGTGCAAAGAGACGCCGACCGCTCGACGAATGTGGATTTCGCGAAGTTCAAGCAACAGTTAACCAACAGCCCGGAAATCGTAGATTTGTTCCAAAAAGCGTACACGACGTTAAAATTGCCAAAGTACGAGTCCACGGAAGTTGAGGACGTGACCAAAGCGTTTAAAGTTTTGGAGGACGAGGCGAAGAAGCAAGCGGCGGAGAGCGCGAAGAGGATCGAGGAGTTGGAGAAGGAGTTGGTCCTTCTGAAGGAAGAGAGGGAGAGTTTGGAACGGGTGACCATGGATGAAATTTTCGAACGCGAGCCGGAGATGAGGGAGAAGTTTAACGAACAGATCAAGAAAGATGAATGGTTTTAATTTTTAGCTTTTCGTAAAGGTGATCATCTTGCGAGAGCGCGTTTCTTCTCTGATGAGTTTTTTAACGAAGAGAGCGAGAGCGAGCGAGTATATATATACATACGTACGCAAAGAACACCGCTTAGCCTAGAGAAGTGTAATTGTATTCAAACAAAACAACAACGTAAAACGGTAAGAAATTACCACGCGCGCAGCACTCGCTGAGAGAGAGAAAGGGAAAATTCTCCTATTTTTAGCCCTCATAAAAACCCTTCACATCTATCACGCTGGTTTTGTCGTCAAAACGCACGCAGACCAACGGCGACGACATAAATAAAGACGACGATAACGACGATGCACTCGTCGTCGTCTCGAAAGGCTTTGGAGCAATGCGATGATTTCTCGACCGCAGGAGGAGGAGGAGGAAGCTCGGGAAAAGAGTCAAAAAATACGACCAAGAAGACAAAGAAGAAGACAAAGAAGAAGACCAAACAGCATCACGAGCACGCGCGAGGAAAAAGAATCTACCGCTTCTCCACGCTCGTTCCGAACACCATCCCGCACATGGTGATGAAATCGAGGAAAGATTGGCGCGAGATTCCGCTTTTTATGCAGCCGGAAAAAACGACTTTATTGAACACGATGGAGGAGGAGGAGGAAGAGGAGGAGGATCGTTGCGAGAGGACCGGGAGAGGCGCCGGGTCGGTGGTTACGACGACTTTGACGCCGAAAATTGATTTCTTTTACGCCGACGTTGGATGGATACACCAGAATATATCGTACTCGCGAGGTGGGGGGACGAGCGCGTTTACGGTGTGGCCAGCTGGAGGATTCGGATCGTCGACGCTCGCCGGAAAATTGAGCGCGCGAAAAGTGAACCACTTTGCGAACCACTCGGAGCTCACGCGAAAGGATTTGTTGGCGAAGAATTTACAGAGAGCCAGTCGAAGAGCAAAGAAAAACGGAGACTCTCGAGAGGCGGAAGCGTTTGAGAGGGTGAGTCCGAAAACGTACGCGTTGCCGGGAGATTTGGCGTTGTTTACGAGAGAGTTTGATGGGGCGACGACGGCGGCGGCGGCGATGGGGAGCGCGAGAAGAACGATAAGTGGAACCGCTAAGGAGAAGGACGGCGGCGATGATAACGATGAAAATGGAGATAAAAGCAACAACGTGTGGATTATGAAACCGATCGGGCAAAGTCAGGGAAGAGGGATTTTCTTCGTCTGGAAACGAGCGCAAATACGGCGATGGCAAAATCGAAGGAAGAAGCTCGACGAGGAGTTGAATGCGAATAACAACGTGAGCGGCTTTTCTACTGCCACGGGTTCGTGTTTGCAGTATCAGCAACAGAGCGAACATTGTTCTCCTTCCCATCAGAATCAACACGTTTTCCAACAACTACAACAACCACAAAACAACAACGCGACCATCAACATATGCAAAGAAAACTACGTCGCGCAAAAGTACATTCATAACCCACTCTTAATAGGTGGAAGGAAATTCGACATGCGTCTCTACGTGCTCGTTCTGTCGTTTTCGCCTCTCGTTGCGTACGTTTACCGCGAAGGCTTTGCCCGATTTTCCTCCAAGCGGTATGAGAGTAAAATCAAAAGTAACTCGACGGAGAACTATTTCGTGCACTTGACGAACCATAGCGTGCAAAAGAAAGGCGATAACTACAACGCGAGCGTGTGCGATTTGAAATGGCCTCTTCATAAACTTCGAAGACACATTCGAGCGACGTTTGACGCTCGCGCGGAAGAGACGTGTTTTAAAGAGATTGAACGCATGATTAAACTTTCGTGCGACGCGGTGAAATCGTCCATGATTCGCGACGAGCGATGTTTTGAGTTGTATGGGTACGACGTCATGCTCGACGAACATTTAAAACCGTGGCTGATCGAGGTGAACGCGAGTCCTTCAATGACTGCAGATTCAGTTTCAGATAAAGAGCTCAAGACGCGCGTATTTGAAGACGTTTTGAACTGCGTAGATTTTGAGAACAAGTTTACGACTGGTACAACGAAGGAACGAGAGGGTACGAACTGCAGCGAAAGAAGTAGTAATAACAACAGCGATAGATCGACATTCTCAAGAAAACCGACAAATCCATCGTCGTACACGTCGCGTCTCGCGCGACTTCCTTCGCGAGTTGGAGGTTTCGACGCCATCGTCAACGAATCGAAAGAAAAAGAAAAAACGAGCGAGGAAAAAAAAACGCCAACAATTGGAACCGTCAACACCGATCGCGAGGATAATTTGAAAGAAATAGGCGTGTTATCGTCCTCGGACGACGAAGACGAAGACGAAGACGAAGGTGAAGACGAAGACAAAGAAAGTGTACAGTGAGGAAACAGTCGCAATGATAGATATTTTTTTGTTCGAGTCGTCTTGAAAATGTACACGTTTTCACACGCTCTCTCTCTTTTCCTTCCTTCCTTCCTTTTTACCTCTCTCCCTCTCCCTTTCCTTCTCTTTCTCTCTCTTCGCAACATGTCTTTCCCGCAGCATCGCGTTAACGACTGCCTTGCGCCATCCTCTCAAACTGTTTGCTCGGCTCCATGTCCACCCCTTCCTTCAAGATCGGATTCCCGTTCTCGTCCAAAGGCCACGGGTTCCCGTCCACATCCACCGGCACCTCCAACTTTTGCAAAGTCGGCGTCGACCACGGATACTTCTTCACCATCCCATACTCGATCGGTCGATCAAAATTCACGTTAAATCTCGCTTGAAACTTCCTCTGCGCCTCTTTAAACTCCGGCGTCGAGAACGACAATCTCGGATCTTCGTACTTTCGAGATTTTTCCAACTGTTCCGTGTGTCGTCGCATCTCTTCCAGAAGATCCGTCTGTTGCTTGTTGTTCGGGTCGACTCTTTTTTCAAACTCTTCCAACTTGGCGCGGTCTTCGTCCGCTTGTTGCTGGCCTCCGGTCCATGAAGTGTTCATCGTTGTTTGATATCTGCGTGTGTGTGTGTGTGTGTGTGTGTGTTCTTATGCGCGTTCGTGTGTCGATGTTGTTCGGAGTTTTACGAGAATGGGAAAATAAAGCGATTTTAAGCGTTTTTCATTTATTAAGCTCGAGAGGCAAATTTTTGCCAGAAAGAGGTTTTAACGAACTTACCTAAGAACACCATTAAAATGGCAGCCTCCACGCCCTCTTCTTCTTCGGAACAATACCACTAACGAAGAAGAAGAAGAAGAAATGACGCTGTTCCTGGAAATATTCCTCGCGGCCTTTCGCGCGGTCGCCAAATTGTTCATAATGTGCGCGTTCGGCGCGTTCGCGCGGAGGAAAAACTTACTCGGGAAAGAGTTGACGAAAAACTTGTCCTCTCTGAATGGGACGATTTTTTTACCGTGTTTGTTGGTGACCTCGATCGGGGCGAGCGTGACGTTGGAAAAACTCAAGAAGTTGTGGCTTTTACCCGTGGCGGCGTGTTTTAACGTCGTTTGTGGGTACGTGTTTGGGAGAGTTCTCGTGTTTAGCAGCGGTGGCGGTAATAGGAATGCGGATAGGAGATGGATGACCAACAACGTCTGCGAGACGCCGGAACGGTTTCAGAGAGCGGCGTTGGCGAGTTGTACGTTCGGGAACGCGTTGGCACTGCCAGTCGTCGTCTCGGTGGCGATCGCGGAGACAGGCAAGGTTGGGAATTTAGTGTTTACCGAGGAGGATAAGGATAAGTGCGTGTTGTACATTGGCGTGTATTTGATAGCGTTGAGTCCGCTTATGTGGATAGTCGGTCCGAGCTTACACAAACCGCCGAAGACATTTTCATCGCATCAACAGAAGAAAGCGACGACGTCGAGAAAGGCAAAGGAGAGCGATGGGAATTTGCACCTCCAAAACGCGAGCAACGATTTAGAAGAGGAAACGATTGATAATTTCAACGAGGATTTTGACGAGTACGACGACGACGAAGATCTTCCGGAAGGAGACGTGGAGTTACAACGACTCACGCCGCCGTCCAGTCCGAAATCATCAAACGGTAGATTCAAAAGTAGTAGTAACCAAGGGTTTGGCAAAGGAAGCGACGGAGGGAGCGAGTTGAACGACGAAAACAACAATGACAACGGTGTGACCACCATAGGAGCGACCACAACAACGACGACGACGACATCTCCACTACCCATTACCACGACCACGCTCAGAAGAAACCCATCATCGTTCGAGCGTCTCTCCACCACCATCTCCGAATCCTATCGCAAGTCCAAACAAGTCGTCAAAGGCTTCGTCAACGTCAACATGTGCGCCTCGATATCTGGTTTGATCTTGGGAATAATTCCATTCACTCGGCACTTATTCTTCGACACCGAAGGCGCTCTGTACTTTGTTTACAGAGCGCTTTACTCCATGGGTCAAGCTGCCGTTCCTCAAGTCCTCGTCATCATCGGCGCAACTTTAGCGAATGGCCCCGACCACTCCTTCGCGCCGAAACGAACCGCCGTCGGCGTCCTCTCCGTTCGATTCCTCCTCCTCCCTCTCGTCCACGTCGGCGTCTATTTCCTCTTCAAAAAGCTCAACAGCTCCGCTTTACCGTCTACGAGTGGCACCGACCACACCTTCTGGCTCATCTTCCTCATCGAAGGATGCACGCCAACCGCGAGTAATATGGTCTTGCAAACCATGATGTACTCCAAAGAACCGGAAAAAGCCGCCGCCGGGGTCGCCAGTTTACTGTTTTGGCAATATTTGAGCGCTCCGTTTTTGTTGACTGGGTTCATATGCCTGTTCTTGAGCATAATTTAGATAGATAGATATATAGCGCGTGTTGTAAGTCATACTAGTACGTAGACATCTGAGCGTCCCCGTGACATTTTCGCGAGTTCGCATCTTCAGAACTTTTTCATCCTATTTCGAAGGAAAAAAACACCACAAAAAGCAAAGGAGAGCGATATGTACCACCACGCGCGACGGAAAGCATTTACGTCGATGTTTTCGGCATCTTCGCGTGCGTCTGAACACGCGGCAGACTTTTTAAAGCGAAACGTGGGGAGTTTTTGCTTCGCGTCGCCATCTTCGTCTGCCTCGTCGTTAAGAACCAATTCGGGGAAATCTTTGTCGCACGGATATCGTCGTCGTCATCAGCAACACCAACGGGAAGCGGCGTCAAATGCGCGTCGACAGCATCAGAGAGCTTTCACGCACTCTTCTTCCTCGCAACAGCAACAACGATTTGGCGGAGGAGGAGGAGGAGGAGGAAGAAGAGGAGCCGCTGCCGCTGCTGCCAAAAGCAAATCAATATCGGACAAAAACCAAAACATGCTCTATTACCTGTTAGCGGTGACCTCATTCACGGTTGGCGCGTCGTACGCGTCGGTCCCACTGTACCGAGCGTTTTGCCGCGCGACTGGATTTGGAGGCACCACGCAACGAAAATCGATCGAAGATAAAATGGAAGAGAGAGACCAAATGGACAAATCTATATTAGAAAAGGCGAAGAAACGTTCGATTGAAATCACGTTCAACGCGGACGTGGCGGAAGGTTTACCGTGGAAGTTTACGCCGACGCAGAAGAAGGTGACGGTGACGCCTGGGGAGACGGTGTTGGCGTTTTATACCGCGGAGAACACGAGTTCGAGCGCTATCACTGGCGTGGCGACGTATAACGTGCAACCAGGCAAAGCCGGGCAGTATTTCAACAAAATCCAGTGTTTCTGCTTCGAAGAGCAACGTTTACGAGCGAAGGAAAAAGTGGACATGCCGGTGTTTTTTTACTTAGATCCAGAATTCGCAAGCGATCGAGGGATGGAAGACGTGAACAGCTTAGTCCTGAGTTACACATTTTTCCAGAGCGAAGATTTCGACGGCGACGAGTACGACGAAAGCAGCGAAGATTACGGAAGAGATGGAGGAGGAGGATCAGGAGTGAAACTCCACGGCCACGGCCCTTTAGTAGCGACAAACGACGGTAAGAAACTCGTAAACATTAGTAGCAGTCAGTAGTAAAGCAAATCATCGCGCGAAAACGAAGCAGAGATTTAAGCGCGTTCATCATAGCGTTCATGTATTTGTATTCATCACAACACGTCATCAGAGTAAAAGTAAAGCGCATACCGCCGCCAAAGTGCTCAGATTTTATCGCGCTCTGCATCTCTCGTAAAAGGAGAGAAAATTCAAAAATCATTCCCCAAAGCAAACGCGCTTCAAACACGCACACACACAAACACACGAACAGTTTTGACGACGCCGATATTGGCGATGGGAGGCAACAACAAGCGCGTGAAAGTCTCTCCTATCCCCTTTGACACCGATGGTGGTGAGAAGCACGTTTCTTCTTTAACTTCTCTCTCGTATCTCAAATCGCTCCAAAATCTCATCCGTTGCGACGGGTGCCAAAACGCGATGTGTCTCGACGACGAGAGGAATCCACCACCAATCACGCTTCATTGCGGGCACACGATCTGTCGCGATTGCGGGATGAAAGCGACTGAACCGAGGAAAGGGTTTTACGAGGCGTTCTGTCCGGCACAAAGTGGGTGTTCGGAGCAAGTTTTCGCGAGAGATTTTACAGATGCAGTCGTGGGAAACATAAAAATGGTGGAAATTGCGCATCGGGCTCGAGAGCTGGAAACGAAGATGCTGAAGGAGAAACGAAGGAGAGAGGATGCTTTTTGCGCAGGAGAGAACGCGAAAAGGAAACTGGGGGAGAAGGACGAAAATAACAACAAGGGTATTGAAAACACCGCGATGATGGTGGCGAGGGCGGTGCCGACGCGGAAGTTGACGGAGGCGTTCGAGTCCGCGTTGTTGCGGACGGCGTGCGAAAGCGCGATGGAGATTATGGGCGATCCGGATGTGCCACCGGGAATGGCATCGTTTGTCGATGGTAGCAGGGAGAAAGAGGGAGAGAAGTTTGCAAAGTTGGAGGCGCGAAGGAAGGTGATTATGGCGTCGGCGAGCGAACGCGAGAAAGCGGAGGCGATGGAGGAGTTGTCGAGAACGATTGAGGAGTTAAAGGAGAAAAGGGCGAAGATACGACGCGCGCGCGAAATGCTGGAAGAAAGAGAGAGAGCAGAGAAGGAGGAAAAAGGACCGTCGTCGTCTCAGGAAGACTTGGCGGTGCTGCGAGAAAAGGTGACGAGAGAGATTGACGCCATGAACACGAATCAATTGCGCGCGAGGTACGTTCACATGCACGGCAAGCAGCCGGTAAAAGGGACGACGAAGAGCGATTATCGGAAAATATTTGAAAACGTCGACCCGAGCGTGTGGTTAGCAGCGACGGAATATATAGAAGCGAGCAGGAATAATCGATCGCAACCAAGTCAGGATCATCAATTGCAACAAGAAGGCGTTCTCCTTGTTCGTGATTCGCTAGGGGTTGGCGAGGAAGACGTCACGATGAGAAAAGGGGCTATGGGAACGGCAAAGGCGACGACGACGGCGACGAAAGAACTCTTCCACAACCCGTTTTCTCGCTTGCGTTCTTCGACTAGGATTAACAATAAACGACGCGCGTCTGAGAGTTTCGATATTCCTGAAGTTTTCGCGTTGACGAACACGTCGAGCGAAACAGAGCAATCGGTGAAAGATGCCGCGTACGATGAAATATTAAATCAGATCACGCGGTGCGGAAGGCACGTGGTTGTCGTCAAAGACGACGATGAACCGCTAGGTGACGACGTTACCCATTGTATCGTGACGAGTGGCGCGACTATCCATTCAAACGATGACGACGGAAAGACGAAGAACGGGGCAAGAAAGAAGTACGTCATTAAGAAACGCTCCGTGCGGTACTTGGAATCCTTAGCGAGAGGTATTTGGATTGTATCGAGCGAATGGCTCGACTCGCGCAAAGGTTTGAAAAAGTATGCCAACGAAGAGGAGTTTGAGATTCACGACGCTGCCGGTACTTGGGAGGACATGGGAACCAATGGGCTACTCGATGTGAGGATTTTTAACAGCGCTTCTTTGCATCGAAAGAATAAAGAAAGTTTTTCCGGGTTGGTCGAATCTTCGGAGTCGGATTCGTTGATGCTGACGAGAAGAGCGCGCACGACGAAAGAGATTGCGGCGGCGAAAAGTAGTGGGATCTTTAATGGCCTCAAGATAGTCGTAGACGTGCCGGATTTTTTCTTCGCATCATCGAAGACAGAATGGTCTATCTGTAAGAGCGATTGCGAGCGAATATTAGAAAGCGCGGGCGCTGAAGTGCTCCGGGAACGAGACTATGTCATGCTTGACTCGTATTTTGGAGAGAACGAAACGGATTCTCCAGTTCCGGATAGCGAAGACGACGAACAAGACGAACAAAATATAAAACAGCAGCAACAACAACAAAGGAGCAAAGGAGAATGGAAATTTAAGGAGGAGGCGTGCGCCTCGGTCGACTTCGTTTTGCTCAACGGCGACGCGCAACCTGAACTACAACGCATCCAAGGAGCGAAACAGATTTTTCCGAGCGCAAAAGTCGTCGATTGGCACTGGTTTGTCGACTCTTTAGTGAAAGGGTACACGTTAGAAACGGAGGACACGTACGAAATGCCTCTCGGCGTGCGCTACCCTCGACAAAATTTTCGATTGTGAACAAACGCGTCTCTCTCGCTCGCGCGTGCGACCAGCGCACGCGACGTCTCGGAAACGACGTCGTTGCGGCGCGCGTCAAATGTATAATAATAGTGTTTCTTTTTAATTCACATGTACAACAAAAAACAACTATCGATGATTTTTCCGAAGCGAAGAGGGCGGTGGTGTGCCTTTTCTTTCTTTTATCAATTACGCCGCAATCTTCAACGTCACCTGTTCTTCCTTTCCGTCCTCGATTTCCGAAGAAGAAGAAGTAGGATACGTGCATATTCCCAAACCTTGTATAGGTTGACACTCCGCACGTTTCGGGCACCCGCCGTTCGTCCCGGGTTCCGGTCGGCAAATCAACGCGCACTGCGACGGCGTCGGTGAACTCGGCACTTGCAAAACGCACTGCCCTTTCGCCGAAGCGCCTTTGTACGCATCCGCCGGGCAGGGCATATTCGACCCACATTTCGGGGAGCAAAAACTGTGTGTTTTGTGTGAGAGGGAGAGTATATGAGAGAGCATTTTATTAGTCATGAATACGAAAGGTCATATTAGCAATCCCAACGAGAAAGAGAAGGAAAAACGCGATTTGATACTCGAAACGCTCTCGAATCTCTCTAAAATCTCACCTGCCCGCGATTCCTTGTATTTGCACCTTCATCTCGTTCGGCAAGCACGAACCCGTGCTCGGGTTCCCGTACGGTTTCGTGTGTATCTTTGAAACCTCCTTTTCCTCCTCGTCCTTTGCGTCGTGTAAAAATGCCTCCACGGCGGTCAACCACTCCGGAGACTGCGCGTTGAGCGCGACGGAGAGGACGGTTTTTTCTTCCAAAACATCATCGGCGAGCGAGAAAGAGGAGCACGAGGAGAGAACCAAGAAGACGAAGAAGAAAAAGAACGCCGAAACGGTGGATGATGATGATGGTTTTATTCTCGTCATCGTCTCACTTTTCTCTTGTCTTTTCTTTGAAGTGACGAATAAAAAATGGAATAAAAAATGGCAAAAAGAGTTTAAAAGCGGGAAATAATAACGTTCGTTTGATTCGTTCGGAATGTAATGCAAATGACTATTAATGAGCTAATGAAAGTTACGCATGTGCGTTTTCAAATTACTAGATTGACTAAAACGCTTCTCGCACACATCGCACTCGTACGGTTTCTCGTGAGTGTGAATACGCATGTGAGTTTGCAAACTACCAGATTGAGTAAAACGCTTCTCACACACATCACACTCGTACGGTTTCTCTTTCGTGTGAACACGCATGTGAACTTTCAAAGCACCAGATTGAGTAAAACGCTTCTCGCACACATCACACTCGTACGGTTTCTCGTTCGTGTGAATACGCATGTGAACTTTCAAATCACCAGATTGAGTAAACACCTTCTCGCACACATCGCACTCGTGTTGCGTTCTCTTTCTCTTCGTTCCTTTCTTCACAGTCGTTTTTTCTTTTTGTATCTGATGATGATTCGCCTCGAGATCATCCTCCTCGTCAGGAATCCTCGAACACAACACCAAAGGTTCTTCTTTCTCTGCCTTCAAAACCGTCCTCGCATTCACCGCTCTTTTCGGATGCGGATTCTTTCTTCGTCTGCTCATTATTATTAGTGCACTCTTCTCGCTGCGCGTTTAAAAGTATGAGTAGAGTAGTACAATCACATGCGAGATCCGAGAGACTGTTTTCAAAAATGTCTCCTTCTCTCTCGTTCTCTTTCAAACGACAGACAGACAGAAAGACAGAAACGAACAAACGAACGCGAAACGACCACCACCCGAGAGACGACGATGAGAGAGAGATCCACGCGAGACAGAGAGAGAAAGAGAGAGGTAAAGTTGTGCGCGCGTAAACGCTTCTCTTTACTTTCTCTCGCAAGAAAAGCCAGTTGATATTTAGGGTGTTCAACCCTAGTCGTCTTAAAGGCTTTCTCTCTCTTCATTTTTCCTTCATTTCTGCGCGCACGGAAGCGCAGTAAACGCACACGTAACGCGCGACGTGACGCGTGTTTTGCACATAAAAAGAGACAACACGAGAGGTACTTTTTACCTTTTATCGGTAGAGAGTATAAGAGAGACGTAAAAGCGCCTCTTTTAAAGTGGTTTGAGAAGCACACATTTAAGGGAAAACATCGGCCCTAAAGCGGGAAGCGAAACGCACATCGTAAACATGGAAGAACAAGAACAACAACACGCGCAACACGTAAGATCCACGGCACGAAGAGACCAACTCACTCTGTACCAAACTCTCGCGCAGAAACAATGGCACGAATCCAAAGCGTTCGAAGTCAACGCGAAGAGTACAAAAGAGGATGAGAAGACAATTAAGTTTTTTGGCAACTTCCCGTACCCTTACATGAACGGTTTGTTACACTTGGGGCACGCGTTCTCGCTCTCCAAGCTAGAATTCGCATCAGCGTACCACCGATTGAAAGGAGAGAACGTCTTGTTCCCGTTTGGGTTTCACTGCACGGGGATGCCGATAAAAGCGTGCGCGGATAAGATTGAGAAAGAAATTAAGACGTACGGGAACCCGCCGATATTTCCGTCGATGGAGACTGCGGACGCGGAGGCCGTCGAGGCGGAGAAGAAGAAGGAAGCAGAAGAGAAGGAGTTTAAAGACCCGACGAAGTTTGCGGCGAAGAAATCGAAAGCGGCGGCGAAGACTGGGAAGCAAGCCACGCAGTGGGGGATCATGCAAGCGAGCGGGATTGCGGACGAGGAGATTCCGTCCTTCGCGGATTCCATGCACTGGTTGGAGTATTTTCCGCCGCTGGCGAAGAGAGACGTCGCCTTATTAGGATGTCAAGTCGATTGGAGAAGGTCGTTCATTACGACCGATGTGAATCCATTCTACGATAGTTTCGTGAGATGGCAGTTCAACACGCTGAAAAAACTCGGGAAGATTGTCAAGGCGAAAAGGTACGCGGTGTACTCGCCGATTGACAAGCAACCGTGCGCGGATCACGATCGAGCCTCGGGCGAAGGCGTCGGGCCGCAAGAGTATTTGCTCATAAAAATGCACGTTTTAGAGGAGAATTTTGAGACGTTGGAGTGCTTGAAACCGTTGAAAGGGAAAGAGGTGTTCTTAGCCGCGGCGACTTTGAGGCCGGAGACGATGTACGGACAAACGAACTGCTGGATCTTACCGGAGGGCGAATACGGCGCGTACGAATTGAAATCAAAAGAAGTTTTCGTCATGGCGGAAAGAGCCGCGCTGAATTTATCGTTTCAAGAACAATTCGAAGAGGAAGGGAAACCAAAGTTGTTGTGCACGATGAAAGGTTCGGAACTGATGGGGTGCTCGGTCAAAGCGCCGAACGCGGTGTTGGAGAAAATTTACGTGTTGCCGATGTTGACGATTTCCATGACCAAAGGGACCGGCGTGGTCACCTCGGTCCCGTCGGATTCTCCGGATGATTTTATGGCCTTATCGGATTTGAAATCAAAAGAAGCGTTGAGAGCGAAGTTTAACGTCAAAGACGAGTGGGTCGTACCGTTCGAAGTGATTCCAATCATCAACATACCGGGGTACGGCGACGCCTCCGCGCCGGCGGTTTGCGAAGAGTTAAAAATCAAATCGCAAAACGATCGACAAAAGTTGGACGAAGCGAAACATCGAACGTATTTAAAAGGCTTCACAGACGGCGTCATGATTGTCGGCGAGTATAAAGGGAAACCGGTGAAGGAAGTCAAACCGATTATTAAGCAAGAAATGGTCGAGGCGAATACCGGTTTGATTTATTCCGAGCCGGAAAAAATGGTCATGTCTCGATCCGGCGGCGAGTGCGTCGTGGCGTTAACCGATCAGTGGTATTTGGAATACGGCGAAGAGAATTGGAAAGACGTCACGGAGAAGTGCTTGAACCAAATGAACACGTACCACGAGGAGTCCAAGAAGAATTTTGAACACACTTTAGGGTGGTTAAGACAGTGGGCGTGTTCTCGATCGTTCGGTTTAGGCACGAAAGTCCCGTGGGACGATCAATTTTTGATCGAATCCTTATCTGACTCGACCATATACATGGCGTATTATACCGTCGCGCACTTGTTTCAAGGTGATTACGATATGTACGGCAAGAAATTTGGGTCCGTGGAACCGTCCAAGTTGACCGACGCCGTCTGGGACTGCATTTTCTTAGGCGCGGAGAAACCGAGCGAATCGGAATTTCCGAGAGATGTTTTGGATAAAGCCATCGCGGAGTTTAACTACTGGTACCCGTTCGATTTGAGAGTTTCCGGGAAAGATTTAATCCAAAACCACTTGACGTTTTCCATGTACTCGCACACGGCGATTTGGCCGGAAGGTCAAGAAAACAGGTGGCCGAGAGCGTTCCGATGCAACGGCCACTTGTTATTAAACGGCGATAAGATGAGTAAATCCACCGGGAATTTCAAAACCTTAGGCCAAGCGATTGAAGAATTTGGCGCGGACGCCGTGAGATTCGCGTTAGCGGATGCCGGCGATACCGTCGAAGACGCCAACTTTTCCGACGAAACCGCCAACGCCGCAATCTTGCGCCTGACGAAAGAGTGCGATTGGATGGAATCGATGATGAACGAAAGTTCAGACGAACGCAAAAAGCTTAGGATTAAAGGAGACGATGATAAAAGTGGCGATGATTTTGCTGACCGCGCGTTTGAAAATTCCATCAATTTCGCCATCGAAGAAACGCAAAAGTACTACGAAAACATGATGTTTCGCGAAGCCTTGCGAACGGGCTTTTACAACTTGCAAGCGGCGAGAGACGAATATCGACAAGCCGTCGGCGAAAAGGAAATGCGATTGGATTTGATCGAGTTCTTCGTCGAAGTGCAAACGCTGCTTTTAACGCCGGTGTGTCCGCACACGTGCGAGCACGTGTGGAAGAACGTTCTGAAGAAGAAATCTAAGCACGTCGTCAACGCCGGATTCCCGTCGAAATCCAAAGACGTCGACGTCGCGCTCATGAAAGCGAACGCGCACGTAAACAAGGAAATTTCCAACTGGCGTAAAATGATCGCCAAAGTCCAAGCGCCGCCGAAGAAAGGTAAAGCGACGGTGAAAACAACCGTCACGGATATGAAAATCTACGTCGCGAAAGAGTTCATCGGCTGGAGATCTCAGTGTTTGCAAATTATGAAAGAGTTACACTCGCGATCGAAATTAGACTCGAAAGAAGTCATGGACGCTTTGAAAAATGCCACCGAATTGTTGCAAGAAGTCGCGGATGGGAACTTCAAAGGCGCGATTAAAGTCATGATGCCGTTTATTAAATTCAAAATGGACGAAGTCAACGCGTTAGCGGAAGACGGCGCGAGTGCGTTGGAGAACACGACGGTCTTTGACGAGTTTCGAGTCTTCGAAGAAACGAGCGACTACGTCTGCAAAAGTTTAGGTTTGAATTCAGTTAAAGTGTTTTATACCACTACTACGAGCAGCGATAAAGACGACGATTCAAAAGACGACGAGAAGGTGAAGAAAGCGAAAAGTGAGAGCACTCCGGGTGCCCCATCTGTCGCGTTCGGTACTTTAGAGGAAGCGTTGGAGAACATGTAGAGAGATTTTTTAGTAGTAGTAGTATTGTGAAAATCTCATTTTTATTCGCATTATTAAAAAAAAAACAATCACATGCCGACTCAAATCACGCCGAACGTGTCGTTCACGAACGTGAGCAGAGAGTATAGGTTGAAATGGAGAGACAAAAAGGCTCTGACTGAGTGTCAAGATGGTATTCTTTTTTTAAAATGGTTTCTTTTTTGCGTCGTCGTCGTCATTACGCGCGCGACTTTGTTTTAGTTTTTCTCGTAACGCCTTTTTTTGCTGATCTCAAAATTCATTTTGACATCATTTGTTCTAGTCATTGATGCGCATTTGCACAGGATGCGTGCTCTGAACGGCTTGGAATCCATTCACCGCGTCGTGTGCGGGGACTGTCACGACTTTAAGTTGATCGTCACGTTACACGAATCGAATTTCGCGGTTTGGGAGTGCGATGAGTTTACTTTTGAAGCAGACGTTGTGAAGCAACTCGAGGCGATTGACGGCGTTTCCGCAATCGAGAGCCAAACGTATACGTTTACGGATTTAACAAAGGAAGAAGAAGAGAAAGAAGAGAAAAAAGAAGAAAAAGAAGTGGTGAAGAAGGTGGTCGAAAAGAAAGAAGAGGAAGTTGGTGTTGTCTTCTAAAAGTTTCCATATATGCGCGCTTGTGTTTTTTACAATCGTCGGTGGGCGTTCCAAAAGCTATCCTTCTTACTCTCGCCGTCCTGGTCTGCATCGCCGCTCGATTTCTTTTTCCTCCAACTCATGCTATTGATGCCCCCTTCTTTGTTTTGTTTCTCTAATGAAATGGCTTCTTCTTGCATGTCCGCGGTTCTTTGTAACGTCAATCGACGCACTTCAGAGAGTTCCTCGGCTTCCATGATTTGCCGCTTCTTCGCTTCCATCGCGAACGAGGCGGTTTCCGGGAGCGCGATGTCAACCTTTTCTCGTTTACCGTCTTTACCTTTGCGCATCATTTTGAACGCGATGGATTGTGCCGCAAATGCTGGTGGTGGTGACTTTCCAACGTTTGGCCCCGAAGGTATCGCGGTTGTTTGTTGTTTGTTCTCGTCGTTTCTGTTCACCTTGACGCTACCGACGCCCAAAAATTTCTCCATCTCGCGCTCAAACTCAGATTCTTCTTGGCGCGACGCCACGACGGTTTTCATTCGCACTTCGACCTCTTGTTCTTCCGACGACGACGATTCTGAAGATTCTGAAGATGAAAAACTGACGTTACTGTCGTCGGACGATGATACGCTTTCATCATCGTCTTCGTCGTCGTCTTCGTCGCTCTCTTCTTCTTCTTCATCTTCGTCATCGTCCGATGAATCACCAGACATTGACGAAGCGTAGTCGTCTTCTAAAGTCTCTGATTCACCGTCGTCGTCGTCGTCGTCGTCGGTATCATCACCATCGTCTCCTTCTTCTTCCTCCATCTCTTCATCCTCCGCCAACGTTCCTAAACCGCCCGAGCCTTTCTTCTCTCCTTCGACGGCGCTCGATGAAACGACGCCAAACCTCTCCTCCATTTTCACGCACTTCTCGTGCGCCTCTTGAAACGATTCGCAAATTTTCATTTGCGGCCTCAACTCTTTGATGATGTTCACCGCGTCGTTGTTCACGTCCATGCTTAACGTTTTCGATCGCATGTACCTCTGAAAATACGTCAAAAAGACGTCTAATTTTTTCTTCTGCCATCCTCGATTGAAAAATCGACCACATTTCTCGAGCAAGACGTTCGCCACTCGTACTCTTATAGGATCTTTCCTATCGAAATCGTTATTGAACGGTTCCAAATTATTCAAGAGCAAGAACAAGCACGAGAAAATGGATTCGGCGTGTAAACATCTTTGGGAGAATAATTCGCCAATCACTCTAGCGTTGGAGACTCTTCGTTGCGTCATGTGGCTCAGATTTTGCTCGAGACCGAAACGAAACTCCTCTAAAGCGGCGTCGGTGAATTTCACGATGAGTTCGTTCTTCTTTACGTCTTTTTGGTTTTGCGAGAATTTGCTCATGAGTCTCACCACGCGTTCGGCGTCGTCAAACTTTTGTTGCGAGTGCTTAATCGCCCTTCGGATGAGGTACCTTTCCAAGTGCACGTCGTCGAATTGATCGCAATGTTTCAAGACTTTCGCGAGTTGTCTTTTCGCCAAGGATGGATCCGCGGACATTTGCTCCACGAATATATACTTTACGTACTCGAACAAAACCGGTTTAGGAGGTTTCGTGGTTCGAAAGACCTCCCTCGGCCGCGCGGCGTAATACGCTTCGTCGACCAACGCCACTTGCGTCTCGTCCAAATATTTCGAAACGATTGATTTCAAGCGCAAAATGATGTCGAGGAACGTATTCGCCCTCTTCTTGGATTTCGCGGATTTACACAGAAACCGTCCGCATCTGTACACGAACGCGCACATTAACTCCACCGCGCCATTTTGTGCGGCGTTTAAACTGTTCACGCGTTCGAAATTCTCGATTAAGATTTGTAAACACTGCATGGCCTCCGCGGACGGGTCAATCAACTCGAACTTGATCAACTCGGAAACGTAGTGCACGTTTTGCAACTTTTGTTTCAACAATTGTTGTTGTTGTTGAGATGATGAATGCACATTAGATCTCGGTTGCGGCGTCGTCGTCGTCTGAATCGTCGTGTTCAGGTTGAAAAACTTCTCGAGAACTTTACTCGCGACGACGTCCGAGATGTCTTTTGGGAAGACTTTGGACATGAGTTTAAGCACTCTGGCGTAAAAAGGAACGAGCGGAGACATCAACAAAGCGTTTTGTTGTTGGTTGCTACTATTCTCCGTCGTCATCGCGTTGTTGTTGTTGTTGTTGTTGTTATTCTTCATGTTGGTTAATTCCGGAGGCGACAACAACTCCTCGGCCAAACGCTTCTTGGCTCCCGGCGTCGCGACGTAACAGAAATCCACCGCGAACGCGTCAACTTTTTCCGCGTTTTCGCAGTCGCGTCGCAATCGATTCATCAACGCGTCTACCTTGAAATCTTTTGACTCTTGATCTTCTCTCCGTTTTTTTTCTGCGTCCGTTTCGTTCTCCAGCGCCGGCTTTTCAACGAGAAGCACCGCCGGAATCGACTCTTTAATCGGCAACAAGTCTTGGTAAAAGCGTCTTTGCTCGTCGCTTTCCCACTCAGAGGCGTTGACATCGGAATTGTTCTCGTTTGCGGCAGCGGCGTTTCGTTGTTTCAATCCTCGATCGAGTTCAATTCTGTTCGCCTCTTTATTTTTATCTTTATCGTCGATATCGTCGTCCATGAAATCCTCCAGCTTTGGAATCTTTTCCACGCGCAACGCTTCCGCTAAGGTTTGACACTGTTTCAACAACGCATCTCTCGTCGCCGTCGCTTTCGAAAACGCCGAAGACACTTGCGCGGGAACTTCGCCTTTAGTTTTTAAAACTCTCAAAACGTCCTCCTCCCTCGCGCTCGCCAGTCGTACCGAGGCGGCTAATTTTACCAACGCGTCCTTTTCGTACTTTTCGTGGATAATTTGCGCGAATTTCTCGCACACCTCCGGTTTGCACTTGACGACGACACTATTCTTTTCTTCATCGTCGTTTACGTCGTTTACGTCGTCTGTTTTTGCTTCTTTTTCTTCTCCTTCTGTTGAATTAATTGAAATTAATTTCACATCCTCTTTGCCTAAAAATTCCAGCGAATACGTCTTGGCGAAAAACGCCAAAGCGCTCAACGATTGCAAATACGCTTCCGGAGCGACGTCGTACTCCATCTCCGCGTGTTTTTTAACCACTTCGTACACGCACTTTGGCGAATCGATGATCGATATCAAGTATAATTCCGCCAACAAACACAATTTCGCTCTTCTTAACAACGGCGTCGGCGGTTTGTTCTCTTCGTCGTCGTCGTCGTTGTTAAGGTCTTCTCCTTGTTGTCCTCCAATACTACTATCACCTCCTATTCCTAACCCTACTCCTACTCCTAATCCTATTTCTAAAGCCATCTGTGCAGCCTCTGCGCTACTCATCGGCGTCGCGATTGCCAAAATCTCCTTCTTCAACATCTCCTTCATCTCCGTCCTTTGATTCTTTTGAAACAGTTGCCCGAACATTGAATGTATAACCTCCGCGGCGTAAAACGCATCTAATGCTTTCAACTTCCCTCTCGAGATGGCAATTATACATTCTTCCATGTATTTCGACGCGTTTATTTTCGATTCAAAATCGCTTTTTAAAGTCACAGATGTCGCTTCCGTAATCGCGCTCGTTTTCAGCTTTTTCACCAGCGCGACGTTCTTCTTGATCGCGGAATCCATCCGGCGTAACTTGTTTTCCATTTCTTTTTCTTTCGAAACTTTATCGTTTTCCTCCTTTAAAAAAACTGCATCGAATTCTTCGTTTTTTACTCGTAGCTTTTCTCTTTTCACTCTCGTTTGCTTTCTCAAATCCAGTTCTTTTTTCTTCTTGAGGAACAGTTTTTCCTTCTCTTCGTTGCTTTTCCTTTCGTTTTCGATCCGGATTTTTTCTTTCATCGCATTAGTGTCTCTTTCGATTTGTTCTTTCAACCGGAGCTTTTCAGACGCGGATAAAGGTTTACTGATATTCATCGTTGATGTTTCTTTCTTCTTCGTTACATTCTTCGTGCTCTTATTAGGAGGAGGAGGAACGGTTGTGTTCTTCGTCGCGTTGTTCGTATTCGCAGACTTCGTTCGCTTCGAAGAAGATGAAACATTTTTCATCGTCATCGTTTCCCCGAGAGAAGTCTGCGTCGTCGTCTTTTTTGGAAGAGGTAAAGGAGGAGGAACACCACCAACAGAAGCAAAAGCAGAAGTACTCGTCGTCGTGGTCTTCTTCTTTGCCTTCGGAGGCATGGTGAGATGCGCACTCTACTAAAGTGGCGTTTTCGACTGTCTTTGTGTCCCTCTTGGAAAGGCTTTGTTGTGTTAGGGTATAAGACCCTAAATTTTATTTTTCTTTCTTTCTTTCTTCTTTCTTTCTTCTTTCTTTCTTGGGAAAAACAATCACATGTTGTTTTAAAGACACATCGTCTATCATTTATTCTTACGAGAAGAAGAGCGTTTAAAGAAGAAGACAAAGTTAAAGAGAAGACACAACGAAGGATGATGATGATGGTCGTCGAAGGGGAGAGAAGGGATGATTCTTTGTGGGGTGTGATCGTGAAGTGCGACGATATTTGTTTCACTCATATTTTACCGAGATTGAATCGAACGGATCTCAAATTCTTGTACGAGGTGAACAGTGAAACGAGAGCGTTGGTGAAGAGATCGTCTCGCAAGGGGGAGTTGGAAGAGGGGTTTAAAGTTCAAGAGATGTCGTCGATATCGACTTTGGAAGTCGCGTGGGAGCATAAATCGTTGTGGCCGAGACACTGGACCGAAACATATTTCTGCGTAAAAGTTGCTCAAACGAATAAACTCGAGTTGCTCAAGTGGATACGAGAGGAGAAAGAGTGTGAGTGGGATTGGAGGACGATTAATATGGCCGCAGAACAAGGTAATCTGGAAATGGTAAAGTATTGCGTTGCAAATGAGTGTCCTATCGATGAGGGCGCGTGTGCATGTGCTGCCAGAAATGGTCATCTCGAGGTACTCAAATACTTACGCGAAGAAGCGAAAGCGCCTTGGAATTGGTATACTGCCACAAGGGCGGCTGAAAATGGTCACCTTCATATACTCGAATATCTTGTTGAGCGTAAGTATGATGAATATGACGAATATGCGTGTGCGTATGCGGCCATCAACGGCTACTTAGACTGTTTGCAGTACTTACACGAAACCGCCAAAGCGCCTTGGGACTCTCGGGCCGTTCGATTTGCGCACGAGAACAAACACACCGAATGTGTACAATACCTCCTCGACAACAACTGTCCATTACCATTTGGTTGGCGATACGAACGCGGCAAGTTACACAGTTCATAAACACACATAAATACACACGCAAAGCTTTTAATAACACAGACAAAAACACAGAGAGAGAGACATGAAAACTCTTCATCTTCATCCTTCGCGTATTCTTCGCGCTCGTATTTTTCTTTCCTTTTGCCCCAAAACCTCCTCACAGTAATAAAGGACTGAAGCAAAACTCTCTCGCACTTACACGCACGCTTTTGCGCTCACGATTACGCGAAAAAGGCACGCACGCAGAGACCTCTACACACACTCTCTCTCTGTTTGTACGTTTTGAGGTGACCGTGACCTTCGTTCGGGAAAGAGACGGGGAACATTCAAAAGAGATCAAATCACGTCACAGCGGCGAACGAAGAAAATGGAGCAACCGAAGCGTGACGCGACGGAAAGAAAACTGGTCATAAAATCGTTCAAAGTTGCCCCGAAAATCCCCTCAAACTTTTTGGAAACCACTTGGAATGGTCGATTGTTACACGCTTTAAATGCAATTCACGACGAGAAGCCGTGCGAGGAAAGTTACGAGCGGTTATATCGCGCGGTGGAAGACGTGGTGGTTGGGAATTTTGGGAACGAATTGTACGAAAAATTGAGGCAATGTTTAGAGGCGAGAACGGAAGCGGTGGCGAAAGAGTTGAAAGAGAAATGTCTTCAAGGAGGAAGTTTTCATCACGGGTCGTCGTTTAAGAAGACGTCCGGGAACAGCGCGGGTGGTTTATCGGCGTTCTCGTCCGAAGAAGAACAGTTTCTGAAGTTTTTCGTGGACGACGTGTGGGAGACGAGGGTGAAACAGATGATGTTGATTCGGTCTTTGTTTTTGTATTTGGACCGGACGACGGCGACGGTGTTTACGAAGAACGCTTCCTTAGGGGCTTCTTCCGATGCTGCTGCTGACTCTGCAAAAGAAGGCGGCAGAGAGATGGCGACTGGTACTAACGATCCGACGTCGCCGTTGGACGACGACGAACGCAGGCGACGGAGTGGGACGGACGCGGTGACTACGACGACTACTACTCCGGGGAGCAGAGAAAGTAGTAATAAAGAGAGTAGTTTTAAACTTCCTCTGTGGGAATTGAGCGTCCAGCAATTTCAAAAGCAAATGGACGCGAATGCGGACGTGCTTCGCAAAGCCGCGAGCGGGTGTTTGCGGTTGATCGAACGCGAAAGAGAAGGAGAGAAGATCGATCGAACTTTAGTGAAACGATTTACGACCGCGATGGAAACGTTGAAAAGGTACGGCGGCGGATCAAACAAATCGTTTTCGTCGTCGTCGTTTCCTTCCGCGGTAGCCAGCGGCCAGAGGAATTCAAAGAAGCGCTCGGCCGAAGAAGAAGAAGAAGAAGAAGAAGGAACGATGATGATGGTGGACGACAACAAACAACAACAATTAACACCAAAATCACCACCACCTTTGTTGGTGTTCAACTTCGAGCGTCTCTTCTTAGAAAACACGGCCAGATTTTACGCCAAAGAATCGGACAAGAGGTTTGGAATCACGAAAAAGTCAGCTTCGGAGTGCGCGGACTATTTGAAACACTGTCAAACGCGATTGAACGAAGAAACGCTCGATCGCGCGGAGAGTTATTTGCAACCGCAAACGAAACTGGTGCTTACAAAAACGGTCGAGAAAGCGTTGATTCAGGACAAGAAACTCGAAATTATCGACAGTTCGGACGAAATGCTCGCGGACAGTGCGAAAGTAGAGGACTTGAAACGCTTGTACTCGTTACTCTCTCGCGTCCCGGACGGCTTGAAACTCCTGAGAGACCAGTTCACGAAACGATTGAAATTTGTCGGCCAAAAGACCGTTCAAGACGAAGCTGCCGATTGCGTTGACGTTTTATTACGAATGAAATCCTCCGTGGACGATATCGTCGTGAACGCGTTTGAGAATCAGCGCCAATTCAGCGAAGGCGCCAAGGTTGCGTTTGAAATGTTCATCAACACTTCGAAGAACAATCGAATCGCGGAGTTAATCGCAAAATTCATGGACGAAAAGTTGAAGAAAGGGAATAAAACGTCCTTGTCGACCGAGAAAGACTTAGACGAGCAACTGAACAAAGCCGTGGCGTTGTTTCGATTCATACAAGGCAAAGACGTGTTCGAGGCGTTTTACAAGAAGGATTTGGCGAAACGCTTGTTATTTTCAAAATCGGCATCCATCGACGCCGAGCGGTTGGTGGTTGGCAAGTTACGGTCAGAGTGCGGAGCGAACTTTACCACTCGTCTGGAAGGAATGTTCAAAGACGTGGACGTGAGTCGAGATACCGTGCGTAACTATCGTAACAACGCGACTAATAACACGGCGGCTTCCGTCGGCGGCGAGACAAAGGCGGACGTGGACATGAACGCTTCTGTCGCGGAAGGCGTCGATGAAGATAAATCAAAAAGAACAAGAAAGAAATCGACATCAATAATAACAAAAGAAGAAGGAGGGGGAGAAGCGTTGGAACCATTACCGCCAAAACCACCAATGACGAACCGCGAAACTTTCTCCGTGAACATCTTAACCGCTGGATTTTGGCCGTCGGCGGCGAAACTCGACGTCGTCTTACCGCCGGAATTACAATCGTTGCGAGACGATTTTGAATCGTATTATTTAGAGCAACACAACAATGGGAGACGATTAGCTTGGCAACACTCCACGTCCACGTGTGTCCTGAAAGTCAAATTCGCGAGTGGTACGAAAGAGTTGGCGGTCTCGTTGGCGCAAGCCGTAATCATCTTGGCGTTCAACGAGAACGACGACGATACGAACGACGACGAGCAACAACACAAACAGTTCACGTATAAGGAGTTGAAAGAGAAAACAAACATCCCGGACGTCGAATTGAAACGCACGTTGCAATCCTTATACGGCGGTAAGTACCGAGTGTTATTAAAAACCCCGATGAGTAAAGACATCGACGAGGCGAAAGACGCGTTCAAATTCAACTTCAACTTGCAAGAAAAACTGGTTCGATTGAAAATCTCCGCCATTCAATCCTCTACACAAGCGAGCGGTAAAAAACGAGGCGCCGGAGGAGAAAACGGGGGAGATCACCCGACCACGATGGAAGAAGACGAAAACGAAGCCGTCCGCGAATCGGTCCGCGCGGACCGATTCCACCAAATCGACGCCATGATCGTTCGAATCTTAAAAACCAGGAAAAAGTTGCCGCACCCGGAGTTAATCAACGAGGTCGTGGCGAAACTCCAGTTCCCGGTGAACAACCAAGATTTGAAGAAACGAATCGAAAGTCTGATCGATCGCGAGTACGTGGAAAGAGACAAGGACGATCGAGACGTGTATCATTACGTCGCTTAATAAAACAAGAAAATCATTTCCCGCACAGAATGGGTCGTCGCGTACACATTTATATTCTTTATCATCTTTGAAATATAAGACGTTGTTGACGCGTCGTCGTCGTAAACATTATCATCATCATCATCCCACATTTAAGTCAACCGTTGTTTGAGCATTTTTCATCACTTAATTACCTAATCTCTCGCTCCTAAAACCGCCACAAATTTGCGCACAAAGCCTCGCACAACAGAATACGCGAGGGAATAAGTAAACGCACGTATACGAGTCGCAAGGAGGATAGATAAAAAACAGAGAGAGCTTTTGTTTCTGGCAATGTTTTGTCGCGCGAAAGAGTAAAGCGTAAAGAGAGAAAGAAATTCGCCGGAGAAGTTTCAGGAAAGAAAACGAAAAGACTTTCGCGCGGAAACTCTAAAGAGAGACAGCGTCTTCAGAGATGACGGCGAAGAAGAAGCAGAAGCAGAAGAAGATTCTGTTACAAAGAGGCGTTTCCGTTTCCTCCTCTTCCTCTGACGACGACGACGACGAGGATGAAAACGCCGTGATAAAAGACGAGAAGAACTCCTCGGAGAGAAGGAAAGAGAAGAACGTCGAGAGAATGAAAGAAAAAATTGGAAGCGAAATGTGGGACTTGACGCGCCAATACAAAAAGAGAGAAGAAAGCGTCGAACGTTGGCTGAATTCGTACGGCTTCGGCGCGACGTTGATGAAGAAGGCGGTGAACAAGAACAACGCTTCGATGGGAGGAAGAGGAGGAGAAAGTATGTGGATGTACCACGCGGCGAGAGCGCTGAATCTGAGGGACACGAGGATGCCGAGGAACGTGAAGATGGATTTGGACAAGGCGATTGAACACCGAATGAAGGCGTCGAAGTTGGTTTTCAAGTACGCCAAGGCGACGGGCGAAGCGCTCAATAAAGCTTTTTACCAACACCTTCATTACTTGAAGGTTTTGAGGAGCGTGAAGATGATCTTCGAAGGGGCGGAAGGGGAGGCGGCGAAGATTATGAGCGCAGCTATGCTTGGGTTCAGAACCGAAGAGGAGGAGGAGGAAGAAGAGGAAGAGGAGGAAACGGAGGACGTTTCGATCTCGGCCAATTCGACGCGAAAGGATGACGCGACGAAAGAACGACGACAAGAAGAAGGAAACACAAGATTTGGAGAAAAAAGCGGAGCTCCTTACGCGTTCGCTCCGAAAAGCGGTCGCGCGCTCTTGGACCAAATGAAGAACGACGCGAACGATTTTCAGTTCAAAGTGAACTCGCAAAGCTCAAAAAACAAAAGAGTAAAGTCTCTGGAAGAAGTGGAAAAACAATCGAAAGCGGTGAACGTTTCGCTCACCCCTACTGGGGCAGAAATATTTCAGAACATGTTCAAACAGCAACCCGCGAAAGGGAAAGAAGAGGAAGTATTACTCCTTCGCGGCAGCCAGAGGAAGAAGAATGAAAGCGATAGCAGCGAACGCGGCATGTCTTTGCAAGAGCTTGAGCGGCAACTCGAAATGAAGTACATGAACGCGGGGACGGCGCTAAAGAAAGACGAAGAAGATCCCGAGGGCGAGGCGATGTTCTTGGGAAGTAATAGGATGGACAAAAAGTCCAGAAGCAAAGAGGAAGAGAACGAAAAGATGCGCGTGCTCAGTCAACAAATGGATCGATTGCTTTCCTCAGCCAAAGAAAAGAATATGGAGGAAGACAGGGATTGGACGGAAGTCCCGATGCAAGCGAGTCCTCCTTTGGCCACCAAGGTAAAGGTAGAGAAGCATTGGTCAGAAGTGCCGATGCAAGCGAGTCATCCATCGCGCTCGCGTTTTCGTTTCGCGGCGGTTGAAATCGAAGAAGAAGACGAACCGATAGAATCGAGGAGAGTGTTCGATGAAAACACGTTTGGATTTAATCTTGGTTTGAGTAATGATATATTGAACGCCGCGCCAGCGATTGGCCCGGGTAGCGCAGGCTTTTCATCGCTAAATTCGGATGAAGACGTGATCAAAGAAGAAGAAATCTTGGACGAAGACAAAAAAAATGACGACAAAAACGCAGAGGTAAAAAAGCCCAGACCGGAAGTGCTGGCGACGATCGCGAAACAGGAACGAATGCAAAAACAGAAATTCAAAGTTGTCGATTGCGGCATTTTGACGTTGGACTCATCCTCTTCGGAAGAAGAACAAGAAGAAGAAAAAGAAAAAGAGCAGCAAGAGCAGCAACCACAGCAACAACAACGAGCTCAAAAGCCGCATGCTTTTGTTGCAAAAAAGAAGAAAACCATCTCGTTTGCTTCAGCGGCCGACGCCGCCGCGCTCCAGGCTGAGAACGAGGAGGCAGAGAAAAAACGCTGGAAACAAAAACAAATCGAAGCGGAAATTGCGAGAAAGAAAAAAGAAGAAGAAAAGTTAATCCACGATCAACGCGCACGAATGAACGCGTTGGAGGATCTCAACGAATGCGCAAAGACGTTACTCGTGAAACTCGAACACGCGTACAAAGAAGTGCAAATGGCGTGGCAGAATTTCCACTTGAGTTTCCGTAAAGGCAATGGCATCGCGGCATTGTTGGAAGCCACGTCTGTAACGAACGCATGCATCGAATACGTGGACTTAACGATGCGAAAATCCTTAAAAAAGAATCCTGAGCTTAATTCTATCGAACGCATCATAGCCGCCGCCCATCTCGTGGAAGCCATCCGTCTTATCGCCGAGAAGAACGAGCATAGCAAAATGTCGTGGCAACGCGCGCTCGAAATTGTGTCCGATCTCACATTTGGCGGTAACTACAGTTCGGTCATACCCAAACGCGAACGTTCCGTCTTTGCATTTGATTTGTTGCGCGGCATGAACAAGCGAAAAGAGTCGAAGTCTACCCTCCCAGGTTTAAAGAAATTTTACGAGAGTAATAAGGTCAAGCTCGAGAGTACTGGTTTGGACGTGCCTACGAGACACGCGATGCAAATGATGGAAGACTTTATGAAAGACTCGAAGCGAGAGGATCGGTTGCCGCTTATCGAAATTTTAACCGAACACGTGCACCAACAGTTATCCAGAATGGTAGAGGATGTGGACGATTTTTGCTTCTCAAGGAATGGTTTGGTGATAGTATCTAGGATGGTCCACGAACTGTTCGCGCCAGAGAAAAACACCGAGCGTCTGGCTGATCGAGTATTGAGTGAGCCTGAGATTGAGGATGTTGCAGAAAATTTGCCTTCGGGGACTTCGGGGAAAACCTGGCAACGTTGCATCGAGTCCCACAAACATATCTCCATTGAATGTGCATTCGATTCGTTTCTCGTTGCATTCAAAGCAGTCTTCCAACTTTGGGCGACGACGGATGAATCCAGATACAAAACATTTTGCGAAGATTTACGAATGAAAAAGGCGTTGGGTAAGAATGACACTGAATCCGCGGCAAAGTTAATAAAAGAGTTTTACGGGATGGGCGAATGCGGTTTGTTTCCTCTCAAGCGATTAGTGAGCCGAAGTTTACAGAATAATACGCCGTCGGTGTCGCTAGTGTTCGCGTTACACTCGATGGCGATGTCTCGGGTTCACACGGATTGCGACGATTCGATTTTATGGCGATCGAAATATTTTAGGATCGCAAATCAAGTTCTTTCTTGGGAAGAGAAAGAACTGATACAGTTGAAAGATCTCGATGAACACAACGACGTTTTTTTACCGCACAGTCAAATCATTCTCTCCGAGGAAATCAAGACTTTTGATTTTGAGACGGACAGTCAAGTCCGGAAAGACAAAGTATTCCGAGATAGGTTATCACGCAATAGTCCACTTTTTGCCGGTTCTGGTGTGTTGTTCATTGAAACGATGACTGGAATCGTCGAAAGTATGGAGTGGCTCGAGCTGCACCGCTCGATGACGTTTGCTTTGCACCTGTACAACTGTTTGCGCCAAACGGTACCCAACGATATGCCTAAAATTGAGATTCTCGAGCGATTGATGCGAGCGTTTGGAAAGAATGAAGCAATTTTCATCTCCGGAAAAGCTCCTAAAAAGAAGTTCCTCACCGAATGGATGCTCGCGGTGTGGGGATCGTTAGATGGTCCAATGGATGATGAGAATTACGAAAAGAGGAAAGAACAGTGCGAACACGGCATACACTGGTTGGAGTCCTCCAGCGTGTGTAAGACAATCGTAAGGCAAAAATATCCAGCGGATGACTTATCGACAAAGGTCAACGCTACTCGCGAGGCGTTAAAAAACGACCCATTATTTGGAGTCAATCTATCGAAAGTTGCGGTTGATTTGATCGCGTTGCCGAGAAAAATGATCGTCAGTTTAGGCGAACCCCTCGAAGACGCATTGAGTCTCTACTGGGAAACCGATGCGGAGGAATGCGAAAGAATCGGTCGACGCATGAGCATGCAATATGTGCTCGCAAAAGCAATCCTGCCCAACCTAAATTCAAATGGCACGGCAGTAGAGGACCATGAAGCGGAAAGACGCTCGTGCGAAACTATTCGTGAGTTGTATTCACTTGGTGATGAATACCGGAAACGCGCCGCGAAGGAAATCGCGAACATGTTTTTTCACGACGACGTTGTCCGGCAAGGAATCTATTTCTTCAGAGAGTTCGACGATTTCGAAGACACAAACCTTCGCCCCCCTCGACGGAGCAATGCCCGTGGACTCTTTGTAGATTACCGGAGCGAGTTCTCAAGGCACGAGAAGATGCCAAGGTTGAAGATGGAGAAGGAGAGAGAAGAAGATGAGTGGTTGTGTCCCGACTCGAGCCCGCCGGAGAAAAGGGTGAAGAAGAAAAAGAAATATGATTTCAAGAAGACCCATGGAAACTCCAAATACACAAATGACCACGAGGCCATGTTGATGGAAGAGATGCATAAAATGTTGCAGCACGCTAGCAAGCAGTTTCCCCGGATTATAGAGATGGCATCAAGACTCGAACCGGAAAGGTTTCAGCGCGAAGGGCTCGCGCTGTTAGGCTCGTCTTCGCTAGAAGTGTTCGAACTGCTTCTTCATTTTCTGCTTAACTTAGATGCTAAAAATTTGAAGCAGTTCTGCCCGGAAGCACTCAACCTTCCTAGAGAAGATGTGGCTATACAATTACACGCACTATCACGCGCAATATCAATGAGATCAGTGAGAGAATTACAACCACCGGAGGTGGATGAGGAGGAAGCCATTCGGCGAGCGACGGCGGCAAGCCTCGGCGATTTCACGCAGCCTTCTCACGAACGACGACGAGAAGATTCAGATGAAGTCGAACAACGCTCGCCCATCTACGATAAGGTTAACTTTTGGTTCCTCGCCAAACTCCCAGATCTTCTTCCAGAATCGGTCACGGTGCCCATTGACATGTACAAATGCGAGACGATTTACGATTTGATGATCAAAATTTCCCAGTGGACGATGCGCCGAGTTAAAGTCTCCGAAATGATACTCGAGCTGGACGGGAGAAAATTGAGGAAATACGAAACCATCGACGAAGCTGGCATTCGCGAGAACTCAGAGCTCGTGTTGAGAACCGAGACGAAGAAACGCGGCGGCGACTTCTTCGTCGACGACGACGACGAGGACGAGGACGAGGACGACATCCTCGGCGGCGGCGAGAGCGACTCAGAGCGAAGCGATGCTTCCTACGAGAGCGAGTACGAGTTTGAGTACGAAGATCCCTCGTCGTCCGAGGGGAGCGACGACGACTAAGAGACGACTTCATCATCCTTGAAATAATTCAATCACATACGCGTATTTTTTTGCCCACATTTTCTCTCAAATCTCTTCGGGGTTTTGCCGCCATTATCCAAACATTACCCTACTCGCCGCTTCGTGTTGTTGTTGTCCTCCTCGGAAACAACACCGACAAAAAAGAAAGAGAGGAAGAAGTTAAAGAAGGCGCTCTTTTTAAATCTCATCGTCGCACTCATAATGTCCTCCTTCTCCTCCGAAAATATGACATCATCGCGCGACCATTCCTTCGACGACTTTGAAGTTCCATCATCATCGGGGAAAAACAAGAAGAAATTAAAGACCAACAAAAAGCGCATATTCACCGTCGCGCTCGTCGCCTCGGATTGTTTTCTCATCGGGTTACAACCTATATTAGTCCATTTGACGAAAAATTCGAGAGGAGGGTTCGCGTACCACCCGGTGTCGGTGAACTTTATCACCGAAGGGACGAAAGTGATATTCGCGATTGTGTTTCTGATGGTGCAGGTACGAGTGACATTTTTACGCTTTTCGCGGAGCGCTCGCGATGGATACGGTGACATTTTTTTCTCATCCGTTCTTCTTATGTGAAACGCATATTCTGTTCTCTTTCGTACGAGGCGTAGAGTCGTAGTATCGTCTCATCGGTAGCATCATCAAACGCTGACCTTTCATTCGTTTTCATCACTCTCTTTGATGCGTCAAAACTTTCATCAAATCCTCTTTACGCGACATATGTGATAAACAGATGCGCAAACCGGGCGAAGAGGCAAGAAACTTGCGTTCGATGAAGAAAGCGAAATTGGCGTGGCGGTCCAATAGGTTGCTCGTTGTTCCCGCGGGATTGTACGCCATTAATAACTACATAAAATTCGTCATGCAGTTGTATTTTCACCCGACGACGGTGAAAATGCTTTCGAATTTAAAAGTGCTCTCGATCGCGTTGCTCATGAAAGCGTTCATGGGGAGAGTTTTTAGCGTTTTGCAGTGGGAAGCGTTGTTCTTATTGATTTTAGGCATCACGGTGAACCAGTTGGCGTGTAAACCGTTGCACGGGACGAAGCACGGCGGGTTGACGGATCCTCCCGGTGATCCTCGATCGCTCGGGTGTTATTTTTACACCTTGTGTTCTATCGTCGTCCCGTCGTTAGCGTCCGTGTATAACGAATACGCGCTGAAGAAGAACTTTGAAACCTCCGTGCACTTGCAAAATTTGTTCATGTACTTGTACGGTTTAATGTTCAACACGATCGCGCTGATGATTGTCTGGATGCGAAACGGGTTTCAAGACATCGGGAGCTTATTCGCCGGACATAACTCGATGACCATGTTATTAGTCGCCAACAACGCCGCGCAAGGCGTGTTGAGTTCCTTCTTCTTTAAGTTTGCGGATACGATTTTGAAGAAATATAGCAGCACCGTGGCGACGATATTCACCGGTTTAGTCTCCGCGTTCCTCTTTGGACATCAAATCACGATTAACTTTTGCATCGGCGTGAGCATAGTTTTAATCTCCATGCACTTGTTTTTCAGCTCGAGCGAACAGCTGAGCAAAGCCAAGTTTAACTCACTCGGTGGTTTGAACGAAGAAAACAGTAGTTTGTCCAACGAGGAACGCTCGAGGAGAGCGAATCGATTCATAGTCTCCCCGAGCATGGAACATTTAAGCGCGTATCAATCCGCGCAGAATTTGAAAGACGTAGGTTTATCCGCCTCCGCCGCGGAGAACAGAGTGTGATTACGAGTAATAATAATATAATACGTATAGATGTAGATTTACAAAAACAACCTCTCCCTCTCTCTCACACTCACATTCTCGCGATAGAATACATCACAAAGTATCCTCCACCTCGTGATTGACGCGTTCCCAGGCCAATTCTTCCGGTAAATCCCAGGTGGATTCGCTCGTTTTCTTGTTCACGTAAAACGGCATCTTGTGTTCCGTGGACCACTCTTCCTTCCAATTTCCTGGGGATTCCCAGGTGGCAGTCCCATCGGCGGTCGTCCAATATTTCTTCCCGGTTTCCTCGTCTATCCAAGGCGCGATGAGAGGATCCGTCCACGTCGCCTGTTTAATGCGTATGTGTGGAAAAAGAGAGAGTATAAAGTGTCAGTTTAGTAGTATTCGCATCATAAACATCAGAATGGAAAAAAGCCGCTCGAGAGATCAAATCCGGAATGTATTCACGACGTAAACATAAACGCAGAGAGAGAACACCACACAAAACAAACGCGCAGTACCTCGCCACTGACGGAGTTGTAAAAATACTGCGCCTCGCGCGCGGATGCGAGACCGATAACGATCGCAACAATCGCGAATACAAATGTCAACAGAGAGCTTCTGTTCATTTTGTGAAACGTTTTCTTGTGAAGGGTCAAGGTGGTGTATTACGAGTTTTACGACACGTTTACAGAGTAGAGTTATATTAAAGTGGTATATCCTGAAAAGTAATTACAAAAGTATTGGTTTAATACAGTAGTACGTGTTGTCTGTCTGTCTGTGTGTTCTGTGTTCTTCTCTCGTGGTTTGGTCTTTACTCCTGGCGACGACGAAGACTTTTGCGCTCGTTCGTATTTTACTAAGATTTGGACGAAAACCAAGAGCCTTTCTTTTTACTCGCCCCTTCCTCTGGTACGCTTTCGTTGTCTTCCTTTTTCTCCTCTTCGTTTCCATCCTCTTCTTCTTTCCAATCGTGTTCTACGCGCGTCCACGCTAAATATTCCGGTTTCGTCCACGTCGTCTCGCGGGTTTTACGATGAACGTAATACGGAGTCTCCGGGGTCTCCTCGCCGTATATTTCTTCCCAATCGCCCGGTGATTGCCTGATTAAAAAAGAATGTTAAACACGAGTGTTGTGTTGTTGTGTCAGCGAGGAAAGAAAGAGAGAGAGAGAGAGAGACCGAAAACCGACCGACGCATCACATCGAGCGCAAAGCGAGAAAATTTAAGAAGCACAAAGACACAAGAGAGAAAGAATATGAATTTAGTACCAAGTCGTCTCTCCGGTCTTCTCGTGTTGCCAAAACCGCCTCCCGGTATCTGCGTCGACGTACGCGACGGAGTACCCGTGGAAACTGGGCATTTGCCACGTCGATTCTGTGTTTTTAAGGGAGAGAGAGTGAGAGAGAAAGCGTTTACGCGCGTTAATATTAAAGGTCGACCAAAGTTCAAATTTCCAATCAAATCCGGAATGTGTGGAAAAGCGCGAAGAAAATACGCCCGCATGCGTGCATATTTTGAATATACCTCGGGTTAACGTGTTGTAGTAATACTCCGTCGGTCTCGCCTGCGTGTCGAGAGGAGATGCGGTGAAGAGAGAAAGGAGTAAAGCGGTGATGATGAGCATCATAGTTTAGTTATGGGGAAAAGGAAAGGAAAGGAAAGGAGAGATATTTCCTCTAATTTAGGGTGATGTGCGCTTCGTGTGTCTCTCTGTGTCTCTTTCTGATGTTACAACTTATGATGATGATGATGATGATGATTCTAATTCGTGTATAACGCTCCACGTTCGTATCGCCAACCGCGTGGTAATCGGCAGTTGTTGTCGAGGAGGTATTGTAAACACTCGGGTTGGTCGTTCTTGTGCGCTTCTCGTACCGCCCGATAGTCCCAAGGCGCTTTGGCGGTTTCGTGTAAGTACTTCAAACAGTCCAAGTGGCCGTTCATGGCTGCACGCTCGCACGCATATGCCGTATATTCATAATACTTACGCTCAACAAGATATTCGAGTATGTGGAGATGACCATTTGCAGCCGCCCAAGAAGCAGTACCCGAAGCCCAAGGCGCTTTCGCTTCTTCGCGTAAGTATTTGAGGCACTCGAGATGACCGTTTTCGGCAGCACGTGCACACGCGTGCCAATCGATGGGACACTTCTTTGCCACGCAATACTTGACCATTTCCAGATTACCATGTTCTGCGGCCGCTTCAATCGTCGCTCCAGCCCACTCACATTTTTTCTCCTCTCGCGCCCACTTGAGCAACTCGAGTTTATTCGTTTCAGCAACTCGCTTGCAGAAATATGTTTCGGTCCAGTAATCCGGCCACAACGATTTCTTCTCCCACACAAACTCCAAAGTCGATATCGACGACATCTCTTCGACCTTAAACCTCTTCTTCAAATCTCTTGCACGAGTTGATCTTTTAATCAACTTTCTCGTCTCCGTATTCACCTCGTACAAGAATTTGAGATCAGTTCGATTCAATCTCGGCAAGATATGAGTGAAACAAATATCGTCGCACTTCACGATCA